>Ga0302183_10000884_pt1 | contig 13966 bp, 8 predicted proteins | sample I_Palsa_N3_2_FD_200232 | JGI IMG/M metagenome (GOLD analysis project Ga0302183, IMG submission 200232) | Peat permafrost microbial communities from Stordalen Mire near Abisko, Sweden - I_Palsa_N3_2 | ecosystem: Environmental > Terrestrial > Soil > Palsa > Peat permafrost | place: Sweden: Abisko...
ATTTTGCGCTGAAGTTGTAATTTCCGGGCGCCGCTGGCCGGGCGGATTTCGCGTGTCCCATTTTGCGGAGTGAAAGCGGGCGCCTCATGGTCATTTCTTCTACATTTTTTCCGGCGCGGTGATTCCCAACAGGCCGAGGGCGGTGACGAGCTGTTCGCGCACGAGCGCGGTGATGAGCAGCAGGAACGCGCGCCTGGCGGGGTCCTTTTCCGAGAGAATGTGATGCTTGTGGTAGAAGACGTTGAAGGCTTGCGCGAGATCGAAGGCAAAACGCGCGAGGAATGCGGGTTCCTGCGCGGAGACGGCCTGATCCACGCGCGAGTCGAGCGACCCCGCCATCAGAATTAAATCCCAGAGGTCGTCGCCGGCCGGCGCGGCGAGAAATTGGGCCGTGTCGAGCGCGCCGCTTTTCAGCTTCGCGGTATTTTCGGCATTTTCCGCAGCGATACTCGCATCAAGCTCCGCGCCCTTGCGCAAGATTCCGTTCACGCGCACGACGGCGTACTGCACGTAGGGGCCGGTTTCGCCCTCGAAGCTGAGCGCGTCCTTGAAATCGAAAGCGATGACGGTGGAGCGCGTGAAGCGCAGCAGGAAATAGCGCAGCGCGCCGATGGCGATGGAATGGGCGATGGCGGCGCGCTCGGATTCGGGCGCGTCCGGATGGCGCGCATCCACTTCCGCGCGCGCGCTGGTTTCGAGCCGATCGAGCAAGTCGTCGGCTTTCACGCCCTGGCCTTTTCGGCCGCTCACCTCGACGTACGGCTTCTTGGCATCTTCCGGCGGAATTTCGTAACCCATTTCCTGCGCACAACGCGGGGTGAGCGCGACTAAGTTGTAAGCGAAATGCTTCAAATGATCGGCTTCGTCGTTGTAACCGAGCGCGCGAAGACCGGCGACAACAACTTGCTGCGGGTAGGCCTGGCGCGAGTCGATTACGTTGAAGACATCATGCGCGTGGCCGAAGGAAGGCGCGCCGGGATCGTCCGTGTCGCTCGAAGTGACCCAAGCTTCGTGACCGTCGGGATGCCGGTGAAACCGGCGATAATGAAAATCGCGGTCGAGCAAGCCGAATTTCCAGAGGTGATGCGCGATGTCTTTGCCGACGTAGGTGACCGTGCCGGTGGAGCGGACGATGATCTTGGCCTCGGCTTCTTCCGGCGGCTCGTCGTTTTCCTTGGCTTCTTCCTGCGCGTCGCTCGCGGCAGGAAGCTGCATGACCCAGCAACCGGCGTTTTTCCCAGAGGTCGCGAGTTGGATGGCGCCGCGCTGCTTCAACATTTCGAAGGCGGCGTCCCAGAATTTCAGGTGCAGGATTTCGCTTTCGCGCGAGAGCAGATCGTAATCGATGCCGAGGCGGTCGAGTGTGCGCAAGTGGCAGTGCACGATGGCGGTAGCGACGATCTCGCCCATTTTGGCCGCGTCGCCGTGGCCTTCTTCGATGTCCTTGAGTGTTTTATTGCGCAGATCGAGGCGGGATTTGTCCTCGGCGAGAAAGTGCGTGACGCGGGTGTAAAGATCCCAGCAGAGATAATCGAACCTGGGCGCGTCGGCGAGAGCCTGCACTTCGGCGAGGGATTTCTTTTCGAGGTGAAGGAAACCGAGGACGACGTCGGCAACCTGCACGCCGGTATTGTCGATGTAATTCTGGACCTCGACGCGGCGGCCGGCGTGGCGCAGGAGACGCGCGAAAGTGTCGCCCAGGACGGCGTTGCGCACGTGGCCAATGTGCGCGGCTTTGTTGGGATTGATGCTGGTGTGTTCGACCACCGTCTTCGGCGCACTCGCAACCGGCGTGGCGGATTCGTGGCCGGCTTCTTCCACGGCGGCGCGAAAAAAGCCGGCGCGGTCGAAAAATAAATTCAGGTAGCCACCGCCGGCGACTTCGACGCGCGAGACGCCTTCGATGGGCTTCAGCGAATTCGCGATTTCCTGCGCCAGCGCGCGAGGCGGCTTGCGCAACTGCTTGGCCAATTCGAAGCAGAGCGGCGAGGCGACCTCGCCCATGGCCAGCTTGGGCGGGCGTTCGAGCGAAATGGCCACGTCCGTTTTGTAGCGCTCGTGAATGTGGTGCCGCAGCGCTTTGCGAATCCGGTTTTCGACGACCTTATACACGCGTCTCCTGGGGTGCGGTGAATCCGGCGATTATAGGAAATAGGGCTCGGAGCGTCAAAGCGGAAATGCCTGTTTTGCGGCGCTTAGAAATTGTTACTACCGTCTGTTCTCTGTGAGTTACACGGAATTCTAATCGGGGACTGTTGCGATTATAAAAAGGCAGTGGCGAGTGACGAGTGGCGAGTGACGAGTGGAGAACCAGCGCAGAAATGCGGTGCTCGCGCGAAAATTGCGCTGGCTCCGCAAAGCTACGCGAGACGAAGAGCGTGCGCGTTGTCGGGAGGCGCAGTTCAGGCTTGGGTCTTGATGAGCGCCGTGTGCCGCGAAATTTCGTCACAACCCACGCTAGCACGAAGGCGGGAGAAATCACAGGGAGTAGAGGCTGTGAACAAATGTCGGGCGATTACGGCGTGTATGTTCGGCTACGGCTTTGTCAGCACGGGCACACGTGGCGACGGCTTCGCGGGATAATGTCTTTGCTTGCTGCGGCTTGCAACTGGCGTCGGGCCTGCATCAACGGCTTTTGCTGGACGCTTTCCGATCGATTGTATCTGGCGAGGTGGCATGGACATTTCCCGCTCAATTTTTGCTCGCGCAATCGGGCTCGTTTTTTCGATAGCGATGGTTTCCGCTTGGGCGCCTGCGACACCAGCGCAGGATGATAACGCCGCGACTCCCGCCGACGAAATTTCTTGCCAGTCAAATTTTGGGAATCCAGTAGAGCTGGACAAGAAGTATTGGAGCTTTGTGCCGGCGACCGCTCAGGAAATTGCGAGCGTCCAGAAATCGAAGCCGGAGCTATCTGCCGGGCCGTTTTCAGGCGGAAAGTATGCCTACGATCGCGTGGACATTTATTTGACGCAAGAAAAGGGCGCTGGGGCGGACTCCGGCACGGCAAGGCTGTCTTTGTATGCGCGCGCGCTCCAAAACCAGAAAGAGTCGTGGTTCAAAATTGCGCAGGATAAAGAAGCGGGCGTGGCCGACTATGACTTCTTTGATCTTTCTATCGGCGCGGAGGGCGGAGATACGGGCGGCGATGCGGGCGAAAGCCCGGACGAGAATTCCGGTGCGCGCGTTTCGTTCGCGGTGAAGAGTCTTAATGCGCCAATTTTCAGAGTGAGCTGGTCGAAACACAATCAGGGGGCCAGCGTATTCGCCGAGGTTCGAAAAATTCTCCTTCTGGATTTTCGGAGTTCGACGCCCGCGATCGTGGCCGCGCTGCAATGCGTGAGCGCGCAGGGAGGCGGAGCCTGCGGCGATTGGGACAACGGAGCGGTGCCCACGACGACTCTGGCGTGCAATTGGGATGCGGTGAAGGCGGACTTTCTGTGCACCTCGACCGCGACGGGAGACTACACCGTGCCGCTCGCGCGCCGCTTTTATCTTGCGAGTGGCGCGGAGGTTGCTTACACAGTGAAAGAAGGCGATCCACCGGATCTGGAGTCGCTCGGTTCCTGGAGCCTATTGGACCGGCGGTTGATTACAAAGGGCGCCGATATTCCTGGGCTTGGGCAAGTGAGCTATGTGGCGCAGTATTCGCGAGAAGACATCCGCGGCACTGCGGTGCTGTTCGCGTCGAGAGGGCGCGTTTCATCGGAGGCTCGATTTTTTGCCGTGATCGTCGATCCGCAGGGGCCGAGATTGGCGCTGGAAATTGTGCCGCAGCCGCTGGTGGATGAAGCGCGGCAGGTGGGGGGCGCGGAAGAGGTTTATTCGGCGCCGGACTTGCAGGCCTCCGTTGTTCCGGCGGCAATTCATTCCGCGGAGAAATTCGCGGATGACGCGCAGCCTGCTTTTCAGGTGAAGGCTCTGGAGACTTTGCCGAACGTTTCGGTGTGGCAGGTGACGGCCAAGCAAGGAAGCTCGCATGAAGTGGTTTGGCTCGCGGCCGGGCGAAATCCTGCGACGGGCAAGTTCGTGTTCAGCGGAGTGCGCATGGCCACGGAAGTCGGCGCGTATGCCGGATGCGGCGACGGCAGCACGAAGGCATCGGCCGCGACGATCGAGAGGAAAGCCGGATCGCTCGACGCGGTGTTGGACGTCGAGCCTGCGCACAAATACGACCTCGATGGGAAAATCGCCGATACAGGGGATCAAGGCGAACCGGCTGTGCTGTGTCCGATGCAGATCAAACTATCCTGGAACAACAGCGTTGGTTTTATCCGGGAGGAAAGCGATCCGCCGTGCGCCGACACAACCAAGGCCAGGCGTGTGAGTATCTCCGATACGGGCGAGATCACCGCGAAGCCGGAAGATGCGAGCGGCAGCAACTAACTGAGGCGGCGCTTTTTTTGCCACTGCCCACTTTTCGCCCGCGCCATTTTTAAGAAGCAGAGACCACGCAATTGACACTCCTTCGGTCGCAGACTAGTATGAATTCTCCGCTGGCGAGACCTTCCAGACGGGTGTAAGCGCATGAAGAATATGGGGATTGCCTACTTCGATTGCTTTTCGGGGATCAGCGGCGACATGGTGCTGGGCGCGCTCGTTGATGCGGGCGCGGACCTGCGCGCGATTGAAGTGGAGTTGCGCAAGCTAGGGCTCGAAGGCTGGAAGATTTCCGCGGAGAAAGTGAAGCGCGGAGCGATTTTTGCCACGCAGGTGAAAGTTGAGACGAACGAAGGGCATCACCATCGCGGGCTTTCCGTAATTCTGGGCAGAATCGAGAAGGCTGAACTGGCGCCGCGGGCTGCCGAGCGCGCTCGGAAGATTTTTACCCGGCTGGCCGAAGCGGAAGCCAGAGTTCACAACGTGCCGGTGGAGGAAATTCATTTTCACGAAGTGGGGGCGGTTGATTCGATCGTCGATATTGTTGGCGCGGCGATTGGATTCGAGTTGCTGGGGATCGATGAGTTTGCTTGTTCGCCGCTGGACGTCGGCGCGGGACAGGTGAAGACGGCGCATGGGCTGCTGCCGGTTCCGGCACCGGCGACGGCAGAGCTATTGCGCGGCGCTCCGGTGTACACGAGCGGAATCGCGCGGGAGCTGGTGACGCCGACGGGCGCGGCCATCGCGACGACACTTGCGACGCGCTACGCGGAAATTCCGGAGATGACGCTGCGGGCAGTCGGATACGGAGCGGGAAGCGCAGATTTCGTCGAGAAGGCGAACGTGCTGCGGATTTTGATTGGCGACGGCGCCGCAAGCGAGGCGGGCGAGCATTGGGACGCGCCGGTGAGCGTGATCGAGACGAATTTGGACGACATGAGCCCGCAGATTTATGGATATCTTGTTGACCGCGTGCTCGCGGCCGGAGCCCTGGATGTGTTTTCGACGCCGGTGCAGATGAAGAAAAACCGTCCGGGAACACTGGTGACGATTCTTTGCGAGCAGGCGCACGTGGCGCGGATGATCGATCTGGTATTTCGCGAGACCACCACGATTGGAGTGCGCACGCACGACGTGCGGCGGAAAGTGCTGGACCGCGAGCTGGTGCCGGTCGAGACGGCGTTCGGCGAAGTGCGCGTGAAGATTTCGCGGATGAATGGGTCGGTGCTGAATGCCACGCCGGAGTATGAGGATTGCCAGCGAATTGCGGCGGAGAAGGGAATACCGCTGCGGCAGGTGATCGCGGCGGCGGCGTTTGAGTATCAAAAGCAAAAGGAAACGCACAAATAATTCATGGACCAGCGCAAGACATTCTATCTGACCACGCCGATTTACTACGCGAATTCGCGGCCGCACGTGGGGTCTGCGTACACCACGATCGTGTGCGACGTGATCGCGCGCTACAAGCGGATGTGCGGGTACGACGTGGCCTACCTGACGGGCACGGACGAGCACGGCGTCAACATCGAGCGGGCGGCGGAGAAGCTCGGTATTTCACCGGCGGAACTGGTGGACCGCAACTGCAAAATCTTTTTGGAATTGTGGAAGCTGCTGGGGATCGAGTACACGCATTTTATCCGCACGACTTCGACGCTACACGCGCGGGCGGTGCAGAACCTGGTGCGGCGGACGATGAAGCATTCCCCCGAGGCGATTTACAAGGCGAAATACGAAGGGCGCTACTGCATTTACGACAATCTGTACATCAGCGATACGCCGGAGCCGGTGAATTGTCCTACGTGCGGGCGGCCGGGGGAGCTGGTGTCCGAGGAGAATTATTTTTTTCGGCTCTCGGCTTACCAGGGGAAGCTGCTCGAGCTTTATAAGAATAATCCGCAATTCCTAGTGCCCGATTTCCGTTTTAACGAGGTGAAAAGTTTCGTCGAGGGTGGACTGAAAGACATTTCGATCAGCCGGAAAACAATTCAATGGGGAATTCCGTGGCCGGACGATCCGGAGCATGTTTTTTACGTGTGGTACGACGCGCTGACGAGCTACATGAGCGGGATTGGATTTGTGGATGGCACGCACGATGCGCCGGATTTTGTGAAATATTGGCCGGCGGACATTCACGCCATGGGCAAGGAGATTATCCGGTTCCATGCGGTGTACTGGCCGGCGTTTTTGATGGCGGCGGGCATGGAGTTGCCGAAACAGATTGTGGCGCATGGGTGGCTGCTCTTTGAGCAGGAGAAGATGAGCAAGTCAAAGGGGAATGTGGCGTATCCCGAGCCGATTGTGAAAGTGATGGGGAATGATGCGCTTCGTTATTACTTGTTGCGCGAAACGGTTTTCGGGCAGGACGGGAATTTTTCGCGCGAGGCGCTGATCACGCGGTACAACGCAGATTTGGCGAATGGCCTAGGGAATCTCTCCAGCAGAGTGCTCGCAATGATTGATCGCAACTTAGGCGGAAAAGTACGGGCCTTCGATAAAGGTGCAATCCTGACGGACACGACCGGGAGTTTCACTGACGAAAGCCTCGCCGAGATTAGCAAGCTCTACGAGAAGTTCGACTTCTCGCAAGTGTTGGAAAAGATTTGGGGGCTAATCGCTACTTGGGATCGATATCTGGCGACTGAAAAGCCGTGGACGTATGTGGATGACAGCAGCAAGCGAGAGCGTCTTGAGAGAACTCTTTTCACGGCAGCGGAGGCCTTGCGCATCATCTCAGTTCTGGCGTATCCGGTAATTCCTGATGCAGCGCGTAAGATTTGGCAACAGCTCGGGAGGCCGGAGAAACTCGAGGATCAGCGTATAGATAAATTGAGCTGGGCAGCTATTCCTGGGGACACCCAGATAGGGAAGCCCGAAGGGGTTTTTCCGCGCGTGGACAAAAAAGAAGCACTGGAGAGGATTGAAACCATGGAAAACGAACTGAAGAATCCGGGGAGCACGCAGCCGGATGCAGCGACGACTTCAACGAACAAGCCGGCGGAGGGCGCAAACACCGGAACTTCGGCAGCAGGAGCGGCGGCGATTCCTGCGGGAGCGCTGGGCGCGGGAGCTGCGGCTGCCGCGGCGCCTGTGCCGGGGGCGAAAATCACGATTGACGATTTCGCGAAGGTCGAGCTGCGCGTGGGCGTGGTGAAGTCGGCGGAAAAAGTTGCAGGTGCGGACAAGTTGCTCAAGGTGATGGTCGATGTGGGCGACGAAGTGCGGCAAGTGCTGGCGGGAATCGCGCTGGCGTATGCGCCGGAGGAGCTGGTGGGGCGCAAGGTGGTGATCGTGACGAATCTGGCGCCGCGGAAAATGCGCGGAGTGGAATCGAATGGGATGCTGCTGGCGGCGTCGGCGGGGCCTGATGGGAAGCCGGTGCTATGCACATTTGCGGAAGACATTCCTGCGGGCGCGAAAGTGAAGTGAGCAGCGCTAGGCGTGGATCACAGCGCAAAGCGACTACTTGCTGCGGGTGAAACTGCGCAAAGGAAGCGCTGCGCGCCGTCTTTCTTATGTCGCGGCTAAAGCCGCGACCCACAAGGCAAAAAGGATCGGCCGGCCTGACCCTTCGTCAGGGCCTGAAGGCCGCCGCTACGAATTCAGAACCTGCAAGACATAAGAACCGACATTGCAAATAATCGACTCACACGCGCACTTGGAGTTTCCGCAGTTCGACGAGGACCGCGCGGCGATGCTCGAACGCGCGCGGGCGGCGGGCGTCGAGACGCTGCTGGCGATTGGCAGCGGGACGGGGCCGGACCGTCTGGACGCGGCGATTCCGTTTGCCGAGGAATACGACTGGATTTACGCGACGGTGGGGATTCATCCGCACGAAGCGCAGCTTGCGACCGAAGAACATTTTGCGCGTCTCGACGAGCTGGCGAAAAATCCGCGCGTGATTGCGTGGGGCGAGATGGGGCTGGACTATTATTACGATCACTCGCCGCGCGAGGTGCAGCAGCAGGTTTTTCGGCGGCAACTCGGGCAGGCGCGCGCGGCGAAGCTGCCCATCGTGATTCACTGCCGCGATGCGTGGGACGATTGCCTCGGCATCATGGAGCAGGATTGGAAGCCTACGGGGCTGGGCGGAATTTTGCACTGCTTTACCGGGACGCTCGGGGAAGCGCGGCGCGGGATGGAGATGGGATTCATGGTGTCATTCGCGGGGAACGTGACCTATCCGAAAATGCAGCATTTGCGGGACGTCGCGCGCGAGTTGCCGTTGGAGCGGCTGCTGACAGAAACGGATTCGCCCTTCCTGCCGCCGCAGGGAAAGCGGGGAAAACGGAACGAGCCGGCGAATGTGGTGGAGGTAGCGCAATCGCTCGGGAATGTGAGAAACTTAGCCGGGGAAGAAATCGCGGCCACGACCGCGGCGAACTTCAGACGTTTTTTCCGGCTCGACGCCCCGGCCTCTCCGGCGCGGCCAAGGTAAACACCAGGGATGGCATTCGCTGTCCAGATCGCCAAAGGGATCTTCGATCTAGTACGGGAAGACCTGGCGCTCGTCGAGCGGGAGATTGCGGCGCAAAATGGCGCGGCGATCGAGCCGGTCAGCGAAATTTCGAGTTACTTGTGCGCCGGGGGAGGCAAGCGGCTGCGTCCGGCGCTGTTGCTGCTGGCTGCCGGCGCGTCGGGCTACCGCGGAGCGAGCGCGATCCGGCTGGGCGCGGTGGTGGAGATGATTCACAGCGCCACGCTGATTCACGATGACGTGATCGATGGCGCGAACACGCGCCGCGGGCGTCCGAGCACGAACGCGCGCTGGGGAAACCATCTGAGCGTCCTGGCGGGCGACTGGCTCTACATGCAATCGTTCGAGATGGCGCTGCGCGAACGCAATTTCGACATCCTCGATATCCTGATCGATCTCACCCAAAACATGGTGGAAGGCGAACTCCTGCAGCTGACGCGGCTGGGGCGCATCGATTTGAATGAAGCCGAAGCCACGGAGCTGGCCTATCGCAAGACGGCCTGCCTCTTCAGCGGATGCTCGCGGCTGGGAGCGGTGCTGGGCAAGCAGCCCAAAGAAGTGGAAGAGGCCATGGCCGAGTACGGACGCAACGCGGGGCTCGCGTTTCAGCTGGTGGATGATTTGCTTGATTTTACGGCCTCGCCCGAGAAGCTGGGGAAGCCGGTGCTGAGCGATTTGAAAGAGGGCAAAGTGACGCTGCCGCTGATTTTCGCGTTGGAGGCGGGAGCGCTTGATTCCGCCACGGCGGTTGGGGCTACGCGGGGCGACGGCGATGCGCAGGCGCGCGTGCATACAAATGGAGACGCAAGGCGGCTGGTGGCGAAAGTTTTGGAAGAGCGCGATTTCCAGAGCGTGCGGCCGGAAGAGATTACGAAACTGGTGAGAGAAACGGGTGCGCTCGAGCGCTCGACCAAACTCGCGCGTGAGTACGTGAATCGCGCGAAAGCGAGCTTGAGCGGACTTCCAGATACGGAGTACCGGCGGGCGCTGCTGGCCGTCCCCGAATTTATCCTCGATCGCGAGAATTAGGATTTAAACCACGCCCACCTACCCTTCGCTCCATTCAGGGTAAAAAGGTGGCCGCTACGATACCGTTGGTTCGGGCTTAATTCTCGCCAAGCATTTGTGCCGGGCACGGCGTGCCGTGCCCCTACGAAACCCAGCGTTACAATCCCGGTGTGACGTTAGAAATGGAAGCGCCAGCGGAATTCGGCGTAGATTTCGCGCGGATCGTTGAAGTGGAAACCTCCGAAGGTCAAGCTGTTGTCGAGCAGGACGCGCCGATTGGCGACGTTCAGCGCCGTAACCGACACGGTATATTTCTCGCCGAAACTTTTTCCCAGGGTCGCGTCGAACGTGGTGTGCTGCGGCAAATAGGGGCCCGGATATGGCGTGCCCGGCTCCGGCAATCCGTTGGTGAAGCCCGAGCCGTAGTACACGTTGGTTGCGGCGAAGGATTGCCAGGGAAGACTGGCGTTGAAGCCTACGTTCAATGTGTTTCTCTGATCGTGGTCCACGGGTGCCAATCCGGGCGGAATATTCAGCGGACATGACGGAGTGGCGGGCGGGCAAATCAACCCTCCGGTGATGGGCGAAGATGCCTGCGCGATTTGATTGGAGTAGGCCAGATGAAACTGGCCGCGATGCCAGAGACGCGGAGAACGGAGCGTGAGTTCCCAGCCTTGAATCAGTGCGTGATCCCAGGTTATGGGCCAAAAGATATTGGAGTCTCCTACGTTGTTGTGATCGAGCCAATTTCTGGCGCGAGTTTGAAAAGTGTCGGCGTCAAGAGCCCACCCGCGATAGGGAATGGTGACGCCGAACTGATATTCGATGTCGCGCTCGCCACGCAAGCCGCCGAACGTCAGATCCTGACTATTGGCCAAATCGAGCAACGGGCCGGTGGCGGTAAGCAGCGGAGGCGCCTGATAGTATTCACCGTAAAACGCGCGAAAAACCCAGTTGAGGCGGGGGACTCGTACGGCGATTCCCAGGCGAGGGTCAGTGGCGTTCTCCACGATCTCGGGCTGGGATCCGACGGAGGGCGCATAAAAATGTGATTGACGCAGGCCGGCAATCAGCGTCAGCCACGAAGTGACCTTGAAGGTGTCGCTGAAATACGCTTCGGCGAGTCCGCCGGTTACAGTGGCTTGCGAGGGGCCGAAGTTCTTACAGCTTGCGCCGCAATCGGTAAAGATGTTGTTGAAGAAACTGTCCTGGTGTTGCGCGAATCCGTAGAGCCCTACCTGAATGTTGTTCTTCCAAACGCTGGCGCCCAAACTGGCTTGCAAACCGGCGTAGTTAGCGGTCTGGCTGACATCGGTGATCACCGGGACATCGTCGGGCGAACTGCTATAACCGGCCTTGTTGTAATGGTAGAAGGGTGAAACGGTCAGGATGAGATTCGGATTAAAGGTGTGGATCCAGGAAAAGGTGACGTAACCGTCGGGCTCGCGTTCGCTATCGCGCAGGCCGTAGCTGGGGTAAACCGCATTTCCCGCCGAGTTGGGATTCGGGTCGATGGGGATTTGGTAGTAGTCCCGCCGGAGGGAAGCGACCACGCGAAACTGATTCTTGGAATCGGGATTGAAAATGAAGGACGCGAACCCGCCGAAGCCGTTCTCCGCGTCATGGACCACTTCGCCGATGGGAGCCTGCAAGCCGTAGTTGCTGCGGTTCGCGTTGACGCTGGCGTAGTAAGCGAAACGCTCGGTATGCCCGCCGAAGTTGAGCTGATCGTTGGTTTGATACCAATTGCCGAAGCTGGTGACGAGTTCGGCTTCGTTGTTCCGCTCGAAACCGCTGCGAGGCACGATGTTGAAGACTCCGTAGGTGCGGTCGCCGTAGTCGGCTTCGTAACTTCCGCGCTGGACCTCGAGATAGTCAATGTCCTTGGGGTCGATCTGCGGGCCGAGGTTGGTGGCGATGTTGGTGTTGGGTATGGGTACGCCGTCAATGAGCCAGTCAACCTGGTGGCCGCCGCGCATGTGCAGCATATCGTGGGTGACGTAGGCCGCGGGGACGTAATCGGTGATCATGGCCATGCTGTTTGTGCGATCGGCGCCGGGAGTTTGGGCAATGTCCTCGCGATTGACGAGAGTGGTGGGCGTGACGGAATCGACGTTGGCGACGTCTGCCTGGCTAACCACCACGGTGGTTTGATTTACGGTGGCGATCTTGAGTTGAAAGTGAAGAATCGGCGAGGAGTTCGAAGCGACGGTGACGGTCTGCTCCGCTGTATCGAATTTGGATTGGCTGACCGTAATTTTGTAATCGCCAACGGGCACGGAGGTGAATACGAAGTTACCGTTGTCGTCGGTTTGCGTGGTTTGAGTCCAGTCGGATGTGGCCGACTGAAGCTTTACCGCCGCTCCGGAAACCGGTCGGTGCTGCGGGTCGTGCACGATGCCCTGAATTTTTCCGAAAATCGTCGCGTGCAAAGACGACCCCGGCAACAGGCAGGCGAGGACGAGCAGCAAAAATATAAACCTCCGCATGAAATCCTCCGTCGAATCTAAATTCGAGTTATGGAACCAACGGGACGGCGGCTAGATACGCGGAGGCTGAAACGGAACAGACTGGAAGCCGGCAGCAGGAAATTCGCGGAACATTGTAGAAATGTGGGTGTTCGAGCCCGGAATGGCGACGGACGCTTTGGCCAAAGGCGCGGCCGGGGCGATGGGCGCAAGGAAACCGTAATGCAGATGCTGTTGGCCGGACTTCATGGCACACTCGGGACAATTGCCGCGGTCCGAATGATGACACTCCATCTGCGCGGGCTGTGCAACATGATGGCCGTGAGGTAGACAGCAGATGCGCCCGCATTCAGCGGCGTCCGCGTTCGCAGCGCGGGCCACCAAGGCGAGCGGCGCGGCCAGCAGAGCGAAGATTACCAGGATGGCTTTGGTGCGTCGCATCGTCAAATAAGCTAACACATACTGGAGCGGGGATGAAGCGGGGAAGATTGCGCTGGGGAAAACTTGCGGGTAATCTCAAATCGCCGTGTTGCCACTCAAATTGATTTACGATGATCGCTACGACCTGAACCTGGGCGCGCACGTTTTTCCCTCGCAAAAATACCGGATGATCCACGATAAATTGCTGGAGGACAAGATCGCGGACGCGAGTGATTTTCTGTCTCCGGGTCCGGCGAGTGATGAAGACATCCTGCGGGTGCATTCGCAGGATTATGTGTACAAACTGAAGAACGGGTCGTTGACGGAAACGGAAATCCAGCGCATGGAGGTTCCGTATTCGAAGGAGCTGATGGATGCTTGCTGGCTGGCGGCGGGTGGATCGATTTTGACCGCACAGCGGGCGCTGGCCGACGGCTGGGCGGCCAACATCGGCGGCGGATTCCATCATGCCTGCCCCGATCACGGCGAAGGATTCTGCGTGATTCACGACGTGGCCGTAGCCATTCGCCGCTTGCAATTCGACCGGGCGATCGAAACCGCAATGGTGGTTGATACGGACGTTCACCAAGGCAACGGCACGGCCGAAATTTTCGGCGGGGATGGCGACGTCTTCACGCTCTCGATCCACCAGGAAAATAATTATCCGTATCCCAAGCCGCCTTCGACGGTGGACATCGATTTACCGGATGGCGTGGGCGATGACGACTATCTGGCCATTCTCGAAAGCCATCTGCGGCGCGCATTTCACGATTTCGCCCCGCAAATACTTTTTTACGTAGCCGGCGCCGATCCCTATCGCGAAGACCAACTGGGCGGGCTGAAGCTCTCGATGGAAGGACTCGCGCGCCGGGACGCTCTGGTGTTTGATTATGCGCGGCGGAACAAGGTCCCGGTGGCGATTGCGCTGGCGGGAGGGTACGCGCGGTTCGTGCGCGACACGGTGCAAATTCACGTGAATACGATTTTGGCGGCCCGCGATGCGGCGCAGCAGAGCGCAAAGCGCGCGGCGTCAGAAGGGGATTGAAAAACGGCGTGCCGGGTCACTTGGCCGGGGCCAGAGCGTCCTGAATAGCGGTAGTGAGAGACTCGGCAAAGCCTTCGGGCGGAAATCCGTTCACGCGAAATGAAATTTTCCCTGAGCGATCGAGGAGCAGAACGGTTGGCAGCGTGGCCACGGTCATGAAATCATCCAGGC
>Ga0302183_10000889_pt1 | contig 13900 bp, 9 predicted proteins | sample I_Palsa_N3_2_FD_200232 | JGI IMG/M metagenome (GOLD analysis project Ga0302183, IMG submission 200232) | Peat permafrost microbial communities from Stordalen Mire near Abisko, Sweden - I_Palsa_N3_2 | ecosystem: Environmental > Terrestrial > Soil > Palsa > Peat permafrost | place: Sweden: Abisko...
CTGCCGCGCTCTCCGGTTCACGACCTGGTGGTCAAGGGCAACGACCTCGTGGTCGCTACCCATGGCCGCGCATTCTGGATTCTCGACGACGTTACTCCATTGCGGCAGGTCGCGGCCGCAGCGGCGGTGCCGACGGCATACCTCTATAAGCCTGAGACCGGTTATCGGCTCTACTATCCCGACGAGGTTGACACGCACCCGCCCGTGGGCCAGAACCCGCCTGCCGGCATTCTCATCGACTACTATCTGGCCTCGCTTCCCACCGACACAATCAGCATCGACATACTCGATGCCCAGGGCAGCGTGGTGCGCCATCTCACTAGCGAGAAGGCGACGAAGAGCGAGCAGCCGCCGGAATGGCCGAATCAGGTGCATCCCCAGGACACGCTGCCGGCCCTTCAGGGCATGAACCGCTTTGTCTGGAATCTGCGCTATGACGATCCCGTGCAGATTCCTGGCGCCTTCTATGCCGGTTTACCACCACGCGGGCCGATTGCGCTGCCCGGCAACTACACCGTCAAGCTCACCTGCGGCGGACAGACTCAGACGGCGCCGCTGATGGTCGCGCCCGATCCGCGCGACAAGGGATCGCTTGCGGGCTTACAGCAGAAGTTTGCCCTGTCGATGGAGGTCTATCGCGACCAGGATGCGCTGCATCGTGCTGTGAATGATATTCGCAGCGTCGAAGGCGAGGTCGCGGCAGCGCTAAAAAAGGCGAGTGGCAAGTCCCATGGCGCAGCGCTCACAGCCGAGGGCACCGCGCTGCTCAAGGAGGCTTCGAAAATCGAAGGAGTGCTGATGCAGGTCAACATCAAGGGGTCCGAAGCCAACTTGAATTTCCCGGGAATGTTGAACGAACAGATCTATTCATTTAGCGGACTGCTCGACGACGCCGATACGGCCCCCAATGCACAGGAGATTGACACTTATGCTGGCCTGCACGCCAGTCTCGATGCGCAGCTCGCGGCTTGGAATGCTTTAAAGAAGGATCAGGTTTCGGCGTTCTGTGCGAACCTAGGTGAGCATGATACGCCAACCCGCGCTTGTCCGGAGCGCAGTGGTGGCAGCCCGTGACGGGTAAATTCCGTGCGTCAGCTCGACTGGCATTAGGTCTTACACTGTAGATACGGTCATGACGCCGCGGCGAAATGACATCCCGGGTTAGCGTTGCACCGGAACCCGAAATCGGCACCATTTATAGCAATGTAGTGCTCTCCCAAACGAACATAATTGTACTGCCGCAGTATGTTTCGAATCGTTTCGGGTGGCCGAGGATTGTGGGCGCCATGTTTCTATCAACATTCTCATTTTCGGCATAATCGGATGAGTCGGTCAATTCGGATAAAAGCGATTACAGCCTGTTTGATCCGACGCCCGAAGATCAAATGCGCTCCTTTAGCACTGATCGGCCGCCCAAAGCTAATACCCCCTACACAGTCGATGCCGGGCACTTCCAATACGAGACCGACCTTGCCGTCTTTGGTTACGGAGATACAAATGGGACGACAACACGCGATTGGACCGTAATCGACCCGACACTCAAAGTCGGATTGACCAATACCATCGACGCGGAGCTGCAGATCACGCCGTACGAGTCGCTGACAACCAAAACCGCGGCCGGTCAGGTGAGCATTTCTGGTATCGGGGATACTTTCGGTCGTTTAAAAATCAATGTGCTCGGCGATGATCAAGGCGCTGTCAGTATGGCCGTGTTGCCCTACGTCAAATTGCCGACAGCACGCTCAGGGCTCGGAAACGGTAAGTTAGAAGGGGGAATTATTCTACCTATAAGCTTCAGTGTGCCCGGCGGCTTTACAATCATCGTCATGCCGGAGGGAGATTTTCTAAAGAACACCGTGGGCAGCGCGTACCACGCAGCCTTTGATTTTCTGGTCAATGTGAGCCACCCGCTCGACAAGCGATGGACCGTTTACACCGAAATTTTCACATCCCAGTACTTCGAATCGCAGGACTCGCCGGTCTATACCCTGGATGAGGCGTTCACTTACGCACTGCCCCCGAATTTGCAGCTCGATTTCGGCGGCAACTTTGGATTGAATAATGTGACGCCGCGCGCCCAACTGTATGCGGGCCTTTCACAGCGGTTCTAGATCTCAAACTCCACGCCGATTTCCATGACCTGAGCGCTGGGTATATTAAAGTACGTGCCGGGTTGTTGCGCATTGCGACTCATCATCGCGAACATCGCTTTGCGCCAGCGGACCATGCCGCTCGGACGGGTCGTCGCGATAATTGTTTCATGGCCCGTAAAGTAGGTCACATGCGCGAGATCGCAGGGCGCGATCTGCCCGCGCGCTACCGCCACTTGCAAGCCTTTGGGCACATCGGCCTTTTCCATAAATCCAAACCTTAATGCGATCCGAGCGAGGCATTCGGAAAGCGCCGTGACGGTGACGCGATGCTCGTCGGCCACGCGGGGAGTTTCTGTCATCTCTACCGCTACCAAGAGCACCCTCTCGTGCAATACATGATTAAAATTGACGTTACGCGTGAGCGGAATAGGGACCCCTCGCATCATGCGACCGAGGACCACCGCGGTTCCCGGAATTTGGTACGGGGGATCGGCTTTGAGCCGCTCGATGAACTCCGGAGTTTGCTCGCGAATTGCTAGGCGGACCTTGTCCATTATCTCCTGCCCTCTACGCCAGGTCAGCATCAGGAACGCGACCACAAAGGAGATCGCTAGGGGGAACCACCCGCCCTCGAAAAGCTTGGTGGAGGTCGATGCCACAAATAGCGTTTCCAAGGCAAGCAAACTGCCGTTCACCGTATACACGAGGACGGGGTTGACTTTCCACTCAAGCGCCACAAACGTCGCCATCAGCGTAGTGATCGCCATCAGCAGGGAAACCGCTATTCCAAAGGCGCCGGCTAGGGCATCGGAGGAACCGAAACCGATTACCGCAGCCAAGGTACCGAAGGCGAGTAACCAATTGACGAGCGGGACATAGATTTGGCCCATCTCGTGGCCCCCCGTATGCACAATATTCATGCGTGGGAAGAACCCGAGCTGAATGGCTTGACTCGTAAGTGAATACGCGCCGGAAATGATCGACTGCGAGGCAATCACGGTCGCCGCGGTGGCCAACACAACGAGGCCATAGTGCGTCCATTCGGGCGCCAGTTGATAAAATGAATTCTCGATCGCTCCCGGCTCCGTTAAGAGAAGGCCACCTTGGCCGAAGTAATTCAAGGTCAAGGCGGGTAGCGCCACCGCGAACCAGGCAACCCGAATCGGCAGCGGACCAAAATGTCCCATGTCGGCATAAAATGCTTCCCCGCCCGTGACGGCGAGAAACGCACCGCCGATGACGGCCAAGGCCAGAGGTCCTACGTGCCATAGATACCTGATTGCCGGTAGGGGGCTGAGCGCAGCAAGAATGGCCGGGGCTTTCACAATCCCGGCGATCCCAAGAACGCCGATGACGATAAACCAGAGAAACATGACCGGTCCGAAGAGACGGCCGATCCAAGAAGTGCCTTTCTGCTGGATGAGAAACAAACTCACTAGGATGATGAGCGTCACAGGAACGACGAATCGCCCCATCTGCGGCGCGTAGAGCTTGATTCCCTCGATCGCACTTAAGACCGAAATCGCCGGGGTAATAGTCCCATCGCCGTAGAGCAACGTGGCGCCGATGAGTCCGACGATGACCATCGCGGCACGCCATCCGCCGCGCTTCGCGTGTTGCGGGCTGATCAAGGCGAGAAGGGCCAAAATGCCGCCCTCCCCATGATTGCTCGCGCGCATGATTAGGATCGCGTATTTAAGGGAAATGACGATGATCAGTGACCAGAAGATCAATGACACAATGCCGATGACCGCCTCGGGCGAAATAGCACCACCTGGGCTTGCCGCCTTCACCGCTACCTGCAGCGTATAGAGGGGGCTCGTCCCAATATCACCGAAAACGATTCCCATGCACGCGAGCGTCGCCGGCGCCAAGGCGCGCCGGCCTTTGAATGCGGTGTCGGCTGTCGATATGATCGTCACGGAATCTTTCCTTTACGCCCGAGATAGTGGGTTGCCGCTCAGCCATTCGTGATGCGAAGTTGAATCCGGACATTTCTGGCGCCGATATCGTAACTTATTCGACGCCATCCGGGCGCGATACGAGCGGGGGACTAGATCGTCGGTGCACGGCGGATGAATGGGGAATATGGATTCAGATCTAACGCAGTTAGGCTTTCTACTCCTTATCTCGGCACTGGTTGCTATGTTGACCCGCCGCGTGCGGCTGCCTTACACCGTAGGCTTGGTGCTTGCCGGCATGGCGCTATATGTTCTTCAGATCCACATCAAATTCGCGCTATCACGAGCAACGCATTGTGATGTCAGGAGCTGAAATCGCCGCGACGCCCCTGGGCGAAGGCATCGATTGGCACGCGCGTATTTCAATCTATCTTACCCGAGGCGGACGTTGATCATCCGCGAGATCGAGATTTTAGTACTCCTCATGATCGCAATTGCTGCGGTTGGAGTCGTGGCGAAACGCTCGAATATTCCGCCAGCAATTCTTCTGGTGTTGAGCGGTGTCGCGCTGGCTCTTGTTCCGGGCCTGCCGGCAGTGCGGCTCCCGCCAGAGCTTGTCCTGCTTCTCGTGTTGCCGCCCCTAATCTACTCGTCTGCGGTTGCGATGAGTTGGCGAGAGTTTCGATTCAACCTGCGGCCCATTACATTGCTCGCCGTTGGTTGCGTCGTGTTCACGACGGTGGCCGCCGCCGCGGCAACGCATTGGCTCTTGGGCTTGTCTTGGCCCGTAGGATTCGTCTTGGGCGCAATAGTGTCGCCACCGGATGCCGTGGCGCCCTTATCAATTGCCCGCAGAATGGGGCTCCCCAAACGAATCCTGGTCATTCTAGAAGGGGAAGGCCTCGCCAATGACGCCACAGCGCTGATCCTCTATCGATTCGCAATAGTGGCCGTGAGCGCTGGGGCATTCTCGTTCGCAACGGCGGCCGGAACGTTTGTCGTCATTATTGCGGGAGAATTGCTATGGGGAATTGCTGTCGGCTGGATAATGTTGCGCCTGCGTCGCTGGGTCGCCGACGCGCAACTCGAGATCGTACTATCGATCTTGACGCCTTACGTCGCCTACTGGCCACCTCAGCATTTGGGCGGTTCCGGCGTACTTGCCGCGGTTGTTGCTGGACTCTATGTCAGCTGGAACGGCCTAAGCATGATCAGTTCCGCGACGCGGCTTCAGGGGATCTTTTTCTGGGATGTCCTTGTGTACCTGATCGAAGGCATCGTATTCCTCATGACTGGCCTCCAGGCTCGCACATTGCTTGTGGGCTTGGGCTCCTATTCGCTGTCCGCCCTGGCCGGCTCGGCCGCCGTTGTCACTGTCATAGTGATCCTGGCCCGATTTGTATGGATTTATCCTGCAACCTATCTTCCGCGCTGGTTGATTCCTGCGATAGCGCGCAAGGACCCCTCGCCGCCTTGGCAGTGGCCGTTTGTGCTTGGATTCACCGGTGTCCGCGGTATCGTGTCTCTGGCCGCGGCGCTTGCCATTCCACTCACGATGGATAGCGGCCGGCCATTCCCCGATCGCGATCTGATTCTTTTCCTTACGTTCGCAGTCATCCTGGTAACGCTCGTCGGCCAGGGCTTGATGCTGCCTGCCGTAATCCGCTTGCTCGGGCTTGCCAACACCAGTGACCAAGAGCTCCACGCCGATAGGACTGAGGAACTCACAGCGCGCCGACTCGCCATCGAGGTCGCGATCGAGCGTCTCGACCAACTTGCCATGGAGCGGGGACTTCCCGATGACGTCGTTCGGCCGCTTCGAGTAGAGCTTCAGAACCGCCTTAGTCATTTTGAGCACGCATCTCCGTGGGCACAGAATCAGCAGCACCCAGTAGCGCATCCCGACGAAATCGAGTTGCTGCTGATCGCAGCCGAGCGGGAGCGGATCAATGAGCTCTATCGCCAAGGGACATTGCGAGATGAGGCGCGGCGCCGACTCGAGCGGGAGTTCGACCTACGTGAGGCCAATTTTGCGAACCACCAACATGAGGAGTGAGTGCGTCACTCTGAAGTCGCGACGAGTACCCTAGCTACGGACCAGGGGATCGGAGTTCGAACCTCTCCGGGCACGCCCAAAATTTGCAGTCGCACCAAACACTTATCTACCCTGTCTTCCGCCGTAGCCAGGTCGTTGCGGGACTCTTGCGGGATTCCGTCCTCAGTCACTTTCTCGGCTGCATCAACTTAGCTTAGAAAGCTCAGCCTGAGCGTAGTGCGTCGTGATGAAGCTGTTGATCGATTTCGTGCGACAACGGCGTTACTCGCCACGAGACCGCGATGGTTTTCGTGCGATCCATCCTGAGGATATCGAGTCGAAGCCGTTTGCGGCTTTTCCGCCGGCCGCGCGACTGGCAGTTTTGGTCGGCGATCCCACGCAGGCGGGGCCCTAAGTGATCCGTGTGCGCCTGCCTGCCGGTACTAAGATGATGCCGCATTAGCATCCTGAGGATCGCATTTATACCGTTTTGTCGGGGGTCTTCTACATCCGGTTGGGAGAAGATTCGATGAGAGTCGCCTGATGGCGTATGGGGCCGGCGGTGTTATTATTCTCCCGGGCGATCAACCTCACTTCCATTGGGCGAGATCGGGTGAATACGTCACGCAAGTTACCACGATTGGTTCTCTGGGACTTGCGTATGTTCATGCCGCTCACGATCCGCGGTTGCGACGGCGGTCATCTGACGCTACGGCCGAGGCGGCAAAAAACGGCCACGAATCCATCGCTGCTTCGGGGAACGCTTAATAAATAAGGAAGCGACTGTGGTTACCCTGAAAATCAACGGACAAGAGTCGAGCGTAGAGGCTCCTGAACAAATGCCTTTGCTCTGGGTCCTTCGAGACCTAATAGGGTTAACCGGAACAAAATTCGGGTGCGGAATTGGCCAGTGCGGTGCGTGCACGGTCCACCTTGACGGTAACCCCGTGCGCTCGTGCTTGCTGCCTGTTGGAGCTGTCGGCAATCGGGCGATTACGACCGTAGAAGGTGTAGGCGCGACGCCTGCCGGTGCAAAAATTCAAAAGGCTTGGCTGGACCTTGAAGTCATACAGTGCGGGTACTGCCAGTCAGGGCAAATCATGTCCGCGACCGCACTGCTGAATGCCACGCCGCAGCCCACCGATGCCGACATCAACGCCGCGATGTCCGGGAACATATGCCGGTGCGGGACTTATGTTCGTATCCGTGAGGCGATCAAGCACGCCTCGAAGGCCCAGCCATGAATGCGGAAGTCATCGATCAACTGCTGGATCCCGCGCGACGAACAGCGATAAAAGGCGTTGCAGCGGTCAGCGGAGTCCTTCTATTCGGGTTTCACATTCCGACCGTGCGGGCCGGCCAGAAAGCGACGGGGAGCCCACCGCTGCAGTTCGAACCTAATGCCTTTATCCGTATGGATCAACTCGGCACTGTCAAGCTGATCATGCCGCAAACTGAAATGGGCCAGGGGGTATACACCTCCATTGCAATGATTCTGGCAGAAGAATTGGATGTCTCCTTGGATCAAGTCCAGGTGGAAGCCGCGCCGCCAAACGAGAAGCTGTACGCCAATCCTGCTTTTGGAATTCAGGCCACGGGGAACTCTAATTCCATTCGCGCCTTCTGGATGCCGTTACGCAAAGCAGGCGCCAGCGCCCGCGCCATACTGATTGCAGCGGCCGCAAAGAAGTGGAATGTAGACCCTGCGGTTTGTCAGGCTGATCGCGGTGAAGTGGTTCATGCACCTACTGGACGCAGAATTGCATACCGGCTCCTGGTTGGCAGCACGGGCGGAATTGCTCCGCCAAGGGAGCCAGCACTTAAATCGGTTGACGCGTTCAAGCTGATAGGTCAGCCGCTCAAGAGACTGGATACGCCGGATAAGACTAACGGTAAGGCTACCTACGGCATTGACATGATGCTGCCGAACATGAAGTTCGCGACGGTTGCTGCCTGCCCTGTCTTCGGAGGCGCGGTTGGAACTGTGGATCAAGGTGCAGCATTGATCGTCTTCGGAGTGCGTCAGGTGATCGTTCTGGATGACTTCGTGGCTGTCGTTGCGGACAACATGTGGGCAGCGAAGGAGGGACTCGACGCGCTTCGCATCGCGTGGCAACCGGGGCCGAACGCGAAGATAGATACTCGGGAAGTATGGAGGCAGACCCGAGCCGCGAGCGAGCGCGACGGAGTCGTCGCAAAGGCGGTCGGGAACGCATCGCAGGCTCTCTCACAGGGAGGTGATCGATTCGATGCGGACTACGAACTGCCCTTTCTCGCGCACGCGACGATGGAACCGTTGAACTGCACGGTCGAAGTGAAACAGGACTCTTGCGAGGTGTGGGTGGGCACACAGGTGATATCGCGCGCCCAAGCTATTGCGGCCCAAGTCACGGGGCTACCTCGTGAAAAGGTCATAGCGCATAACCTGCTGATGGGCGGTGGATTTGGGCGCCGCCTTGAGGTGGACCACATTGAAAAGGCGGTTCGCGTCGCACAGAAGGTTAATGGTCCAGTTAAGGTTGTCTGGACTCGCGAAGAGGACATCCAGCACGACATTTATCGGCCGGTGTATCTGGATAAGCTGTCCGCGAGGCTGAAGGACGGCAAGATCGTCGGATGGAGACACCGCATCACCGGATCTTCTGTCATGGCTCGATGGTTCCCTCCTGGCTTCCAGAAAGGCATCGACATCGATGCGGTCGACAGCGCGATCGATGTCCCGTACGACATTCCGAATCTACAGATCGAATACGTGCGGAACGAGCCTCCCGCGGTGCCCACCGGTTTCTGGCGGGGCGTAGGTCCAAACAACAATGTGTTTGCAGTGGAAAGTTTCGTAGATGAGCTTGCCAAGAAGGCAGGTCAAGATCCTGTGGCATTCCGTAGAGCTCATCTTGATAAGACACCGCGACTCAAGGCGGCATTAGACCTGGTCGCGAGTAAATCAGACTGGGGCAAACCGATTCCCGCTCGATTTGGCGGACGCACAGGTCGTGGCGTCGAAGTGCAGGTGGCTTTCGCGAGCTACATTGCCACTGTGGCCGAGGTCGAAGTCGACAAAAATGGCGAAGTGCGAGTGACTCGAGTCGTTCTGGCAATCGACACGGGGATCGTAGTCAACCCCGACACAGTGATTGCGCAGATGCAAGGCGGTCTCATCTTCGGCATTACTGCTGCATTGTATGGCGAGATCACGATCGAGAACGGTCGGGTACAGCAGAGTAACTTTCACGATTACCGCATGCTGCGTATGGACCAAACGCCGGACATTCAGATTCACATCATCAAGAGCGCAGAGTCCCCCGGCGGAATTGGAGAGACCGGAACAACAGCAGCACCGCCCGCGTTGCGCAATGCCATTTTCGCCGCCACAGGTATTGCATTGCGGCGTTTGCCGATTGATCGCGACGTCCTCGCCGGTAGAAAGCCAAGCCTTGCGCATACCTAAGGGTCCTGCGGTCGGGAGATCGACATGACACGATTTTCTGAAAGAAGCCCGTTGGCGCGGTTCCTTCTCGTAGCTGTCGCGGGGATCATCGTGGTCGGAGCTGGCTATGCTCTTTGGCTTGTCCGAGGACCCGGGCCCACAGCTTTTGCGCCGGGTAAACGACTCTCGCTGTCGCAGTCCGACGCGATTCACGCGAACCCATCGGGCGTGCCACCGGAGCTCGCCAATGCGGATCTCATCACGCGTGGTGAATATCTCGCCCGCGCCGCCGATTGCTCTGCTTGCCATACGACGCAAAACGGCCAAGCCTACTCGGGTGGACTCGGGTTCGTTTTGCCCTTTGGCGTCATCTATTCGACAAACATTACGCCGGACAAGGAGTCGGGAATTGGTAACTATACGGATGCGGATTTCCTGCGCGTAATGCATCAAGGTGTCGCGCCCGGTGGCAAACGCCTATATCCCGCGATGCCGTACCCCTCATACGCGCTAATGACCGACGCTGATGCGCTCGCGATCAAGGCATATCTTTTTTCACTGCCTGGGGTGAAGGTCATCCAGCCGCCAAATACCCTCGCGTTCCCGTTCAATCAACGATGGTTGATGGCGCTCTGGTCGACGGCTTTCAGTCGCGACCAGCGTTTCGCGGTAAACAGCGAGCGCAGCACCCAATGGAACCGTGGCGCGTACCTGGCCGAAGCGATGGCCCATTGCGGGGAATGCCATACGCCGCGCACCTTGGCATTCTCTCTCGATAATCACCGCAAGTTCTCCGGCTCCAAGCAAGCCGGTTGGCGCGCGTACAACATCACCTCGGACAACAAGACGGGAGTAGGTGAGTGGTCTTCAGAACAGGTTGCTCTATACATCAGCCAGGGACATGCGGAGGGGCACGGAACGGCGGCAGGCCCGATGGGGGAGGCCGTTGAGCAGAGCTTACGGTACCTAACACCGGGTGACGTAGAAGCGCTGGTAGCATATGTGAGAACTGTTCCGCCCATTACCTCGCGCGATCTGCCTGCCGTGAAGAATCTTGCGGCGCCGACTGTCCATAGTGAGGGCGTCGCCGCGGCTTTCGATCCGCGTGGCAAAGAGATCTTTGAGGGCGCTTGCGCCAGCTGTCACGGGTGGTCAGGAATAAGTCCAGTACTTAAAGACGCCACGTTGATCGGCGGCCGGGCAATCAACGATCCCTCCGCAATCAACGTGGTGCAAGTGGTCCTATCGGGAGAGAAAAGGAGCGGGGTTTACATGCCCGGATTTGGTGCTGCTTATTCCGACATTGAAGTCGCGGCAGTCGCAAACTATGTTACTGCTCGATTCGGCGCACGGACATCCAGCGTAACGGCTTCGGATGTTGAGAGCCTTCGTCTGCAGGCTTCCAATTGATGTGCATCGAGATTTCCACTGGTCATGCGCACAATCCGGTGAGCGACGTTCGGGTGCAACGGAAAGCGAGACGAGCACTTTTGGCTGACGTCATAAGTGGTCATGGTGGCGTGGAGCGTTGGAATTGCTTCGGGAAGATCAGGCGTCGATAGTAAACGCGGCAGCTTTTTCCCGTCTGCCGGCGATCCTTTGGCAGCGGCCAGAGCAACGCATGCAATCTCCTGGGGGTTCGAACCAGGGGGGCGGGGGTTTCGTCGACATCCTCGAGGTTTGCGTCCGCTGGTACATCATTTGCCGGCTGAGAAAATGAGATCTCCTGGCGATATGACTGAAACGCGGTGTCCCGGCCTGCATTTCGCCTCGCACGGCATATGAGCAACCACGAGGCCGGCTTCGGAGAGTTACGCCCATGATAGGCGCGCGAGCAACCGTGACGAGACACGTTCAGCCCGCAGTGACAGCGTTGGCATTCTTGCTGTCGATGACGTCCCTACGATTCGAGGAGTCGAGGACTAACAATGCGCGGCATCGGTTAAGGCCACGCGCGCAGACAGTAGGAAACACAGGACCCGCGGGGATTGAAAAAAATGGGTCTTGCTGGGCGCACCGGTTGAACGTCTCAGCGCGTTTCGTAACCGTTGTCAATGGGAGTGTCCGGTGATTGTCACGACCTTCCCCAGAGCTGTGCGGGTCATCGAGCATACTCTGATACCGTTGAAAGACGGTACGGCGCTGGCGGCTCGCATCTGGTTGCCGGAGGATGCTGAGCAGAATCCAGTTCCTGCGATCCTGGAGTATCTCCCGTATCGCAAGCGCGACGGGACTTACGAACGAGACGCGCTGACTCATCCCTATCTTGCAGGTCACGGCTACGCGGGCGTGCGCGTCGACATTCGCGGCAGCGGTGATTCGACGGGCTTGCTGTTCGACGAGTACGCCAAGCAGGAACAAGACGATGGCGTGGAACTAATCGCTTGGCTGGCGGCACAACCTTGGTGCAATGGCGCCGTTGGAATGATGGGAATCTCCTGGGGTGGGTTCAATGGACTCCAAATCGCGGCGCGCCGGCCCCCGGCACTCAAAGCAATTGTAACCATTTGTTCAACCGACGATCGGTACGCTGACGACGCGCACTACATGGGCGGCACGCTGCTTACCACCGCTGCAGTTGAGTGGGCCTTTTTCTTTTTCGGCTTGATGTGCCTTCCGCCCGATCCGGCGCTGGTCGGCGATAGCTGGCGAGCGATGTGGTTGGAGCGCCTGCAGAACATACCGCAGTTCTTGGAAAATTGGCTGCAGCACCAACGACGCGATGCGTACTGGAAGCACGGATCGGTATGCGAAGACTACGCAGCGATCCAATGCCCCGTCTATGCCGTCGGTGGCTGGACCGATGGATATAAGAATGCAATCCCGCGCCTTCTCGAGCAACTGAAAGTGCCCCGCAAGGGTCTTATTGGGCCATGGGCACACGCCTATCCGCACTTTGCATTTCCCGGACCCCAGATCGGATTCCTCCAAGAAATCCTGCGTTGGTGGGATCATTGGCTGAAGGGCGTCGATACGGGCGTGATGGATAAACCTATGCTGCGTGCGTGGATGACGGAAAGTGTGATGCCGGCGACCCACCACGACACGTTGCCGGGCCGGTGGATTGCAGAACCTTCGTGGCCACCGCCAGGAGTAATACCGCGGCGGCTGTTCTTGACCAATGAGGGGCTGCGAGAAGCCGCGACACCTTTGACGACTCGCGCCGTCTGCTCGCCGCAGACGGTTGGCAAGTGTGCAGGCGACTGGGTTCCATTCGGTCGTGGTCACGATCAGGCACGCGACCAGCAAGAGGATGACATGCGCTCCCTAGTTTTCGAGACGACGCCACTCGATGAGCCGATCGAGATCCTTGGCGCTCCGATCGCAACGCTCGATATCGCGTCCGACCGACCGATTGCGAATCTAGTAGTTCGGTTATGCGATGTGCACCCGTCCGGTGAATCGCTGCGTGTCAGCTATGGGGTGCTCAACCTCACTCACCGCGAGGGTCACGAACAGCCCGCCCTGCTGGCGATTGGTGAGCGATACCGAGTGCGCATTCAGCTCAATGCTGCAGGCTCGGTATTTCCACCCGGCCACAAGGTGAGGCTTGCGATATCTACGGCTTACTGGCCGATGATCTGGCCCAGTCCGGAGACGGCGACTGTGCAGATCTTTGCTGGCACGCTCGATCTGCCGCAACGCTCGCCAAACGCCGCAGATGCCGGGCTCTCGCCTTTTCCTGAAGCGGAGACTGCGTCACCCGAGAAGCCAACCATCTCTCGTCGCGATGGTGTGCGGGTTGAACGCATCGACCGCATTGGTCTGGAATTGGGTACACAGTACAAGTCCGAGTATCAAGTCGAGGAGAATGATCCGCTCAGCGCCGTTGCCGAACTGCGCAATACCCAGACTCTGTCGCGAAACGAATGGCAAATCCGGGTCGAGACGCAGCTGCGGCTGTCATGCACGCGCAATGCCTTTCTGCTGCAAGGAAGTTTGCGCGCCTGGGAGGGCGCCAACGAAATGTGCCATCGCGAGTGGGATCGCACTATTGCCCGCGATTTCTTGTGATCGATCTGAATAACGCATGTTTGATGTAGCGCATGAGTCATTCTCGCCCGAAGAGGACCCGGCCTCAATGACAAGAAAACAGGGAGCGAGGGTAGCGTTGTGATATACGATATCAACGATGCGCTCATTCTTGCGGCCCGTCTCCTTCTCGCGACACTATTTCTGATTTTCGGCTGGAGAAAGCTGAGGGACTATTCGGGCACGGTGAGTCAATTGGTGCAGCTTGGCGTTCCGATGCCACTACTGGCTGCTGCCGTAGCGATCTTCATGGAGCTTCCGGTTGCGTTCGCGGTTGCTGTTGGCGCGTTCGCGCGCCCTTTGGCTTTACTTTTGATTTTATACACACTCGGAACTGCGCTTATTGGGCATCACTATTGGACCATAACAGGCACTGATAAAGTCGACAGCATGGATGGCTTCTACAAAAACC
>Ga0302183_10000891_pt1 | contig 13889 bp, 10 predicted proteins | sample I_Palsa_N3_2_FD_200232 | JGI IMG/M metagenome (GOLD analysis project Ga0302183, IMG submission 200232) | Peat permafrost microbial communities from Stordalen Mire near Abisko, Sweden - I_Palsa_N3_2 | ecosystem: Environmental > Terrestrial > Soil > Palsa > Peat permafrost | place: Sweden...
TGGAGAAATAGATCATGAGAAAATCTCTGACCGTTGCAACCGTGACGGCCACGCTGACTGCCCTGGGGCTCGCCGCCGCACCGTTTGCGTATGCCCAGGCGCCGCCTGCCGCCACGGAGGCAGCCGCGGACCAGCTGGTCCTGAAACTGATCCCGGCCAAAGGTGGCGCGAAGCTGAAGGTGTCGAGCCCTGCCTTCAAGGATGGCGCAGACATTCCGTTCGAGAACACTCAATACCGTGGCAATGTGTTTCCCGGCCTGCAGTGGAGCAAAGGGCCCAGGGGCACGAAATCGTATGTGGTGATCATGCAGGACGCCGACGCCGTGGTAAAAGGCGACGCCATCCTGCACTGGACGCTGTACGACGTGCCGGCCGGGATCACCAAGCTGGACGCCGGCACGACGGTACCGCCTGCGGGGGCCATAAACGGGCCCAACATTCGCGGCCCAAACCACGACTATATGGGTCCGAGGACTCCGGCCGGGCCGAAGCATCGCTACCATCTGCAGGTGTTCGCCTTGGATGCGGTGATTCCCAGCGACCCGCAGCTTGGCTACGACGCGCTTAAGGCTGCGATGAGCGGCCACGTGCTGGCCAGCGGCCAGACCGTGGGCTTAGGCCAGGTTGATCCGACTGCGCCGCCGCCCGCGCCACGTCCGGCTAACTGAACAGGGGCTTAGCCTGCAATGCCGGGGCTCAGGGGAAACCTGAGTACCCGGCATATCTGCTTCAAAGTCCCTCGAGACGCTCCCAGTGATTTCCGGGCGTCCGTGCAGCACGGCGTTGCATATGCCGGCGTTAAGCTACTTCTTCGGCGCGACCAGTTCGGTCACCCGGGTACTGCTGGTATCGCCGACAAATATGTTGCCCTGAATATCCTGGACCATGTAGTTGGATTCAATGAATTGACCAGGCCCCGTACCGGGTCCCTCGCCCGTCGCACCGAGTACCTTGCCATCCCAGTCGAGCTTAACGACCTGGCCATCCTGACCGGTCGCCATCCAGAGCTGTTTGTTCCGGTCGACAAAGAGGGCGCAGACCAGGTTTTGCGTCTGGATCGTTTTGACGAACTTGCCGTTGCTGTCATAGACGACGATGCGATATTCCTCACGGTCGCCAATGTAGACGTTGCCGTTGGCGGGATTTATGGCGATCCCATGGGCCATCGCAAATTTCCCGGGTCCGACGGCGTTGCCAAACCACTGGTTTATGAATTTACCGCTCTTATCCAGATGTAATATGCGAGCCGCACCCTCATTGGGACTCTCGTTTCCATGTCCCATGGCGATATAAATATCCCCGTTGGCGCCGAAGGCGACCATCAGCGGTTGCCACAGAAGTCTTTGCCCCTTGGCCTCATTCCAATCACCGCGCTGTCCCTTGACCCCCAGAGTCATAAGGAGTTTTCCGTCGGGACTGAGTTTCATCACCGTATCGCCAAACTGGTCGCAGACCCACAGATTGTCTTGGGCATCGACGGCCACGCCGTGCGGCTTGCCGGCTATGTCAACGCCGAAAGATTTGACGAGCTTGTGGGCCGCGTCCCACTTGAACAGCATCGGTTTGCCCGGAGCGTTGCGCAGAAAGGCATAGATGTTTCCCTTCGAATCCATGGCAACGCCCGAGACACCACCGGTACTGTCATCGGGGAATTTCAACGGATAAGCGTAGGTATAGCCCATATCGGGCTTGAACTCGACGTGATTGACGGTTTCTTTGCCGATACCCCACGGGCATATCGGTGAGCCGAAGCACGACCCGGTGCCAATGTGTCCGCCCGTTTGCACGGCCTTACCATTGATCAGTTTTGCTCCGGTGCCGGGCGATGATTGTGATGCCGTGGCCGGCACATATTCATACGGCACTCCGCAAAAGTGACTGAGGTTGCAGTCCTCGCCTGGCCGCAGCGCTGGCTGCTGGACGCTCGCCGCCGTTTCTGAAAATAAAGGCGTCGCCGTGCAGGACATCCCTAGCGCGAGAACTGCAGCAAAAACACGTTGGTTCATTGCAGACTCCAGTAGGCCCGCAGCATAGGGGTAGCTGGGGTTCGCGGAAATATTTTTTAAAAGGAGGGTCCGACGCAGTGGTACGACCGGTCTTATTCGGATAGCCTGAATTGTGTCTGTGAAAGGGGGGAATTGATCAGCCATGGCGAATGGTCGGCACGGTAGTGTGGGAGATTGGTTCAGGGAATGGCATGCGCCACTTCGACAGTTTCTCAGGCGACGTAAGGCCGGGTCGGCGGCGGAAATCGACGACATCGCTCAAGAGGTATTTGTGCGGCTCCTGCGATACAACCGCTCCGAACTGATCGACTTCCCGCAGGCCTATCTGTACAAGATTGCGACGAATGTTTCGGCCGAATGGGCCACCCGATCGGCTCGCCGTATGCCTCACAATTCAGCGTGGTTGACTGATCTTGCCGATACGCTGAGCCCGCAAGTTCAAGTCGAGCGCGAAGCGGCAAATGCCGAGCTCGAACGTGCGCTCCAGGCACTGCCGGCCCGATGCCGCGAGATTCTGCGGCTGCATTTCGGAGAGGGCATTCGCCACGAGGAGATTGCCAGGCGTATGGGGCTCACACGCAGGATCATCAGGCGCGATTTGGCTCGCGCCTATGCGACGCTGCGGATCACGCTGGAATCATCGACCTTGACGTCCGACCGAAGCGCATGAATAACGAGACACGCGACGAGCGCCGCGCGACGGTGGCAGAGCAGGCGGCGCAATGGCTGGTCGCCATTCAGTCCGAGGAATTGTCAGGCCAGGAGCGCGCCGATTTTATCGATTGGTTGCGCGAATCGCCGCTGCACGTTTCGGAAATGCTTCACGCCTGCCGCTTGCATCGCGATCTGCGCGCGTTTCGCAAATGGGATCAGATCGCTGCGGTGAGCGATCACGACAGCAGTCGAGTCGTGAGTCTGTTGGCGCGACAACCAGCGGGCGATTCTCAGGGCAATTCTCAGATTGTCGGCAGCGTTGAACGCGGAGCAAGCGCGCGTCGTAGCGTCGGCATCGCCGCGGCCGCCGCCGCTGTTGCAGTCTGTGCGGTTATTGCGGCTGTATCGTTCGGACAGACGACATTGCGCACGCAGTTAGGGGAGCGGCGGGAGGTGACTCTGAGCGACGGTAGTGTGGTCGATCTGGCGCCATCCAGCGAGGTTCGCGTGCGCTATCGGGCACACTCTCGGTCGGTGGTACTCGATCGCGGACAGGCATTGTTTCATGTTGCCAAGAACCCAGAGCGTGCGTTCACCGTGGAGGCTTCGGGAACACGCGTGCGCGCGGTCGGAACGGTATTCGATGTCGAGCGCACCGAGCAGAGTGTCTCGGTCACGGTAGTGGAGGGCAGAGTCACGGTCACGGAACAGCCGGACACGCTCGACTCGGGCAGCGCTTCCCCCGAGGAAAGCACGAATGTATCGCTCGGCGCAGATGAACAGATTGTAATTTCCGCCACGGGTGGGTTGAACACGGTGCATAAGGTCAGGGGCGAGATGGCGATTGCCTGGGCCGCTGGTCAACTTATCTTCGACAACGAGTCGGTGGCGGAGATAGCGCGCCGCTTCAATCTGTACAACCGCACGCAGATCGTCCTGCTGGATCAAAACCTCGCTGCCAGGCGCATCAGCGGTCAGTTCAGAGCCACCGATCCAGAATCATTTGTGGCGTTCGTCCAGTCTGCTGGTGGCGTTTATGTGGAACGGCCGAGCGCAGAGCAGATTATCCTTGGACGAGCAGCCCCTGGCACCGACGGTTTGACGCGTCCATAAAAAGTGCGGGGTGGCCATTACTCCGTACTAAGAATTTTTTTATGAAGGGGGGGCAATGTGGATGACATGCCCAGTCTTATCCCAAGCCGCGAATTTTATTCTAAAGGCGGCGAAGGGGTTGGCGATGTCAGTGGTCCTGTTAGGGCTGGCGCAGGCCTACGTGAGTGCCTCGCAGGCGGCCGAGACGGCTTTACCTGCCGAGCAATTCCAACTTGAGATCGGGCGCACGCAGTTAACCGACGCCCTCAAGAGAATCGGCGAGCAGACCGGTTTGCAGATTGCGCGCTTTTCCGACACCGAACCGGTTAACGTTCTGGTGGGGCCACTGTCAGGCAGTTTCACACGCGAGCAGGCTCTGAAGGCGCTGCTGCGCGGTACGGGCCTGACTTACCGCTTCGTCAACAACCGCACTGTCGCCATCATCAAGGAAGCGTCTGCGACGCTGCCACCGCCGCCGGGTAATTCGACCCAGCCCGCGGCTCGCGCAGTTGGCCAGGCAGCCCAGTCGGTCGCACCGGACAGCACTAATGCCGATCAGAAGACGCGAGATAACGAAGACCTCAACGATGCGGGGGATGAGAAAATGAAACGTCATGGACTGTTGTCTCGTGTGCTCGGGTTCCTCACCGCTTGCAGTGTGGCGACACTGGCGGCCGGTCCAGTGTGTGCGCAAACCAGTGTCACGACGAATGAGGACTCAGCCAACGAGCTGGCGACTGCGGTGGTCTCCTCGACCAGGCTGCAGAACGCCGGGTTCGATGCGCCGACGCCGACGCAGGTTTTGAACTCCAGCGACCTGCAGAAGATTGCGGACCCCAACATCTTCGACGCGGTGATTGAGCTTCCGGCGCTGCAGGGCAGTACCGGTACGACGTACGAAACGGTCTCTACCAGCACGGGACTGCAAGGACTATCGGCTCTGTCGTTGCGTGGTTTTAGCCCGCTGCGCACATTGACGCTGCTGGATGGCGAGCGTGTCGTGGGCGCCAATTACAACGGCGTGGTCGATGTCAGCCTGTTGCCGCAGGCGTTGATACAGCGCGTGGACGTCGTGACCGGGGGCGCCTCCGCCTCCTGGGGCTCGGACGCGATCGCGGGTGTGGTCAATTTTGTGACCGATAAGAAATTCGACGGCATCAAAGTGGATGCGAGCTACGGCAGAAGCACCTTTCAGGACAATGGGACCGCGACGTTCAAGCTGGCAGCGGGCACGGGATTCGCGGACAACAGGGGCCACATTGAAGTGGCCGGCGAATATATGAACGACACGGGTGTGTTGGCCAGAGGCGACCCCAACACCAACTTCGGTTGCGCCGGAATCGATGGCCGCAACTATCAGGGCTGTTCCGGCACTCAGACGCAGACCGTAGCGGGCACCCCGCCGGGAACACCGGAATACATCTGGGCACCGGTGACGCAGAATTTCCAGCAGGCAAAATATGGACTCATCACGGCCGGCCCGCTGGAAGGCATCGGTTTCGGCGTCAATGGCACGCCCTATAATTTCAATTACGCTGGCGGCGGCACGCCTTCCGGTAAAGCCAGTGGCGTCGTGAATGGTTGCATCAGCCCGCTGTGTATTTCGACTACAGCTCAGCCCGGCGATCTGAGCAATCAGTATCAAGCGGCGACCCTGTCCAGTGCGATTCAGCGCACGACCCTCTTTACGCGCCTGTCCTATGACATCACTCCGACCACGGAAATCTTTACGACCATACAGTACGGCGGCTCGACCACCGTCAACGAGCCGGGCACCGGCATTACCAAGAACGGCAACCTGACGATCCAGTGTGCCAATCCGTACGTGCCTGCCTCGATTCAGGCGTCCTGCACGGCGAATGGCATCACCAACTTCCAATACTCTGTGTATTACCCTTTCCCCGCCTGGCAGAGCGTGTTCGTCGAGCGCGATCAACGGCGCTACGTCATCGGGGCTGACGGCAGTTTCGATCTGTTCAGTAAGGGTTGGACCTGGGATACGTACGCCGAGTATGGCGAGACGGTGTCCAATCTTCATGTCTCGGGTGAGATGCTGAACCCGAATTTCAATGCGGCCATCAACGCGGTGGCCGGTCCCAATGGGACAATCCAGTGTGCCTCGGCCGCAGCGCGCGCGACCGGTTGTGTACCCTTTGACATCATCGGCAACGTTCCGAACACCTCGGCAGCGTTCAATTACGTCGAGCCCCCCAACGGGCCGTACGACTATCTGTTTCAACGCCAGGAGGCGTTCGGTGCGACCCTCAACGGCAAGCCGTTTGCCGACTGGGCGGGTGACATTTCGACCGCGATCGGTGTCGATTATCGCCTCGAGAACTACCACTCGCTGGCCGATCCCTATGGTAACGGGGTCAGCGGACAGGATCCCTACACCGCGACTTATCCGTACGATCCGAATAACAATGCTGCCGCGGGCAATAACTGGTTCGCCGGCAACTATCACGAAGGGCACGGACAGTACGAAGTCGACGAAGTGTTCGTCGAGACCGGTATCCCGCTCTTCAAGACTGCTTACCTGGGCGCCTTGAACGCGGATCTCGCGGCCCGCTACGAACATTACAGCGAGGCCGGCGGAGCCACGACCTGGAAGATGGGTCTGGTCTGGGATACCCCGCTGAGCGGCGTGCGGCTTCGGGCATTGGAGTCCGAGGATTTGCGCGCACCGAATCTGAGCGAGGCCTTCGCGCCCAACAGTGTGATCAGCAGCAGCACCAATAACCCGTTCTTGCTTGGGAACCCGAATGTCGACTTCAACCAGGTGAACGAGGGCAATATCAACCTCAAGCCCGAAACCTCGAAGACTGCCGAAGTCGGTATCGTGTTTCAGCCCGAATATGTTCCCGGGTTTCGAGCATCGGCCGACTATTATCACATCGATGTATCGGGAATCATCGCCTCATTGACCGTTGGGCAGGTGGTCCAGCTGTGTTACGACGGCAACAAATCCTTTTGCGGCCAGGATGTGATCCAGACCGTGGGAGCAGTACCGGTGCAGAACGGCGGCACGATAGTGAGCGTGGCCTCGCAGGTGTTCAACCTCGCCTCCGCGACCACGGACGGGCTCGATCTTGAGACCTCCTACCAGTTCGATCTGAGCAAATGGAACGTACCGGGTAACTTTGCGATCCGCGGCCTGGCGACCAAGGTCTACAAGTTCTACGAAGATCCGGGCATCCCGGGTCAGCCGAATCTGAGCCTCGCAGGGGCCTTGGGGCAATTCAGCACCAGCACGACCTATAACGCCACCGGCGGCACGATTCCAACCTGGAAGACGTTTTACACCGAGGAATATTCCAACACTTGGGGCAGCTTCTCGGTGATGCAGCGCTGGTTCAATGCCGGCACGTTCGCCAACAATTATGTTGTGTGCCAGGCGCCGAATTGCCCGGTCCCGACTGTTGCGAATCCGACCATCAACTACAACCATATGCCCGGTGCAATCTATTGGGACGCTTATCTGGGCTACAAAATCAGCGAGAGGGGCGAGCTGTACGGCAAGGTCAACAACATCGCCAACCTGATGCCCCCGCCATCCGGTTCCGGCATCAACCTGACGATCTATGACGTGATCGGCCGCATGTACTATCTGGGCGTGCGTTACCACCTGTGAGGAGAGTTCTAAGCACGCTGCTGGTTACAGTCGCTCTGGCGTGCGGCGGCAGCGCCGTGGCTTTGGCGGCTGAAGCAGCGTCGCTGCTGACCGGAACCTGGAATTTGAATCTGGCGAAATCCAGATTCGACCCGGGTCCGCCGCCCAAGTCTGATTCGCGAACGTATGTGGACAGCGCTCAGGGCGTCACAGTCACGGTCAATATCGTCACCGCGAGCGGCTCCACGATAGCCGAACATTCATCCTACGCTTACGACGGCAAGGACTATCCAATCACCGGCAATCCCAGAGAAGATGCGCTTTCGCTCAAGCGCGTCAACGAGCGCACTACGATCATCACCCAAAAGCTGTCCGGCAATGTCGTGGGGACCGAGACCCGCGTCATATCCGCCGACGGCAGGGTGATGACCATATCCTCCAAGGGGACCGATGCCAAAGGCGCGCCGTTCGAGCGAGTCGCGGTTTACGACAAACAGTAGGATCTAGACCGGAGTGCCGATGCCTAAAGTACAAGCCGGCAGCGTCAGGATGAACTACGAGCAGCAAGGCAGTGGGGACCCTTTGGTGTTGATCCCTTATCTGGCTGCGGATCATGCCTGTTACGCCTTCCAGGTGCCGGATTATTCAAAACACTTTACCTGCATCTCGGTGGATCTGCGCGGCGCCGGGGAGTCGGAGAAACCTGCAGGTACCTACTCGACACAGATGTTCGCGGACGACGTGGCTGCGCTCATGCAGACGCTCGGGATACCCAAGGCGCACATTTACGGCGTCTCCCTCGGCGCCGCGGCCGGATTGTGGTTAGCTGCAAAGTATCCCGACCGCGTCAAATCGCTTTCGGTTCACAGCGGCTGGCACAAGAGTGACGCCTATCTCAAGACCGTGGTCAATGGCTGGCAGGTGATGGCCAAGCAGATCGATAACATGCCGGAAGCGGTGATCCAGGCCATATTCCCATGGTGTTTCACGCCGGAGCTCTACGAGCGCAAGCCCGAGTACATACAAGCCTTATCGGACTTCGTCCGCGGACGCCCAAAGCAGCCGCTGGACGCCTTCATTCGGCAATCCAATGCTGCAATTGGGCACGATGCAGAGGCGCAACTGGGAAAGATCCGTGCACCGACCCAAATAACCTTCGGGCGCTACGATATGGTTTGCTCCACGCGCTTCGCCGACCCGATGAAGAACGGCATAAAAAATTCCGAGTTGCACATCTTCGAGGATTGCGGGCACGCGGGCCTTTACGAGAACGTAGCTGCCTTCAATGAGAAGACACTGACTTTCTTAAGACGGCACGTTGGCTAGAATTCCTGGCGCGTCGGCCGGTAAAGAATCTCGTTGATGTCGACTTCGGGTGGCTGCGTGATCGCGAACGCGACGACGCGCGCGAAGGAGTCCGCCGGGATGGCTACCTGTGCATAGAAGGTTTTGATGTTCTGGGCGACGTCGGGCTCGGTAATGCTGTCCGTCAACTCGGTGTCGACTGCGCCCGGTGAGATCACTGTCGTCCGGATGTCGTAGGGCTTCACCTCGATTCGCAGGCCTTCTGAAATCACCCGCACGGCATGCTTTGTAGCCGAATAGACGGCACCGCCGGCCCTGACCTTGTGGCCGGCGACCGAAGAGACGTTGATGATATGGCCTGATTTCTGCTTCTGCATGGTGAGCAGCACCGCAGCGATGCCGTAGAGCACGCCCTTGATATTGACGTCAATGGTGCGATTCCAGTCCTCAATCTTTCTGCGCTCGAGTGGGGACTGCGGCATCAGTCCGGCATTGTTGATGAGCACGTCGATGCGTCCATAGTTCTGCACGGCGGTGTCCGCGAGCCGCTGCACCTCGGGGTAGCGCGTGACGTCGGTCGCCACGGCGAGCGCGCGGCCGCCCTGATCGGTCAATTCCTTTGCAAGGGCCTGGATTCGATCGACACGGCGTGCGCCGAGCACCACGGTCGCGCCCAGAGATGAAAGATGCCGGGCGGCACTTTCGCCCAGACCGCTACTTGCGCCCGTGATGATGACGACTTTGCCTTCAATGTTCTGGCTCATGTTTTTTCCCGCCCTCACTTAAAGGTGGGAGATTTCCTACAGGCTGTCAAGGCGCTACGCGGCGGCGTGCGAGCGCCGCGCAAGCTAATGTCGCTAGCGCCGAATAAGCGGTGAGTTGAGATGCGTTATCAATTAGTCGCACGCGAGCCAAAGACGTACGTGCTGATCTTTGAGAAGGTCGATCCCGAGTCGAGTGTCGCCCTGATCAAGCTTGCTCCTTAGCGGGCCAGCCCGGCAGCACTCGCGCGGCCAGCGCGGCCAGCCCGCGTAAGGGTACGCCGAGCCAGCTGGGTCGATTGGCCGCCTCGTAGCCGATCTCATAGGCAGCCTTCTCGAGCAGGAAGAGCTCGAGCAGGCGTTGCCAATCCTCTGGCGAGCTCCAATGGTGCGGCAGCGACTGCGTCGCCTGCACATACGCGCTGATAAACGATTGCTTCGAGACCTGATGGAAGCGCTCGACGATAGTCTGCTTGCGCGCCTGCGTTGCATCGCTCTGACCCGCACCGCCGCTGGCGAACCCGCTGGCGGCGAGATAGTCGAAGGAGCGCAGCATGCCGGCAACGTCGCGCAGTGGGCTGCTCTTGGCGCGCCGCTGCGCCAAGGGTCGCGCCGGCTCACCCTCGAAGTCGATGAAGTACGCATCGCCGCTGACGACGAGGACCTGGGCCAGGTCCAGATCCCCGTGGATGCGCATGCACAGCGATCCCAGGCCCGCACGCGCCAGCGACGGCAGCAGTTCGAGCAGTTCGCTCTCTCGGGAGCTCAGCAGCTCGCTGAGCTGGCGCTGCTCCTCATGGCTCCACTCGTGCGCGGCCAGCGCCGCGAAAGCCGCCTGCAATTGTGCACTCGCGGCCGCAGTCCAGGCCTCGCAGTCACTGTGCTCGGCCGCATGTGGCGCAAAGGCCGGATCCTCGCTCGGCCGGGCCAGTATCCTATGCATCTCCCCCAATCGACGGCCCAGTACCGTGGCCGCGGCGCTGAACTGCCGGATCACCTGGACCTGCTCGTCGAGGCTGATGCCTTCGGGCAATGCGATCACGGTCTGGATGGCGCGCTCGAGGGTGTTCTGCGACCAGTTCCAGGCGTCGCCCTGATTGAACACAAAGGATTCCACCAGGGCGAGCACGGTCGGCGTGCCATCGGGCGCTTGGTGCGTGATCTCGCCCAGCAGCGCTGGAATGCCGGTGAAGCCGTGCTCGGTCAGATAGCGGCCCATTTCCGCTTCGGGGTGCGGGCCGCTCTGAATGCGACGGAATAGTTTGATCAGTGCCTGCTGGCCGACGATCACCGAGCTGTTGGATTGTCCCATGTTCGATCGTCGCACTTCAGCGTCTGGCGCAATCGTCAGCGACGCGAGCCGCGAGGTGGGCAGAAAGCACAATTTACCCGACGCCGTCGGCACCTCCTCGGCGGCAGCCAGCATCTCGAGTAGCCGGCGCACGAAGCTGTCCAGCGCAAAGGCATCGGTGAGCAGGCCCACCCGGCCGCCACGGCGCACGCGCGCCAGCGCCAGCTGCTGCGGCAGCGGCGTTGCGAGCTCATCTTCCGAGACGAACCCGAACGGCAGCAGGTAGCGCTCGTCGCCGCGGCGGGTACGAACGTTTATCTGCACGAGCAACACCGGTGGTCGCAGTGCCGGCAGAGTGATCACATCCTCGATCGTGGCCCGCTCGATCCTCTCGTCCTTGGCCCCGAACCAGCGCCGCTTGGGCAGATAGGCGGGCAGTACTTCGATTTCGAGAATGCGGCGCGCCGGATCGGCGAGCAGCTCATCCAGCGAGCGTTGAATGACGAAGGTGTTGTATTCGGGCAGCGGTTCGGGTGCCGGTGTGTGCCAGGCGGGCATCTGCGCCTCGGTCGCGAGCAAAAACCAATAGAACCCGTAGGGCGGCAGAGTCAGCAGATAGGGCAGCTGCCCGACCGGCGGAAAGGCCGAGCCGCCCAACATCTCGACCGGCACGCGGCCCACAAAGGTGCTCAAGTCCAGTTCCACGGCCTGCGCCGAGCGCGAGAGGTTCGCAACGCACAGCGCGATGTCGGATTTGTCGCCATCCGCCAGCTCGCGCACGTAAGCGAGAATGCGCCGGTTGGTTGGATAGAGCAGGCGCAGGGAGCCGCGGCCGAACAATTTCTGCTGTTTGCGAATGCTCAGCATGCGCCGCATCCAGTTCAGCAGCGAATGCTGATCGCGCGTCTGCGCCTCCACGTTGACGGCCTGGTAGCCGTAGAGCGGATCCATGATCGGCGGCAGCACGAGGCTCGCGAAATCGGCGCGCGAGAAGCTGCCATTGCGGTCGGGCGACCACTGCATGGGGGTGCGTACGCCGTCGCGATCGCCCAGGTGAATATTGTCGCCCATGCCGATTTCATCGCCGTAGTAGATGACCGGCGCACCGGGCATCGACAACAGCAGTGAGTTCAGCAGCTCGATGCGGCGCCGGTCACGCTCCAGGAGCGGCGCCAGACGGCGGCGGATGCCGACGTTCAGCCGTGCCCGGCGATCCGACGCGTAGTGGTTCCACAGATAGTCGCGCTCCTTGTCGGTGACCATCTCGAGCGTGAGTTCGTCATGGTTGCGCAGAAACAGCGCCCACTGGCAATTGGCCGGTATCTCTGGCGTCTGGCGCACGATGTCGCTGATCGGGAAGCGGTCCTCCTGCGCCAGAGCCATGAACATACGCGGCATCAACGGAAAGTGAAAAGCCATATGGCACTCATCCCCGCTGCCAAAATACTGCTGCGCTTGAGCAGCGCGTGGGTCTCGGGCAGGTTCTCATTGCTGGTGCCTTCGCGCTCGACCAGATAGGGCACGGCATCGAGTCTGAAGCCATCCACGCCCATCCTGACCCAATAGCGCAGTACCGCGAGCATCGCGCGCAGGACGTGCGGGTTGTCGTAGTTGAGGTCCGGCTGGTGCGCGTAGAAGCGATGCCAATAGTAGGCATTGGCGATCGGGTCCCAGGTCCAATTCGACTTCTCGGTATCCAGGAAGATGACGCGCGTGCCCGCGTACTTCGTATCGGTATCGGACCAGACGTAGAAGTTACGCGCCACCGAGCCGGGCTTCGCGCGCCGCGCGCGCTGAAACCATGGATGCTGGTCCGAGGTGTGATTGAACACGAGCTCGATGACGACGCGCAACTCGCGCGCATGCGCTTCATCGATGAAGCGGCGCAGATCCGCGTGACTGCCGTAGTCGGGATGTACGCCGCGATAGTCCGCAATATCGTAACCGTCGTCGCGCAGCGGGCTCGGATAGAAGGGCAGCAGCCATATCGTGTTGACGCCGAGATCGGCGATGTAGTCGAGTTTTTCGATCAGGCCGGCAAAATCCCCGACGCCGTCGTTGTTGGCGTCAAAGAACGACTTCACGTGCAGCTCGTAGATGACTGCGTCCTTGTACCAGAGCGGATCGCGGTCGAGCCCGTGCTCGGCTTGCGGGCGAACAGAGTCAGCGTTCGGGCTCGGGCCAAGCATCAGGGCTGCCTACAGGAAGTATCGCTGCAGAGTCGAGCACCGGGCCTGCAGCGGGCTATAGGACAGAACCTGCAAAGGCATAGGTGACACCCGGTATTTCTTACAAATCAGCCTTTAATCCATCGTGGCGCGCTTGGGCGCCGGATGGGCCGGCCAGCCACAGTGCCGCCTGCGCTCGCCGCAAGATAGCCATCCGGCCGCAAGTGGGAGGCCACGTCCTCGCCGATCGCCATGAATGCCCTGAATGATCGCTCGATCAGAGCCGGATTCAGGTTGCGCACGATGAACACGAGCCTCGATCGCCTCTGGCGATCGTTCCAATTGGCCAGGTGCTCAGGTGGATGCACGAGGTGTTGTGCGCAGTGGAAGAGCACCGGGCCGGGATTGCCCTGGATCGCCAGTATGCCCTTGACGCGCAGGACATCGGCACCGTGGCGATGCAGGAGCATCGTCATCCAGATGCCAAAGGCGGTCCAGTTCAGGCTGTCATCGAGGCTCAAGGCGAAGCTGTGCACGCCGTGAAAGTGCGCGTCCCGAGCGGCCATGTCGCATTCAACTTTCGGGCGTGGGCTCCCGGCTGCATCATCGAACGCCGTCAACAGGTCGGCGATTGGCTGGCGCAGCAGATTGAAATGCTGAATCGGTGCCCAGGGGTTGATCTGACGCAATGCCTCACTCAGATCGTCAAACATCGCCATGTCCGGCTTGGAGATGATGATGCTGTCGGCGGCGGCTACCTGGCGCGCGGCTTCCGGAGCCGATGCCAGCGTCGAGCGGCCCAGTACCCCATCCACGACGGTCAAGACCCTGGGGCTCTCGAGTCGGGTCGCTGCCAATGGATTCACATGCAGCGTGCACAGCAGGGGGTGAGGGTCGGCGATGCCGCTCATCTCGATGAAGATCTTGCGGAATGGGGGAATGCGAGCCGCATCGCGATCCTCGAAGATCTGTCGCAGTGTGGTCTCGATGTCCTCTCGAATC
>Ga0302183_10000893_pt1 | contig 13881 bp, 12 predicted proteins | sample I_Palsa_N3_2_FD_200232 | JGI IMG/M metagenome (GOLD analysis project Ga0302183, IMG submission 200232) | Peat permafrost microbial communities from Stordalen Mire near Abisko, Sweden - I_Palsa_N3_2 | ecosystem: Environmental > Terrestrial > Soil > Palsa > Peat permafrost | place: Sweden...
CACGCAGAGCCAGCAGACCGACGAGCAGTGGTTCCTGTGCCCGCCGACGGACCTCGAAAGCGAACTCATCGGTTACTGCGGCAACACCGGATTCCGCGAGGCTGAAATCACCATTGATGGCACTCCTGCGGGAGTCGCGTCGGTGTATCCGTGGATTTACACCGGCGGGATCGATCCGTACCTGTGGGCGCCGATTCCGGGTGTGCAAACGCTCAACTTCATTCCGTATCGCGTGGACCTGACGCCGTTCGCGGGCGTGCTGAGCAATGGCGAAGCGCACACCATTGCGCTGAGCGTGTACAACACGGAGTATTACTTCAACGTGTACGCGACGCTGCTGCTGTATCAGGACCACGGCTCAACGCAAGTGACCGGAGCGGTGACGCAGAACACCATGAGCGAAGCGCCCAGCCCCACGGTGGTGAACAACACGACGGTAGATTCGGAAGGAAACGTGACCGGATCGGTGACCGTAGCGTCCAAGCGGCTCTTCACCCTCGAAGGCTACGTGAATACCTCGCACGGCCGCGTGGACACCAAAATATACGAGACCTCGCACTTCTCGAACGTGCAGGAATATCGCATCACGGATTCGCTGGACGTGGAGAACGTCACGCAGACCACCACCATCGATTCCACCACCACCACGCGCGACGGCTCGCTGACGCTGCAAGTCAGCAAGCACCTATCCTATCCGCTCGTCACCGACATCACCTTCGTCGAATATCCCGACGGGAATTTCGCGCAGAAGGCCAAGATTTCGCAGAAGTACGAGTCCACGGAAACGGAGAAGGCCAACGGCGTGCCGATTTATTACAGCATCGTCACCAACGCGGTGGCGCCCACGGACACGCTGCTCGTCAATTCTTCCTTCGAGATCACCGGCAACGCAGACCAGTCCAGCTCGCAGGATTATTTTTCGTTCGACACCATCAACGGCTGCTACAGCCGCTCGCTCACCGAAGCGAATAACGTGCTCACCGGCGTGACCAACGGCGTCGGCTGCACGCACGGCACTCCCGCCGCCAGTTTCTAGCAGGGCAGTTCACAGTCAACAGCTCACTGTTAACAGGTCACAGTGAAACTACCGCCGCATCAGACGCATTCGGCGCGCCCGGTGATCTGTGTGCTAGGCGCGTGAAAGCCGGTGCGCAGGAATGCTACGATGCGCGGATGAGCGAATCATCCGGCACGAGCGCGTTCGGCGCACACGAGCACGACGAGCACGGGCATTTCCGCGACCTGTGCACGATCTACGGCGATTTTCACCGCGCGGTTTTTCTCGAGCAGATACTTCACTTCGTTTCCTTCGCGCGCAAAGACGAGCTTGCCGCCATCCGCGAAGCGGTGCAGGCGCGAGCCGCGCAACTTCGCGCGGGAGGGAAACGCGGGCGTCCAAGCGCGCACGATGACGAAGCGCTGCGCCGCCTGGCGTTGCGCGTCGCGTGGCAGCGTCGCGTGGATCGCATGACCTGGCGTCAGATCGCCAAGGCAGAAGGCATGCGGGTCACCCCGGACAATATCAAGCAAGTCGCGCTGACTCTGCAACGTCGCGAGGACAGGCTGGCTGCGGAGATATCGCACGCCGTCCCGCCAGAGTTTGTCGTTCATCACACGGACCGGGACGAGCTTAAGCCCGGTGCTCTGGAACAAAAGCGCCTGCAACAAATCCTCAGGCTTAGCACTGGTTTGCCTTTCCACATCCATCCCGACGAGTGCAAGAAAATCGTGCTGGCGCTTTGGCCGCGCGCTGCGGAAGCCGCGTTCAGGGAGCTCGACCAGCGCTTGGCCTACGGTCAGAAGCGCAAAAAACGCGCACGACTTCCGCAACCGCACCGCAGATAAATCACTGGGCCGGGTGCCCCACCCTTCGATCGGCGACGCGCGTCTGCTGCACATCGCCCGCGAACGACGTCCACTGCTGATTTTCGATTCGCTCATTCGCTTCCACGACTCGGACGAAAATTCCGCCACGGAAATGGCCACGGTGATGCAGGATCTGCGCGCGCTCGCGAACCTGGGCGCCACGGTGATCGCGCTGCACCATCGCGCCAAAAGCGAAACGTCGCGCTACCGCGGCAGCAGCGACATTGCCGGCGGCGTCGATACCGCCTTCTCCGTCGCACGCGACCGCCAGGCCGGCGTCCTCACGCTGCAATGCTTCAAGAGCCGCTACGTCGAGGAATTTACGCTCACCCTGCGCCCGGACCTCGCCGGCACAGGCGAGTTCGTCGTCACCGACGGGCCCACCGTCGCGCCGCAAAAGAGCGCCGTCGAACGCCTGGCAGAAGCCATCCGCGAAAACCCCGGCCAGTCGCAGGACGCACTCATTTCCTCATGCCACATTGGCTACAGGATCGGCGCAGAGACGCTTCGAGTCTTCGATGGGAAGCAGTGGAGGTCGAAGCGGGGGGAACGAAATTCGCGGCGGTTCTTTCCATTGGATGGAGAGGACATTCCCAAATCGGAACTGAATTATCCCGACTGACGGTTTACCCGGGTTGAGCTCCTCAGTTCCTCCATCCTAAGGTATGGAGGAACTGAGGAACTGAAAACAACCGCCGCGGTTACATTTTTACCCCGAAGCAGTCCCGCGATTGGCCTTAAGTCCGAATGAGGCATGAACAACGTTCCCGCATTCTTGTTCTTCTTGACGCGCAGCGAATCCGGATGATAACACTCCGGTACATGACGGTGAAGCAAATGGAAGAGATCCCGCAATTGGTCATTCCGACACGCTCGAAAGCGAAGATCTCTCGCAATCTCTCTTACCCCATTGGAGCGAAGACTATCTCCGCAGTGCTCGCCTCGGCCGCGCAATTGCCCGAGCTCACTCTGCACTATTACGCAGCGTTCGAGAGCGCACAGCGTAAAGGCGATTATCAGTTCCTTCGTGTGGAATATCTAAACAACGCAAGACCGGCAGAAAAGGGGCCCATTTTCAGACTGTATGGGCGTCCGCCACAAGGCCGATGGGAGATTGTCGTACTTCCCGTTCCGCGCATTGTCCGCCATCGGGTCAAGCAATACATTATCGAGTCTGCGCTGCCGCAGATCGCGCGTTGGCTCAGGGAACGCGCCCAATTGGCCCAGCCGGGAAACGACGTTCTCGCATTCTTCTACAATGACAAGACCGACGAGCTCACGCCGAGGCGGTTAACACACCTAGAGCCGTTACGACATCGGGGTAAGTAAAGCCTTTTCGCCCTCCGGCCGGGTGCCGCATCCTTTGCGCAGTTGGCAAAGGGTGCGTGTTTTGTGGACGTGACCAGAGCCGAAAAGTCCGAAGCCCAAACCCGCACCCTGGCGGTTCGCTTGGGCGCAGAAGACTACAAGTTCGCGCCGAAGACGAGCAGCCGGCCGTCGCGATCCTTGACCACAAACTCACGCGTATTCCAGGGCATGTTGGCGATTCCGCGCTTGAATTCGACGCCTCGCGCTGCATACTCGGCGTAAAGCGCGTCCACATCTTCGATGAGCACGTACGCGTCGAGCAATTCGTCCGCATACTTGTTGGGATTGGCGGTGGGAGGCTCGGCGCAGCGGAAGTGAATGGCTTGCTGATCGCGCGCAACGATGGCGTAAACCGGCGGGTCCTGCCAGGTGCCCAGGCACTTGAAGCCCAGCTTCGCTTCGTAATAGGCCAGGGTGGCAGGGATGTCCAGCGTGAAGAACACAGGCGCGATCTGGCGAATCATGCGGCGAGTTTACTACAGAAAATACGGGGCTGCGCCGACCGCGGGTCGCGTACCACGAGCTCGCGGGCGGCGCAAAACTACATCGGGCGCTGGCCGTTGGTGCGGGGGACGCCGGTCCTGACGCACGCGGGCTGCGGGCCGGCCATCACGCCGGTGGAGGTAGGAGCGGAGCAGGATTGAGTTTTGGTGGCGACGCGGACCACCACGACGGCGACGGTCGCGGCCACGGCAGCGCCCACGCCGATCGCGACGCCTCCGACAGCTCCGATTCCGCCGGCACCTGCCGCAGCGCCGGTCGAGGCCGTCGAATTCACCGCCTGGGTCATGTTCATCGGCGTCACGTTGGCGGGCTGCGAGGGCGGCTGATTATTGCGCACGCCGGTTTCTTCGCCCGCCTTCATCAGCACGCAATTTCCAAGGTTGTCGCAGACTCGGCACGCACCCTCGACGCAGATCACGTGCATGGTTCCGTCCGTCTCAAACATGACGATCATTTCCGTGCCCACCACGCCGGCCACGCCCACCGCAGTGCGAATCTGAAAATGCGAGTTGGGCTTTACCAGCTTGGCGGCGCGAGCACGCACGCGTCCGTAATTCAGATCGAGGTCGGTCTGCTGCTCGGCGGCGTCGTGCTTGGCGATGGTCAGGTTCGAATCCGAGCCCACGCTCAGGAGCGAGCCGTCATCGAGCGTGACGCGAGCGCGCGCCAGGTGCCCGGTGTTGATGGTGTCGCCCCAGAAAACCTGCGCGGAAGTGGACGCGGGAATTTGCTGCGCGCCGCGAACTACGTTGACGACCGGCACCACCGCTGTGATTTTTCCCGCGGCTTGTGTCTGCGCGGCCTGTGCGGCTTGCTCTTGAGCGGCAACGTCAGCGGGCAGCGCCAGCGCAACTGAAACGGCAAGCGCGAGTATCGCAATGGCTGGGTGGCGGGCGTTCATTCGAGTGGTTCCTCCCCGGATGCCCCTGTGAAGTGGGGCGCGTACGCATCAGGCCGCAGATTCCCGCACGCGTATAAATCGTTCGGAGAATTGCGCTCGCGGGGTCTGGCAAAAACGTACCACATTCGCCCGCGCCCCACCTAACATTTTTGCGGCGTGTCGCCTCGCCGATAAATCACCGGGGTTTTACTGTGAACTGTTGACTGTGAACTGTTGACTGCCCCGACTCACTTCTTCGCCGCGGCCGCCTGACGCATCTGCGCCATCATTTGGCGCGTGGCCTCCGTCGTTCCGGGAGCGCGCTTCTCGCGCCACGCAGTCAGCCGCTTGCAATTTTCTTCCAGACTGCCGAACGCGTGCGGGTTCTTGAACATCGCGCGCCAGGCGGCCACGACGGGCTGCAATCGCTCCCAAACGAGCCACTGTTCGCCGGTGCTCTCGAAGAAAAATTCTTCGTCGATCAATCCGCGGTTGGCGATGTTGCAAGCCATGTCCCAGTAGCTCGTGACCATGCGCATGTAGGCGCTTTCCTGGCTGCCCGGCGGGCACAGCTTCATCATGTCTTCGACCGATGCGGGATTGAAATTCGTGACGTACCATTCGCGCGCCTCGCGCAAACGAGGCTCGCGGCGGATGTCGTACAAACGCAACAGCAGATTCACTTGCTCGTGAGTGACCTCGCCCATTTTTTCCTCCTGAGCTGCCTGAGAACGCCGAGTGCGAATGCAAAACGAGAAATCAGGAATCGAGCCGCGTGCTGCCGCCGCCGGAACCTGCGTCAGCGAGCGAGCCGGAAAGCAAAACATGGTGGGTGTGGGCCAGCGGAATGCGCGATTCCTCGAAGCCGAGCTTGATGCGGCGGCGCAGCTCGCGCGCAACGTCCTCCTTGCGATTCAAAATCGTGCGCGCCTGCAAACGAATCACCGTGCCGTCGAGCGCCAGCGCTTCAATGCCCAGAACGCGCGGGCCATCCACCAGCGCGGGACTCCAATCGGCGTCGTTGCGAAAATCTCCGCAGATTTTTTCTAGCGTGGCCAGCGCGCGGCCCACCATTTCTTCCGCCGGCACGGTGACGTCTACAAAGGCCTGCGACCAATCGCGGCTGAGGTTCGCCACCGGGCCCACCAGGCCGTTCGGAATGGTCACGATCGCTCCGGCCAGATTGCGGATTACGGTGCGCCGCAGCGTGAGATGCTCCACACGACCAGTCTCGCCGTTCGTCTGGATCATGTCGCCGATGACGAATTGGTCTTCGAACACGATGAAGAATCCGTTGATCAGGTCTTTCACCAGATTTTGCGCGCCAAATCCGAAGGCCAGGCTCGCCACCGCCGCCGCTGCTTCCACTGGCGTCACGTTGAATCCGAATTCGGGCAGCGCCGTGAGGATGGCCACGGCCACGATGATCGCCACACCCACGCTGTAAAGCAGCGCCGCCATCGTGCGCGTCTGCTGCTCGCGCATTTGCGCCACGCGTGTCTGGCCCTTGGCCGCTTGCACCAGGCGCGTAGTCAGGGCTTTCAGCAGGCGCGCGAGAAAAAAAGCGAGCAGGACGATCGCGAGAATGCGCAGCGCCCGCGTCCCTGCAATTTCCATCCACTGTGTCATCGAATCAGTCATAAGATACGAGGCGCGGAATTATACCATTCGCGCAACGTCGAACGCTGCCGCTGTGATTGAGTAGGGGCACGGCATGCCGTGCCCGCTCGCCCTGACGCGGGAAGGGGCGTCAGTGCTTAGCGTGGCTTGATCGTCAGGCAACGGTTTTTGCAGTCAACGCATTCTTATGCAGAAGTGGAAGCCGGTGTTAGGAGCAACACAACTATGGACCCACAAAAACGCAATTTCCTCTCCCTCGTGATTCCGGCGGCTCTGGTGGTTCGCTTCGGTTTCTGTGCCGGCGCCGGTTTGGCCCAATCGAGAACCGCGCCGCAGAATCCCTCGCCGCCACCTCCCGCGGTTCCACTTCCCACGCCTGGTTTGCCTGACGGAGCCAAGCTCGACCCCAAAGCCATCCTGAAAAAGAATCAAGAGCAGATCCACAGCGACATCGAGAAAATCTACGCGCTGGCCGGCGACCTGAAAGACGAAGTCGAGAAAACGGATTCAGCCGACGTGCTCTCGCTGCCCATGATTCAAAAGGCGGAGCAAATCGAAAAGTTGGCCAAGCAGGTGAAAAACCTCGCGCGCGGCAACTGAAAGCAAGCCCGCGCAGGCGGCTGCTAGTGACTCGAAGACATCGCCCGCGGCCCCACGGCTTGACTTCCCGAGCGAGCATTATATGATACGGCCCCTATATCCTTAGAATACAGTGACGCTGTTGTGAGTTTTGAGCCCCTCGATTTCCCGTGAAACTATGATCTTCAGGCCTTTGCTATCTGCCGGCGATTTCCGGTTGCCTCATTTCTTCAAAGCTGCAGGAATTGTTGCGCTGGCCGCGCTGGCGCTGTGGCCTCTACACGCGAAGGAATCCAGCCTCACCGTGATTGAGCTTTACACCGGCGCATCCGGACCCGCCTACGTTCAGCTCACTTCGTTCCTCATCAATGGCAAAGCTGAAGTCCGCGCTTGCGGTTCCGAGCCGCAGATTAGCAGGTCCGCTTACGGCAAACTGGCCAAGATCGAGTTGAGCGCCGGCGCGTCGATCGAAGACGGAGCCGACGGGGTTCTGATTCTGACGCAGGCAGGGACTTCCAGCTGCGTGGTGCCCGGCAACCTGAAGCTCGAAAAAAATACGCCGTACAGCCTGTCTGAACTGGCCAACCGCGCGATTCCCAGCGGTGTGGTCGTCGGCGGAACCGAGGCCATCACCGTCCCTCCCTCGTTCAAGCCCGGCGTGAAAATCGTTTTCGTGGCAGCTGCGGACGTGGAATTGGCCGAATATCTCCGCGCGGAACACTGGCCGTCGATTTCCCTGTGGCAAGACTATCTGGCTAAGTATCCCGCTACTTCGCATACCGAAGACGCCAAGAAATTTCTCGTCTCGCTGCTGGTGAAGGATGGAGAAAACAGCCTGGACGCATACCGGAAATCCCTGCCCGGCCCTCCGCGTTCGTACGCCGACTTAAAGAACGCGCAGATGCGCGCGGTGCAGGGGCTAGCGGTGCTCCCCGAAGACGCGAACGCGCTGAAGCTGCGTGAAGAAACGCACGACGAGCTTGCCAAGCTGGTCACCGAAGGGCGCAATGAGTTGCAAGCGTATAAACAGGCCTTGGCCGCGCGTAAGCCGGGCTACCTGCACCTCGTCACCGCCCGGGATCTGGCAGCTGCGTGCCTCGATATCGACCCGGGCTTCGCCACCTCTTTGAGTTTTCAGTCCGACGTGAATACCGAGTTGAACGCCTTTGATGCCGGGGTGAAAAAAGCCGACGCGCTGATGGCCTCGCAAAAATATGACGAATCCTTCGCCGCCATCGAGGCTTACACCTCTTTCGCCGAGGAGTACCCGCACGTCGGCGTGATTATCGGTGAGACTTATCGGTTTCACATGGACCGCGGCCAGAAAGCAGTCGAAGCCAAGGATTGGGAGACCGCCATCGCGGAATTTCGCAAGGCCTCGCACGACAAGCAAACGCCGGCAGTGGCCACGGCGCTCAAGGATGCCGAAGACAACTTAGAGGCCAGCAACAACCAGAAAGCTGCGGACGCGGCGCGATCCCGCAGCCAGCTCGACGAGGAGCGCCAGGATTACGTCCAGGCCTACGAGGAATTCGCGAACCTGCCTCCGGCGCAGAGAGCTCTGGTCACCGCGGACATGGACCGCCTGCAAGCGCAATACATCGCGAGCGTCCCCAAGGCAGCCAGCCTGATTCAGAAAGCATACGACCCGATCGTCGGCCTGGGAGACGAAATCCAGATGGAGCACGCCTACGGATATCTGAAGCGCGCCTACGAGCTCAGCCAGGACCCCAGCCTGAAAGACCGCATGGATAACATCGGGGACAAGCTGAGCGACTACTACTTGGTGGAAGCCAAGCGCTACATGGCCAAGCCCCGCGGCTCCGCCGCCGGGCTCGGATGGTTTTCGCTGCAGAAGGCCCTACCGTATAAAGCGCCGAATCTCGCCGACGTTCGCGACGAGCTCACGCGAGGCGCGCCCGTGTATCAGATGCGCTCCCAGCTTTCCATCGGCGTGGAGTTCCGGGACCAAACAACGCGCCGTGACAGCGCCGGGTTCGCCGGGCAACTCGAGGATGCCATCGCCGGCGGGCTCGAATCATCCGGTTTTCACGGAAAAGTGCTACGCCACGGCGAAAATCCTACTGTTGAACCGAACTTTGCGCTTATCGGCGACGTCAAAGAACGTCAATCCACAAGAGTGACAACGATCGAATCGCTGGAATCGGAGTATGTGGCCAGCGTGCAGCCGATTCCCAACCCGGAGTGGAACAAGACAAATCGCGAGTATGAAGCGGCGAAAGAAGACCTGCAGACCTTGCAACAAAGCCTGGCGGGCATCAATGCCCGAGGCAAGAAAAAGGAAATTGCCGACGCAAACGACAAGATCGCGGCCGCCGAAAAGAAAGTTAATGAAGTTCACACGCGACTGGATGCAATCCCCACTACTACCCCTCAGGACATCAAAAAACCCTACACCTACACACGGAGAACGGTGGCGCTCACCGCAATCGCTAGGGTTGAGTTTCGGATCAAGGATCTTTCGGAGACTCAGGTAATCGAACCCATTCCCGTGAAAAGCGAGAATAAGCAAAAGTTTCCAATTCTTGAAAACGTGAAATCGGAAGACACGAATGGAATCAAGCAGCAGGGCACGGAGCCGGATGAGACTCAGTTCCAAAGGGCAGTGGAAGACGAAGCCAGAGATGCGCTGATCAAGTCGGTGATAGAAACCACGAAAAAACTGCCTGATATCGTTTACAAGAACGGACTCAAGAAGGAACAAAACAGCGACGATGAGGCTGCGGCGGAAGCTTACATCCTTTATCTGAACTCGACTTTACCTGAGAGTGAAAATCCCCAGCGCAGCGCAGCCACGCGGAGAAATTCCTGAAAGACAAATTCAACATTCGGTGGACGGAACTGAACGCTTCTTCCTAGGTCGCACGAATTGCCGGCTGGGAATTCGGGGCCCTAATTAGGCCGGTTGAGGTCCTCCGCAGCCTTCGTCTTGCTCAATCCCGCAAGCGCTTTTTCGTTCTTTGCATCGCAAGCGAGGACTTCTTTATACTCGCGCTCTGCGTCGGCATAGCGTGTCCTGGCCCTGTCGTTGTCGGCCCTCACCAACTGCTTCGCAATATCGGTCCCATTTAAAAGCACGCAACCCGGGTTCTCACCCCCGCGAGGCGAAACCGTGGCCGCACCGGGAGTGGCATCCGGTCCTTTTTTAAGCGCGAACGGAGGTCTGCCGGTCACAGGTGGATTGACCGAAGGATTTTCCGGCGCATGAAGCTTCTTCACCGAAAGAAGTGCAGCTTGCTCTATGTCGCCGTGAAGATCCGCAATCTGTTGATAAAGCCCCTCCGCTTCGGAGTTGTTTCCGCGCGCTTCGGCGTATTGGGCCGCGCTTAATAGCGAGCTTTCGCGTTCGAGCAGCGGCTTTAGTCTGGCGGCTTGCTCGGCGCTTTCCTTGGCGATGGCATCGTTACCCCCGGCGAGCTTCTGGTACGCCGCCAGAGCCTCGGGCCATTTCTTTTGCTGCTCCAGCTGTTGGGCCTCGCTCAGCCGCGCGCCTTCATTCGTTGACCTTTGCGAAAAGAGGTAAGAAACCGTCGCGATTACGAGCAGCAGGGCCAGTGCGCTTAGCCCAAGCGTGGCACCGCGCGTTTTGAGCAACCGAGCCAAAGATACAGTCGTGGCCTGAAATTTTTCACGCCGTTTGTTTTCGAGCGGCAAAACGGTTTGCCCGGCAAGTACGCCGGCTTCCGCTGACGGCAAAGATGCGGCCGGTTCGTGGATCGCCAGAGGCGAGTCTCCGCGGACAATTGGTACAATCGCGGTGAAGTTCGAAGGTGGTTCCGTCGCTCGCTCCGTTGCGGAAATATTCTCCTGGCCGGGGGGCGTCCTCGTGAAGTTTCCGTGCTGTAGGAAAACGTAATCCTTGGCCGGACTGTCATTCGCAGCCGGCCCGCCTGCGGGCGTAGAACCTGGCGGCGAGTCTGTAAGAAGCGCACCGGGCGCCTTTTCCTGAATTTCACTCAGCAACTCGCGCACGCGCGGGTCTTTCTTCGAAAGGACGTGCGTCTCGATTCCGCCGAGCAGGATTTGCGTGGCCGCTGCGAAGCGGCCTTCCTTCACGAGATTTTCTGCCTCCGCCACCTGCCGGTGCTGCTCGTCTTTGCGCTCCTGTTTTTGCGCCAGTTCCATTTCCGCGGCGCTCAGCATTTGCGTCAACTGCGGATCCGGCCCGTTGGACGCGATGGTCTGGCGAGCCAGATCGACGGCGTCGGTAAGCTGGCCGCCGTTGATTCTTCTGCGGATTTCGACGATCCGTTTCTGGAGCTGCTCCCGATTCTTCTCTTCCTTCAGGCGCTCGCGCGCGGTTCCCAGCAATCCTTCGAGGTCGGAATTGCGCGGAAAGCGCGCCAGCGCCGCTTCGGCCGCCAAAATCGCTTCGGCAAACTTTCCGGCCTGAATTCGTCCGCGCACGTTCTCGGTAGCGTCTTCCAGGGACCTTTTTTGTTCGCGCTGGGCGAGCTCGGCCCGGGCAAAATTCACCAGCTCGGCGATTTCGGTTTCTTTCGGAAATTCCCTCAGCAGTTTCTCCCCGCGTGAAACGGCCTCGGAAAACTTTCCGGCATTCACCAGCGAGTGGAGATTGGACACATGGTCTTGCAGCTTCTGCTGTTGCAGAAGCTCGGCCTTTTCCTGCAGGACCAGCTCGTGTAATTTTCGCACGGCGGGATCTTCGGGATGTTCGGCGGAAAGGGATTGGACCATCGCCAGGGCTTGGTCAAACTTTCGCGTCGCGAGCAGGCTTTTGGCCTCCGCCAATTTCTGCTGTCGCTGCTGCTCCGTTTTGTCTTGTCTGGCAGTTTCCAGCAACTTGATGATTTCCGCGTCGTTCGGAAATTCCTTCAGTGCCTCGGTGAGCTGCTGGATGCACTGGTCCAGTTGCTGGTCGCCCCAGCACTTGCGCGCCCGCTGCAGGATTTCCGCATGTCTCTTCCGCTCCAGGCGGCGCGCCTGCTGGTCCTGAATCTGTTTTTCGAGTGTGTGCGCGGCTGCGTTCGCGGCGTCCAGGCTCAGCACCTTGCGAATCTCTTCCGCTGCCTCGGTCAGCGCGCCTTCCGCCAGGCGCTGCCGAGCTAGCTGCAGGCTCTCCTGCACTTGGCGTACGCGCTCGGCTTCTCGATTGACCTCCGCCAGGAACTCCACTGCAGGCGCAAAGCTCGAATCGAGTTTCACCGCCGATTCGGCCTCTGCTTTGGCGTCCTTGAAACGCCCGTCTTTCAGGAAATCCTGGCCGCGGGTGATCGCGTTCTGCACTTGCGACCGAAGCTGAATGCGTTTGATGTTTGCCGTGACCTGTTCCAGCAATACATTGGCCCGATCGTTGCGTCTGTCGATCTGCAGCGCCTTGCGCAGCAATTCACGCGCGCGGGCAAACTCCTCTGCTTCGATTAGAACCTCGCTGTCCGCGATCAGCCCGGAAACACTTTCTTCCTGCAGATTTCTCCACAGCGGCTCGATCTCGAATAGGAGCTCCTCCATGGTTTGAAAACGCTGGCCGGAATCTTTCTTCAGCATTTTGTCGATCAGTGCCTCGAGATCGCTGGGGCACTCCGGCATAAATTCGCGCATGCGCGGCGGCTGTTTCTTCTCGTCCACTATATTGAGTATCAACGAGGACGCATTCTCGCCGTCGAAGGGGCGCTTGTAGCTGAGCAACTCAAAGAACAACACTCCCACGCCCCAGATATCGGTGCGCTGATCCGCGCGTTCACCCTGGAATTGCTCGGGAGACATATAGCCCAGCGTGCCGATGAGGATATTTGCCTGGGTCTTGGAGGTGTCGATCAAGCGGGCGATGCCGAAGTCCACCACCTTGACGGTCCCATCCCTCGTGAGCATCACATTACCCGGCTTTACATCGCGATGCACCACGCCGTGCCGGTGAGCGCAGTCCAGCGCCCGGCATACCTGGACGATGATTCCTACTTTTTGGGATATGGGCAAAACCGGACGCCGCTCGATAATTTTGTCCAGGCTCTCGCCCTCGAGGAACTCCATGGCGATGAAGGGAGTGTCACCCTCCTGGCCGAGCTCGTACACCGTGACGATATTGGGATGCTGCAGCGCTCCGGCCGAGCGCGCTTCCTGATAGAAGCGGCCGAGCAGCTCGGCGTTTCCTACCAGAGATCCAGTGATGGTTTTCAGAGCGACGAGGCGGTCAATCAGAGGATCGTGGGCTTTGTACACTTCTCCCATGGCCCCATGGCCGATGAGTTCGATGAGCTCGTATTTGCCCAGTTTTTTGAGCACACGCAACCCCGTGCTAGAACAACGTAAACAGCCCGACGTCAGTCGGCGTCACGAAGGGGTCGCGACTTCCGCATACGCGCAAATTGGTGGCCCCGGAACTTCCAAGGAAGCAGAGAATCTTCATATAGCCCTACAAGCACATATTGTCAATATGTAAATGTCCAAGGAGACTTCGCAGCGGACGCAGTTCCGCAATCAGGACCTTGCAAATGCTTCTCGCAGCTTGGGGGCCGGATTGTTGGACACGGCTTGACGGGCTAGAACTTCGGTTCTGAGAGCACAGTTTTCACCAGAAGCGTCGCCATGTCTTTCGCGGCATGATATGCCATGGCAACTTCCACGAGTTTGGAGCCGTGCGCGAACTTGAAAACAAAGCGCAGTTTTGCTCGTCCGTTTTCGCCTTTCGCCCGTAAATTCTCCAACTTGCCGCGAAACTGCTGCACGGCGGTGCAGGGTGCGACCTCTCGAAAAAAATCCTTCCCAATGACGGATGCCGGCGAAAGTCCGGAGAGTGCGGATTCCCCATGGTTGTACGCGGTGATAATTCCTTCGCCCGAGATTTGGATGGCGCCGTAAGGCAGGGCGTCGAGCATTTCGGGCGCCGCGTTCGAGAGATCTGCTATGGCATCGCCGGAAACGCCGGCCATGCACGGCAGGCAAATTCCGTGCGACGCAGGTGTTTTCAGTTCGCCGCGTTTCAACTGCGTGGCGCACCATGCGCATATTATCGGGGCGTCTTGGGGAACGAGTTCCATAGAGGGGGAATCAGAGCGCGCTGGCATCGTAATTCGCGCGCTTGA
>Ga0302183_10000894_pt1 | contig 13870 bp, 15 predicted proteins | sample I_Palsa_N3_2_FD_200232 | JGI IMG/M metagenome (GOLD analysis project Ga0302183, IMG submission 200232) | Peat permafrost microbial communities from Stordalen Mire near Abisko, Sweden - I_Palsa_N3_2 | ecosystem: Environmental > Terrestrial > Soil > Palsa > Peat permafrost | place: Sweden...
CAGGGCCGCACGGCTTACTTTGGTTTGCAGTTATCTTTCGGCAAGAATTAATCTCTCAAACCGTCTTGTCCTTCGAGTAGCAGATCTTCTCGAGGTTGCAATCCAGGCATCGGGGCTTGCGGGCTTGGCACACGCGGCGGCCGTGCCAGATCAATTGGTGCGAAAACAGAATCCACTTGGCTTGTGGAATCACCTGCATCAAGTCCTGTTCGATCTTCTTCGGATCCGTATTCCTCGTAAGATCGAGCCGCCGCGATACACGCTGTACGTGCGTATCGACCACCACGCCTGCAGCGATTCCAAACGCGGTCCCCAACACGACGTTCGCGGTCTTTCGCGCCACTCCCGGCAGCGTGAGCAGTTCCTCCATCGTCTTCGGCACTTGGCCGTGCATCTCCTCGACAATTTGTTTGCTCGCGCCCATGATGGACTTCGTCTTGTTCCGGAAAAAACCCGTGGGCCGAATATCTTGCTCGAGTTCTTTGGGATTCGCGTAAGCGAAAGTTTCCGGAGTGGGATATTTTTTATACAACGTGGCAGTCACTTGATTCACGCGCACGTCCGTGCATTGGGCCGAGAGTATCGTCGAAATGAGCAGTTGAAACGGATTATCGTGCGTCAGAGCGCAAGTCGCTGCCGGGTAAGCTTCGTCGAGCTTTTCCAGGATCGCGCGAACGCGCTCGGGCGCCGTTCCGCGCCTGGCTTTGGCGGTGCGTTTTTGGGATCGTTTCTTTGCAGGCTTCTTTTTCGCTTTGGCCATCAGGCGCAAAACTATAACACGCCCAAGCTGCGCTTCAATGTGAGCCGCATTGCGGATGGGAATCGCCGAGGACTAGACGGCGAAGAACAGGTTCTGCGCGAACGCCCATTCGGTGTCCAGCCACTGCCCGGCGCAGCGATATCCGGTGCGCTCGCCCATTTGCACCACTTCCTGCGGGTTGTACTTGTGCGAACTCTCGGTCCAGATCGTTTCGCCCTCGCGCAAGTAGAAACTGAATCCGGCCTTGCGCAAGGTGATGCGTTGCCAGGCCGTTGACCGTAGATGCATTTCCACCCGTCGCTCGGTCTCATCGTAGCGCACCACGTGCTCGATGCGGCGCAGATCGAAATCGCCGTCCATTTCGCAATTGATGCGCGAAAGCAGATTTTTGTTGAACGCCGCCGTTACTCCCGTCGGATCGTCGTAGGCCAGCAGCAATTGCGGCACCGATTTTTCCAGGTCCGTGGCCAACAGCAAAGCATCTCCTGCGCGGAGTATGGCCCGCACTTGGCGCAGAAATTGGTCGCCCGCCGGCCGGTCAAAATTCCCAATCGTGCTCCCAAGGAAGAGAACGAGGAGATGATCCCCGTTGCGGCGGCGCGCGGCTACCTCTTGCAGGCCCTCCAGGTAGGCTCGCTCGAAACCGACGATGCTCACCTTGTCCATCTCTCCCAGTTCCCGCTGGCAGCGATGCAGCGCGGTGCTCGAAATATCGATGGGGTAGTAGTTTACGCGCTGCCGGTGCGACAGAGCTTCGAGCAGAAAACGTGTCTTCTGCCCGCTGCCGCTGCCAAGTTCGGCCACCACCACCGGCCCGGGTAGGCCGGCGATGATTTCCGGCGAGTATCGCTGCAGCGTGCGCATCCCCGCACGGCTCAATCCATATTCCGGCAGCACACAAATCACATCGAACAGCGCCGAGCCCACCTCATCGTACAAATACTTGGAAGGCAGCTCCTTTTGTCCCGCTTGGCTCAGTCCCAGAACGACATCCGTCGAGAATTCAGCGAGACCCTGGTTCGAGATGATGGCCGATGGTGACAGTCGCGGAGCGCTTGCCATGCTTTATTCCTCCACGCAGCGGAAAGTGGCGTACGCATACGGATAGTGAGGCTGAAACCAATTCCGGAAGGACCGCCGCAGCATGCACGCACCCGTGCGCGGCGAGCCACCCTTCATTACGAAATGCCTTCCATCGAAGAAATCGGCGGAATATCCGGGATAAAACGGAAACGCCTTAAATCCCGGCAGCGCTCCGAAGACGGTCGAAGTCCATTCCCATCCATTGCCAAGAAGATCGACCACGCCGAATGCGCTTGCGCCCGCTGTATGCGAGTCAACCGGAGACGCGTCCCAGCGCTGCCCATCAAAATTTCCGCGCTGGCCTTCGGGCGGCTCGTCGCCCCAGGGATACATGCGCTCCCGCTCCGCACTAGCATAAGCCGCGCGATGCCATTGAGCCTCCGTCGGCAATTTCTTTCCGGCCCAGCGCGCAAATGCCGATGCTTCCGCGTGGCTCACGTAAACCGGCCACGATGCCGGCAACGGCATGGTCCCAAACATCGCGCGATAATCCCACCGCGATTCGGTATCCGATGCCCGCGAGCTCGCGCGCGGCAACCAAAAGTGCGGATGCTCGATGTGTTGCTCGGTTCTCCACTCCCAGTCCTCGGGCTTCCAATACCTCGAATCCTGATAGCCGCCCGCATCAACGAATTTCAAATACTCGCCATTGGTGACCGGAAGAACGTCAATCGAAAACCCCGCCACGGAGATTTGCTCCTCTTCAAATTCGTTGTCCCACCCGAACGCTTCCTCGCCGCCGCGCGCCTGCCCGAGAGTGGCAATACCGGGAGGGATCGTCGCTTGTGTCCGTTCCGGCGAGGGCCGCAAATCAGCGCAAGGAGCCGGCTGCGGGGTTTTCTTGTCCGGCGACAAATTATGAAGCAGGTAAGCCAGCGTCTCCGCGTGCATCAGCCGGTGCTCGATCGCGACTTGCAGAAGCGTCTTGCCGGATACGCCAGCCTTTTTGCCGCTGAACACGCGTTGATCGCGCAGACCTTCATCCAGATGTTCGCGCACGCCCCTCTTATATTTTTCCACCGTCGCGATGCTGGGCCAATCGGCGGGAGTATCTGTCGGGAGTCCGCCGCCCACCGGGTCGATGCCGAATGCGAAAAGTTTGTCGAATTCCTCCTCGCCGGATTTCAGCCCCAACGGTTCGCTCAGAAGATTCCGATCGAAAGCCTCCAGGTGGCCAAGATAAAAAATCAGGCGATGACGTTCGGGAATCGGGCGTTCGTAATACGAATTGGGGGTAAGCAATTCAAAAAGCGAATCCGTGAGCGCGCGAGCTTCTCTCAGGCGAGAGAGCAACAACGGTTCGGCCATCATCGCAGCGCGGGGAGTCGCCACAGTTCACCTCAAAGAGGGAGGGAGCTCCCTTTGTAAACCCGTCGTCCGTCCGAAATCAAGGGATATCATTGGCGCGAGAGGTTAGATGCAGTGGATTCTGAAAAGTGGCAACTTACTTGCCGGCAACCAGCCCCAGGACTTTCCGGAATGCTTTTCCCCGGTGACTATACTGGTTTTTTTGCTCGCGCGTTATCTCTGCGTAGGTGCGATCGAGTTCCTTGAAAAAGAATATCGGATCGTATCCGAAGCCGTGTGCTCCTCGCGGCTCCGTCGTCAGCATTCCTTGTGCGAAATCGGAGACAACCACAAGAACACGGCCCTGCCGTGCAATCGCCGTATCGCAGATAAAGCGCGCGCCCCTTTCATCGCCCTCTTTTCCTTCCATTTCGCGCAAAAGTTTTCGCGTGCGATCCTCGTCCGTGGCGTTCGGCCCGGCGTATCGCGCGGAATAAACTCCGGGCGCGCCGCCCAGAGCGGGCACCACCAGCCCCGAATCGTCCGCGAGGACGGTCTCCTGCGTGAAGCGACTGTAATGCTGGGCTTTTCCTGCTGCATTTTCCGCGAATGTAGGAGCGGATTCTTCGAAGCGCGGAAGCGCGTCGAAGTTCGGCATTAAATCCAGCTCCACGCGAGCATCAGCGGCGAGCTCGCGGTATTCGCGCAGCTTGCCTGCGTTGGAAGACGCCAGAAGAAACTTCATGGTTGCGGGAATTTTCGATCCACCGCCCGACTAGCGTGCACGGGCCGCGAAATTCATGTGCAGCAGCTCATTCTGCGCGTTGGTAAGCTGGCGAATTCCGCCCGTGGCCAGTTCCAGCAGTTGTTGCAGCTCGAGTTTTGTGTACGGCCGCCCTTCGGCGCTGGCTTGCACTTCGACGAACAGGCCCCCGCCGGTCATCACCACGTTCATGTCCACCTGCGCGCGCGAATCTTCTTCGTACGCCAGATCGAGCAGTGGTTCGTCATCGACAATCCCCACACTCGTGGCCGCCAGAGAATCGATGAGAGGAACTTTGCGCAGCATACCAGCCGCCACCATGCGCTCGAGCGACAGAGCCAGCGCCACAAATGCCCCGGTGACCGAAGCTGTGCGCGTGCCGCCATCGGCCTGAATCACGTCGCAATCGATCCACACGGTGCGCTCGCCCAGCGCTTTCAGGTCCGTCACCGCTCGCAGCGTGCGCCCGATCATGCGCTGAATCTCGAGCGTGCGGCCGGATTGTTTGCCGCGGCTCGATTCGCGCGGTGTGCGGTTCTCGGTCGAGCGCGGCAGCATGCCGTATTCGCCGGTCACCCAGCCTTTCCCCGACCCCTTCAAAAACGACGGCACGCCATCCTCGACCGTCGCGGTCACGATTACGCGCGTCTGCCCCGCTTCAATGAGCGCGCTGCCTTCGGCGTGCGGTATAAAGTCAGGAGTAATCTTCACCGGCCTCAATTGATCGGCCGCGCGTCCGTCGATTCGCAAGGTACATCCCCTCCGTTGCTCGGGAAATCGTTCGTTGGAAAGATTGCGCACTGAGTTTGACCATTGCGCCCGCGCGTGTCAACTCACCGTCGAGAGCTCGGCTGCTTAGCCGCAGGTTGCACCGGACTGGAGGGCGAAACTCCGCCCGGAGCTTTGGTCTCGCCGATCTGCGCCGGATTCTCCGGAGGATTCAGATCAAAAAATCCGGTCAGATCGAGGTGTCCCGCGAGCGTGTCCACTTCCTGCCCATGTATCAAGATCTTCAGGTGCCGCAGCAGGTTGACGTTGTTTTCAAGCGTGCGCGCAATCGAATCCACCGCTATTTCTTCGCTCAGTATTCCCGAAGGCGTTTCCGACGCCAACGCATCGGAAAAATCGGCGATCGCAGTCCCGTCCGGTAGGATGTAGAAGCCCAGTAGCACCGCGTCGGCGGGGATCGTGCGCTGCTCGGCAGTGGGAGGGTTGGCAATGAGTTCGCGTATCACCTGCTTCGCTCTCTGCACCGGATCGGCCGAGAGCGCCAACTCCACTTCCACCGCGGCAATTTTGTCCGGCCCCGAACCCCAGAATATCTTCGATTTCACTTTCACGTCGGTCGGCGTCGAGATCGCCGGAGCCAGCAGATCCCGGCGCGCCTGTTCTTCCGACGATGGAGTCTCACCCAGGCTCTGAATTCGCCGGTGCAATCCCCGCAGGCTGATCAGCCCAATCAGCACCCCCACGCCCAGAATCCCGAGTGTGATTCTAAGGTTCCGGGGCATTATTTCCCCTCCGGAGCGCCGTTCGAACTAACACCCGGACGGAACGTTTGAATCGAGTGCCCGATGGCATTCGATAGCTGCGCGGCCATCCCGATCAGCGCATTGGTATCGGAAACGCCCATGCTCGAGACTTCGATCGCTATCGCGGGGGCCTCCACCGAGCGCAATTCGCGCACGGCAACTTCCGAAGAAACACCCGGCGAACCAGAAAATCGTTGCGCGAGTTGCGCCTGCAACAAGTCGGCCAGGTGATGGCTCGCATCCGTGTACGACCGTTGCGCCTCTTCCCACAGCAGTAGCCCCGTCGCCGACGAGCGCGGCGCGGCCACAATTCCGAGCCGCGCGCCCGCGGCATCTGCCTCGGAGGACGTGGGCGGAAGCGGAGTCACAAAACTGTAGGAGTACACGCGCGCGGTCCCGATCGTTCCGGTAGAAGAAACATGGAAGCTGATGAAAATCGCATCGCGATAGGCGTTGGCCATCGCGGCGCGGTCATCGTAGGACGGATTGGAATCATCGTTTCGCGTCATCACCACGCGAAATCCCAGGCGCTCGAGTTCCATTCGCGCATTCCGCGCGAATATCAGGACGATGTCTTTTTCCACCGCGCCGTTCTGCCCTCGCGCGCCGTTGTCCGTGCCGCCATGAGCGGGGTCGAGAACGATCACGGCTCCGGCGTGAACGGGCGCCTGCGAGGTTGATGGAATATTCGATGGCAAGCCCGGTTGTTGTGGCGCGGCCTGGGGTGCCGCCGCTTGCGGAGCCGCTGGGCGGACGAAACAAAGAATGGTGCACGCGGTGAGAATAAAGCCTGCAAATCCAAAGGAATTCCGCACGGCCAAAAGAATACCAGAAATGCCCGAGCGCAAGGCCGGGAAGAAGGGAACTCCCTCGCCTCAGGCGGTTTGCCGGATCATGTCCGCTGCCTTTTCTGCGATCATCATCGTCGGCGCGTTGGTATTTCCGGCGACGATTCGCGGCATCACGGACGCGTCCACCACTCGCAGCCCCTCCATCCCTCGCACGCGAAGCTGCGCATCCACCACCGCCATCGGGTCACTTCCCATCTTGCACGTGCCCACCGGATGATAGAGCGTCTCCGCCTCGTTTCGTATGAACTCCGCAATTTTGCTGTCGGTCGTAGCCTTCACGCCGGGATGCAGCTCTTCACCGCGATAAGACTCAAAAGCTTTGGAGTGCACCAATTGCCTCGCGACGCGAACTCCTTCCACGATCACGCGCATGTCCGCATCGGTGGAGAGATAATTCGCGCGAATCGCCGGCGCGTCCAGCGGATCCGCGGATTTTAGTGTGATTTCGCCGCGGCTTTCGGGCGTGACCAGCGTCGGCCCGAATCCGAAGCAATGCTCTTTGCGCGGACGCAACCCATGGCTCACGTAATACGCGGGCCCGAAGAGCAGCTGCATGTCCGGCACTTCGAGTCCGCTCCGCGTGCGAAGAAATATTCCCGCCTCCGCGACGTTCGAAACGAGCGGCCCGCTCTTGAAAAGCAGATAACGCAACAGGTTCGGAAGCGATTCCGCGTTCGCCAGGCTCACCGGCTTGTTGCACAAATAGCCGGTAGACACCATCACGTGGTCCTGCAGATTTTTCCCCACTCCGGGCAGATCGTGGATCGCTTCAATTCCCGCGCGGCTAAGTTCGTCCGCCGGGCCAATTCCAGAGAGCAAGAGCAGCTGCGGCGAATTGATCGTCCCGCCGCACAGAATCACTTCGCCATCGGCCCGCGCCTCCTGCATCGCGCCTTCGCGCAAATACGCAATTCCCACGGCACGGCCTTTCTTGGTCACCACGCGCGCGGCCTGCGCCCCCGTAAGCACCGTCAAATTTCCGCGGCCGAGCGCCGGCCTCAGATACGCATCGGCCGCGCTATGCCGCCGGCCGTTTCTTTGCGTCACCTGATAGAGTCCGGCGCCATCCTGCTTTGCCGCATTGAAGTCTGCGTTGCTTGGGATGCCCAGCTCGCTCGCGGCCTGCAGAAATGCGCGCGTGAGCGTGTTGACGTAACGCAAATTCGCCACGCCAAGCGGCCCACCCTGCCCGTGATATTCCGACGCCCCGCCTTCCCAGTTTTCAGATTTTTTGAAATAGGGCAGGACGTCCCGGAATCCCCAGCCCTCGTTTCCCAGCCTTTGCCAGTAATCGTAGTCCAGCGCGTTTCCGCGAATATAGATCATCGCGTTCATCGAGCTCGACCCGCCCAGCATCTTCCCGCGCGGCCAGTAGAGCCGTCGTCCGTGCAAGTGGGGCTCGGGCTCCGTCGAGTAATTCCAGTCAACCGGACTTTTGTAGAGTTTGGAAAAGGCCGCCGGGATGCGGATTTCCCTGGCCGTGTCAGGCCCGCCGGCTTCGAGCAGCAGGACGCGCGTCTGCGGGTTCTCCGTCAATCGCGCCGCTAGAACGCACCCCGCCGACCCCGCTCCCACCACAATATAGTCGTACGAGTTCACTGGTGTGTTCATGGACGCAGCGAGATTAGATGACACCAGAGTAGTCCGCGGCAATGATTTATTGGTCGCTCTGATTCGGAGGAGAAAAACGAGAAAGGACTATGCAGCTTTGCGATGCCGGAGGGTCGTCGCGACCCAACCATCCTTGCGTACAGCGTACCCCGCTCCGTACACAACGAACCCGCCCAAAATCAGCAAGGTGCCAAACGAGAGCCCGCTCATGCCCAGAATCTGTTCGGATTGCCCGTGCACGATGGAGAAGATCAGCAGCGAAGCCGGGAATACACCCAAGAGCACCGCGCCCGGCATCCCGCCCGGAACGCGGAACGGCCTTCGAAGCGTCGGCTCTTTGATGCGCAGCGCCACCAGCGCTACGAACTCGAGCAGCAACGCCATGCCGTAAAGTAGTATGTCCAGCGTCACCAGCCGCTCGAAGCCCAGGCCCAGGCACAAGGCCCAGCCCGCCGCGCAAATCAGAATCGCGACCCACGGCGCCTTTGTTTTGGGATGCAGCTTTCCGAGGAATGCGGGGAGCATCCGGTCCTGTGCCATCGCCAGCGGCAGGCGTGAATAGCTCATCACCAGCGCATTGAACATTCCAAACGCGCTCATCATCCCGCCCAGCACCAGCGCCACGCGGAATCCGCGCGCCACAAGTGGCCCGCCAACCAAGCCGCCCATCAGCCCGGCCAGGTCCGCCCATGAACCCGTTTCAAATGCGGACGACGAAATTCCCGTCAGCCACATGGCTCCGAAGGGCAGAATGTACGTCGCGGCGACAACCACCACGGCCACTAGCATCGCTTTCGGATACGTTCTCTGCGGGCGCTTCACCTCCGCTGCGATTGTCGAGGCGTTGTCCCAGCCCATGTAATTCCACATGCAGATCAGCAGCCCACCTACCAAACCCACAGTGGACGTCGTGGGCGCGGTGGTGACTCCCGAAAGCGCTCCGATCTTCAGCGGAGCAATCAGAACGATCAAAGCAAACGGCAACGATAGCAGGAAGAAAAGCCACAGCGAGCTAATCGCCACCACGCGTATGCCCGCAATATTCATCAGCGCGCAAACCGCGACCACTCCCAGCCCCACCATCACGCCGCGATGGCCCACTCCGAACCAGGGAATCAGCCTCGAGAGGTAGGCCACGAAAAGCGTCGGATAAATCGCCATATCGAAAATGCTCGCCACCAGCGACAGCCACGCTTCCTGAAATCCCCAGAAATTCCCCAGGCCGCGCCGCACCCAGGCGTAGTAGCCGCCTTCGCAGGGCAACGCGCTCGAAAGTTCGCCGATCATATACGCAGTAGGCAGGCTCCAGATGAGCGGCGTGAGCAGCAGAAGCAGAATTCCGCGCCCATATCCCGCGCCGTGAATGATGTCCTCGGTCCCATACGTGCCGCCGGACACCATGAAAAACGTCGCGGCGACGAGCGGCCACAGAGTTAGCTTGGTGGATCTTTTGGTTGTGGAAACTGCCCGGGAAGGGAATTGGGCGGGGAGGGATATCGTGCTCAATTGCTTGTCGCGTCCTCCATCAGCGATCCTCGCACTCTCACTGCCGCGCGTTCGGAGCGAGTTCGCAAAACGCAGAATACGGAAATTCCCGGCGGATGCAAGAGAAATATGCGTGCGGGCGAAAGATTTTTTCCACCGGCCTGCCGCCGGTGAATCACCTTCGCGGATGGTCCGAAACACTCGCTGAGGAAAAACGTCTGCGGCGAAAACTCGCTCGGAATTCGGACACCTTCAAGAACGCCTCGCGGCTACTCCTGCGGCTTTTCCGTTTGATGCTTCGCTTCGTGCCGGTCGCGAGCTTCTTCGGCCCAGGCCTTCTGTTGCTCCGGCGTCAGCACTCCCCAAACCTGCTTGCGCGTGGCGATTTTGATCTGCTTGGCCTTCCGCTGCTTCTGCTCGTCGGTGAGCGTGGTGTCCTTATCCAACGCCGCCATCTGTTGCTTGGAGTCTTCCCGGATGGACTTGATTTGGTTTTTTTGGTCGTCCGTCACGTTCAGCGTAGGATCATCCTCGGGAGCGTCCACGTTGCCTTTCGAGCTGGCCGGCGCTTGGGGCGAACTCGCGCGTGCGGTCTGACCTGGGCTCGGCGGCGAACTTTGTTCCGCGCCGGAGATGTGAGGCAAGCCCAATAGCAGAACGAACCCGAAGCCCAGCCCAATCAGCATGCTCTTCCCCATAGCAATCCTCCCCACTGCCGCTTCGATTCAGCCTACTTCGATCCCGCACCCGGTTGAAGTTCGCCGAGCGCCGCCAAGACCTCTCCGCTGTGCTTTCCCGGGTCCACGTCGAGATACTCCTTCACCACCACGCCGTCCGGATTGATGATGAAGGTGTGCCGGGCGGAAAGCTTCTTCACTCCCAGATTCATCACCGAGCCATACTCGTCCGACACTTTGTGCTCCGTATCGGCCAGCAGCTTGAAGTTCAGCCCTTCCTTGGTGCAGAACTTTTGGTGTGAATCAGCGGTGTCCACGCTCACTCCCAGAATCACGGCGTTCTTCTGCTGATATTGCGCCAAGTCGCGCTGGAAATTATGCGCCTCCGTGGTGCACCCGCTGGTAAAGTCCTTGGGGTAGAAGTACAGCACCACCCATTTCCCGCGATAGTCGTGCAGGTTTATAGCGTTGCCGTCCTGCGAGGTCAGCGTGAAATCCGGCGCCACGCCGCCGACCGCCGGAGGCTTCTCTCCGGCTTTCACCGCCTGATACCCCACCGCGAGCAGCGCCACGATCGCCGCCAGGATTCCAATCACACGCTTTGACGATATTTTCGAGTTTTCCATTCGAGATCTCCTCCCATCGTGCCGCCCCATTATGCCTCACTAGGCTCTCCGGCGCGAAGCCGCTTGCTGAATTCGCCGCGCGCACCTTGCGCGCCTAGCCTGCCTTCAAATGCTGCGGCGATTACCTCGACGATTTGATCAAGCCGCATGCCGCGGCCCGGTAGCCTCGCGTGAATCATAAGTACATGAAATCGATGTGCCTTCGGAGGTAAGATAGCCGCCGGATGGGCGCGCACCGGGATTCCGGGTCGCGGCCATGCCTGAGTAGGATTTTCCAAATTGTTGTATCCAATTATCGTTTTGGCGAATCATATGCACTAGGAGGCTCAAGGCTATGAGCGCATTGAAGCAACATTCGAAAGCACCATGGGCCCGGCAGCTGCTTGCATCCCTGCTGGCGATCGGTTTGCTCTTCGCCACGCTGCCCCCGAATGTAATGGCTGCGCAGGACCAGTCGTCGCAGGCCCCGCCGCAAAATACGCAGCCCGCGCAGCCGGCCTATACCACGCAGACTCCCGAGCAGCTCAACCAGCTCGTAGCGCCCATCGCGCTCTATCCCGATTCTCTGGTTGCGCAGATTTTAGCCGCCTCCACCTTTCCAGCCGAGATCGTCGAAGCCGATCGCTGGGTGCAGGCAAATCCCGATTTGAAGGGCGATGATTTGGCCAAGGCCGTGGATCAGCAAATGTGGGATCCGAGCGTCAAGGCCATCACCGCGTTCCCCACGGTTCTCGCCAATATGGACAAGAACCTCTCCTGGACTTCCTCGCTCGGCGACGCTTACTACAACCAGCAGCCCGATGTGATGGACGCCATCCAAAGAATGCGTCAGAAGGCCCAGCAAGCCGGCAATCTGAAAGACACTCCGCAGCAAACCGTCCAAACGCAGGGCGCTGACATTGTCATTCAGCCCGCGAGTCCCGATGTCGTTTACGTCCCGGCCTATGATCCCTGGATCGTCTATGGCTATCCCATTTCGCCCTGGCCTTTTTGGTATCCCGTGCCGGGCATCTGGTTCGGTGGCCCCTATCTCTCCTTTGGAATCGGTTTCGGAATCGGCTGGTACGGCGGTTACGGCTGGGGCTGGGGCCATTGGGGAGCCAATTGGGGCGGTCACACGCTGGTTTACAATCACAACGCCTACATCTCCCACAGCAACACTTTTTATAATCGCAACAATTATTACCGCAACGGCGGCGAGCGCGGCGTAGCCAACAACGTGAATCGCGGCGGCATCGAGCACAACGACGGCGCCCACGGCGCAAACAACGCCAACGGTGGCGGAAACATCGGTGAGCGCGGAGCGGAACAAAACCGCTCCGGCGAGCGCGCCTTCAATGGAGACAGTCGCCAGGCTCGAGGCTTCGGCGAAGACCGCGATAGCGGCTCGCGTTCCAGTGGATTCGGCGGCTACGACCACGGCGGAAATACCCGAAGCTTCTCCTCGCGCGGACAATCCAGTTTCGGCGGCGGAGGTTTCCATGGCGGCGGTGGTGGCGGCGGGCATCACCGCTAGCCCTCAACTGCACGCCCCAACAATTTTTCTAACCATATTTACTAGCGCTGAAATCGCAGAATGGAGAACTCACATATGCGGCGAACGAAGCCTGGCGTAAACCTTCACGGTGGCAATTCTTTGAAACTAGCGGCAGTCGTTTTCATCTTGCTGGCATGCTTTCCCGGAGCGGCCAAAGCCCAGCAGAAGGATCAGAAGACTTTTGCCTCGCCCGAAGAAGCCAGCAGCGCCTTCGTGGCCGCCATCAAGAGTAATGACGAAGCGGCCATGCTCCAGATCCTCGGTCCGGATGGCAAGGAAATCATTTCCTCCGGCGACCCCAAGGAAGACGCCGATCACCGCAAGAACTTCGCAACGAGATATGACCAAATGCACCGGTTCGTCGCAGAACCGGACGGAACCACCACGCTCTATATCGGCGCGGAAAACTGGCCCTGCCCCATACCTCTCGTCAAGAAGGGCAGCGCCTGGTACTACGACACCGCCGCGGGCAAGCAGGAGATTCTCTACCGGCGCGTGGGACAGAATGAGATGTCCGCCATTCGCGTTTCCCAGGAACTGGCGGCGGCAGAAAATGAATATTTCGCGCAAAACAAGAACGAGTACGCGCAGAAGTTTACGAGCGACGAAGGGCAGCAAAACGGCTTGTACTGGAAAAGCACCGACAGCAAGTCCGAAAGCCCGGTGGGTCCGCTGGTGGCCAATGCTTCCATGCCCAATGGCCCGGCGAAGAACCTGCACACTCCGCCGGCGCCGTTCCACGGCTACTATTTCCGAATCCTAACCCGCCAGGGCAAGCACGCTCCCGGCGGAGCTTCCGACTACCTCGTCGGCGGAAAAATGACCGGCGGCTTCGCCTTCGTGGCCTTTCCCGCCGAATATCGCAACTCCGGCGTAATGACCTTCATCGTCTCGAAAGACGGCGCGGTCTATCAGAAGGATCTCGGCCCGCACACGGAAAGTGCAGCCAAATCGATGAAGGCCTACGACCCCGATTCGAGTTGGCAGAAGCTTGAGAAAATGAACGAGCAGTCCGCGAGCGCGCAGAAAACCGAGTAGCGGCTCGATGCGAAACGTTCCAGGCTCCGACGCGCAGCCCGCCGCGTCCTCTTGGCGTGAACGATGTACGGCGCGGGCATCTCGGCACGATCGGATCGTCGCGCGCTCCGCCGCCATGGCCCTCGAAATCTCAACTCGGCAATCCGGCGACGTCACCATCCTGGACCTGCAAGGCCGCGCCACCATCGGCCCCAACACCGACGAGTTGAACCGCCGCCTGCGCAAAATCACCGCCAACGGCGTCCGCAATCTTTTGCTCAATCTGGCTGGTCTTACGATGATGGATAGTTCCGGCATCGCCACCATCGCCGGAACCTACGTCTCCCTCGTGCGCGAAGGTGGCATGTTAAAGCTGCTCCATCCCATAGGTAGGGTCAGAGAAGTGCTGCTGGTCATGCGCTTGCTCAGCAGCATTCCTACATTTGAGGACGAAGCCGAGGCCCTCGCCAGCTTCCGCCAGGCGAGCCAATCCGCAGTATAGCTATGTAAGAGGTGGAGGCGGGGGGAGTCGAACCCCCGTCCGAGAAGCCTTGCAACGCGAAGCCTACATGCTTATCCCGTTCCGATTTTTTCGTTACATGCGCTCAGAGCGGGCAAGACGCGCATGCCACTAGTCCGAT
>Ga0302183_10000913_pt1 | contig 13742 bp, 10 predicted proteins | sample I_Palsa_N3_2_FD_200232 | JGI IMG/M metagenome (GOLD analysis project Ga0302183, IMG submission 200232) | Peat permafrost microbial communities from Stordalen Mire near Abisko, Sweden - I_Palsa_N3_2 | ecosystem: Environmental > Terrestrial > Soil > Palsa > Peat permafrost | place: Sweden...
TACTTGCTGATGACGAATGCAGTAGATCGATGGGCGTCGATATGATCGCCGCCGTTCTGCGCGTCATCTTCGAGGATGAATATGGCGGTGTCATCCCAATAAGGACTGTGGGAGACGGCATCGACTATGCGGCCGAGAGCCAGATCGTTATCGGCCACTGAGGCTTGTGGGCGCGGGTGATCGGGGCGCGTGCCTCCAGTGTGGTCGTCGGGGAGATAGAGCAGGACGAATGCTGGAAGCTGCGACTGCGGACCTTCGTTTGCCTCGCGAGCATGCGTGTACGCGACGAACTCATTGAGGAATTCGTCGGCGCGGAGTTGGTCGGGATAGTCGGTGTTGAAATCCGGATAGAGCGGATCGAAGTGACCGCGCAGCGCGGCCTTGGTCGGCTTTACGCCCTTGAATAGAGGAACGGTCCATGGGAACGGACTCTGGCCACCGTGCGGATCGCCTACATTCGGCGGCAGAGTATCGCCCTTGTGAAGTTCAGTGCGCGGGCATTCAACTTCTTGTGCGGAGGGAGTTCCCTGCTTGGGGGTCGACGCCTTTCGAGGTTTGTTGCACCATACGGCGCCAACGAATTCGCCGTAGTCGCGGTAGGTTAAGCCGTGGCGGGCGACGCTATCCCAAAGAAAGCCGGTGGAAGGATCGTCGATATCGGGCAGGTTGTGATCGAGCATGATTTCATCGGCTACGTTGCCGCCGAAGTCGTAGGTGCGCTCTTTGCCGCGATAGGCGATCTGCCAGGTTTTTTCGTTGTAGTCGCTGGTGATGGCGGCGGTGGACCAGAGATGTCCGTCGCCGGAAACTTCTCCGCTGTCGTAGAAGTTGTCGAGCACGCCGAATTGCAGAGCGAGAGCGTGCTCGTTGGGCGTGATGTCTGCGCCGTACATGGTGAGGGATGGATCGCCGTCGCCGACTGGTTTATCGCTTAATTTGAGATCGCCGAGAATCTGATCGTAGGTGCGGTTCTCTTTTATGACGTAGATGACGTGCTTGATGGGATTTTTGCCGCCGGGGAATTGGATCGCTCCGGGATTGTTGTGGAGCAGGTTGTCGTGCTCGACTACGCGGGTGAGTTCTTCGAGCTTGCCGAGAGTGTTGGGGATATTCAGGCGCGCGATCGAACCGTGGAGCAGCGTCGCGATGTAGGGATGACCGTGATGTTTGATTTCGTATGGGGCTTTGCCTAGGCCTTTGTTCGGGCCGGTGCCTTGGCCTTTGGCGGTGGCGATTAGCAGGTCGTCGCCTTGAACGGCCAGGGCGGTGGGGTACCAATCGGTGGGGATGAAGCCTAGGGCGGGTGCCGTGGCGGGATTGCCCTCCGCGTAATTCGTGAACACCTTCGACGTATCAAACACTGCTACCGCATCGGCTGAGGCGTCGGCTACAAACAGGCGTTTGCCGTCAGCGGACTGCGCTAATGCGCCGGGATATGCTCCGGCAAAATGTTGGTTGCGAACTGTGGTGTCGACCAGCCCGACGGTCTGCGCGCTTTCGACTGACACCACCGCAACGGCATCGGCGTTTGACAGAGCCACATAGAGGGTCTTCTCATCCGTGCTCAGAAGAAGCACCGTGGGATGCGAGCCAGGGGCAATAGGATCTTTCGGTTCCTGCAACTCGATCCAGCGAGCGACCTTGCCGTCTGCCAGATCGAGTTCAGCGATTCGGGAGGCGTTCCACAGGGTGCACCAGGCGCGGTGGGCATCGCGCGTGACTACGCAGGTGTAGGGGAATGAAGACGGGATCAGATCGCTTGTGCTGAAGTCGAAGCGCTGGAGGACTTTGCCGGTCGCTACGTCGACGAGCACTGCGTTGTCGGAGAGATTGTCGGCGACGAGGAGGCGGTCGTGTCCTGGCCCGCCCGAAACTAGCGCTAGTCCTGCGGGATATGGAATCGCGGTGCCTGGCGGCGTTTTCTGCATACCGATTAATACTTTTTTTCCGGCAGCTAGCGCTTGCGGCGCGATAGCGATGAAGCGTTCGGGGATGACTTTGCCGTCGGCGAAGGTGTAGACGGCGATGCCGTTGCCGGTGTCTGGCGGCTTCTGTCCTGTTGGGTCCGTGATTGAACCTACTGACGCGTAGAGGTGCTTGCCGTCGGAGGCGAAGACTAGTCCTAAGAAATAGGACTGATGAGCCTCTTCACCGAAACGCTTGTCGGGATAGTCGGAGAGTTGATTGGTTTTCAGATCTAGGATCGCGATTGACTGCGTGGCGATGGTCTCTTGCGTTCCGTAGCCATTGTTCAGCAGTCCTGCGTAGCGACCGTCTGGGCTGAGGGCGATGGTGGCGGGAAAACTGTTGGTACTGCCGATGCGGCCGGGAGTGGGGATGGTCAGAGTTTTGCTGGTGGGCAACGAGATCGAGGAGGCATTGGACGGCGGATTTTGCGCGGGCAGCGGGATATGAATTGCTAGCAGTGCGGCCAGGGGAATTATGCGGGAGAATCGGGACACTGGGCCTCCGGGATTTAGTGCAGTGAGTGAGATGAGCGTAAAGCAGGGTGGTGCGTTCGGTCAAAGTTTGCGAGGTGGCGGCACCGTAGAAACGCCTTGCTGGGCCTGTGGTTGTGCACGGTGAAAGGGGTCCTTCGACTCCGCTCAGGATGACAGCGTGAAGAAGGTTCTTCTAGGCTCCTGAGGCGCGGGTTGAGCCTTCGCTATTGGGCTCAGGGTGCGCCTCTGAGGCGCTTACGTTGTGGCGCACGTCGGCGCCTTGCACCCAGAAGATTACGTCTTCGGCGATATTGGTGGCGTGGTCGGCTACGCGTTCGAGGTTGCGGGCTACGAGTAACGCGTCGAGCGCCTGGCGCACTACTTCAGGACGCTGGTTCATTGTCTTCACTAGCTGGATGAAGGCATCGTCTTTCATGCGATCGACTACGTTATCCATTTCGAGGACAGCCTGGGCAAGTTCGGCTTTGCCTTCGATGAACGACTCCAATGCGCGGCGGACCATTGCGCTGACGGCTGCGCCCATGCGGGCGATATCGACCGGCAGATCTGCCGGAGGAAGCTCGACCATGTCCATGACGCGCTCGGCGATGTTGACGGCCTGGTCGCCGACGCGCTCAAGATCGGAATTGATTTTGGTTACGGCGAGGATGAAGCGGAGATCGACCGCCATGGGCTGCTGCATGGCGAGCAAATCGAATGCGGCCTCGTCGATCTCGCGTTCCGCGGTGTTGATCAGGCTTTCGCCTTCGAGAACCATTTGGCAGCGGCTGAGATCGCGATCGACGTAAGCCTGGCGGGCGCGGTCGACCGCCTGCTCCGCCAAGCCGCCCATGCGGAGTAACTTCTGGCGCAGATCGTCGAGCCCTTGCTGAAAGCGCGTGCGCATTTGTTCGAACCTTTCTCTGCTCTTGCTTATTGCGAGGTCGCCACAGTGGCTAAAGCCATCTCTAAGAGAATCCTCTAAGGCAGCGCTGAAGCGCTGCTCCACCCAAAAGCCAAGTCTTTCTTAGCCGCGAACTCTATCCGAATCTGCCGGTGATGTAGTCTTCGGTCTTTTTGTCGGACGGCTTGGTGAAGATTTTTTCTGTTTTGTCGAACTCAATTATGCGGCCCAGCAGGAAAAATCCGGTGAACTCGGCGACGCGCGCTGCCTGCTGCATGTTGTGGGTGACAATCACTATCGTATACCGCTCTTTGAGCTGAAAGATCAACTCCTCAATCTTGCCCGTCGAGATGGGGTCGAGAGCCGAGCAGGGCTCGTCCATGAGCAGAACTTCAGGCTCGACTGCCAGGGCGCGAGCGATGCAGAGGCGCTGCTGCTGGCCGCCGGAAAGGCTGGCGCCCGACTTTTTGTGAATTTGGTCCTTCACTTCGTCCCACAGCGCGGCGGAGTCGAGCGAGCGCTGCACGATTTCATCCAGCTTACGGCGGTCGCGAAAACCATTCAGCTTCAGGCCGGAAGCCACGTTGTCGTAGATCGACATGGTGGGAAACGGATTTGCCTTCTGAAATACCATTCCGACGCGGCGGCGAAGCTGAGTGGCCGAAGTACCGTTGTAGGCGCTGACATCTCCGATGCGGACCGTGCCAGTCACTCGCGCCTCAGGAATGGTTTCGTGCATGCGGTTCAGGCAGCGGATGAAGGTGGACTTGCCGCAGCCCGAAGGTCCGATCAGCGCAGTGGCGTGGTTGGCCGCGACCGTCAAGCGAATGTCGTATAACGCCTGGGTTTTCCCGTACCAGGCATTCAGGTTTTCGACCTGGATTCCGACGCCCATAGATTATGCCGCTCCGAAAGTACCACGGCGCACCGCGAAGCGCACGGCCGCGACCGAGGTGACGATGAGGACGATGAGAACGAAGGCTCCGGCCCACGCCTGCCGATGCCAGTCGTCGTAAGGAGAAAGGGCGTAGGTATAGATCTGCAGCGGTAGCGCGGCCGTGGGCTCGGTGACCTTCAGATTCCAGAATTGATTTCCGAACGCGGTGAAGAGCAAGGGAGCGGTTTCGCCTGCTACGCGGGCGAACGCCAGCATGATTCCGGTAATCACGCCCGAAGTTGCGGTGCGTAAGGTGATGGAAAGAGTGGTGCGCCAACGCGGAATGCCCAGCCCATACGCTGCCTCGCGCAAGGCTTGCGGCACGAGCAGAAGCATCTCTTCCGTGGTGCGGGTGATGGTAGGGATCATCATGATGGCCAGCGCAACGCCGCCGGCTAACGCTGAGAAATGTTTCTGGGAGAGCACTACGATGGCGTAGGCCACGATGCCGATCACGATGGAAGGCACGCCGTTGAGAACGTCTGCGGTGAAGCGAATGATATCGCCGAAACGATTGCGTCCGAATTCCGCGAGGTAGATGCCAGCGCCTACGCCTACGGGAACTCCGATAATGCTAGCGAGCGCGAGGATGAACGCGGAACCGACGATGGCATTGGCCATTCCCCCGCCCGCCTCGCCCACTGGTTTTGGAGTTTGAGTGAGGAAGGCCCAGTTCAGGGAGCCCACGCCGCGGTAGATCAGATAGGCGAAGATTGCGACTAAGGGGGCCAGAACCAGAATGACCGTGAGGACGGCCGCGCCGGTCATAACGTGGTCGGTGATCCTGCGCCGCAAAGCGATCTTCGGAACGGTATGCGTCGCGGACGACTTGATGGTGGCAGTCTCAGGCATTGGCCCTCGAAGGCTGACCGCGGGTGACGGTCCAGACCAGCAAACGCGCGAGGGCGTTGACCACAATCGTAACCAGAAAGAGAGCCAGACCAATCTCGATGAGAGCCGAGAGGTAGACGTCTCCGGTGGCTTCGCTGAATTCGTTGGCCAGGACGCTGGCCATGGTGTATCCGGGAGCAAACAAGGACTTGGCGATCTCGGGACGATTTCCGATCACCATGGTGACGGCCATCGTCTCACCCAAGGCGCGGCCGAGACCGAGGATGATGCCGCCCATGATGCCGGCGCGAGCATTGCGGAGCACGCCAACGCGAATCATTTCCCAGCGGGTGGCGCCGAGGGCAAGCGCGGCCTCACGCTGATGCTGCGGAACGACCATCAACACTTCGCGGGTGATTGAAGAAATGATGGGAATGATCATGATCGACAGGATGATTCCCGCCGCCAGCATACTGATGCCGTAGGGCGGACCTACGAACAGGCCCGTCCAGCCAAACGTTTTGGATAAGAACGGCTGAACGTAGTGGCTGAGGAGCGGGATGAGCACGAAGATTGCCCAGAGTCCGTAGACCACGCTGGGAATCGCGGCCAGCAATTCCACGAAAAACGAAAGCGGCCCTCGCAATGCCGCGGGGCACATCTCCGTGGTGAACACGGCTACGCCGATCGACAACGGCACCGCAATAAGCAGCGCGAGAAACGAAGACACCAGGGTTCCGTATATGAACGGCAGCGCGCCGAAATGCTCGTTCACCGGATCCCAATCGTGGCCGGCAAAGAACTTAAATCCAAAAGCATGCCAGGAGGGTCCGGAGCGCAACATCAATTCGTAGACAATCAGTACCAGGATCGCCAGTACGGCCAGACCGCAAACCAGCATGGCGGATTTGAAGATGCGGTCGCCGGTTTCGCCGCTGGTTCCACGGAGAAAGGGCGCGACCTCTCGCCCTGTTGGAGGGAGGCCACTAACCTTCGTCGCTTCAACAGGTTGCGGGGCAGGCATATCGGGCCGAGGTAAGGCGGGAATAGCCATTCCGCTCTACCCTAACAGAATCCTGTTAACAGGGTGTTAAAATGGCACAGGTTTTTGGATTGCCTTTTCCGGGGTAAGGCTGTATTTTCATGTCCCCGGTTCGATTGTCCTTTTTTCCTTATGCTGATCGCGCCCAAGCGCAGCCGCATTGTGTTTCAGAAGCTTGAGCAGGACTTGGTCAAGCTTTCCTCGAAACCGCAGGCAGAGAATGTTCACCGCTTCCGCACGGGCACGCGTCGGTTGCAGATATTGCTGGGTGAACTTTCTCCCAAGTTAGAGCGCAGCCAGAAAAAGCTGCTGAAGATGTTGGGAAAAATTCGCAAGCGCGCCGGGAGGGTGCGCGATCTGGACGTGCAGTTGGCAGCTTTACGCGCGTTGAAGTTACCGCGCGAGCCGCGGCGGAAAACGCACCTGGTGAACCTTCTCATCGAACTTCGCGAGCGACAGGAAAAGAAGCTGAGGAAAGCAGTTGCGGAGGATGTTGTCAGAGAGATTCGCAAGCGGCTGAAACGCGCCAGCAAGAATTTTAATCCCGAAACGAGCCTGGACCCTCTGGCTGTCGCAACAGGAATGCTGGATAGGATTAACCGCGGCGACGCAGCGATTACCGAGCCCCTGTTGCATCAATATCGCACCCTGACCAAGAGGGCGCGATACGCGGCTGAGTTCGCGGAGCCCTCCGCGGAAGCTGAGCAGTTCATCGCCGGACTAAAGCTATTGCAGGACGCGGTCGGTGACTGGTATGACTGGCTCACGCTGACCCAGACGGCTAGCGAACATCTCGGCGAGGTGCGCGAGTCGTCTCTCGTGGCGGAATTGCATAACGTAACCGGAGCGAAATTTCGGCACGCGGTTGCGGTGTTGTCGCAAATGCGTGGAGCGCGCAGCGGCGCCAAGCCGACGGCCGCGGCTCAAAGCGTGACTCGTGCAGTTGGGTCAACGAAGCGGCCTTCCGCTGCTGCGTAAAACCTGATCCAATCTTTCTCAGCCTCTTTTCTCCGCGGTCTTTCTCCGCGATTTCAGATTTTGCGTTGGCAAGTTTCCTTAGAACCTTAAATCGCGGAGACCGCTGAGAACTTCCGCGGAGAACGCGAAGGGTGATGACCTTGCGACTCTCGGCATGTAAACTGTTGGCCTTGCCTCATGCCGACCTTTGCCGCGGTTGATATCGGATCCAATTCTGTCCGGCTGAAGATCGCGCGGCTTACGCGTGGCCGGCTTCGCTCCATTCATGAAGATCGCGAGGTTACGCGCCTGGGCGAGGGCGTGTTTCGTTCGGGCTTTCTCACTCCGGAATCGATGGCCGATACTGTGAAGGTGTTGCGGCGCTTTCACCGCGCTACGCAGCAGGTGGTCACGGACCCAGTGCGAGTGGTTGCGACGAGCGCTCTCCGCGACGCGCGCAATTCTCAGGCTTTTCTGGAGTGGGTGCGCTCGGCGACCGGATGGAAAGTCGAGATTATTTCCGGACTGGAAGAAGCGCGGCTGATTCATCTGGGACTGATCTCGAATCTCCGGATAAGCAGCGCGCCCACATTGATGATGGACCTGGGAGGAGGAAGCTGCGAGCTGACGGTTTCCGGGCGCGGGCATATTCGCGACATGGTGAGTTTGCCGCTGGGCGCGGTTCGTCTTACGGATGAATTTCTTAGCCATGATCCGCCGCGGAAAGGCGAACTGAAACGGTTGCAAGGTTTTGTGGCGCGCGAAGTGAACCGCATTGCTCCGCGTGTGGTGACGGCAAAAGTCAAGAATGTGATTGCGACCTCTGGGACCGCTGCAGCGCTGGCGGCTGCCGCCAGCCATCTGCGGAAAAACGGGAGCCGGCAGCGGCTGGTGGTGTCGCGCGCGGAGTTGACGCGGCTGGCGAAGCAGCTGGCACGCCTGCCAGTCGGCGAACGGCGGCAGATGCAGGGCATCGGGCCGCGACGGGCGGAAATTATTGTTGCCGGCGCGATCGTTTACCACGAACTGCTCGAGCGCTGCCACTTGAAGGGCTTTCGTTACTCATCGCTCGGTTTGCGCGACGGCTTGCTGGCACAGATGGCGGCGGAACACGACCGCAGCACGCGGTCGGGAAAACAGATTGAATCGGAACGTTGGGAATCGATTACCCGGGCCGTGGATCACTATCACGTCGACATGGGGCATGCGCTCGATGTGCGCGAGTCCGCGATGTTTTTATTTTCGGCGCTACGTTCGGTGCACGGACTGGCTCCGGAATTTCGCGAGTGGCTCTCGGCGGCTGCGATGCTTTACGAGGTGGGAGACTATGTCAATCGCAACGCCCATCACCGGCACACTTACTACATCATCGCGAACTCAGAGATTCTCGGTTACACACCGCAGCAGCGGCGGATTATCGCGGCTATTGCGCGCTATCTTGGGAAGTCGCGGCCTTCTACGGAAGAAGCCCCCATGAAAGCTCTTGACCCGGCGGACCGACCGAGCGTGCAGAAAGCGATTCTGCTTCTGCGGCTGGCTCGCGCCCTGAACCTGGGCCGAAGCCGCGCGGTGCAGAAGGTGCGCGTCAGCATGAGCGGCGCTTCTATCCGGCTGACGCTGGTGCCGCGCCGGCGCATGGGAGTTGACCTGGAACTTTGGGCGATTGAAAAGGACTGCGCTTATTTCCGCGAAGTGTTCGGACGGGAACTTTCCACCGCGGCGGTGTAGAGAGTGCGCAGCGCTTTTGGGGTGAGGCACCACAGCAGTGTGCCCGAACTGCGGCGCATATCGACGCGGGCGACGGCGCCTTTTTTCAGGTCGATCGAAGCTTCACAACCGGATTCGCTGATCACCGTGCCCAGGAACTGGCTTAAGTTGGGGTTGTGTCCGACGACCATGATCGAATCCTGCTTCGCGTATTTTTCGAGCAGGCGGCGGAAGTCGGCGAAGGTGGCTCCGGGACGCAGCGCAGTCTCGATCTGCAGCTTGCCTTCGTAACCCATTTCGTTGCCCACCAGCGATGCGGTCTGCGTGGCGCGCTTCAGCGGACTGGAAACAATGCAGTCCACTTGCGCTTCGATCGCGGCCAGGGCGCGGCCGACGTATCCGCACTGCTCAATGCCTTCGTTGTCGAGAGCGCGCTTCTCGTCCTTCTTCGGATTGACGAGCGATTCGCCGGCGCTGGCGTGACGCAGAAAATAAATGATCATCGGAGCTTATCGTACTCTTCCGGCGGGAGCTTTGCGCTTTCCTGCGTGGATTTGAGGCAGAACAAAACCTGCAGGCTGTTTGCCTTCGGCTACGCTGATCAGATAATCCTGCGCGCTGAATGCGGCTGCGCCTGTGGGCGGTTTGCGATTACGTTTGCCGTGCATGGGCTGCCAGGCGCGGATGTAGGTGGCATCGCGCAGAAGGATGCGGGCCTTGCGGTTATCGGCGAGGTAGGCGTCGAGAATTTCGCGATGAACGCGCTCGCGCAGGAATTCGTCGCGCAGCGGCACAAGAACTTCGACGCGCTCGTAGAGATTGCGCGGCATCAGGTCGGCGCTGCCGATGTAGATTTCTTCGTCGTCTCCGTTGCCGAAGTAGTAGATGCGGCTATGCTCGAGGAAACGGCCTACGATGCTGCGCACGCGGATGCGGTCGCTGAGACCGCGAACTCCCGGACGAAGGGCGCAAATACCGCGCACGATGAGGTCGATCTCCACTCCGGCTTGAGACGCTCGATACAAGGCCTGAATCATGTTCTTGTCGAGCAGGGCGTTCATCTTCGCGATGATGCGGCCGGGGCGGCCCTGGCGCGCGTGGTCGGCCTCGCGGTCGATCAGGGCGATGACTTTCTCCGCGAGATCGAGCGGGGCTACCAGCAATGGGCTGTAGCTTGGGTTCTCGGCATAGGCAGTGAGGAAACTGAAGACGTCATGCACCGCGCGAGTGACCTCGGGATTCGCCGTGAACAGGCTGAGGTCGGTATAGATGCGCGCCGTCGTGGCATTGTAGTTTCCGGTTCCGATGTGAGCGTAGCTGCGGACGCCATCGGGATCGCGACGCACCAGGAGCGAAAGCTTGCAATGCGTCTTCAGGCCGACGAGTCCGTGAAACACTTGTACGCCGGCATCTTCCATGTCGCGCGCCCAGCGGATATTCGAGGCTTCGTCGAAACGCGCTTTCAACTCGACGACCGCCGTGACTTCTTTGCGCGAGGCCGCATCCATGAGCGAAGGAACAATCGAAGAATGCTCGCTGGTGCGGTAGAGGGTCTGCTTGATCGAGAGGACGTGCTCATCCTCCGCCGCCGACTCGATGAACGACGTTACCGCGTCGTAGGAATCGAAGGGATGGTGCAGTAACACGTCGTGCCGGCGAAGTTCCTCAAAAAGGTTCTGCGACTTGGCGGTGAGGCGCAATTCGCGCGGAGCGAAGGGGCGATATTTGAGATCGGGGCGCGGCGTTTGCTCGTAAACATTAAACAGGCGCGACAAATTGACCGGGCCGTTTACTGGAAAAACCTGCCACGGATCGAGTTCGAACACGGTGCGCAGGCGGTCGATAATTTCGGGATCGGCATCGGCCTCAATTTCCATGCGAACCGCATCGCCTTTGCGGCGGTTGTGCAACTCCGTACGCACAGATTCGAGAAGATTGCGCGCTTCTTCTTCCTGCAGATACAGATTGCTGTTGCGGGTAACGCGGAATGGAGCTGAGGAAACGATGTCGTAGCCGTGATACATGTTCTGGGCGTGGTGGGCGACCAGGTCGGCGAGAAAGATGAAGTCGGTCGTAGAGTCAGAGGGCAGCCGCACGAGGCGCGGCAATGCACGGGGCACCGAAACCACTCCGGTATACGTGAGCGCGGAGCGGCGACGACGGCGCAAAAGAAATCCGAGACAGAGCGCCTTGTTGATTACCCGCGGAAAGGGATGAGTGGGATCGACCGTTACCGGGGTGAGCAGGGGATCCAACTCTTTTTCGCAATACTCATCGACGAAGCGGCGGGCGTCGGCGTCCAACTGATGCAAGCCGAGGATACGGACGCCTTGCTCGGCTAGAGCCGGGTGCAGGGCATTCCAGGACTCATATTGCTGGTCGACGAACTTGTGCGTGAGACGAGCTAGGATGTCGCGCTTCTCGCTTAACGTCAATCCATCGGGACCAGCTTCGTTGTAGCCGTCTTCGATCTGCTGCATCATGGCGGCTACGCGAATCTCGAAGAACTCATCCAGATTGCTGGCGGAAATCGCGAGGAACTTCAGCCGCTCCAGAAGCGGGTTGCCTTCATCCGCGGCTTCCTCGAGCACACGACCGTTGAACGCGAGCCAAGAGGTGTCACGGTTGAGATAGTACTCAGGATTTTCCAGCGAAATGCGAGCCATCTGCGAGGGTCTTACTCGTTTGTTGCTGCAATCTCAGTTTTAATGCTGCCGAAGGGGGATGCTGTTCGGGGTACGAAAGCGGCCGCCAAAATAACTGCCGATTGCAATTATAAAACATCTGGAGGAGCAGTGGTTAGTGATGCAGTGGTCAGTGGTCAGCAAAAACCTGACGCCGAAGAGTTTCACCGATCACTGGCCACTAATCATTGACCACTGTTTTCATTCACTTACTTCACTTGCTTAATGGTTTCCTTAACCTTTTGTACGACAGCGTCTGGCAGCGGCGAATAGCTCAGCGCATTCGTCATCTTTTGCCCATCGGTGACCATCCAGTTTAGGAAATCCGCGAGGATTTTGCCTTTGGCCGGATCTTTCGACTGCTCCGGAATCAGCAGGTAAGTGAAGCTGGAAATCGGATATGCGTCTTTGCCCGGGGCGTTGGTAATAGAAACGCGGAAATCTGGCGGAAGATCTGGCACGGAGGCGGCGGCTGCGGTTACGCCCTCGAGCGATGCTTTCAGAAAATTTCCATCGGCGTTGCGAACACTTCCGAATGTAATGTTATTCTGCAGCGCGTAAATGAGTTCGATGTATCCGATGGCTCCCTCTTCCTGGCGAACCGTTCCGGCGACTTGTTCGTTGCCCTTTCCGCCGAGCCCGACCGGCCACTTGACGGCTGTGCCGCTGCCGACCTGGCTCTTCCAGTCCGCGCTGACCTTGGAGAGATAGTCGGTCCAGATGAAGGTGGTTCCACTGCCCTCGGAACGGTGAACCACGATAATGGGTTTGTCGGGAAACTTGATGCCGGGATTTGCGCTGGTGATCGCTTTGTCATTCCACTTCGTAATTTTTCCCAGATAAATTCCGGCCAGCGCATCGGGGGTGAACTTTATCTCTTCGGTGACGCCTGGGACGTTATAAGCGGGCACAACTGCACCGAGCACGGTGGGGATGTTGAGCACTTTTGTGTTCAGCTTAGTTTGAGCTTCAGCGAGTTGTGCGTCGGTCATGGGCATGTCACTCGCGCCGAAATCCACCGTTGCTTCCGTCACCTGGCGAATGCCTCCGCCGCTGCCGATGGACTGGTAATTGATTTCGATATCCGGGTGCAGCTTGTGATATTCGCTGAACCACTTCGAGTACATGGGATTGGGAAATGTTGCGCCAGCGCCGTTCAGCCCGGCCTGGGGCGGCTTCGGTTGTTCGGAGCGGTTGCAGGCGGTAAGGGCCAGAGTGAGAATGGCGCATAGGGTGAGTCTGCGCATCATGCGATGATTTCTCCTAAGAATCGATATGCTCGTTTCTATTGGCACTGTGTTACAGCACAGTTACAAACGGGTGAATTTCTGATGAATGGGCCCGCTCACTTAATGCGTAGACGTAACTGAAGGCGTCAAACGCGCAATCTCCTGGGGAAAAAGAGTATTGCCGGGAAACTGGGTACGCAGCGAGGTAAGCAGCTCGAGAGGTTTGAGATAACGGCCGTGTTCGGCGGTAACCTTCAAGTCCTCAATGCCGCCCTCCTTGTCGCCGGGCAATCCGCCCATGCGCAGAAGCCAGCGCACCGGCACTGTCATGCTACCGATAAGGTACTTGCTGAATCCAGTCGCCACCAGCACATCGGAACAATCGTTGCAGATAGCGAGAAGCTGCTGTCCCCAGACGGATGCCTCTTTCGTGAAGTGCAAGGAAGCCAGGTTCTTCTTTTCGATCAAGGCTGCGTAGTCGGCCTGCAAGCCCGAGGCAAGAGCCATGGCAAAGAGCGCGTCCTTGTCCTTGGCATCTTTACTCAGGCGGGTTCGAGCCAGTTGTTGCGCGCGGTCGAGCGCGCTCTGAAAACGGTCGTGGACTGCGGGATCGGGATTCAGTTTCGAGCGCGCGCTGAAGGCGTCGTCATTCTCGAAGAACTGCGATTCCAGAACGCCCAGGCGGTTGAACTCCGAAAAAAGAAATCCGGCAGCCTCGCTGACGGGTCCGACCGGATCGTCAGGATGCTGGCGTTCCCAAGACGTGAAATCTTTTTGAGCGCCCGCGAAATCGAGGTTGTAGAGCCCGAGGAATCCGTGGTCCAGACTGGTGCTGGCGCTGATATCGGGAGGAGCAGCGGCACTCGCCGAAGCGCAAAATGAGAGGACCAGCCCCAAGGCTGCTACCATACCAACGGCTGAGGCCGATTTCGACAGGACAGTAGTTGGCATGCGCATCCGTTTGGGTTCCTTTATTATCGCGTGTTTCCGCGGGAACGCAACATTACTTT
>Ga0302183_10000929_pt1 | contig 13662 bp, 7 predicted proteins | sample I_Palsa_N3_2_FD_200232 | JGI IMG/M metagenome (GOLD analysis project Ga0302183, IMG submission 200232) | Peat permafrost microbial communities from Stordalen Mire near Abisko, Sweden - I_Palsa_N3_2 | ecosystem: Environmental > Terrestrial > Soil > Palsa > Peat permafrost | place: Sweden: Abisko...
GCCAAAAATAAAACCACCAGCGGCGGGGACTGCCGCGGATGACGCGGTACAAAATCGAGATGAGAAGGATTGCCAAGAGGACGGAGAGGAACTCGCCCTTGGCCCAATCCCAGGACCGCGAAGCCCATCCCTGGACCGAAAGCCCGTACTTGCGCTCGACGAGATATTCGCAAATATCGGATGGCAAGCCGAGGACGTCGGCGGTGAGCACGAAGAGCGGCGCGAACACCGCGACTTGCAGAAAGCGATTGGATGAAACTTTTTCCGCCCAATCGCGATATTTCGCGGCGAACTTCCAGCGCAGGATGATCCACAGCACGAGCAGGCCGTAAGCGAAGCTGATCAGGTTGAAGCGGAAATAAATGCGGCTGAGGTCGCGAGCCTTTTTGTAGGTTTCGGGAGGGAGCGTATAGGCGGTGACTTTTTTCTCGACGGGCTGCGGCACAGCCGCGGGAGCCGGCGACTCGGTTGGAGCGGAACTCGGCGAAGGCTGGGCCTGCGCGGCTGAGAGTGCGGGAGGCGGCGGAGTTCGCGCGGCGAGAACGGTGCTTAGGACCAGGGCGAGAGCGGGAATCACGAGCAGGAGCGGTAGTTTTTTCATTTCTTCCCTATCTGCATCACAGAGAGTGCCGAAAAGTATGCGCGATTGCAAAATCCGGCGCAAGGCGGCGCCACGGCCTGCTCGCGACGCCCGCGGCTGAAACTATTCGGCCGCCGATTGCGTTAGTCCTGATAGATTCTCAATCGTCCCGAGGTGGTGGTGCGCACGGAAGGAGTGGCCGGTTCATGAAGCTCGCGATAGATGGTGTGAACAAACAATATGCGGGAAAGGTTTGGGGCTTGCGCGATCTGCGGCTCGAGCTGGGCCCGGGCGTGGTGGGATTGCTGGGGCCGAACGGCGCGGGGAAATCCACGCTGATGCGGATTCTGGCCACGGTCACGCGGCCGAGCGCAGGGCGCGTGCTGTGGAATGATGCGGATATTGCGAAGTCGCCGGACGTGCTGCGCACGATTCTGGGATATCTGCCGCAGGATTTCGGGGTGTACCCGCACTTGTCCGCGCTCGAGTTTCTGGAATACCTGGCTGCGGTGAAGGGACTCGATGCTTCGGCGGCGCGGCGGCGAATCGACGAGCTTCTGGCGCTAGTGAATCTGGGCGAAGTGCGCGACCGGCCGCTCGGCGGATTTTCGGGCGGGATGAAGCAGCGCGTGGGAATCGCGCAGGCGCTGCTGAACGATCCGCAGCTGCTGATCGTGGACGAGCCCACCGCGGGACTGGACCCGGAAGAACGCGCGCGCTTTCGCAATCTACTTTCGGAGCTTTCGGGCGAGCGCATCGTGATTCTTTCCACCCACATCGTTTCGGACATCGAAGCCATCGCCACGGACATCGCCATACTCGGCGGCGGGAAGTTGCTGGCGCATTCCGCGCCGGAAGATTTGCTGCGCGCGGTGGAAGGAAAAGTGTGGGAGTGGGTGATCGCGAGCGCGGAGGTGCCGGCGGCGAAGCAGAAATACCTGATGACCACGAGCGCGCGGCGGGCCGACGGCGTGCACGTGCGCGTCATTTCCGAGGAACGGCCGGGGGCGCGAGCCGCTTTGACGCCGCCCACGCTCGAAGACGCCTACCTGCATTGCATTTCGACCGAGCGACGGAGCGCGCGCGCATGAGCGGCGCTGCCGCAAGCCGTGGGCGGATTCTTTACCATCTGGCGCGCGCCGATTTTCTCGAGCGTGTCCGGCGCTACAGCTTTCTATTCACGCTGGGGATTGCGGCGTACCTGGGCTACGCGGCCGCCTCCGGGCAACTGGTGATGCAGATCAACGATTCGCGCGGCGTTTTCAATTCCGCGTGGATCGGCGGGCTGATGGCGCTGGTGGCTACCACGTTTCTTTCGCTGGCGGGCTTTTACGTGGTGAAGAACACCATCGAGCGCGACCGCTCGACGCGCGTGGGCGAGATTCTGGCGTCCACGCCGATGTCCAAAACGATGTACGTGATGGGAAAGGCGGCGAGCAATTTCGCGGTGCTGGGGGTGATGGTGCTGATTCTGGCGCTCTCCGGAATCGTGATGCAATTCTGGCGCGCGGAAGATGCGCACGTCGAACTGTGGAAACTGCTGGCGCCGTTCTTGCTGATCGCTTTGCCGGCGATGGCGGTGGTGGCCGCGATAGCGGTCGCGTTCGAGACGATTCCGTGGCTGCGCGGCGGGTTCGGCAACGTGGTGTATTTCTTTTTGTGGACCGCGGGGCTGGTCGCGCCGGTTTCCACTACGGTGAACCGGAGCGGGTCGCTTCTGGACTGGCCGGGATTGTCTCTGATCTTTGAAAGCTTGCGCACGGCCTCCGGGGCGCCCGCGGATCATTCGAGCTTTACTCTGTCATTCGGCAGCACGTTCAAGTCGCTTTCGATTTTCCGTTGGGATGGTATTGCGTGGACCAGCGGCCTCGTGCTCGGGCGGGTCATGTGGCTGGGGATTGCAATTGTCATCGCGTTTTTTGCGGCGCTGCTTTTCGATCGCTTCGATCCGGCTCGAGGGTGGAGGAAAGGCGGAGCTCCGCAGCCCGTTCCTGCGGAGGACGCAGCAGAGGCCGCCGAGAAAATCGCTCCGAGCGTGGCCGCGCACGCCGCTCCCTTGACGCCGCTGCCAAAAACGCCGGCTCGCTTTCGCTTTGGCGCGATGCTCCTGGCTGAGCTTCGCCTGATGCTGAAGGGCCAGAAATGGTGGTGGTACGTCGCGGCGCTGGGATTTGTGGTCGCAAGCCTTGCGGTCCCTTCGGCCGAAGGACGAGGGCTGGTGCTGGCGTGTGCCTGGCTCTGGCCGGTCTTGCTGTGGTCCTCGATGGGGGTGCGCGAACTTCGGGATCAGACGAGCCAGCTTCTCTTCTCCGCCCCGCACCCGATTGCGCGGCAACTTCCGGCCGTGTGGCTCGCGGGGGTCATACTGGCGCTCTTGACCGGCAGCGGATTCGCGCTGCGGCTTCTCTTCGGCGGCGACCTTCGCGGACTTCTGGCCTGGCTCGTCGGCGCACTATTCATTCCCACGCTGGCACTGGCGCTGGGAGTGTGGAGCGGTACGAGCAAGCTCTTCGAAATCGTTTACACATTGCTATGGTACCTGGGCCCCATGCACGCGACCGCGCAACTCGATTTCATGGGCTCGGCGCCGGGCACGGCCATGACCCGCGTGCCATTTTTTTATCTGCTGCTAACGCTGGGGATGGTAGCGGCAGCTCTGGCCGGGCGAAAAAGGCAGTTGCAAACCTGAGGGCGAAGAAACCGGGAAGGTGTTCGCGGCCTGCCGGGAAGGACAGGTGCCTCTTTGGGCGCGAGGCCGCGTGCCGATTGCCAGATGCGGGCGCGAGCGACTAGGATTAACAGGTGGCACGCTGCCGCGAGGGAGAAGCATCATGAAAATCGCACACTGGGCGCTGGGGATGCTGCTGGCTCTGCCGGCAGGCGTGGCCCAAGGCCAGGAGCAGCAACAACAGCCGCCGCAGAAACCGGATCAATCAGCGGCATCGGCACCGCAATCATCGTCGGATGCGCTGACGGAAGCGGCTCGCCGCTCGCGCGAACAGAGGAAGGACCAGACGAAGCCCGCGCACGTCTGGAACGACGAAGACATTCCCAAGTCTCCGGGATACGTGAGCGTGGTGGGACAAACGGGGAACGCGGCGACCGGCGGTAATGCCGCGAATCCGGGTGCCCCGGCGGAGGGCGCTCCCTTATCCGCGGAAGAAAAATCCAAAATTGAATCGGACCTATCCGCCGCGAAACAGCGCCTGCAAAGCCTGCAGACCGATCTCGATATTTTGAAGCGGACGCAAACGCTCGACGAACAAATGTTCTTGAGCAATCCCGGGCATGCGACAGACACCGCCGGCGCGGCGAAAATGAAAGACGAGGACGACCAAATCGCGGCCAAGCTGCAGGAAGTGGCGGAGGCGCAAAAGCAGGTGGATGAATTGCAGGCCAAGCTGGCCAAGGTGGCCGCGGCGCCGAGCGAACCCGCGCCGGCGAACGCACCTGCTGCGGCAAACGCGCCCGCTCCGGCAAATGCACCGGCTCCGGCGAATGCTCCAGCGCCCGCGAACCCTCCCGCGCGTACGAGCGACTAGAAGAAATTTTCCTCCGTTTGCAAGCGGGACACAACTAATTGCGTACATTTTTCTTGACACACTAGAAGCCACGGAGCACAATTCCGCTGGGTTTCACGGGGTTGCTTTTTTCCAGCGCGCGAGCGTGCGCGCTGCTCTTCCCAATCGCCGGACAAAAACTTTCGCGAATCGTGAGGTGCGATGCAGCCTCTTCCCGGCTGGACCGTGCAATGTTTGAATCCGCAATGCGCCGCGCGAGGGCGCTGGATGCGCGTGGAGGATGCGCCGCAGGAATGTTGCGGGCATTGCGGCGCGCCGCTGCAGAAAGTGGCGCCACCTCTGCGACCGCGCTTCCGCATGCGCACGAGGCCGCTGGCGAGTTATCGTCCCATGGGACGCCGGCGCTGAGCGCGGATTAGAATTGCGGCGGCGTGAGCGCCGCAGTGTTGGGCGATTTTAGTTGTGTGACGGGAGCGGCTTAGTCCCCCGCTGCTTCCGTTGGGGCCGAGCTGACAAAGGAAAGCCCGAGCCGTCCAAGATGATTTGGGCGGCTCGGGCTTTTTCTTTTGCGCGGACTGCGCCTCCGCTCTAGAAATAAAACTTCAGAGCAAACTGAATGATGCGCGGGGCCCGGGCCGTGGTGATCTGGCCGAAGGTGCTGCTGCCGCCCTGGTTGTCCGGATTGTAAAACTGCCCGTGGTTGAAAGCGTTGAAGAACTCGGAGCGGAACTCGAGCGACTTGTGCTCTCCGATGGGCGTTTTTTTGTTGAAAGACAAATCGAAATTGTTGATGCCCGGGCCGCGCAGCGAGTTGCGAGGCAGGGATCCGAAAGTGAAGATCGGAACGCCCGCGGGGTTCAGGCTTCCGTCATTGTTGTAAGGGGAGGTGCAATTGAAGGAATTGGGATTGAACCAGAAAAACCCCTGCGCCTGGGTGCCCAAACAGGTGGCGCTTGTGGGATTGAAAACCGGCTGATTGGGGGACCTGGGATCCAGATATTGAATGGGCGCGATGATGTCGGGGCGATCCAGGCCGTTCTCCTGCTGGCTCGAATCGTTATTCGAGTACAAGGTGAAGGGCTGGCCTCCCTGGAATGTGGCAATGCCGTTAAATTGCCAGCCCTGCGTGACCTTTTTGAGGACCGTGTTTTCATAATGGCCGAGCGGGAGCTCCCAAATTCCGCTGATGACCACGCGCTGGTGCACGTCAAAATCGGCCACGGCGCGGTCCAGACGCGGGTCCAGAGGATCGGTGTAGGTGGAAGAACGAGAGCGGAAGCCGGAAGTCAAGTCGATGGTCTTTCCCAGAGTGTACGCGCCGCGCAGGGCGAAGCCGTGGCCGAAGCGCTTGTCCACGGTGAACTGAAACTCGTAAGCGTCCGAAAGCCCGTTGCTGAAGTCCGTGTAAATCTGCGTAATTCCGGTGGGCGAGCCGTTGGGATCCCAGGGAAAGGCAGTGGACCCGCCGGTGCATTGAGCCAAGAGACGAGCGCAATCCTCGTTGACGAATCCAAAATTCTTGAGTTGCAGCATCTCCAGAGACGGCTGCGGATAATTTAGTTCGGCGGTGGAGATTAATCTGCGGCCCAAGCTTCCGACCATCACGGCCTCGACCATGGTGTCCTTGGTCGCTTGATATTGGAAACCGTAGTTGAAATTCTCGGAGTAGGGAGTGCGGAAGTGCGGATAGGTGGTGTACCCATAGGAAATTTTGGGAACGCCAAAGGTACCCACAGCTGAAAACGGGAAGGGGTTTACCTGGCCGAACGGAGTGAACGGATCGGCCACGGGATCGCCGGTGATGCCGGTGTAAGAGCTGGGCAAAATGTTGGTCACGCCGGCGTAGGGCGGCAGACCGCCGAACTGAAGGTTCAGGGCGCCGTCTTCAATATCGAAGAACACGCCGATGCCGCCGCGCATGACCAGCTTGGCATCGCCAAACACATCCCAGGCAAATCCGAACCTGGGAGCGACGTTCTTCCAATCGGGATAAACCAGAGCGCGGTTGGGCGTGCCGGGATCGCCGGGATACAGAATGTCGGGAGGAGCGTTGGGGAACACGGTAGATTGTCGGCCGGGAAAGAATCCCAAAATCTCGTTGTGAACGTCATACTGGGGGATGTAGTAGTCCCAGCGAGCCCCCAAGTCGAGCGTCAGCCGCGGCAAAACCTTCCAGGTATCTTGGCCGTAAAACCCAACCGAACCCGTGCGAATTCCGTAAACGGATTTGGAGTTCTGGTAATAGTTGTCCCAGAATCCGCCGACGAAATCGGCCAGATCGCTGCCGGTATAAGAGGACGCATAGCTGCCGAAATCGAACCCGCCGTTGTTGTAATAATCGTAGTGATAGTTCTGGCGGATGCGGGTGACGTCGGTCCCAAACTTCCATTCGTGCTTCCCACGCGTCCAGGTGAAATTATCGGCCCATTGAAAGGTGGCGTCGTGAATGGTGGTGGGGCCTTGCACGGAAGAACCGAGGTTGAAGTTGAGAGTGAACATGACCGGAGGAGAAACGCCCTTGGGGTCGTCGGGGTTCAAGTTGGTAAAGCCGAGGGCCGAAGGGGAAGTGGTGTCGAATGGTATGTTTTGGGCCGTGGCGGTGCGATTCGCCGCGAAGCGGAATTCATTGATCTTGCCGGAAGAAAAAGTGTGGTTCCAGGAGAAGGTGCCAATTTGATTTCGAAAATCAATACTATTGGTTCCACCCAGCGGAGAAGAGGTCTGGCTTGGAAGGGGATAAATCTGACGCTGGTCGTCCACCAGATACACGAAGGAAAGCGTGTCGTGGGTGCCGATGTTGTGGTCCACGTGGAGAATTCCCTGATCTTCGTCAATGGATTCCGAAGGGGAGGAGATGAACCCGTTGCCCGGGAGGTTGGGGAGCGGCAAATACTTGGTGATGTAGTTTTGGATCACGGGATCGACGAGCGAGCCACCTGTGCCAGGGCCGCCTTGCCCGGGAGTGGAGAGATTGTTGTACGGAATGTTGTTGCCATTGTACGGATTGATGAGTTGCGTGCCTCCCGCGGCCAGGGCTCCCCCGGTGCAGTTGCCGGAGCCATCGTAAGCGGAGCAAAGCTCGCCGAAATTTCCTCCGCGCTCGGGTTGATCGAGGACGGTGAGTTCCTGGGAAGTGTCGCCTTCGCGGCGGCGAGCGCCTTGATAGGCCAGGAAGAAAAACGTCTTGTCCTTCTTGATGGGTCCGCCGGTGGTAGCTCCAAAAACGTTGCGTTTGAAGGCGGCTTTGGGCTGCGAGGGCGGAAGGAAATAATCGCGCGCGTTTAAGACATCATTGCGGATGAATTCGAAGGCGTCGCCGTGGAAGTCGTTGGTTCCCGATTTGGTCACCTGGTTGACGATGCCGCCGGACGTGCGTCCGTATTGCGCGTCGTAGTTGTTGGTGAGGATCTTGAATTCCTCGACGGCATCGGGGTTGGGGCTGACCACGATATTGTTGCCCAGAAAATCAGTATTGTTCGCGCCGTCGAGCAAAAACGTAAGCGATTCCGAGCGCTGGCCGCTAACCGAGAACGGATTGCCGGAGGAGTCGTCCTGATCCGGATTAAAAACGCCCGCTTGCAGCAAGCCAAGCTGCAATGTATCGCGGTCTACCAGAGGAAGATCGTTGATCATGCGTTGGTTTTCGACCTTGCCCAGCACCGCGCTCGTGGTGTCCACCTGCACGGCGTTGGCGACCACTTCCACCGTTTGGGATTCCTGGCCGACTTTCAGGGCCACATCCACGCGCCCGTTTTGGTTTAGCTCCAGGATGATTCCGGCCTGGATGAACGTTTCGAAGCCGGACTTTTCCACCGTGACTTTATATTTCCCTACCTGCAGAAGATCAAAAAGATAGCTTCCGTCGCTGCCGGTGACGGCCTTCCGCGAAACGTCCGTGCCGACGTTCGTCAGGGTCACTTTGGCGCCCATCACCACGCCGCCGGTTTGGTCGGTAACCGTGCCGCGCAGCGAGGCAGTTGACTGGCCCCAGGCCGCGCCGCCCAATAGGAAAAACACGCTCCAGAATGTGACGCCAAGAAGAACACTGCGAAGTAGCCTCACACCCCACCTCCCGGAAGCGAGAAAAAACAGTCGGGGAGTGCGGGCCACGATTGGCTGGTCCTACGCGGGTCGAGGAACAACAGATGCGGTTCGACGAATAGAGACACGGACCCTGTGAAATCCCAGCCCACACAACCCCTGTGCGCACCTCTATAGAACTGTGCGGAGCGGAAGTCAAGAAACTTTGTCGCGGGCCGCGGGCCAAAGCGATGGAAGTGAGTGACTTGTAGTCAGCGAAAAGGGGGAGCGGCCGGTGGGGGTGCCGGCCGCTCGGGGCATGGGGTGATGGAGGTGCAGACATTCGAGGCGCCCTTGCGGGGGCCCCGAACTCGTAGACAGTTTGCCTGCGGAGCGCGCGGAGGTCGATGGGCCGAAGGGTTCAATTAGTCCCGGTACCTTCGTACCTGGAAGAGCTTCGCTGTGATTTCGCGGCCATTGAACCGGCCCGCGGCAGGTGATACTCTCGGCCTCTGCACCACATTCTCATCGGGGCAAATCCGGCACGCTGAACTACTTGGTGAAAACCTAGGGGAATCTGGCCGTCTGCGGGTTCGCACGCGATGGGCGCTACGGGAACGAAACTCGAAAGTCGGGCGGTAGTGGGCGCGCAGGCGCTGGCCACGGTGCGCCAGCTCCTGGTCGAACTGGGAGGCTCGCGCGGGCTCGAAGAACTGGCCGCGCGCGGCCCGGCGGCCCATCTGGAACGCGAACTTGGACTGGGCAGCCTCGAGCGCGTGGAGTTGATGCTGCGCCTGGGCGACGCCTGCGGCGTACGTTTGCCGGACCGCGTGGTGGCCGAAGCCGATACCGTGCAGGACCTGATCGACGCGATTTTGCGCGAATGCACGAACGGCAGCCCGCGCGGCGCGGGTTCGATTGCGGCGATCTCCGCTCCGGCGCCCATTCCCGTTTCCCCTTCGCCCGCGATGCGCCCGGCGCTCGAACAGGAGATCCGCAGCGCCGAAACACTGACGGAAATCATTCGCCTGCGCGGACGCGGCGAACCCTCGCGCTCGCACATCCAGCTGTACGAAGAAAACGATCAGCTGCGCACCATTACTTTTGGCGAGCTCTACGAGCGGGCCTCCACCGTCGCGGCCGAACTCCTGCGCCGGGGACTCGAGCCGGGGCAGACGGTTTCGATCATGCTGCCGACCTGCGCTGAATTCTTTTGGTCCTTTGCGGGAGTGCTGCTGGCGGGCGGCATTCCCGTTCCGATCTACCCGCCCTTCCGCGCGGACCGCATCGCGGAGTATGCGGCGCGCCAATCGAACATTTTGCGCAACGCCGAGGCGCGCTTCCTGATTACCTGGCGGCAGGCCGAAGGGCTGGCCCGGCTGCTGCAGCCGCGCGTGCCCACGTTGCGCGAAGTGCTGAACGCGGAGCGCCTGGCGAGCGCCCCGGTGCCGGCCGAGCCCGCGGCAACGCAGTGGCGCCCAGTGGAAAATCTGGCGCACAGTGCGCGCGGCGAAGACATCGCCTTCCTGCAATACACTTCCGGCTCGACGGGCGATCCCAAGGGCGTGGTCCTGACGCACGCGAACTTGCTGGCGAATATTCATTCGATCGTTTCCGGCGTGCAGGTCGAGCCGCACGATTGCTGCGTGAGCTGGCTGCCGCTCTATCACGATATGGGATTGATCGGCGCGTGGTTCGTGCCGCTCTTCACCGGGATACCCCTGGTAGTGATGTCGCCGCTGGCGTTTCTGAGCCGCCCGGAGCGCTGGCTGCGGGCCATTCACCGGCACCGCGCCACCATCAGCCCGGCGCCCAATTTTGCATACGAGCTTTGCGTGCGGAAAATCGCGGACAAAGATTTGCAGGGGCTCGATCTGAGTTCGTGGCGCGCGGCCACCAACGGCGCGGAGCCGGTGCGTTCGGAAACGCTCGAGCGATTTGCGGCGCGCTTCGCGCCCTACGGTTTCAAGCGCGAGGCGCTCGTTCCGGTTTATGGACTTGCCGAGGCCACGCTGGCGGTTTCCGTGCCGAAGCTCGGCGCCGGTTTCCGAGTGGACCGCATCGAGCGCAAAGCGTTTGAATCCGAAGGGCACGCAATTCCTGCACCAGCGGATGACCCCGCTCCGCTCGAGTTCGTGAACGCCGGCAAGCCCGTGCCCGGCGTTCAAGTTCGCATCGTGGACGCCCAAGGCCACGATCTCGGCGAGCGCCGGCAGGGGAGCCTGTGGTTTCGCGGCCCTTCGGCGACGAGCGGCTACTACCGAAATCCCGCGGCCACCGCCGCGCTGCGGCACGATGGCGATTGGCTCGATTCGGGCGATCTGGCGTATTGGGCGGACGCCGAACTTTTTATCACCGGCCGCGCCAAGGACATCATCATCAAGGCCGGGCGCAATATCTACCCGCATGAACTGGAGGAGATCGCCGGACGCGTGGCCGGCGTGCGGTCCGGTTGCGTGGTGGCCTTCGGCGCGCCCGACGAACGCAGCGGCACGGAACGACTGGTGGTGACCGCGGAAGTCCGCGACATGGCCGGCAGGAAGCGGATTGAATCCGAAATCGCGCGGGCGGTAGACGAAGCTCTGGGGATTCCGCCGGACCTGGTCGTGCTGCTGCACCCGCAAGCCATACCCAAAACTTCGAGCGGAAAATTGCGGCGCAGCGAAACGCGCCGGCTTTTTCTCGAAGGGAAACTCGGCAAGGCGCAGCGTCCGCCGTGGATGCAGATTGGAGTGCTGGCCGCGCGCGGCGCGCTGCCTCGCGCATGGGCCTGGACCAAGCGCAGCACGAAAACCTTGCTCGATTCTCTCTACGGGGTGTACGCGCTCACGGCTTGCATGGGCGTCCTCATTCCGCTATGGGTTATCGTCCGGCTCACCTCGGACCAGAAGCGCGCCGCCCGCTTCACGCACAACGGCGCGCGTTTGATTCTGCGGCTGGCGGGAGTTCCCATCCAAATCGAAGGATGCGAGATTCTGGCGCAGCGCGAAAAGACCGGGCCGTGGATTTTCGCGCCGAATCATTCAAGTTACGTGGATATTCTCGTCTCGCTGGCGTTTCTTCCGCCGGATGTGCGTTTCGTGGTGAAGGGCGAGATCCGCGACATGCCGCTCTTCCGCACGCTCGCGCGCCGCAGCGGCCAATTCTCCTTTGACCGCAGCGATCCGCAGGCGCGAATACGCCAGGCCGAGGAAGTGAATGCCGCGCTCGGACGCGGCGAGTCCGTGGTCATCTATCCCGAAGGAACTTTCACCGCCAATACCGGCATCCGCCCGTTCCAGCTGGGCGCGTTCAAATCGGCAGTGGACACGCAGCGGCCCATCTGCCCGGTATCCGTGCGCGGGGCGCGGCAGATTTTGCGCGACCAGACGAAGCTGCCGCGTCCCGGACGCATCACGCTCACGTTCAGCCCGCTGGTGGTCCCTGATCCTGCCGCTGGAAACGATTGGCACGAAATCGTCCGCTTGCGCGACACCACCCGCGAACTTATCGCGCAGCATTCGGGCGAACCTCTGCTCTAATTCCCCGGCCTCTCGATGGAAATCCGCGCCAAAATTACTGGAAACCCCGCGTCAACCGCAGGCATCTCACTTTTCCGGTAGCTGAAAAACGGCGTCTCGCGCCCCGGCCCGAGCATTCGGACGAGGCACGATAAAAACGGAGGGGATTTCAATGGTACGGAAGCTGTCATTATTGCTGGGTTTGTTTTTCCTGGTTTCAATTTCGGCGTACGCCCAAGGTCTTGAAAACAAGGTGGAATTGTTCGGCGGCTATTCTTTTTTGCGCTTCGATAATTCTCCGTCATTCAATCAGAACGGCTGGGAACTTTCCGGGCAGTATAAATTTAAGGATTGGCTGGGCGCGGTGGCGGATTTTTCGGGCGACTACGGCTCGAGCACGCACACGTACTATTACTTGTTCGGTCCCCAAGTGTCGTGGCCGGCGCGCGTTTCGCCTTTTGGGCACGTGCTGATCGGCGGAGCCGACGTCGGCTTCACGAACGGGGGCCCTTCGGACAGTTCGTTTGCAGCGGCTATCGGCGGCGGGATTGACGCGAAGATTACGGGACCGTTGCACTGGCGTATTATTCAGGGCGATTGGATTCATTCGAGCGTCTTCGGCACCGGTCAAAACAATGCCCGCATTTCCACCGGCATCGTGATCAAGTTCTGAACTCGGGCGGCGTGAACCTCATGGACGGTACCGACCTCGCGGCGGATTGCGATACCGGCGGCGGCCTGCGCCGTTTTTGCAGCCCGAGACACCGCCGGAGCGCGCTTGTTCCCAGCTTAGCGAACGAAAACGAAATCGGCGCGGGGCCGGGCGCTACAAATAATTGAGATTCATCGAGTTACAAAAATCGGAAACTCCCTGCATCGGTTTTCGCCGGAAGTGCGTCTAATCCCTTGTGATATTTATTTTCAGTCAGTATTTATCGGACTGTGAGGGACAGCCATGATGAACAGAAACTCAGTGGAAACAATCGGGGTTCGCTACACCGGCTGGGCCGCGCTTGACCGCGACCCGCTGGAGGATCGCGTCGAGTTCACCTGCCCGCAGTGCGGCGCCCAGGGCACCAAGGCCGCGCGGCGTCCGCGCGCAGCGTACCACTTCACCGACGGGTTCGTTCAGGACCTGCAGGGCGAAGCCACCACCTGCCGCGGTTGCAAGCAGTCGCTGCGCGTGGTGCCGGTGGTAATGCTGCACGATCAGGACGAGAAGCGGCGCTTCCAGGCCGTCTTCGCGCTCGAGCCTTTCGCCAACAACTAAACGATTGCGGCGGCACACTCGCGCGGAATTTCGCGCCTTCCTAAAGTGCGGGTGTGCCGTCGCGTATCCGCTGGATCGTTCCGGCCTCTTCTCTTTGCCCCGCAATTCCGAAGTCATCCGCCTACATGCGGCGGGTGGGCTTGGTGAAGGACTCCAAATCTTCCAACTCGAGGTGGTGAGCTTCGAGGTCCTTTCGGACGTGGGCGAAGGCTTCGTCCACCGTGTCGGCAAACTGCAGCAGTTTGAATTCGCGCTCGTGGATCGTGCCGGTGCGAACCATGTGCCGCCAGTCAATGACCTTGTTCCAGTATTTCCGGCCGTAGATCAGGATCAAGTGATGCGCGGAGAGCTTGTTGGTTTGCAGCAGCGTAAGCATTTCCCACAGCTCGTCCATGGTGCCGAAGCCGCCGGGAAAAACGATCAGCGCTTTGGCCATCTGCGCGAACCACAGCTTGCGCATGAAAAAATAGTGAAAGAGAAAATTCAGCTGCGGGGTGATGTAAGGGTTGGATTCCTGCTCGTGCGGAAGCTGGATGCTGAGCCCCACCGAAGCGCCGCCTGCTTCCGCCGCGCCGCGGTTCGCGGCTTCCATGATTCCCGGGCCGCCTCCGGAGCAGATGACGAAGCGCCGCGGCTGCGTTCCCAGCGTCATGGACCAGGTGGTGATGCGGTGAGCAAGTTCCCGCGCGTCTTCATAGTAGCGCGACATTTCCACGAGCGAGCGCGCCGCGGAAATTTTCTGGCGCCAGGCGCCGCTGCGGCGTCCGCGCG
>Ga0302183_10000954_pt1 | contig 13512 bp, 9 predicted proteins | sample I_Palsa_N3_2_FD_200232 | JGI IMG/M metagenome (GOLD analysis project Ga0302183, IMG submission 200232) | Peat permafrost microbial communities from Stordalen Mire near Abisko, Sweden - I_Palsa_N3_2 | ecosystem: Environmental > Terrestrial > Soil > Palsa > Peat permafrost | place: Sweden: Abisko...
TCATCGATCGCAACTCCGGCGAACTGCTTTCGGCCGACCCGTATGGCCCGGTCAATTCAGCGAAGGGTGTGGACTTGAAAACGGGGCGGCTCATTGTCAATTCGGCGAAGGCGACAAAACTTGGCGAAGTGACGCGCGACATCTGTCCCACCGCCTCCGGAGCCAAGGACTGGAACCCGATGAGTTTCAGTCCGCAGACGGGGCTTCTATACATTCCTCACGAGAATATGTGCATGGACTGGATGAGCGCGCAGGTGAACTACATCGAAGGCACGCCCTATGTCGGCGCTGAGGTGCATATGAAACCCGGTCCCGGTGGACATCGGGGCGAGCTCACCGCTTGGGATCCGGTACGCAGGCAACCCGTGTGGGCAGTAAAGGAGAATTTCCCACTCTGGTCGGCGACGATGGCCACTGCCGGGGACCTCGTGTTCTACGGAACAATGGATGGCTGGTTCAAGGCGGTACACGCGCGCACGGGAGAGCTCCTGTGGCGCTTTAAAGTCGACAGCGGAATCATCAGCCAGCCGATCAGCTATCGCGGGCCCGACGGACATCAATATATCGCTGTGCTGTCAGGCGTGGGTGGGTGGTCGGGCGCCGTCGTCTCCGGACCAGTCGACCCCCGTGACGGATCCGCCGCGCTCGGCATGATCAATGTCATGTCGGATCTTCCGAAATACACCACCGCCGGAGGAACGCTGTATGTGTTCTCGTTATCCCATTGAGTTGGCAGGGCTGGCGCTCCTGCTACTGGCGGGTTGCAACAAAGGTGCGCTGCCTGCCCTTCCCGCAGAGCAGCCCGATCGCCAAGGGGTCATTGACTCGGCGCTCGCACCGGGTGTGGGTCACACTCTCGTCACCATCGATCCGCGCGCCGCGGCGTACTATGACAATGCCGATGCTGTAAATACCGGCAAGCGACTCTTCGGTCAATACAATTGCTCCGGCTGTCATTCCAACGGCGGCGGCGGCATAGGCCCCTCGCTTATGGACGGTGCGTGGATCTATGGCGGCCGCCTCGAGCAGATTCATCAAACTCTGGTGGAGGGCAGGCCGAACGGAATGCCCACCTGGGGCGGCAAGATTCCCGACCAGCAGCTTTGGCAGCTTTCGGCCTATGTCCGCTCTATGTCGTTGCCCGAGACGCTCGCCGCGCAGAACGGTCCGACACCGTCGCAGTCGCCGGCTCCCGTACCGCGCGCCGCCGATGCAGACACGGGCTGGTCGGCGCCGACAGATACGACCAATGACTATGGAACCACGACGACAGGACCCGAATGAGGCGACAATCGCAACGTAGCCCCTGCCTGTCGCCAAGTGATTGCCGCAATCGAGTCCGGCGGCCGCGTAGGTATCGCTTCGCTCTTGCGAGCTGCGTACTACAAGTCGTGACGGTGTCTGCGGCAGCGACGCAACTTACACCCACCCATGCCGCTGTGCCGGCTCGCGTGCTCCTTGTGTGTGCCGATCCTAACAATCTGCCTTTTTCCAACCGCGCTGCAGAAGGCTTTGAGAACAAGCTTGTCGAGCTCTTGGCCCGCGATATGAACGCTCAGTTGAACTACGTCTGGTGGGCGCAGCGTCGAGGCTACGCCCGGCGCACGCTGAATGAGGCCAAATGCGACATTTGGCCTGGAGTTGCGACCGGCGTCAAAAACGTCGCGACCACGCGGCCCTACTACCGCTCAACGTATGTCTTCGTGACACGCTCGGACAAGCCTCTGCAAGGACTGACGCTGGATGACGCGCGTCTGAAAACGCTTTCAATTGGCGTGCAGATGATTGGCGACAACGCCATGAACACGCCGCCGGCGCATGCCCTGGCGGCGCGGGGCCTGATCGACAATGTTCGCGGTTACATGCTCTACGGAGACTATGAGCAGCCTAACCCTTCCGCCGCCATCATCGACGCGGTTGCGCGCGGGGAGGTCGATGTGGCGCTGGTTTGGGGTCCTCTCGCGGGCTTCTTTGCCCATCGCTCGACCGTCCCTTTGCATCTGGAGCCCGTGACGGCGCGGACAGGCACCCAGCAGTGGCCCATGGTCTACGACATCTCGGTGGGAATGCAACCCGACACCGCCGCTTTGCGAGCACAGATTGAAGCCATCCTGGAGAAGGAGAAGCCCACGATCGATGCGCTGCTGCGCGCTTATCATGTGCCTCAACCATGAGGTACCAAATATGGCTCAGTGCGCCAGATCACGAGCGCAACGGGAGCACGCTAGGCCAGTCTTTTCATGATGCGGCGAAGCGCGGTCCTTTCTACATCGTAAGAGCGCAGACGGGACGTTACAGGGGCGCCGTCGCAAGTTTCACCTCGTCGATTGGCTTTGCACGATGAGAAGCGATTCCAGTACGCCGACGATCCGTCCGATATTAAGTATGCCGATCTCGACCAATCAACCCGTTACGTGCGCCTAACTCTGAGAAATATCGGACAACGCCAGGAGGTTTTTGCTTTTATTATCAGTTACTTGCATGCAAACGCGGTGCAGCCTACGAACCAGGGGGTCGGGAGTTCGAATCTCTCCGGGCGCGCCAAAAATTCATTTTAGATCCAATTACTTAGTTGACCCCTGGTCGGCCGGCTTAGCGTCGAAGCCAGGTGGTTGCGGGACTTTCAACTACCTGGTCTTTTCTCAGGTAGTTGAATTCATTGCCCCGCAGACAGCAATCGCTTCCAGTACTCGAAGACCGTCGTGAGCATCGAAAGTGTTTAGTCTCTCGGACCGCCACGCGCGTCCTCCTGCAACTGCGACATGACGCTCGAATTGCGCTCATCTGGATCAGCGCTTGAATCTTGCAAGGACAATTGACGAGGGCAAGAACAGAGCCATGCGTTCCCGACGGGTCAAACTGCGGTTCCTACGGTAGCGACTTCGACAGGCCGAAGAAAAAGCCGCGTCGCGGCCCGAATTGCGGCGCGCCCACCCCCACTCCCGTGCCGTTGCGGATCTCGTAGACTCTGTCGAACACGTTGATGACGTCAAAACGTGCCGTCAATGTGCCGGCATTCGGGATGTGAAACACATGCGTCGATCCGAAGTTGACCTGTGTGTAGATAGGCAAGCTCGCGCCATTCGGAATACTCGTCCCGCCGTAGGGCGTCACGACACCGGGCGGCAAATCCAGATCCGACCGCAACCCTGAGCCGTAAAGGAAGTCCGCGCTCAAACGCGTGTCGTGCCAGAGGTAAGACACGCCGCCCGAGGCCGTATGTTCCTGTTCGTGATCGAGATGAATGTAGTTGTTGGCAATGTAGGCGAGATCTTCCGGGGCGAAGTTAAACTGCGCGGAGTCAATTTGTTTACCCTTGGCACTCTGCGCCGCAAGATTGAGATAGACCGACAAATTGCCAGTCGTGTAATTACCCGCGAATTCGACGCCGTACTGCTTGCCGTAGCGGTAGTTGAAAGGCGTCAGGATGATCGGCGCCCCGAACTGGCCCTCGTCGATGAGGTTGACCGACTGCTTATAGTAGGTGTCGAGTCCCAGTGTCAGCGCGCGACCGAATTTCTGCTGCACGCCGACGTCGTAATAGTTCGCGCGCTCCGCAAGCGGTGCGGTGGCTTGCGGTGTCAAGGGTGGAGATGTCGTACTCTGGAACAAGGCGATGTCTTTGCCGCCCACGAGTTCGAATGGCGGCGGGGAGAGGTAGCGGGAATAGCCGGCATGCACGGTCGTGTCGGGTAATGCCTGCCAGACGGCGTTGAACCGGGGGCTTGCTTGGCTTGCGCTCGTGAAGGCGGTGAAGCGATCGAGCCGCACGCCGTAGTTGAGCGTCAGCGTCGGCGCAAGCTTCCATTCGTCCTGCAGGTACGCGCTGTAAATGTATTCGGTCTTGTCCCCATTATCGACGATCGACGTTGGCACATCGTTGAGCGGCGTTCCGGTCGAGTCGGTCAAGAGCACCTGCGAGGTGGTGTCGCTGATCGAATGGTCGGACTGCAGGAAGAGTCCCGCCCGAATCGTGTGGGTGTCGTTGAGCTTGTAGGCACCGTCGCTTTGGAGGGCGTAGGCGACGTTCTGCTTGAAGGCGTCCTGTGCAATGCCCGTGAACAGCAGGTCACCTGGGAAATCGGGTATGAACGTGAGACTGGAGTAGCGGGCGGTGAGCGAGGTCTGCACATCGAGTGCGCCCGCCGAGTGCTGCCAGCTCAGGACGCCGAACTGCGTGACTTCACGCTGATGTTCGTCGAGATTCTGGCTCGGAAACGCGGTTTGCCCGTTGACGGTCAATCCGAGTGGCGGCTCAAGACCATTTTGGTTCGGGATTTGGAACTGACCGACCGAACTGCCGAGCATTACCGCAATGCGGTTTTCGCTGTTGAGGATGTCTTCCAGATAGCCGAAACCGTGGGTTTGCGTCGTGTGGTCGTGGATGGGGTTCGAACTGCCATCCGGCGACTCAATACCCAAGTCGTTGCGCAGGAAGTCGCCGGAGGCGAAATAGCTGAGCGAACCCGAGGAACCGCCGTAGTTGACGCTCGGTTGCACGGTGCCATGACTTCCGCCATAGACAGACACAGCACCGCCCGGCTCGAGCAGTCCACTCTTGGTGGTGAGGTCGATGATGCCCGCAGTGCGCAGGCCATACTCGGCCGGCAACGCCCCGGTGACGAGGGTCATCGATTCGATGAGTCGAGGATCGAGGGACTGGCCGAAGACGCTGATCCCTTCGGGCAGGATGATGCCGTTGATGCGGTACTGGAGGCCATTATGTTCGCCGCGGACGTGGAACTGCCCGAACGAGTCCTGGGCCACTTCGGGCGCCTGCATGACCACCTGATTGAGAAGCGTATTGTCGCCGCCCGGGGTCGCGGCCACCGCTTCGGCCGTGATCGTGTAGGTGCTCGCGCCGGTCCGAGTTTGGATGCCGCTGCGCGCTTCATTCAGGCGTTGAGCGGTGACCACGATTGTCGCCAGCGGCTCGGAGTCATCAGTGGCCTGTGAAAAAACCGTCGGGCTTACAAGCATTGCGGCCACGGCAAGCGCAGCCGTTCTAAGAATGGGATATGACATGGATCTGATCCTGTGCAAATGGGACAAATGGCGTGCAGGCCATGGCCTGTACGCAAATCACCAAAGGTGCAGGGACCCGAGGAATCGGGCCCGGTAGGATCAGACGCGCGGCGGACCGCGGCTGCGTGGAGGAAGAGCCTCGGCGGAGGCTATCGAGTAGAGGGGTGCAGGAACGTAATAACGAACGGCCGCGACTTCAGGTAGAACCGCAACCGAAGCCGATGCCGGATTTCCGACCGGCGCAAATGCCGCGCAGATGTCGCAAATCTTGCCGGCGACGAGATTGTTGTCGTAGCGAACCTGGCCGCTGCCCACCGGATGGATGTGGCTGAGTTCATGCAGCATTGCGCCCTGCTGGGCAAAGACCAGCAGCAGCGGAAGAATCAGTGCAAGGCGAAATTGGGAAGTTTTCATGGTCTTGCGCAGAACTACGTCCCGAGACTACCACAAGACCCAATGCGCGCCACTCTGTTACCCCTTCAATCGCACGGCTGTTGTGATCGCTACGGGCACATCAACGGTAGTACTTGCATGAGACCGCATCGGCATTGATCGGCTTTTTTTGTCGCTGGTAAGCTCAGATAATATACCATAGCCCCTATGGTATACCGTTCAGGATCTTCGAGCCCATGAGCCATACGATTCGCAGTAAGGATAAATTGCTGAATCGCGTCCGCCGCCTTGGCGGCCAAGTCCAAGCGATCGAGCGAGCACTCGAGGCGGAGGTCGATTGCAATGAGGTGATGCAGCTTGTCGTGTCGGTGCGCGGTGCGGCAAACGGCTTGATGACGGAGCTGATGGAGGATCACATCCGCATGCATGTTGCGGACCCTGACCACGATCGCGATCGGAATCGTGCCAAGGGGGCCGAACAGCTCATCGAAGTCTTGCACGCGTATTTGAAGTGACCAGGGCGTGGCTTGCTGTTTCTATGAATCACGTTGAGCTGCGCCCTCCAGTGGCGACGAATGACGCCAATTCAGCGACACCGGCCGGGGCGGCCGGCGCCGATGTGCACGATGAACCTGAGCACGATCCCCATCACGCCTTCGACTGGCCCGAGGCGCTTCGGATAGCGCTTGTTGCGCTGGCCGCCGCCGCCGTCTGGTTTCGTATTTGGGAGCCATTTCTACACATCAGCGTGGTCGGAGTTGTCGGGCTCGTAATTTGCGGCTGGCCGATCATCCGCGAGGCCGCGGAAAACATCCTCGCACGACGGATGACCATGGAAGTGTCCATGAGCATCGCGATCATCGCTGCCGCGGCGATCGGGGAATTCTTCACGGCACTCATAATCACGCTTTTCGTATTGGTTGCCGAAGTGCTCGAAGGCATGACGGTGGCGCGCGGCCGCCACGCGATCCGCGATCTGCTCGCGTTTCTGCCGCGCTCGGTGTCGGTGCGTCGGGCGAGCGGTGTTGCGGTGGTTGAGGCTCAGGAACTTAGAGTCGGTGATGCCGTTCTGGTCAATCCGGGCGGACGCGTACCCGTCGACGGTACTGTCATCCAGGGACATTCGTTTGTCGATCAGGCGCGCATCACGGGTGAGTCGATGCCCGCCGAAAAGACTTCCGGTTCAACCGTGTATGCAGGCTCGATCAACCAATCCGGCGCGATCGAGATTCGAGCCGAACGCATCGGTCGTGACACAAGCTACGGCAAGATCATCGAAGCTGTCGAAACCGCAGAGCGCTCGCGCGCGCCGGTTCAACGACTGGCCGACCGGATGGCGGGGTATCTGGTCTACTTTGCTCTGGCAGCCGCGGTGTTCACGTACCTCATCACCCGCGACATCCGCTCAACCATTTCGGTCGTGATCGTGGCAGGTGCCTGCGGTATCGCCGCCGGCACACCCCTTGCGATTCTAGGCGGAATCGGCCGCGCAGCCCGCTTGGGTGCGATCATCAAGGGCGGACTCTATCTTGAGATCCTGGGTAAAGTGGATACCGTCGTCCTCGACAAGACGGGCACACTGACGTTTGGCCAGCCCGAAGTTCAGCAACTGATTCCATTCGCGGGATGTTCGTTAAATGAACTCCTCGATGCGGCCGCGGCGGCAGAGCTACGCTCCGAGCATCCCCTCGGCCAAGCCCTTGTCGCTTACGCAAGGTCGCAGGGACGAAGCATTGTCGAGCCAAAGCATTTTGCATACAGGCCCGGCCGCGGCATCACGGCGACGGTCGCGGGAACGAGCATTTTGGTGGGCAATCGCGCGCTCTTGTCCGATCAAGGAGTCGAGCTTCCCGTGGCGGCTGACGGAGTTGACGTCGGAACCGAGGTCTATGTGGCTCGCGACGGGAAGGCTCTGGGCGAGATTTCGATCGCCGATCGTGTACGACCAGAAGCCAAACGGGCAATTGAGCTCTTGGGTCACATGGGAATGCGGATCATCCTGCTCACCGGGGACACGCGAGCGGTGGCCGGCAAGGTCGCTCACGAACTTGGTATCCCGGAGGTGGGGGCTGAGTTGTTACCGGAAGACAAGCTCTCGCGGGTCACGGCGTTGGTTCGCGATGGCCGCGTAGTTGCGATGTTGGGCGACGGTATTAACGATGCTCCCGCTCTTGTTAAAGCCGATGTCGGCGTAGCCATGGGCTCGGGAACCGACGTTGCACGCGAAAGTGCGGACATCGTGCTGCTCGGCAACGACCTCGTTCGCTTCGTGGCAACCGTCGGCATCGCGCGCCGCACCCGCTATATTATCTGGCAGAATTTTGTGGGCACGATCGCCGTAGACGCAGTCGGGATCGCTTTGGCGGCGGTCGGGTTCCTCAATCCGCTATTGGCCGCATTCATTCATGTGGCCTCGGAGATGACCTTTATTCTTAACTCTGCCCGATTACTCCCGCGTCGCGGAGGAGTGTAGAAGGCTTCATCGGCATTCCGGGCTGATGCGTAAAGATAGGATCAAAGTGCGCTGTGACATCACCAAAGGGCTCGAACCCAGGCGCATATAAAACGGCCGACTAACGAGAACCACGTCGTCGTGAGTTCGCAAAATAGCCAGGTGGTTGCGGGACTTTTGCGTGTTTCGTAGTGCTCTGTTGTGCTGGGTGGTGCCAAATGCAACGGGCGCCACGCGGAAATTGCTAATGAAATCAAGGCTTAATTTTCAATCGTTGCGCTACGAACCAGGGGGTCGGGAGTTCGAATCTCTCCGGGCGCGCCAACTGGCACAAAAAACTTACGCGACGCTCAGTGCAGCGTCGGGGTACTTGCTACCAAATTGCTACTACTCGCGGCAATGACGTCGGCAACCCCGTCCTCTTCAGGAGCGGTGCCCACACGCGCGAGCGCCATCATCAGCCTCGCCTTGTAATCGCGGCGGACTGAACAGTTGGTGAACTCGAACATGTGAATTGGCGTCGCATCCTTACGCCGGGAGCTTCAGCTTGCTAAGCATCGCAGCGAATCGGGGGTCGCCGCGAAGTGAGCGCAGAAGTAGATCAATCTTAATCAAAGGAAGACCGCCGTCTCGCTGCGTATAGGCCCGCTCGAGCCAGTCGAACGCCTGGCCGTTTTCACCGCGCCATGCTTGAACTTCCGCGATCTGAAACGCGTAATCCCGCGCGCGCTTGGTGGTCAACTCATCGAGTGCCTGTTGCGACTCTTTGGCGTGACCAAGAGCGTGCTCGGCGATCGCAATGCCGGTCACGCGGAGTCCCTCGTCGCGCAACTGGCGGAACGTCACCAGCGCTTCTGCAGCTCTGCTTTCCAACAACTGGAGCTCGCCTAGATGATATAGATTGCGGTCATCTTCCGGCTGAATCTCAAGTGCGCGGTGAAGCGCTTCGTGAGCGGCCGCAAATTGTCCGTCCTGGGTGAGGTCATATCCCAGGGCCGACCACGCGGAGTTCGATAACGGGTCTAGTTCGATTGCCTTTTTCATCGCGGTGATCGCCTCTGTCAGCCGGCCGAGACATACAAGCAGATCGCCGTATTCCGCCTGCACCCGGCTGTCGGTCGGTTCGAGCGTAAGTGCTTTGACAAAATCCGCCTGCGCTCCGGACCAATCCCAGCTAAAGCTGTCACGCATAAAACCGCGCGCTGCATAGCCGGCAGCCTCATCTGGAGCCAACACTACGGCCTTGTCTGCCGCGGTTAGGGCTTGCTGCAAGCCTGACAGATTGCCGGTGTGATCTGCGACCCAGAACTGAGAAACGGCCATTTCGGCATAGGCGGCGGCGAAGCCTGGATCGAGGCGAATGGCTCTCCGGTAGGCGTCGACCGCACGCTGATAGCTATTAAAATCTCCACGGTCGGACAGTTCCCGCCCGAGAAGGAACTCGATATAGGCCTCAATATTCGATGTGCGGTGCAAACCGGAATCTTGCGGCTTTGAAGAAAGTCTAAGCTCCTGGCCGCCCGGCGTAAGTCTAGCCTTCAGCGCCCCGACTACGGCGGCGGCCACGTCGTCCTGCACTTCGAAGATGTCCTTCAGGTCCCGGTCGAAGGTCTTCGACCAGATATGATACCCAGTATCCACCCGAATCAACTGCACGGTAACCCGCACGGTGTTGCCCGATTTCCTAACGCTGCCTTCTAGCACGTGCGCCACGCGCAGCTTCTGTGCGATGGTCGGGATGTCATCCGACTTACCCCGAAACGAGAATGAGGAGGTGCGCCCCGGGACGCGCAGGTCCGGCACCTGCGCCAAGAGGTCCGAGAGTTCCTCGGCCAGACCGTCTGAAAAATATTGCTGATCGTGCTTCTCGCTCATGTCAACGAAAGGCAGCACCGCGATCGACTTCTCCGGGATTGCAAGCTCGGGGCCTGAGACGGTTTGGACGGTCGACGAAGGTGCCCGCATGAAATCGGGAAGGCGCCTCGACGTCAGCAACCTATCGGCGCTGAATCCGGCTGCGACAACGACCGCGGCCGCAATCAGCAGCAGGCTCCGCCGTGACCACCCGGACACCGGCGCCACGACTGTCGTATTGGAATCAGCGCCGTCACCGGCGAGGATGGCGCCCGGCGGCCCGGTCGGCTCGCCGACCTGCAGCTTGGCTGGCGCCCCGCACTCATCTCGCGCCTTAAGACGCGAAGAGCCATCGTCCAATGCCTGTGGCGCGTCTTGAACCGGCGCGCCAACGGGCGCGATCCACGCCGACACCGGTGCGACCAGTCGATAGCCGCGACGCATAACATTTGCGATGTACTTGGGTTGTTTAGGGTCGTCACCGAGGATCCGTCTTAGGGACGCTACGGCGGCGTAGACGGAATCGGGACTGACGACGACATCCTTCCAGACCCGGTCCAACAGCTCATCGACGCTCACGACTTGGCCGGCGCGTTCGGCGAGACACACAAACAACCTCATCGCCCTTGGCTCGAGCTTGAGGATGACGCCGTCTTTGCAAATTTCATCCAACGTGGGATCCACGCGTAGATCGGCGATGCGCAGCAGTGGGTTACCGGACGAAGTCATTCGTAAGGTCGTAAGGCATTCAATTTAATTGCTTAAATTCCAATCGAAGCCCGGTTCCGCAGTTTCGCAGAATACGCCTACCGCTACACGCCCGTTTTTTTTGCGGCTCCCCCATGCGCGTGTAGGGCTCCAAGAGCTCGCGCTGCGATTTTAGCTAATTTCGGCGCTTCCCTAGGTCATTTTCAGTGCATCTTCAGGACTTCCGACGCCATAAATGACCCAAATGGGAACAACGAGACCCAGGAGACCTGGGTCCGGATAGATTGTGGTAGCCGATTCTGCTGGGGGGCTATTACCGTGAAGCGTACGCAAGTGTCCGTTAGAGCTAGCAGATGAAAACAAATAGGCGTTGCATCTTCCTATTCACGCTCCACGGGTTCTTATTGATCGCGCTTTCTGCGTGCGGTGGCGATGGCGGCGGCGACGCCGCACTGGAGGGCTGTGTGAGTACCGCTATCGTCGTGTGCACGCAGTCAGGTCAGGTCCAAGGCGCAGTTGAAGGGAGCTACCGCGCTTTTCGCGGGATCCCCTTCGCCGCACCGCCCGTGAGCGCCTTGCGTTGGCGCCCACCGGCGGCTCCGGCAAGCTGGCAAGGCGTGCGCATTGCAACAGCATTTGGCAACAAGTGCCCGCAGATCGACCTTAGCGGCGCGTTGGTGGGGAATGAAGACTGCCTTACTCTGAACGTCTTCGCAGTCGATCCGCCGGCGAGTTCGAAACAGCCGGTGATCGTGTTCATTCACGGCGGTGCGGAAAGATTCGGGAGTGCTCAAGATCCGCCATGGAATGTCGTTCCGCCGCTGGCGGGCCACGGCGTGATCGTAGTGACCACTGAATACCGCCTGGGCCTGCTTGGCTTCCTCGCGAACCCGCTCCTCACGGCAGAGGCGGGGGGCTCCTCTGGAAATTATGCCCTGATGGACTTGATCGCGGCCCTAAAATGGGTGCACGACAATATCGCCGAGTTCGGCGGCGACCCTGCGAAAGTGATGATCTTCGGCGAGTCTGCAGGGTCGCTGAATGTGCAGGCCCTGCTCGCGTCCCCCGCGGCTGCGGGTCTCTTCTGGGCCGCTGGAATGGAGAGCGGCGTGCTCAAGAACGGTCTCATCGGCAGCAGCGTCGCCGACGCCTATCCCTGGTATGCGAGCCTGACCAGCCTCGTCAATTGCGACACCGCTGCGGATGTGTTGGCATGCCTGCGAGCGGTGCCCGCGGACACGCTAGTGCAAACCAGCATCAATACGACCGAAACAGGATGGGTCAATATCGAACCTAGCGTTTTGCCCGAAGACCCATTCAGCAAGCTGCAGCGGCTTGGCTCACCGGTGCCTCTGCTCATCGGCTCAAACAGCGACGAATTGGCATTCACGTACGTGGCGGGCCCGACCTTGGATCCGACTGAATACGCCACCAGCGTTCACGCACAATTCGATCCATTGGCGGCGGGCGCCGGTGACACGATTCTGTCACTTTATCCCGCGGCTGAATACACCAACCCCAACTACGCGCTCAACGCCGTGGAATCAGATCTTTACTACACTCGCAATACTCGAAATTTCGCCCGCGCCGTTAGTGGCGGTCAGCGACCCTCAGTCTGGCGATATCTGTTTACGCATGGCTACGAGAACGACGCCTTTCTCCGTACGCTCGGGGCGTTTCATGCGGCGGAGCTACCTTTCGTTTCCGGCAATCTCCAGACGTTGTCGACGGCCGGTCCCTACTCCCCAAGCAGCGCTGAAACCGCCCTTGCCAACGAAATCATGGACTACTGGGCGCGGTTTGCGGCGACGGGCGATCCGAACGGATCGGGAGCGGCTCAATGGCTTCCCTACGATGCAACCGAAAATATTCTGCAGTTGGACGACAGTATTGGGACTCTGGCTGGAGGGTACAGAAACCCGCAGTGCGATTTTCTGTCGACCCTGCCCACCAGATTTTAGAGTGCGGACCGAATGCTCCGTTCGTGGCGTTGTTGAGTATACGATGATCTGTGTGCGGTCCGGTGGCCCATTGATCTGGACGGCCTCAAGATAGTTTAGGGTCCTTGGATCATCATGAAGACATTAAGTCAATATCAATATTTTGGGTAATAGTCATGAGCACGCTAATAACCAGAGCTTCCACGGTGTCTGTAGCCGGCTTCATTGCGATATTGGTCGCGCTACTAATATTGCGCCCGGCCTATGTGCGGGCAGACGCCGGTCAGCTTAATAGTCGTGTTCAACGTGGTCAGTGGTTAGTCGGCCACGATATGCAGGAGTCCAGAGGGGACCCCGCTCGCGCACTGCTGAGCCACAACCACGTGATGGTCATTGGCGGAATGGACGACGGCTTTAACGCAGGCAACAGCGTCGAGATCTACGACGCCGACCTCGATGCTTGGACGCTCGCCGCCCCCGTACCACGCATTCGCGGTGCGCTGGGCACCGCCGCGGCGCTACCGTCGGGCCAAGTGCTCTACGTCGGCGGCTACTTCAGCGGCGCTGATGATCCGTTCGACCTCAGTGAGGCCAATCTATCCTTCCTGTTCGACCCCGATGGCACGACTTCGCTCCCGGACGGCACTCTGATTCCAGGCAAGTGGAGCAATACCGGCCCGCTCCCCGGAGTTGGAATCGGAAACGTCAACGGAAACGCAATCGTCACCTCCGGTAAGGTAGTTATTGCCGGCGGCATTTCGGACGACTCGAACATCGGCCCGGATTCATACACTGCGAGCCGACACGCCTACGTCTTTACCATCAAATCCGGCAAGTGGAAGCAGATCGAATTGAATGAGCCCCGAGCCATGGTGCCGCTCGTCAAGCTTGGCGATCATCGCGTATTCGTGTCCGGCGGGCGGCAAGTATTCGACTCGAGCGACGGCAATGACTACTACTCGAACACGGCGGAGATTTACGACCCACACCAGAGCGTGTGGGAGTTGACGGCCCCCATGCCGATCATTCAAGACGAGGATGGATGTCCCGCTGTCGGCTCGTGCGCGAGCCTCAAGCCAGGATCGCGGTTCGGGCATATTCAGCATGTCCTCAGAGATGGAAGGGTGCTCGTTGCGGGTG
>Ga0302183_10000958_pt1 | contig 13502 bp, 8 predicted proteins | sample I_Palsa_N3_2_FD_200232 | JGI IMG/M metagenome (GOLD analysis project Ga0302183, IMG submission 200232) | Peat permafrost microbial communities from Stordalen Mire near Abisko, Sweden - I_Palsa_N3_2 | ecosystem: Environmental > Terrestrial > Soil > Palsa > Peat permafrost | place: Sweden: Abisko...
TCCATTGCGCCTCCGCCAGCATGGCGCCCAACTCGCCACCGGTCGCCAGCCATTCGACGCGCCGGACCTGCTGCGCAAGCCGCATGTCCTTCGACGAGCGCCGCTCGCCGCTCAGATGCGAGCGCAAGCGCTGCCGGACTCGCACGCTGCGACCGACATAGAGCGGCAAATCGTCTTCTCCGTAGAACACATAGACGCCGCAACCGGCCGGCGCCGTATCGAGCAGGTCCTCTGTGATTTCACCTGCCAGCCGATAACGTCGCAACGTGCGGTCGATCTGCGTACGCAACACCTCGAGCGGGACCAACCCGTGCAGGCGCTGCCAGAACTGCCATAGCAGGTCGGCATCGGCCAACGCGCGGTGGCGGTCGGACGGCACCAGTGCGTGCCGCTCGACGAGCGCGTCGAGTCCGTGGCGCTTTTCCGCCGGAAAGAGCGCGCGCGACAGACGCACGGTGCACAGCACATCCGGATTGAACGCCAGTCCCGCGCGGCGGAACTCGCTGCGCAGGAAACCACGATCGAAACTTGCGTTATGCGCAATAAACAGCTTCCCCTCGAGGCGCTCGAACAGGGCGGGCGCAATTGAATCGAAGGTGGGCGCGCCGCGCACCATCGCGTCGGTGATACCCGTAAGTTGCTGGATAAAGGGCGGGATGCGCTGCTGCGGGTCGACCAGCGTGCTCCAGCTGGACACGCCCAGTGGGCCCACTTCGACGACACCCACTTCGGTGATCCGGTGCTCGCCGGTCGATCCACCTGTGGTCTCAAGGTCGACAAACGCTATCGGCAAATCGATCGCGGGATTCTGCAAAAACTGTTCTGACATGGGCAAGGATAGGGTTCGATACGTGGCTTGCTGCAAGTATGCATCAGTTGGCGCGCCGGCATGCGCACGGCACGGCCGCTTTAAAGCGCGAGTAAGGGGGCGGTACGCAGCGCGGCAATGCTCTCAACTTAAGCCCCACAGCATCACGCGAGTTTGTACGCGAGATGGAAGTGGGGCTTGGTTTTTCTGGGTGGTCTTGGATAGGAGCGTGACGGCTGTAGCCGGCATCGGGTTTGATGGATCACTTCGAGCACACCAGCGAGGCTTTCCAGGCAGTGTCGGATGCGTAGCAGGCACGCACCGAGGATGGGTTTGAGCGCGCCCAGCGCATACACCCGGTTTGCACGACTGGCACACGCATCGTCGTGCGATGCGTCAAGGTCACTGAGCAGTGTGCACAGGTTGTCAGCGAGGATTTTTGCACCGAAATCCTGCTGCAAGGCCAGGTAATCGAGGCCCGTGACGGCTTCAAGTCGCAGCCGGTGCTTCAGGCGCTTGAACGCTTCCTCGACCCGCCAGCGCTGGTGATAGAGCGCCCCGAAGGATGCCGCCGGATAACGCTGGGCATCGGGTAACGAAGTCATCAGCACACGCACACGACCGCTGGGCGTAACGTCACGGATCAGGCGCACGGTAGTCGGCGTGCGCTCCAGTTCATAGTCGCGGGCATCCTGCTCGACAGGCGCCTCCCGTGTCACCACATGCTCAGATTTACCGCTGCGGGCGAAGGCGCTGACGCACTTCCAGTTACGTGCATCGGCGCGCATGCAGAACGGGATCTCGCGCTGTGCAAGCGTGGCCACCATCGTGTTGCCGATATAGCCACGATCGAGCAGCAGCAGATCGGTGCGCGGCTGCAGCACGTCCAGCGCCTCGAACAGCATCTGCCGCTCGGCGCCGTCAGCGGGGTGAAGCGCGGCGTGTAGCGTCAGTTCGGGGCCGGGCAGAAACAGGGCAAACGCGTAGTGATCGGCGCGCAGTTCATGGCCGCGACGCGTGCCCACACGCAGGCGGCTACCGTCAGCGGCGACCAGTCGCAGGCCGTGCCAGCGCATCGAATCGATGTGGGGTTGGGCCAGCGAAATCAGGCGGGCGCGGGCCAGTTCGAACCGTTCGGCCGACAGCCCACGGCGAGCCTTGCTGAAGGCCTGCGCACTGACGGCGCGGCTACGTCCACCATGCTCGCCCAGTGCACCAAACAGCGCATCAAGTTCGGTCTGCACGCTGGCACACATGCCCGACATCATCAGAGCGGCCATGCGCGGCAAAGTCAGTGTGCGATTGCGGGTAAAGGCAGCGGGAGAGCGACGCACGCGTTCGGCCAGCGCCGGATCAAGCAGGAAATTGGAGAACTCAGCCAGAAGCCGCGAGGATGCTGGTATTTGAGTTCATATCGTTGATTTATCAGTGAGTTATGCAATGAAGTTTACAGGGGCAATGCCTCGTTTACAAGCTCTTTGGAGCTTAAGTTGAGAGCATTGCCCCGCACAGGGGCATCACTAATAGACCACTAACAAAGCAAGGAAAGGCCAAAATCGCCAGAAGACAGAAAAAACAAAAACCCATTAATCAGACAAAACAAAAAAACCAAAACCCAGGGTTCCCCCCTACTACACGAAAACGTGGGCGAAGCCGTTAAACAGCATAACCAAAGCCCCAAGCCCGCCGCAGGCGAAAAAAACACCCTCACCTGGAATCCCCAAAATGCCCCCCATGACCTTGAACAAAAAACTCGGGTCGATGATCCTCGTGTTATGGATCGGCCTGATCCTGATCGGCGGCTTTGGCGCGTACCAAAACCGCGCCTCCATGATCTCCGAGCGCCGCGATCAACTCATGGCCGTCATTCAACAGTCCGCCAGCATCGTCAACCACTACTACACGCTCTCCCAGCAACACGCCCTCAGCGAACCGGACGCCCAGAAGCAGGCTCTCGCCGCGCTCGCCGCCGTACGCTACGGCAAGGACGGCTCCGGCTACATCTCCGTCAACGACTCGCAGCCGGTCGTGCTGATGCACCCCATCAAGCCCGAGCTCAACGGCAAGAACATGGCCCAGTTCACCGATCCGGCCGGCAATCATCTGTACGTCGACATCGTCAACGCCGGTAATCGCGACGTCAACGGCGGCTTCGTCTCGTATCTGTGGGCCAAACCCGGCCACGATCAGCCAGTACCCAAAACCAGCGCCTCACTGCGTTTCGCCCCCTGGGACTGGTACCTCGTAACCGGCATGTACATGGACGACGTCCAGCAAGCCTTCTACGCCAATCTCATCCTCTGGCTCGCCATCACTGCAGTCCTCGGTGGCATCGCCACACTCGTCATGATGCTCGTGCTACGTAGCGTGCGCCACGCCCTCGGTGGTGAGCTCGAAACCGCCGTGGTCGCTGCACAGCGCATGGCAAGCGGCAATCTCGCTGTCACCGTGCCGGTCCAGTATCGCGATACCGGTAGCCTGTTGCACGCCCTGCATACCATGCAGGCTGGTCTCGTCGAAACTGTGTCGCGCGTGCGCACCGGCACGGAAAACATCAACGTGGGCGCCTCCGAAATCGCCGCTGGCAATACCGATCTCTCGCAACGCACCGAACAACAGGCCGCCGCGCTCGTCCAGACCGCCTCCAGCATGGATCAGATGACGGTCAACGTGAAGCAGAACGCCGATAGCGCCACCCAGGCCGCGCAGCTCGCCGGTCAGGCCGCGGATGTCGCCACGCGCGGTAGCCGCGTCGTCGACGACGTGGTCCGCACCATGGGCGAGATCACCCATAGCTCGCGCCAGATCGGCGACATCATCGGCGTGATCGACGGGATCGCTTTCCAGACCAACATCCTCGCCCTCAATGCGGCCGTCGAAGCGGCCCGCGCCGGGGAACAGGGCCGCGGCTTTGCCGTCGTCGCTTCGGAAGTACGCAGCCTCGCACAACGCTCGGCCACCGCCGCCAAGGAAATCAAGGCGCTGATCGAAACCTCCACGACTACCGTCGAGGCCGGTGCCTCGCTCGTCGCCAACGCCGGTTCGACCATGGGCGAGATCGTGCAATCGGTACGCCGCGTCAACGAGATTCTCGAGGAAATCAGCCACGCCTCGCGTGAGCAGAGCGCCGGGATCGAACAGGTCAACCGCGCCGTGGGTGAGATGGATCAGGTCACGCAGCAGAATGCGGCACTGGTCGAAGAGGCCGCCGCCGCTGCGCACTCGCTCAAGGATCAGGTCGGCGCGTTGCGCGAAGCAATCTCGAGCTTCGCCCTGCCGGCCTGAGCGCAGGCGGTTATAGGTTCTTGTTTTGCCCAGGCGGCGCTAATACGCGCGCAATGCCGCAAAAGAAGGCGCCCGCGAAGCGCCTCATGGGGATGCGCTTGGTGGCCGGGCGCCTCTCAACACGCCGCGTCGGAGAGGACGCATTGTTTGAACGAAGCAGCCGCGCGGATTTTTTAAGCTGCGCGGCTGGTTTTTTGATCCGCCGCCCTTCTCCTCTTCGTGCTCCCCGCCACTATCCCGTGCATGGGCCTCGCATCCTGATTACGTTCTCATTACAATCACGACTGCCGCGGGTGTTAAGTTCGGACACCGTGCGGTTGCGCTGGCAGACAGCGCAAGGGCTTCACTGCCGCTGACACGGACAGCGCCAAAGCGCACGGCCGGCCTCGTTGCCGCTACTCGCGTCCGCTACCCGTACCCGCACTCATGATCCAGAAGACAAGATCGCAACCGCCCGACCCTTATGCGTTGGCCACCAAACATCCGATGCTCGCGTCGCGTCTGCCGAAATGGCGTTCGACATTCATCGTCCTGCTGATGTTCGCGGCGTTCGGCGGCCTGGCGGCGCGTGCCTTCTGGGTGCAGGTGGTCAATCAGGACTTTTATGCCGGCCAGGGGCAGAAGCGCTATCAACGCGTCATCGAACTGGACGCCACACGTGGACGGATTGTCGACCGCAACGGTTCGATGCTGGCGGTCAGCCTCGCGACCTATGAGATCTGGGCGACGCCGAAGCTGCTCGACGTGGCCGGTTTCGTACCGCTCGCCAGGCTGCTCGAAGTGCCGCTCGCGGAGCTGCGGCGGCGTCTGACTGGCGACAAAACGTTCGTGCTGCTCAAGCGCCAGGTGGACGCGGACACGGCCAGCGCGATCGACAAGCTGCGACTCGCCGGCATCACGCAGATCGCCGATGCGAAGCGCTTCTACCCGGAAGGCGAATCGGCGGCACACGTGGTCGGCTTCACGGATATCGAGGACAAAGGCCAGGAAGGCGTCGAACTCGCCGCCAACCTGCAGCTAAGCGGCGCGGCAGGTCAACGCGAGGTGATCCGCGACCGGCTCGGCCGGGTGGTGTCGGACACGCGTCCACTCGTACCGGCTCACAACGGCGCGACAATCCACCTGACCATCGACCGCCGCATCCAGCAACTCGCCTACGCCCAACTGAAGGCGGCGATTGCGAAGCACAGCGCGGAGGCCGGCAGCGTCGTGGTGCTCGACGCGCGCAACGGCGAGATCCTCGCGCTCGCGAACTATCCGAGCTTCGATCCGAACGACCGCACTCGCCTGAGCGGCAGGCAACTGCGCAATCGGGCCGTGGTCGATACGTTCGAGCCGGGGTCGACGATCAAGCCAGTGGTCGTCGCGTTATCCATGGACAAGGGCATGGTCGGGCCGCAAAGTCTGATCGACACATCGCCGGGGTGGTACAGGATCGGACCAGCGGTGATTCACGACACCTCGAATCACGGCGTGATGACCGTGGCCGAGGCGGTGCAGAAGTCGAGCAACATCGCGCTCGCCAAGCTCGCGCTCAACCTGCCCGCCGAGACGATCTGGAACAAGTACCAGGAGTATGGCCTCGGGCGCCGGCCGGAGCTGACGTTTCCCGGCGCTGCCGCGGGCAAGGTGCGGCCGCACAGACGCTGGCGGCCCATCGAACAGGCCACGATGGCGTACGGCTACGGGTTATCGGCGTCACTGCTGCAACTCGCGCAGGTGTACACCGCCTATGCCGGCGACGGCACGCTGCATCCTGCGCGTTTGCTGCTGGAGGATCCGCTTGATCGGGGGCTGAGTGGGCAGCTCAATGGGCAAATGAGCGGGTCGATGATTGGGCAACCCGGCGCGCATGTGAGCGGGCAGCACGGTGAGGCTCTCGCTGCTGCTCAAGGCAGCGGCGATGCGCCGCTTGCCGCTGGCACTAGCCACTCAGTGACGACGCCCGCCACTGCGCATGCCATCCGCGAGATGCTCGAAATGGCGACCGGCCCGGGTGGCACCGGACGCGCCGCAGCGATCGAAGGCTATCGGGTGGGCGGCAAGACCGGGACGGCGCGCAAGCAGATAGGCACGACGTACGCGAAAAATCGCTATCGTGCGCTGTTCGTTGGCATGGCGCCGATGAGCGACCCGCGTCTGATCGTTGCCGTCATGATCGACGATCCGGCTGGCAAGGCGTTCTACGGAGGCACCGTTGCAGGCCCTGTCTTCGGCGCGGTGACAGGTGGAGCGCTCCAATTGCTCGGCGTGCCGCCGGATGCATGAGGCGGTAACCACCGTACCGCAGCACAGCCACGCCTTCAGGCCGTATTCACATGCACCCGCACGTGCAAGCGCCGGAACGCGTTCGGCGTCATCCCTCTGCTTCTCTTGAACAGCCGCCTGAAATATCCACTCTCCTCAAACCCACACGCATAAGCGACCTGCGCGATCGTCAAGCGGTCTTCCGCCAGCAGGATGGCCGCGTGCAGCATGCGCTGTTCGTGCACCGCGTCAGTCAGCGTGCGTCCATAGGTGGCTCGATATACGCGCCCCAGGTAGTCTGCGTTGCAGTCAAGGTGCGCGGCAATCGCCGAGGCGTTGATCGCTTCATGAAAATGCGTGCGAATCCATTGATCAGCACTTGCCGCAAGTTGCTGGGGTGCGCCGTCGGCCGCGGTCGCCGCGACTCGGGAGCGCTTGAGTTCCCACAGCATCAGCAGGATCGTCAGGCTGTCCGGCAACGGTTGCACGCCGTAGATCTGCTGATCGTTCAACAGGCGCTGGAACATGCCCGATAAATGATCGGGCCGCTCGACCCTGGCGTGTTGAGGAATCTCCAGCAACACTTCTAACGCCGACCCGCTGTGCGGCGCGTCTGGCAATGTGAAATGCACCCAATAGAACCTGAGATCCGGTGCAAACGGCGATGTCCCGCCATGCAGCCGGCCCGGCCAAAGCAGTAGTGTCTCCCCTGCGTTCACCTCGAATAGCTGTCCGCCTTCGTGAAGACTCAGGCAGCCCTGCCGCACGTAAATCAGCTCGTACGACTGGATCGTCCGTGAGGGATGCACGCCCACTCCGCGTGATACAAAGAGCCCGCCATTGCTGGCTTCGAGACCGAGTGGAAATGCCAGATGAAGCGCGGGGTCGGTCATTACAAAAAAAGTCGGAATTAGCGCGTTTTACTGCGGTTTCTTCATCTTGCGAGGGCAGGTCGGGCGTGTCAAGCTTTCCAGACTTGACGTTCGTGGAAAGTCGGAAAGATTCGGTGCGACGCGCCAAGGTCGAAAAAAGCACATTTCTCAGAAGCACCCGATGCGTGTACCTGACTGGCGCGGCCAGCCTTACGGTCCGGAAAGCGTCGCGAGACATGCATCGCCAATAGGAGGAGACACCTATGATTCGTTGCAACCGATGGCTTCGTCTATGGGCATGCGCGACAGTGCTCGCCGCCACTCACGCGCAGGCTGACGATGGCCTTTCTTTCTGGGTGCGCGCGTCGGACTCGGGTTTCGTGACCCCGGTCGTCAACGCATGGAACGCAAGCCATCCCACGAAGGTCAGCCTGACCATCATTCCGAATGACGACTTCGTGACAAAGTTCGGCACGGCGTCGGCTGGCGGCGCCGCGCCCGACGTGATTGCAATCGACCTGATTTATACGCCCGAGTTCGCGCATGACGGACAGTTGACCGACATCACGGACGAGGCCAAAAAGCTGCCGTTCTATCAGAGCCTCAGCCCGTCGCATATGCGGCTCGGGACCTATCAGGGCAAGCAATACGCGCTGCCCTTTAGCGCTGAAAGTTCGATGCTGTTGTACAACAAGACGTTATTCAAACGTGCCGGGTTGAATCCCGACCAGCCTCCCAAAACCTGGGCCGAACTCGAAGCGGATGCGAAAAAGATCACCGCGCTCGGCGGCGGGGTCAAGGGTTTCTATTTCTCGGGCGCCTGCGGCAGTTGCAACATCTTTACGCTGACGCCGTACGTGTGGGCCTCGGGCGGCGACGTGCTGTCGGCCGACGGCAAGACCGCGACGCTAAAGAATCCAGCGCTCGAGGGCACGCTCGCCATGTATCGCCGAATGTGGGAAGCGGGTGAGATGCCCGCAAGCGCCAAGACGGACAGCGGCATGAATTTTATCAACGCGTTTGAGACCGGAAAAATAGGCATGGTTGGGTCCGGTGCGTTTTCAATCGGTGTCCTGAAGAAAAGCCACCCCGAGATAGACTTCGGACTCGCCTATCTGCCGGGTCAGAACAGTGGCTGGGCGAGCTTCGCGGGAGGGGATGTAATCGCCATCCCGGCCGGTTCGCAGCACAAAAAAGACGCGATGGAATTCATCAAGTGGTGTCTTGGCGAGCAGGTTCAGGTCGACCAGTTTGCAAAAAACGGCAGCATTCCGGTGCGTATCGACCTCGCGAGCAACGCGTATAGCAAGCTCGACGGCCGGTATCTGACCGCTGCGACGGCGATGAGCCAGGGCAAGACGCCGTATAGCGTCAAGTTCAACCAGTTGATCAACGATCCAAACGGACCCTGGGCCGCCATGATCCAGGAAGCCGTCTTCGGCAAGGGCGTGGATGTTGCCGTTTCGACTGCGCAAGACCGCTTCACCCAGATCCTGAACACACCATAGGATGCAACGACCATGGATGTCCTTGGCGATCCGGCAACAGGCGGTGCTGGCCTCGCACCGCAGATGCGTCCAAAAAAGCCACGTAAAGGGCTAGGCCGGCAGGGCGCAGGATATTGGTTTGTTATGCCCTGCCTGGCTTTCACGGCCGTATTTTTTCTGCTGCCGCTTGCGATGACGATCGGCATGTCGTTCTATCAGTGGCCGCTGATGGGCGTGCCGTCGTTCAACGGGTTGAGAAATTACCTCGACCTGATGCACGACGAATCGTTCTGGGGCGCGCTCTGGTTTACGACCAAGTACACGTTGTTCGTGACGCCTGCGATCTTCGTCGTCGCTTTCGCGCTTGCGTTGCTCGTGAAGCGTGCAGTCCGCTTCGTAGGCGTCTTCAGGACGGCCTTCTTCCTGCCGGTCGTGATTGGGCTGACAACGGCGAGTCTGTTATGGGTCTGGCTGTTCAACGACCAGGTAGGCATCTTCAGCGCGATTCTGATGCAGCTGGGTATCGTCAGCGAGCCGGTTCAGTGGCTAGGCGATACCAACTCCGCGCTGGCGTCGTTGATCGTGATGGTGGTTTGGAAGGCATGCGGATTCACGATGGTGATCATGCTTGTAGGCATGCAGGCGATTCCATACGATCTGTATGAAGCGGCCCGCATCGACGGCGCGGGATGGTGGGCGCAGCAGCGCTTCATCACCGTGCCCATGATGCGGCGCACCTTCGCGCTTGCATTGATCATGTCGGTGATCGGCTCTTACCTGGCGTTCGAGCAGTTCTACGTAATGACCAAGGGCGGGCCGATGAACACCACGATCACGGTGGTCCACTGGATCTATCGTGCGTCGTTCACCTACTTCAAGCTCGGCTACGGCGCGGCGATGTCCGTGGTGCTGCTGATCGTGCTGCTAATGCTAAGCGTGATCCAGATGATTCTTCTGCGAGACGACGATGAGTAACCGATTGCGTTCCGCCGATACCGGTTTCGCCCGTGCCACGCAAAAGCCGGATCCCGTCACGTCCAGCGTGGATGCGCTCCATTATTCAAGTCACGTGACGAAGCTCAAGGCGAGGCTATCGGTCGCGCTTTACTACCTGATATGCGGCGTGCTGACACTGGCGTTTCTGTTCCCTATCGCATGGTCTGCATTCACCTCGTTCTATTCGCCCGCCGATGCGAGCGCTTCGCCACCCAAGTGGATTCCATCCCATCTATCGTTCGAGAACTATCAGAACCTCGCGAGCTACGGCGCAGGCATCTGGCGTTATCTCGGCAACAGCACGTCGGTTGCGATGTTGACGGTCGCGATGACGCTCGTGCTGTCCACACTCGGCGGCTACGGCTTCTCACGATTCCGTTTTCCGGGGCGCAACCTGATCTTCGTCGTAATTCTCGCGACGCTGATGATTCCGTTCCAGTCCATCCTCAATCCGCTATTCGTGCTGCTGCGCTGGATGCATCTGCAGGGCACGCTGTTCGGACTCGCGCTCGTCTACACGACCTTCCAGTTGCCGTTTGCGGTGTTCATGATGCGCAACTCGTTCGACGCCGTACCGCGCGAGATTGAGGACGCTTCGCTGATCGACGGCTGCAGTTCGTTGCAGTCGCTGCGCATGATCATGGTGCCGCTCGTGTTGCCGGGGATCGTCACAGCGGGTCTATTCGCGTTCTTTGGTTCGTGGAATGAACTCCTAGCCGCACTGATCCTGATCGGCGACGCAAAAAACTACACGTTACCGGTCATGCTCCTGAATGCGCAAAGCGGTCAGCTTGGATCTGTCGACTGGGGGCTGATGCAAGCCGGCATCACGATTTCCATCCTGCCGTGCGCGATTCTCTTCCTGCTCCTGCAGCGCTTTTATATCAACGGTCTGATCGCTGGTGCGGTCAAGGCATAACGCTCCGTGCACACCATGAACGATACGAGAACCTTGCGCCCATCCGTAGTTGTCGATGCAGCATCCACCCGCTATGCGCACATCAAACCCGTGGCGGTCGACGCAGTCGACCTGAAAGGCGATTTCTGGGGGCCACGGTTTGAAACCAATCGCGAACGGACCCTGCCGAGCCAGTGGGATCTCCTGGAAAGCACCGGGCGGCTTAACAACTTCCGGCGTGTGTTCGGTGAGTATGACGGCCCCCATGTCGGACTGTTCTTCAACGACAGCGACCTGTACAAATGGCTCGAGGCGGCGTCGTGGGTCGTCGCACGTGGGCCGGACGCGCTGCTCGAGAAACGTATCGATGAGGGCATCACCCTGATCGAGCGTGCGCAGGGTGCAGACGGCTATATCGACAGCTATTTCTGCCTGGAGCGCGAAGGCGAACGCTGGACTAACCTGCGTGACCTTCACGAGATGTACTGCGCAGGCCACCTGATCCAGGCTGCGGTGGCGCACCATCGTGCGACTGGTCAGCGCCGCCTGCTCAACGTTGCCATTCGTGTTGCCGACCTGTTGTGCGACCGCTTCGGTCCAAAGTTGGAAGGCAAGGTCGAGGACATCGACGGACACGAAGAAATCGAAATGGCGCTCATCGAACTGGCGCGCGAGACGGAGAACGAGCGGTATCTCGAGCTTGCACGCTTCTTTATCGAGGCGCGCGGCCACGGCCTGCTCACAGGCGGCCGCTTCGGCGACGCGTACTTCCAGGACGATGTGCCGTTCGAGAAAATGGACTCGCTTGCCGGGCACGCGGTCCGTGCGTTGTACATGGCATGCGGCGTGACGGATCTCTATCTGGAGACCGGCGAAGCAGAGCTGCTGCCGCGGCTTGAAACGCTCTGGAGCCGGTTGACGGCGCAGCGCATGTACATCACGGGTGGCGTCGGCTCCCGGCATGATGGAGAGGCGATTGGCGCCAACTACGAGTTGCCGAATGCTCAGGCTTACACCGAGACTTGCGCGGCGATAGCCAGCATGATGTGGTGTCACCGTCTGCTGGCCGCAACAGGCAATGCGCGTTACGCCGACCTGTTCGAGTGGACGCTGTACAACGGCATGCTGCCGGGTTGGTCGCTTGATGGACAGGCCTACTACTATGTGAACCCTCTGGAGGATGACGGTGGCCATCGCCGGCAACCCTGGTACTACTGTGCATGTTGTCCACCGAACGTCGCACGCACAGTCGCGTCGCTTCCCGGATATGTCTACGGCACCGATGCAGATTCGATTTACGTGCAACTGTATATGGAGAGTGATGCGCGTATCGACTTCAATGGCCACACGGTGAAACTGCGCCAGCAGACGCGTTATCCGTGGGACGGCGTGGTTGAGATCGGCATCGACGCGCAAACGGCGTTCGCGCTGAAGTTGCGGGTTCCGGGGTGGGTAGACGGCGCGGGTGGATTGATCGCGGCGCAAGGGCAATCGGTGGCAACCGTTGAGCCGAATCTGTCAGTCACGGTGAGGGTCAATGGCGTGACGATTGACGCCACTCCGGACGCGAACGGCTACATCGCGATCCGGCGCGTGTGGGAACAAGGCGATTCGGTTCGACTTGAGCTGCCCATGACGACCCGTATATGGCAAAGCCATCCAAAGGTGGCCGAGAATCGCGGCCGGATCGCGCTGAGCCGCGGGCCGGTGCTGTACTGCGTCGAGCATGCCGACGTGCCCGGTCTCGATCTCGACGAGCTATATGTCGATCCTCTGCGCATCGAAGCAGAATGGCGGGAGCAACAGCTTGGCGGCGTTGTCGTGCTCAAAGGTACCGCGCAACAGCGGGAAATAGAGTCAGACTGGTTGAGCTCGCTTTACAGGCCGTTGAATCCGGCAACGCACGCAACCGAAGGAGCGCAGCCCGGAGAAACAACGTTCGTGGCCATCCCGTACTTCGCCTGGCACAATCGCGAGAGCGGACCGATGAAGGTGTGGCTGAATTATCGGGGTGAATGAGGGCGCCAGGTACTCGTGGTGGTGACTAGCGGCATGAGACAGGGTTCGGCCATTTGCGAGCACTGAGCTTCGCGGCCAACCCTCTCGCCCGCAAGGGGAATCGCGTCGATCTGCGCGATAACGGGCACAATACGCAGCGATGGCGCCATCCTTACGCTGCGGTCGACACTCGCATCGAATCATGTCGCGCCCCCCAATCGCCTCTTCGATGCTGTCATGAACCACACTCTCTCAGGCCGCGCCGGCACGCCCGCGCGCGAACCTAACTCGCCGCGCTTCCTGCTGGTCCTGATCTGCCTGTTCGCCTCTGCGGGACAACTCGCGATCGACATTTACGTGCCTGCGCTACCCGCAATGGCGCGTTTCTTTGCGACTTCGCCGCAGGCGATCCAGTCGAGCGTTTCCAGCTACATGGCCGCTTACGCGATCGGCCAGCTCGTCTTTGGGCCCGTCGCCGATGCGTACGGTCGCAAGCCCGTACTGGCATTCGGCCTCGTAATTTTTACAATCGGCTGCCTGCTATCACTCGCTGCGCCAAGTCTGGAGACCTTCCTCCTCGCCCGCTGTCTGCAGGGCTTCGGTATCGCCGCGACCAATCTGCTCGCCAAGGCGATCATCACCGATTCGTTCTCCGGGCAGACGCTGGTGCATGCGTTCACCTATATGGCGATAGCGTGGGGACTCGCACCGATTGTTGCACCGGTGATCGGTGCACATCTGCAAACATGGTTTGGCTGGCGCGCCTGCCTTGTCTTCCTGCTCGTCTATTCTCTCGTGATGTGGGCGTTGGTGTGGCGCTATCGCGAGACGTTGCGGCGGCCGGTACGTCTGGAACCGCGCACGCTGTTGACGAACGCGGGCAAGGTGCTCTCGAGCCCGGTGTTCCAGAG
>Ga0302183_10000965_pt1 | contig 13437 bp, 6 predicted proteins | sample I_Palsa_N3_2_FD_200232 | JGI IMG/M metagenome (GOLD analysis project Ga0302183, IMG submission 200232) | Peat permafrost microbial communities from Stordalen Mire near Abisko, Sweden - I_Palsa_N3_2 | ecosystem: Environmental > Terrestrial > Soil > Palsa > Peat permafrost | place: Sweden: Abisko...
CACATCCTGATGTTCCTGCGCAGCCAGCACGGTTTCGCGTACGGCATCGACGAGCGCGCCGAAGTCGCGATGCGCGTTCATGCGCGTGCGCATTACCTGCAGATTGATGAAGTAGCCAATCATCGACTGCGCTTCGGGACGCTTGCGCAGTGACATCGGCGCACCAACCCGGATGTCGTCCTGGCCACTCAGACGCTGCAGGACGACGTTCAGGACTGCGAGCATCGTCATGAAGAGCGACGCGTGCCGGGTTGCGGCAACGCGTTTTAGCACCGCTGTCGCGGAGGTAGAAAGCGAGAACGTCAAACTACGTTGGCACCCAGCAAGACTCGCGACGTCTGCAACTGCGACCGCAGCGCCTGAAGCAGGTCGCGCAAAGAGTTGCGCAGCGGCGGCGGGGTCGCCATCCGCAGCGAGTTGAGTACGCCAGTACTCGAGCTGGCGCGCAAGCGTGGCGGCATCGAGCGTGGCACGCTCCCACGCGACATAGTCCGCGTGCTGAAGCTGAGGCTCGGGGCCGGACGATGCCGCAACCGGCCCGGCCAGTTGCGCACGATAGGCGTCCGCCAGCGACGTAAGCAACACGTTCACCGACCAGCCGTCGGCGATGATGTGATGGAGTGCAAGCAACAAGCGATGCTCGCGCTCACCGGTGCTGACCAGGTGAGCGCGCAGTAGCGGTCCGTACTCCAGATCGAAGGGCCGTCGGGCTACCTGCTCTATCAGTGCGTCGAGCACAGCCTCACGTTGCGTAGCGGGCGAGCTGGCTTCGAGTCGCGTCACGGGTAAAAGCACGCGCATGTCGCGCTCGATGACCTGCAAGGGCTCACCGTCGTCGCCGAGCGTGAAATGGGCACGCAGGATCTCATGGCGGCGTACGACGTCGTCAAACGCACACTGCAAGGCGTCCAGATCCAGGTCGCCCGTCAGATGCAGTTCGCCGCTCATGTTGTAGGCGGCGCTCGCGGGGTCCTGGTGCCACGTCAACCACAGGCCTCGCTGGGCGTCGGAGGCGCATGTCCGCATGCGCCGGTCGTCAGGGAGACGCACTACCACCAACTCCGGCGACACCGCTCCTTGCGCGCTTTTCTGCTCGATTAGCGCAGCAGCATCCTTGAGAGCGGGCGCGCCAAAGACGTCGCGCGGCGTGTACTCGATCGCCCAGCGCGCCCGCGCAGCAGCCGCCACCTGCACCGCCGCGAGCGAGTTGCCGCCAAGCGCAAAGAAGCTGTCTTCGCGAGCGGGGCACTCTTGCGACAAGCTCAGTGCATCACGCCACAGCGCCGCAAGCCCCTGTTCAAATCCCGTCAGCGGCGCCAGCGGCGCAGACTCAGTAGCGGCAGCGCCACCATCAATCGCGGCAGTGGCCTCAACCCGCCGTCCCTGCACAAAATTAGCATAGGCATCAAGCGAGCTCTGCTCCCAACCGCGCACGCAGGCCGCACGTTGCACCTTACCGCTCGACGTCTTCGGCAACCCGCCCGGATTCAGCAGCACAACGACACTCGCCGGTTCACCGCAGGCAAGCGCGACCGCTTCGCTCAGCGCAGCGGAAATCGCCTCTGCCGGCGCGAGCTTCTGCATGTTGCGCGACACTTCCGCAGCGATGCCAATGCCTTCCTGACCTTCAATCTCAACCGCAAACGCCGCGACACGGCCGCGACGCACCAGCTCGACCTCGCGCTCGATCACGAGCTCAAGATCTTGTGGATACAGATTGCGCCCACGCACGATCAGCAGATCCTTGATGCGCCCCGCGACGTAGAGTTCGCCCTCACGCAGAAAGCCCAGGTCGCCGGTGCGCAGCCAACGTGCACCGTCGCGTTCGACGAACGTACGGGCGCTGTCCTCGGGCCGGCGCCAATAGCCTGCCGCCACACTTGGACCACGCACGAGAATCTCGCCGATCTGCCCCGCGCGAAGTTCGACGCTGCTCTCGCGATCGACGATCGCCACCGCGTGACCGCTCACGGGCGTGCCACATGAGACGATCGGCACGCCATCGCCGTCACCTTCGCCTTCGGCACGACCGGCTGCGAGTCCAGTTGCAGAGAATGACGGCGCACGCACGCCACTGCCCGGTGCAATGCCACTGACATAGAGCGTAGCTTCCGCCAATCCATAACACGGAAACAGTGCGTGCGGATCAAACCCTACGCCCGCGAAGCGCCCAGCAAACGCATCCATAGTGGCCTTTCGAACGGGCTCCGATCCAGAGAATGCGAGACGCCACGAGGACAAATCTAGCGCAGCGCGCTGCTCTTCGCTGACGCGATCCGCGCACAACCGGTACGCGAAGTCAGGACCACCCGAGATCGTGCCGCGATGGCGCGCGATTGCTTCGAGCCAGCGCACCGGCCGCTCGAGAAAATACTGCGGCGACATCAGCACCAACGGAATCCCGCTAAACACAGGCTGCGACAGCGTACCGATCAGACCCATGTCGTGATACAGCGGCAGCCAGCTCACAAACACGTCGTCGTCGCGAACGTCGAGGCCTTCGCGGATGGCCAGCTCGTTGGCCCACAAACTGCCGTGCGTGACCATCACGCCCTTGGGCGCCGATGTCGAACCTGAGGTGTACTGCAGAAATGCGACGTCGGACGGCACGGCGCGATACGGCTCGAAGGCGCTCGATGCGTCGCTGCCCAAATCGAGCGTGTCCACCGTCACGATTTCGGCGCGCGGTGCGATCTTCGCAAACGCATCGCGCAGTTTGCTGGCAAGCGCAGCCGTCGTCAGGATGAAGCTGGCTTCCGCATCTGCTGCGATCGACTCAAGGCGCGAGAGACGTTGTCCGCGCAACGACTCGGGCGGGTATGCCGGTACTGCGATAGCGCCCGCGTAGAAGCAGCCAAAAAAAGCAGCGACGTAATCGACACCGCTATCCATCAGGAGAAGCGCACGCGGCGGGATATGGGTTTGCGCATCCGGCGCGCCCTCCACCCCGCGCAAGACTGCGCCTATCGTCCGCGCGCGCCGGTCCAGCTCCGCATAGTCGTAACGGTTCTCACCGCCGGCATCGAGCGTCACCAGCGCGGTGTCCGTCGCGCGCAATACGCTCAATGCGTGCAAGCGTTCGATCATGTTCTCAGTCATTTCACCATCTCATGTGACACGCCGCGCCCGCTGCGGCGATCCGGGCAATGCGTCACCCACTCGCTCAATCTTCGCCGCGTTCAAGACGCTCACGGCATTCGCGTTCGTGCTCGGTCTCACCCGGATGCCGGTGTTCGGCGCCATGCCGGAGCGCGTGCGGCGCAAACGGGCTCTCCGACGTCGCAGGTACATGGGGGTGCCAGTGGCGCTCCTGTCTGCCAGAATCTGACCCATACAGCTTGTCCAGGCGCGTTTCCTGAGGCGGCTGCGCATGAACGTCCTCAGTCACGGCGGTCACTGAAACAACCGGCGCCGCATAGGCGAGCGCACGAGCTGTGGCCTTTTCACGCTGACGCTTGAGAAACGGACAACGATCGTCGGCGGGCAGGTTGGCGTCGTCGAGGAAGTACTGCTTCCACTCCAGATTGCCAGGATCGCCGTAGAAACCGAGATCGGGATGCGCGGGAATCGCGTCCCACGTTTCGATGCGTTTGCGCACCTGATTGCGCGCCTCACGACCGATCACCTTATTGGTAATGGTGTCGACGAATACGCTGCGCGGCTGAAACAGCAGCACCATGCCAGGCCCCAGATTACGGCTATGCCGCTGGCGGAACGACGGGCACGCGCAAACCACGAAGGTCTCGACGCCGGCAAACGAAAATTCCCAGTCTTCGTGCGATGGATCTGGCTGGGCGTCGGCATGCGGATCGGGGTCGACATCGTGCAGGTGTTGCAGAATGCTCCAGAACCAGTCGTGATACGCCGCGTGTGTGAGCGGCTCGCGATCGGGTTCGAAGAACACCGCAATGTTGTTCTTGCGATATTGCGGCAGCGAGACTAGCTCCGCGAACGTTTGCATCGTCGCGGGCAAATCGCGAGTGTCTTGGTCGTTCACATACGAATAGAACATCTCGCCGCGTTTCTCGGCCATCGTGCCGAAGAAGCACGGATAGGCCGGATCCATCACATGTCCGCACATCGTGTCATATGACGCATCCAGCCATGCAGGAGGATTTGCCGCCGCACCGGTCGCGCGGCCGGCAATGATCCGGCTTTTCCAGTCGCCGGGATTGAAGCCGTCGCTGGGCAGCACGTCTTCGCGCCGGTTCGGCGCAAGCGGTTCGGCGAGCTGCACGGCATCCATCACGGTTCCCTCGTTTGAGCGCATCTTCAATGTCCTTTGTCGTCACACATCTGCATCGCGCAGTGGCGAGCGGCTGACACACGTTCTCGCGGACGTGTGTCAGCTGCGATATCGGTTTGCGGGGGGAACCGGCGCCCTTGTCCCGGGCTTTCCGGCGTTTACAGTGCGCGGCAGCAATACGGTCACGAAAGAACCGTACGCGCCCGCGTACGATGCTCAGGCCTCGGCCTTTGCGTCCAGTTCGGCGACCAGCGCCTGCACCCAATCGTCCGGGATGATCGGCTGGTGATAGGTGCACTCGCCCGAGACGACGGTCGAGCCGTGCAGACGGCCATCGGGGATCAGCACCATGTCGCCCTCGTTCATCTTGAGCTGCATGCCGACGTTGCCCCAGAAAAGCATTTCGCCTTCCTGAATGGTCACGAGACGATGGTCGTTGTGGACGTGCGTGGTCGAGCACATCTCATGCGGCTCGACGAAGGTCTCACGGTCGATGCCAGGGCACTCCGCATCGATACGCGTGCTGATGCGATGCGCGAATTCGACGTAGCGGCGAATCGACGAAAGCCACAGCAGTTGTTCACCAAGGTCCCAGCGGGCCCGCTCGGCGAGACGCTCGGCAGCCGCGGCGCCTTGCAGTGCCTGTGCAAACGCGGCGCCGCCGAACTCACGCTCGATGCCTTGCAACGCCTGCGTGAAGCGCGTCACCAGTTCGGTCTTGCGCTCAGCCGCGTCGCTGCGACGGCGCCCGGCAGGTTGAAGGTGCGCACAGGCGCGCTCGAGCGCGAGACCGAAGGCCAGCCACTCTGCTTGTGCCGCGAAAGCCGCGCCGACAAGTGCGAACGCACGATCCGGCCGGCGTCCCAGCGCGTACAACAGATTGCACTTCGCCATGCTCGTTGGCAGATAGAACTGCCAGTACGCATGCTGCTGGCGCGTCACGCCACACGCACCGGCCACACGCTGCAGCAGCGCGTCGTCAGGGAGATCGCCTTCCAGCGTTGGATGCAACTCAGCTGGCAGCATGTCGAACAGGCCACTTGCGGCAGCTTTTGCCAGCGCGCGCCGCTTAGACGGCGCCAGCGCCCAGCGCTGGACCATGATGAAGCGCAGCCCTTCCTCGAGGTAGTCGTTGCGCATCAGGCGTTCGAACGTCGTGCTCCAGAATGCGGTTTCGTCGTCGACAATCCGCGCAAGACGTCCGGCCGCCGCAGCCGCATCCGCTTCAATGCCGTGGTCCTGAGCGAGGTACTCGAATGCATACGCCTCGAGGAACGGCGCGAGTTGTGCGCCACGCACCTGGACATCGTCACGATAGAACTCACTGAAATGCTGCCACTCCGCTGCTTCAGCACTGCGCGGCAGGCGCGCGACGCCAAGTTCATAGATCGACAGCAGCGTGCGGTTCGCCGCCAGCGACGGCAGGCGGCTCACGTTATGTTGACGGACCGGTTTGGCGAACTTGAGGAACTCGAAGTCCTCGGGGCGCAGCGGACGCCGATGGTAATCGTCGTCGAGTAGCAACTCGTCGACGGTGGCGCTGCGAAACGAGTGGGCGGCGGCGAACAGCTTGATCAGCTCTACGTACTGTTCGCTTTTGCCGGCGAACGGCGCAAAGTCGAATAGCAACGGCGTAGCTTGCGTCATAGCGATATTTCCTGTGAGTGACTCGGGAGTGCGCTGCGCGACGGGGTCGGCACAGCATGCACAGCACACCTCACGAATGGCTGGCGGATAACAAATGCGGCAAACGCAACAAACCCGGCAGACACACTGCCGGCTCGACATGCTGAATACAAATACGAATGATTATCATTTATACAAAATTAGACATGATGCCCAGTCTTGTCAAGTTCTTTCAGGCCAACCTACTTCTAAAGCGACGCCTTTTCACGAGCACTACGCACGCACGACGCTGCGCGCAAGACCCAGAGACCAGCGCGCGGCCACGCCGTGAAGCGGAGCCGCGCATTTCGTGCAACCGGCAAGCGCGATGGGATTCGCGCACGCCTCGATTGGCCACGTTCAGAAATCCGTCCGCACCGTCAACATCAGGTTGCGCCGGTCGCCGAACTGGCTAAAGAACGTTCCGGGCGGACGCACGTAATATTCGCGATTGAACACGTTGTTCAGCGTCAGCGAGGTGTCCACGTGCTTGTTGATGCGATAGCCCACTTGCGCATTGAAGATCGCGTAGCCGCCCTGCTCCACGCCGCGGGTAATCGAGCTTTGCGCCAGCATCCCGCCGCCCACCGTCACGCCCTTCAGGAGTCCTTGCGAGAGGCGGTAGCTCGTCCACAGCTTGAACAGATGTTGAGGGTCGGTGCCGTCCGAGTAATTGGCCGTCTGGTTTGTGAAGCTTTCGTTCAGCAGCGTGTAGCCCGCATACACATTCCAGTTCGGCAGCGGTTCGCCGGTGACTTCGAACTCGAAGCCCTGGTCACGCGCCCCACCTCCCGCGATCGAACCCGTCGGATTGTCGGGATCCGTGATCGCAACATTGTTGGTGTTGATGCGGAACAGAGCAGCCGTCGCACCGAGGCGTCCGTTCAGGAACGTGCCCTTCAAGCCGGTTTCGTACTGGTCACCCGTTGCCGGCGGCAGCGCCCCGCCGGTAAAAGTGGTTGCCGTCTGCGGCTCGAAAATCTTCGAGTAGCTGACGTACGCGCTCAACCAGGGAACGATGTCATAGACGAGTGCCGCCGACGGCAAAAACTTGCCATTCATCCGCGCTTCCGTGCTCCAGTCGGATACGGTCGGCAAGATGGTCTGCGACTCTTCATTGAAGAAAGTTTCGCGCGCACCCAGCACGAGCGTCAACGGCTTGGCGAGGTGAATCCTGGCCTGCGCGTAGACGCCGTATTCCTCGGTCCGGATGTTGGAGCCAAACGTGAACGGCACGCTAACGTTCGGCACTGAATCCGGATCGAAGACGTTGTAGTCACCGTCGGCGAATGGCCCCGTGAGGGAGACAAAGCCGGATTTCTCAGTCTCGTTCTGCAGCGAGTAGTTCGCCCCGACGGTCAACGTATGAGTCTGGCCGAACAGATTGATCGGGCCCGACACATGGGTATCGGCGCCGAACCAGTCGTAGGTAATGCGCTGCCGTTGATCGCCGTAGGACGAGAGGCCGTCATCGGTGACGCCCGGGCCGGAATAGGCGTAATCCGACGATTGCAATTCATGGCGGTAGAAGACCGTGGTCGACGACTGCCAGTCGTTCTCGAAACGGTGCGTCAGGTTGAGATTGGTTTCCGCTAGCGACGTGTAGCTGTAATTCCAGCTCGGGCTGAAGTTTTGCGAGTACGAACTCGGCAGCCGCGTGCCGGAGTCCGTTTCGCCGATACCATAGTCGAAGCCCGACACCGGATTGACCTCATAGGCCGCCGACAATGACAGCGTCGTACGCGGGTTGAAGTCGTAGTCGAGCGCGCCGTAGACCATGAACTTCTTTTCGCGCACGCCGTCGACCGATTGCAGCCCATCGCTGCCCACGATCACCGCGCGGCCACGCAACGAGCCGTCCTTGTTGAGTGGGCCGGTCACGTCGACCATCTGGCGTACGGCGCCGAACGAATCGATCTGCGTCTCGGTTTCCAGATGGAAAGTGGCCTGCGGACGCTTGCGCACGAGGTTGACCGTGCCGCCGGCATCGGTCGGATCGGCGGCACCCGTCATCACGCCTTCCGGACCGCGGAACACTTCGATGCGGTCGTACATGGCCAGATCAAACTGGGTCTGGTACTGCAATCCGCTGACAACCGACACGCCGTCGAACTCGACACCCAGGTTATTGCCGCGCGACTTGTAATAGGCCGTGCCATCGCCGTAATTCAACGCTTCGACGCCCGTGACGTAGAGCAGCGCGTCCTGGATCTGCGTCATGTTCTGGTCGTCCATGCGCTGACGCGTCAACACCGAGACTGAAGCCGGAATCTCCTGCAGCGGTTGTGCTACGCCCCCCGCGACCGTCGCGTTGCGGGCACGGTAGGAGCCGCTATCCTCGGTTGTGGCGTCGGCGTCGCTCGTAACCGTAACGGCCGGCAGCACGCTGCTGTCGCTCGTCGTGCTCGCTGGCGTCGATTGCGCCCGGGCGTGCCCGGCCCACATCGCAATCAGCGAAATCGCCACCGGCGTCAGCTGGGACTGGAACAAGCGAGCTTTGGCTCGCCGCTTACTACGACTATGGTCCATGGTTGTTTTCATCGTGGCTGGCAAATTCTCGGCGTGAAGACACAAACCCGTCCTGTCCTTTGAAAAGGACAACTAACGAGGTGTGTCAGGATGATGTATTCGTAGCGAAAGTGAATCGCGGTTTTGCACTTCCCCAGCACCGCGAACAGCTACAGCCACTTTCGCGCAGCGGATGCCTCACGCGGACGCGCTATGCGCCAGACATCGCGTTATCGCGAATAAGATGGTAATCGATAACGATTCTCATTTGCAAATACATTTTGTGCTTTGTCTGTTGTTTGTGCATGTAAAGAGGCCGAAAGCCCGGCGCGAAGCACCGGGCTTACAGACGTTCAGGTGGACGAAACCGTCTTGCGCAGAGTCAGCGCGATCAGATAAGGACCGCCTATTAGCGTCGCGACAAGGCCGGCCGGCATCTCCTGCGGGAACATGACTTGGCGGCCGAGCCAATCTGCGAAGCCCATCAGCAGCGCGCCGACAATCGACGCCACCAACATCTGCACTGCCGGCCGGCGCGCGCCCGAATAGCGAGCGATATGCGGCGCGATCAACCCGACAAACGACAACGGGCCAACCAGCAACGTGGCTGTGGCCGTGAGCAGCGCCGCCAGCAGCAGGATCGCCAGGCGGGTTCGCGCGACGGGCACGCCGAGGCTGCCTGCCATCGGCGCCCCCAGGCTCAGCGTTTCGATCCAGCGTGCCATCAACGGACCGAGTACCAGTCCGGCTAGCGCGACGGCAGCGGCCGCATAAGAAGCCACGGGTTCGATGTAATAAGTCGAGCCGACCACGAGATCCATTAGGAGACCTGCACGTGGATCGCCGCTAGCCAGCGTCGCGCTGACGATGGCCTCGAATAGCGCGCTGATCCCGACACCGATCAGCAGCAGCCGGTCCGGCGCGAACGAGGCGCGGCCGCCTAGCCACAATAGCAGCGCAAGCGTTGTCATAGCGCCGGCAAGGCAGCCTGCGAACAGGATCCCAGGTGTCGGCTCGAGTCCGGCGAACAGGATGATGACAATGCCGAGCGCACCACCCGAACTCACGCCGAGCAGATCCGGGCTCGCCATCGGATTGGCGGTGACGCGCTGGATCAGCGTGCCGGCGACCGCCAGCAGCACGCCTGCGGACATCGCTGCGATGGCGTGCGGCAGCCGCCAGAACAGCAGCGCGCCGATCTGCGCAGGACCGGCGACGTGCCAGCCATGAACGCCACGCGATATGCCGAAGGTCAACATCAGCACCACGGCGAGGCCAACGACCGCCCACGGCAAGCGTCTGCCGAGCCTGGCCTCGGGTGCATGCGCGACGGCGCTCGCATGCAGGTCGGGCTGGCTGCGCAAACGCGGCAGCAACAACATCAGCAGGGGCACGCCGAGCAGCGAGGTGACCGTTCCGGTGGGCACCAGATGCGCCGAGAACAGCTCGGTTGAAGACACCCCCTGGACGATTTCATCAGTTGCCCACAACAACGCCGCGCCAAGCAAAGGCGCCCAGATCAGACGCTGCCTGAGTCGCCGTGCGCCAGCAAGACGCGCAAGCGTGGGTGCAGCGAGACCGACGAAGCCGATCACGCCGACCGTCGACACCACGCAGGCCGTCAGGACTACCGAGATCAGCAGCGCAGCAAAGCGCGTGCGTTGCAGCGAGATGCCGAGGCTCTGCACGGTCGAATCACCGGCCTCGAATACGCCCAATGGACGGCGCAACAGCACCGTCGCGACGACACAGGCGAGTACACCCCAGAAAAGCTGACGGCTTTCCTGCCAGCCGCTCTGATCGAGCGCCCCGCCACCCCAGATCATCAGCCCGCGCAGCAGGTCGAAATTGGACATGCAGATGGCGAGACTGATGGCGCCGCAATACAGGTTGACGATCATCCCCGACAGGATCACCGAGAGCGAAGACATCCGTTGCCGCCACGCGAGCCCAAACACGAGCAGCATCGCCAGGCCGCCACCGGCGAGCGCCACCATGGTGCGGCCGCCGGCAACCCAGGACGGCGCCCACAGCTCGGCGATCATCAACGCGAGATACGAACCGGGGAAAATGCCAAGCGTCATCGGCTCAGCGAGCGGATTGCGCAGCACCTGCTGCGCCAGCGTGCCCGCCAGCGCCAGTGCCGCGCCGCACAGCAGGGTCACGGCGATGCGCGGCAGCAGACTGTCGCGTACCAGCACCTGATGCAGGTCAGTGCGGTTCGGTGCAAACAGCGTGATCCAGAACGAAGCGCCGTTCAGTTGGGCATGGATACCGACGATCGCGAGAATCAGGGCAACCGCCCCAAGCACGCCGACGAGCGGCACCCGAAAATCGCGCGGCGCAGTCGGCATAGATGCAGCAGCGAGGTTACGCAACGCCGCCTCCGCCGTTGTCGATTGTGGCGAGCGCCGCTGCCACCGCTTGCACGAAACGTTGCATCGAAACCAGTCCGCCATATGGGGCGATCACAGGCAGAACAGCGATGCGGCGCTCGCGCACTATGGGCAGCGCCTGCCAGATCGCGTTCTTCTCGACCCCGGCGCGCGCGGAGGCCGCCACCGGACCCACCAGCAGCAGGCTCGCCTGCTGGACGTCCACAAGGCGCTGCACCGGCACCATCGCGAAGCCCTGTTCGGTGCGCCATGGCTTGCTTCCTGCACCGGGATTAGCAGCGTTTTGGACTCCTAGCTTCTGCAACATCTCGTCGAACAAGCTGCCCTGCGCATACACGCGCAGATGACGGTCGTCGACCAGATCTGCGACGAGCACCGGTGCACGCAGCAGCTCGGGCCGCGCAGCGAGCAGCGACCGCACGTTAGCGGTGTTTCGATCCGTCGCTGCGATCAGGTCGGTTGCGCGCTGCGGTCTCTGCAGTTTTGCGGCAAGTTCGCCCGTCTCGTTCAGCAACGCGGGATAAGGCGTATCGCTCGACATGTAGGCGCCGAGCGTGAGCGTCGGCGCGATGCGCTCGAGCCAACGTTTAGCGGGGGCATGCCCCGGAGTAATGATCATCAGGTCCGGCGCCAATGCCTGTAGCATCTCGAAGCTCGGTTGGTACAGTAGCCCGACGTCGGCCACACCCGCCGGCAGCGGTGGCTCGACAATCGTGTTGCGATACCAGTCGGGCAACGGCGTGCCGACCGGAGCGACGCCAAGCGCGAGTAGCGTTTCGGTCAACTCCCAGTTCAGGGTGACGATGCGGTGAGGCGCGGGTTCGGTTAGGACGCCCTGTGTCTGTGTAGCGGCCCAGGCGCTCGCCGAACCGAACGCATCAAGCATGCTGAACGCACTGAGCGCGCCGAATCCTGCGAGCAGCCTGCGGCGTAGCGGGTCCGCGCGCGGTATCTTGCTCAAGGGTCGAATGACGGGTTTGGTCATCGCGGGAATCCAATCGCATAGCCACTCTGCGGATCGGTGAGCACGCCCATCGGCACCCCGTAGATGGCTTCGAGACTGTCCGGACGCATGATCTCCGCAGGGCTTGCCTGCATCAGCACTTTGCCGCCGCGCAGCGAGATCAGCTCATTGCAGAAACGCGTGGCCATGTTCACGTCGTGCAGCACGACGATCGCGGTCATGCCGCGCTTTTCGCACAGCGAACGGATCAGGCCGAGCACTTCGATCTGGTGACTGATATCGAGCGCCGAGGTCGGTTCGTCGAGCAGCACGCAACGGCTGTTCTGCGCGATCAGCATGGCCAGCCAGACGCGCTGACGCTCGCCTCCCGAGAGACTATCGACCGCGCGGTCCGCGTAACGCGCGACGTCGGTCCACGCCATTGCTTCCTCGACGCGTGCGTGATCATCTGCCGTGACGCGGCGGAGCGCGCCATGCCATGGGTAGCGGCCGAGGGCGACCAGTTCGCGCACCTGCAGGCCGTCCGTGGATGGCGTGTACTGCGGCAAATGCGCCACTTGCTGCGCGAAGCGCCGGTGCGGCCAGCTCTCGAGCGGAGCACCGTCGAAATAAATCGTGCCGCGCGTCGGCTGATGCAGACGCGCGAGCAGTCGCATCAGCGACGTCTTGCCCGAACCGTTGTGGCCGATCAGGCCTACCACCTGGCCCGGTGCGATATCGAGCGAAATGGATTGCAGCAGCGGCCGGTCGCCGACTGAAAAATCGACGTCGGCGAGCTGGTAAAGCGAGGAACCGCCTGATGACTGCATGACGAAAGCTGTGGCCCGGTTTTAGGTTGTCAGGATGGGGTATCTGTTTTGCTTGTACGCGTCTGCGCCTCTTGTACGCTCAGCAGCCTTTGCAGTTCGGCTTTCACGCTGGCTTGCAGCGCCGGATGATGCACGATTCCGGTGTGGCTTGCTTCGATCTGGATCTTTTCGACTGCCACGGTTGTATACGGACGCCAGTCGCGCTCGCGGCCCGGTACTTTATCGCGGGCGGCGTGCCAGAATGTGATCGGTACATCGAGGGTCGGCAATGTGTGAGCGAGGCGCAAGCGGTAGTGCAATGCGTCCAGTTCGGCTGCCCGTGTGAACAGCGCCTGCAGTTGTGCGCCGTCCGTCTGCTGTTCCAGCCATGCAGACAGGTCGGCCTGTGCGTGGTCCTCGTCCGGTGCTGCGTCGGCGGTACGCGTCGCCGTGTCCAGCAGTCCCAGGAAATCGACCTGATGACCGCGCGCGCGCAACTGCGCGGCGACCGCCACCGCGAGGCGCCCGCCAAGTGACCAGCCAAGCAGCCGGAATGGCCCTTCGGCTTGCGCCTTCAGGACGCGCTCGACGCATGCTTGCGCAAGTGCTTCGAAACTGGCCGGTTGATCGTGAAGTGCGAGTGCTGCTACATTGGGCGCCTCACTCGTCGCGTCCCTTGCATCAATCGCGAAACCCGGCGAACGCAGCGCGAGTACGCTGGCGGTCCCTTGCAGCGCAGCGGCGAGAAAACGGTATTCGCCGACAAGCCCAAAGCCTGGATAAAAGCAGAACAACGTGAGCGGCGCACCGCAGGCGTTCAGCGGCTGCATGTCGGTATCGCTCGCCGCGCCGTAAGGCGGGCACAGCAAC
>Ga0302183_10000966_pt1 | contig 13435 bp, 7 predicted proteins | sample I_Palsa_N3_2_FD_200232 | JGI IMG/M metagenome (GOLD analysis project Ga0302183, IMG submission 200232) | Peat permafrost microbial communities from Stordalen Mire near Abisko, Sweden - I_Palsa_N3_2 | ecosystem: Environmental > Terrestrial > Soil > Palsa > Peat permafrost | place: Sweden: Abisko...
GCTTGATGGCGACGTGCAAGTGAGCGTGCGCGGCGGCGAGTTGCGCGTAAACTGGGCGGGCCCTGGGGAACATATCTGGCTGACGGGACCTGCCGAAGTCTCATTTGCAGGTTACTTCGAGGTGTAGAGATGACGACACGTGAAGCTCGCGGGCTACCGGCGGCGGATGCTGAAGAGGAATCCGTCGCCCGCTATCTGCAAAGCAATCCGGAGTTCTTCGAGCGCCATCAGGCGCTGTTGGCGCGGCTGCGGCTGCCGCACTCGCGCGGCGGCTCGACGATCTCCCTGGTCGAGCGCCAGATCGAGGTCATGCGCGAGCGCCATGCGGCGCTCGAGGCGAAACTAGCCGAGCTCGTGCGCGTCGCGCGTGACAACGATGTCGTCGCGGAGCGCTTCCACCGCTTTGCGCGCAGGCTGCTGCGCGCGCCGTCACGCCAGGCGGCGCTCGATGAGATCGAAGCCAGCCTGCGCGATGACTTTGACGCATTTCACTCGGTGTTGCTGCTCGTCGGTGCTGCGTCCGAGGAATCCTCGCAGCGTTTCCCGCGCTGCATAGCGCCCGACGACCCGAACCTGAAGTCTTTCGAGTCCCTGTTCGCAAGCGCCAAGCCGCGCTGCGGCCAGGTACGCGACTCGCAGCGCGAGTTCCTGTTCGGATCCGATGCGAATGACATCGGGTCAGTGGCTCTCGTGCCGCTCGGCGAGAAAGGCTCGCTGGGACTCCTGGCGCTCGGCAGCACCGCGCGCGACCGCTTTCATCCGGGCATGAGCACGGAGTTCCTGGGGCGCATGGCGGATCTCATTGCGGACGCCGTCGCACGGCGATGACTCCCGCGGCGCTCGAGTGGATCGCCGGCTTCCGGCGCCACCTTGCGACCGAACGCCGGCTCTCAGCGCACACCGACTCGAACTACGCCCGCGATCTTGCGGCGCTGGTGAAGTATTGCGATCGGCACCGCCTGCAGGACTGGGCGGCGCTTGACTCGCAGCATGTGCGTACCTTCGCCGCACACTCGCACGCGGCGGGACTTGCACCGCGCAGCATCCAGCGGCGGCTCTCCGCGGTACGCAGCTTCTGCAATTATCTGGTGCGCGAACGCGCCCTGCCCGGCAATCCGGCCTATGAAATCCGCGCCCCGAAGGCGTCGCGGCGCCTGCCGCACACGCTCGACGCGGACCAGATGGCGCAGCTACTCAATGTGACGCCGGGCGATGCGTTGCTCGCGCGCGACCATGCCTTGCTGGAGCTTTTGTATTCCTCGGGGCTGCGGCTCGGGGAGCTCGTGGGACTGGACCTGCTTGACCTTGATCTCAGGGACCGCACGGTCCGTGTGCTCGGCAAGGGCAGGAAGTCGCGCATCATCCCCGTGGGAAAGAAGGCCGTGCAAGCGCTCGAGCGCTGGTTGCGCGAGCGCGCGGCCCTGGTGAAACCTGCCGAAACGGCCGTATTCATCGCCAGAAACGGCCGACGCCTGGGAGCGCGCGCCGTGCAGTTGCGCGTCGCCGCATGGGCGCGGCGGCGCGGACTGGGAGTGCCGGTGCACCCGCACCTCTTCAGGCACTCCTTCGCATCTCATCTGCTTGAATCCAGTGGAGAACTTCGCGGCGTGCAGGAACTCCTCGGCCATGCCGACATCTCCACGACGCAGATATATACGCACCTTGACTTCCAGCACCTCGCCCGCATTTACGACCGTACCCACCCGCGAGCACGGAGGAAGCCCTGAGCGGCATCCTTGATGAGCGACAGTTCAAAATTCGATCCGCACGGCACGACGATTCTCGCCGTGCGCCGCAATGGCGCGGTCGCCATGGGCGGAGATGGCCAGGTTACTCTGGGCAATACCGTCATGAAGGGCAATGCTCGCAAGGTGCGGCGCCTGTACAACGACAAGGTGCTCGCGGGCTTTGCCGGCGGCACGGCCGACGCCTTCACGCTGTTTGAGCGCTTTGAGGGCAAGCTTGAAAAGTACGGCAACCTCACGCGCGCCGCCATCGAGCTTGCCAAGGATTGGCGCTCCGACCGGTATCTGCGCCGCCTGGAGGCGCTGCTGCTGGTTGCAGATCCGGAGAAGATCTTCGTCATCTCGGGCAATGGCGACGTGATCGAGCCAGAATACGAGGTTGCCGCGATTGGCTCGGGCGGCCAGTTCGCCCAGGCCGCGGCGCGCGCGCTCGTTGAGAACACCGAGCTCGGTGCACGCAGCATCGTCGAGCGCGCATTGAACATCGCCGCCGAGATCTGCATCTATACAAACCGCAACCTCGTCATCGACGAGCTTAGCTAGCGATGCTGCCCGCACTCACACCGCGCGAAATCGTCGTCGAGCTCGACAAGCACATCATCGGGCAACAGGCGGCCAAGCGCGCTGTTGCGATTGCGCTGCGCAATCGCTGGCGGCGCATGCAGGTCGCCGAGCCGCTGCGCCAGGAAATCACGCCCAAGAACATTCTGATGATCGGCCCGACCGGCGTCGGCAAGACCGAAATTGCGCGGCGCCTCGCCAAGCTCGCCAACGCCCCGTTCGTCAAGGTTGAAGCGACCAAGTTCACCGAAGTCGGCTACGTGGGCCGCGACGTTGACTCCATCGTCAAGGAGCTCGTGGATGTCGCCGTCAAGATGACGCGCGAGCAGGAGATGGAGAAGGTACGGCGCCGCGCGCTCGACGCCGCCGAAGAGCGCGTGCTCGACGCCCTGCTGCCCAAGCCGCGCATGATGGGATTCTCGACGGACGAGCCCAGCCAGCCGCGCGACGCCGAGACGCGCCAGAAGCTGCGCAAGCAGCTGCGCGAAGGCGCGCTCGATGAGCGCGAAATCGAGCTCGAGCTGCGCGCCAATCCGATGGGCGTTGAGATCATGGCGCCGCCCGGCATGGAAGAGATGCAGCAGCAGCTGCAGTCCATGTTTCAGAACCTCGGCGGCAACCGCACGCGTACCCGCAAGGTCAAGGTCAAAGAGGCGGCGAAGCTCTTGATCGACGAGGAGGCCTCCAAGCTCATCAATGAGGAGGAGCTCAAGGTCGTCGCGCTCGCCAACGCCGAGCAAAACGGCATCGTCTTCATCGACGAAATCGACAAGGTCACGCGCCGTCAGGAGACCATCGGCGCGGACGTGTCGCGCGAAGGCGTGCAGCGCGACCTTTTGCCGCTCGTGGAAGGTTCGACCGTCACCACCAAATATGGGCCGGTGAAAACCGATCATGTCCTCTTCATCGCCTCGGGCGCTTTCAGCATGTCCAAGCCCTCGGATCTGATTCCGGAGCTGCAGGGCAGGCTGCCGATCCGCGTGGAGCTCGACTCACTGAAGGTCGAGGATTTCGTGCGCATTCTCACCGAACCCGACGCGTCGCTCACGACGCAATATCACGCGCTCATGAATACCGAGGGCGTGCGGGTCGATTTCGCAGCGAGCGGCGTGCGCCGCATCGCCGAGATTGCCTTTCAGGTCAACGAGCGCACCGAAAACATCGGCGCGCGGCGCCTGCATACGGTGATGGAGCGCCTGCTCGAGACCGTCTCCTACGATGCAACCGAGCAGAGCGGTACGGGCGTGACCATCGACGCCAAATACGTCGACGATCACCTGGGCAATCTCGTCAAGGACGAGGATTTGAGCCGCTATATTCTGTAGCGCTCCGCAACTACCACGCTTGGTGAGTGGGCCAGATTGAGCTTCAGCGTCCGGAGTTGACCCCAAGGAGACGATTGCGCCTGACAGTTTTGCGGCATCCGATACAGCTTCCTAGCGACCGAACATCAACGGCACGAAGCGTTGCAGTTCAGCGCCGGGTAGATTGCTATACCGCCAGGTTCATCTTCCGTAAGAGCACTCTGTAACGGGGGTCCCCCCTCAGGTTCTTCAGCAGCGGATCCCATGGTAGCCATGGCACCCAGCCATCGTGCATCTGGAAGGCACGGTCCAGCCATGCAAATGCCATATCGAAGTCATTGCGATTGGCGTAGACCACAGCGATCGGATACTCGACTACTCCCGGGTATTTCGCCTCCGCGACCGCGAGTGCCCGATCTGCCTCGGTCCTCTGGCCCAACGCGTCGAGGGCCAGAGCTCGACCGACATCCCGATACCTCTGATCCGTTTCTTGTTCCATCACTGCGAGCGCCGCCGCGGGTTCGCTCCGCGCCAATAGCGTCCATCCAAGCAGAAAGTGACCCTGTGAGATGGCCGGGGCTAGGTCTAGCGCCTGACGATAGGCCGTCTCCGCCTCGGTGAGCCTGCCGCCTGCCAGGTACGCGCCTCCTAAGCCGGCAAAACTGCCATAATTCAACGCACTGAGAGGGTCCAGCGCCACGACCCGCTGTGCTAGCTGTAGGCCCTCGTCAAAATGACCCAGGGTTAGCGCGATAACCGTGGCGACCCCAAAAGCGTCAGCATTGCCGGGATTAAGCGCGAGTGCTTGATTGATCTCCGCCTCGGCCGCCTTCCAGTTCCACTCTGCGGTGAGTACCGCGCTCATTGCGAAGTGGGCATCCGACAGCTTTGGATCAAGCTTGAGCGCCTGTTCCGCGGCGTGACGCGCATCAGCAAGTACTTGTTGATACCCTCCGCTTGTAAAGGTCTCATAGTCATAGACACGCCAACCGGCGAGTGCCGCCCACGCGCGTGCGAACTTCGGATCCAACTTGAGCGCCCGCTGTAGATGATCGATCACCCGTTCGAGGTCAGCCTGTTGCGCGGCATTGGTCGCGATTGCCAGCGCCTGAAGATACAGCGCGTAGGCCTCGGTATTGGAGGTCGGCGCGGCCCTTGGCGTCTCGCCTTCCAGCAACGACACCTTGAGCGCCTTTACCACTGCACCGGCAATCTCGTCCTGAACCTTGAAGATGTCATCGAGCTGCCGATCGTAGGTTTCCGACCAGAGGTGGTATCCGTTATCCACTCGAATGAGCTGTGCAGTGATGCGGAGCTTGTTGCCGGACTTACGCACGCTACCTTCGAGCACGTGCGAAACGCTGAGTGCCTTGGCAATGTCAGCAATGGTCGTTTGCTTGCCTTTGAAGTAGAAGGACGAAGTTCGTGCGGGCACGCGTAGATCTGGCACTTTCGCCAGCATATCGATGAGTTCTTCCGACAACCCGTCGGAGAAATACTCCTGGTCCTTCTTCTCGCTCATGTCGACGAACGGTAGGACCGCGACGGACTTTTCCGGAATCGTGGGTGCCACAGTGACCGGCACGGGTGCTGACGCGACCGGCGTTGTTGCGGGCGCTGCCGCAGCTCGATGGCTGGATAGCCATAGGCGGTCCGCCGCGAATCCCACGAGCGCCAATCCGACGACGGATGCGACGATGAGCGCCATCCGCTTGCGCGACCGTTCGGACACGGCCGGTGCGGGGGCATGCGCCGTGGGCACGACTGTCGGCGTCACGGTGGGGGCTTGTATGGCGACCTGTACCGCAGCAACGAGCTTGGGCAGCGCACGCACCGCATCGCCAGAGCTCGCATCCAGCCACTGCGAGGTATTGAGGAAGTACTCAAGGCCCGCAGGTAAAGTTGCTTTATCGATGCGCAGCGATATGACCGCATGCCGCTTTGAAGCTGCGCGCTCCACCTCCCTGAGCACGTGAGGGGAGGTGGCAGCGTTCTGCGATAGTATCAGTACGATCGCCTTGGCGGCGTCGATGGCGTGAACGATCTCATCGCCATAGAAAGCGCCGGGGGTCACGTCCCTCGGCGCGATCCAGCACGTTACGCCTGCCTTTTCCAGAGCCTCACAAGCGGTTTCGGCAATGCCACTATCCAGCGAGGCGTAGCTGATGAAGACAGGAGCCGCAGTACCGCCCGCCTTTTGCTCGCCGCCGCCCACGGACATTTCGAGTTTCCCCCGCTACTGGCCCGCCATGGTCGTGGATGCTCTCCCGGTTAGCAACCGGCTTGGATTAAGGGTCACGCAATGACCGCTTTGTGGCGGCGAATTAACGTGGCTGGACTTCCGCTTCTGGGCCGCCTGCTGACGGATTGGCCTGTAGTACCGGTTTAGTCCTTTGACCCTTTGCAGTCGTCCGGACATGTCTGCTCTCCCGTTACCCAGGAAAGCAATTGAAACCCGCTCTGCGGTGCTCTTGCCCCATCGTCACCGAGTCAATGGGTGTTCATCAGCGCGAACAACTTGCGCTTCCTCAAATGCCTTCATTCGTGCGTTCTGGTCGTCCGTTGTCGCTTGCTCCTTTTCGCTCCAGTTTATCCCTACAAGATTTTGCACGTCCTCGGCGGACGGCGCCGGCGTGAAATCGGGAAAGAAACTCTCGACGTTAGTCTGGGCGTTGGCTGCGAGGCCATAACGCAGCAGGGTTTCCGAGGTCAGATCGATTTCCCGGGCAATTTGTTCCTTGCTGAGATGCGAAGCGTCGGATCCCACATTGGAAAACCGCATAGCTTCATATTTGGCCTCCCGCGCGCGTTCCATTGCATTCATGCAGGCTTCCAACACCCTGTAGAGGTCGGCGTTCAATCGGACCTCGTCTCTCGGCATGTATTCCAGAATTCCACTGCGCTGAGCCGTCTCCCAGGCGCCCGTGTGGTAGTAAATATTGTGTCCGTACCACGTCAATGTCCCGGGCCACTGATTCGATGGTGCGCCCGGATGACTTAGCAGGTATTGGAAGATCGCGAGGTTTCCCTGGAGCTTGGGAACGAACCGATGGAACTCTTCGGTTGTAATGGAAAAGCGATAGGTATTGATCGACCGCTCGATCCGAAGTGATTCCCGGATTTCCGACACTTGGTGACGGTGGTGAAAGAATTCAACCGTCTGCTCGAGCCCCACAGCGATACACAATCCCACAACAATGGTGGCGATATGTATAAAGAAGTCTCTCCATGTGTGAATCGATTCATGGGGAGGATGCATGTCGAGCATAGGGGCTGAGACCTCCGACGTTGAGCGTGTTTCCGCATCCGGGGGCACCGCGGCCTGGGGCATTTCGGTGGGCATTTGAGGTATTGCTGGTTCGGCGGCGTCGGCCATACACGGGCTCTTTGTTGGCGTCTCCATAGCGTACCGCAAGCTGCCAGCGTCCGCTTCCGGGCAGTAATTTCGGGGTGGTGTGCGTCCGGGTTTGGCCGCCTGCTGACGGATTGGCCTGAATTCCGGAGCTGACCCTGAATTGCCGGACGCGAGCGGCAGCTTTGAGGAAGCGGAAGATTGGTTAGAGACCTCAAAAAGCTATGGTTATTTCTATGCGCGTCGCTGTTTGCGAATGCGGGCGAAATCCCAGATGTCCTTGCCGGCCTTCTTCAATAATCGACGCAACATCTTCGTGTTGACTTCGCTGACTACTTGAAACCTTATCCGTGCGGCTTTGAATTGGCCGACGGGAATCAGCGACTGATCCTCAAATGCTTGACCATTCCAAAATAGTAGTGTCACGCCAGCTTTTGCTTTGATGCTCACGCCAACTACAGCATTCTCACCGATAAACCACGCGGGCGACCCATGATATAGGCGCGCAGTAGACGTGGGCAGGCAGCGCCGAATCTCAGATACTACCCGTCGGCAGATTTCACCATGCGCCGGGGTCTGCGCCTCCAGATATGCCTCCACGCCATCCGCGTCCACGATCCTTTCTTTGACCACGCTTCTTCCAGGGCGCGGTGACAATGCTTGCGTTGATGCTGTCGCCGCGGTTCTTTTTATCCCCTGACGGAATGGATGGCAACCACGATTGGTGCGGCGCGGCGAAATGACTGCATTCGGGGAGTCATTTGGCCACACTGAACTTCCGGTTTGGCCGGGTTCGGGCCCCGCGGCGACCGACGGTGATTCTGGTCATATTGACGGCTGTGTGTCATTCGCGAGCGGGTAGCGGAATTGCGCAACGCGGCAACGGCTATCTCGGCAATTCGCAGCAAATGAGTCGACAAACGCCCGCGGTTACCGCTGCGGCGCCTTACTGCGCGACTTCTGCGGCTATATCGGCAGGCGCCTCCAGATAGGGTGCCAGGGCGCTGATGTCCAAAGGCTTCACCAGATGCGCATCGAATCCCGCTGCCTGAGTGCGCTTGCGGTCGCTATCCTGACCCCAGCCGGTGAGGGCAATGAGCGTCATCGCATGCCCCCAGGCCTCGGCACGCACCCTGCGGCCCACCTGAACGCCGTCGAGCTTGGGCATGCCGATATCGAGCAATAAGATCTCCGGCTTGCAGACCGCCGCCTGTTCGAGAGCCTCCTGCCCGTCTGCGGCCGTGTAAACCTCATGGCCATCGCAGCGCAGTAGCATGGCCAGACTCTCGAGCGAATCGCGGTTGTCATCGGCGATCAGGATGCGCCTTGGCAGCCGTCGCACGCGTGCGACGGGTGCGGCTGCAGCGGAACTCTTGCGGCGCGCATTCTGCAGCAACGGCAGGCGCACGACGAACTCGCTGCCCCGATTCGCACCTGCGCTGTAGGCGGCCACCGTGCCGCCGTGCATTTCCACCAGCTTGCGCACCAGCGCAAGTCCAATGCCCAAGCCCCCCTGGGCGCGGTGCGTCGTGGCATCGGCTTGAGTAAACAGATTGAACAGGCGCGGCAGCAATTCGGGGGAAATGCCCAGACCTGAGTCTTTGACGCGTACCTCAACCATTTCCTCCGCACGTTGCACGCTCACATTGATGCGCCCTCCGGCCTCGGTATATTTCACCGCGTTGTTCAAAAGATTGCTGAGCGCCTGGGTGAGGCGTGTCAGGTCGCCCTCGACCTCGAGTGATTGATCGTGCATGTCGATCACGAGTTGGTGCGTCTCACCCACAATCATGGGCTGCACGGTTTCAATGGCGCGCGTCAGCACAGTCGCAACGCTCACCGGTTCGCGCGCGAGCGTAATCGCGCCGCGCGTGATGCGTGATACATCGAGCAGGTCATCCACGAGCCGTGCCAGGTGACCGAGCTGACGCTCGACCAGATCGCGTGCCCAGATGAGCTGCGGATCTTCAATCGGGCAGCGCCGCATGATCTCCACGGCATTGCGGATCGGCGCGAGCGGATTGCGTAGCTCGTGCGCGAGGATGGCGAGAAATTCATCCTTGGTGCGATCCGCCTCCTTGAGCAACGCCTCCGCCCTGGCGCGCACTGCAATTTCGCCCTGCAGTGCGCGATTCGCCTGCTCGAGCTCGGCGTTGGCCTGGCGCAAGGTACGATTCATGCTCTCGAGTTGGCGGGTCTTTTCTGCCTCCAGCGTCGAGTTCTTCAGTGCCAGAAGCGCGTTCGCCTCGCCGAGGCTGACGTTCAACTGCTGCAGTTCGCGGCGCTTCAGATGCAGCTCGACCAGCACCGAGATCTTACTGCGCAGTATTTCCGGGACTACCGGCACATTGACGTAATCAATGGCGCCAAGCTTGTAGCCCTGCAGGCACTCGAGCTCGGTTACGTGCACGCCGGTTACAAATATGATGGGCGTGCGCTCGAAGCGCGGATGCTCATGGATGAGCGCGGCGGTTTCGAAGCCATCCATGCCGGGCATGCTCACGTCGAGCACCACCACCGCGAACTCCTGGCTCATTATGCACTGCAGCGCCTCGAAGCCGGAATGCGCGTGCACCAAATTCTGGTCGAGCTCCTTGAGGATCGTGTCATAGGTCAAAAGCCGCGACTCCTGATCGTCGACCAGCAGAATGTTGACCTTTTCGTGCGTCGTATTGGAAGCCATTTACGAGGCTCTCCTCATCCGTACAGCCACATCCGAACAAGTGACAACAGCTGATCGGTATTCACCGGTTTGGCGACGTAATCGGAGGCTCCGGCCTGCAGGCACTTCTCGCGGTCGCCCTTCATGGCCTTCGCAGTAAGCGCGATGATCGGCAGCGTACGGAATTTTGGAGTCGCGCGGATGCGCCGCATCGTCTCGTACCCGTCCATCTCCGGCATCATGATGTCCATCAACACCAGCGACAGGTCCTCGGTGCTGTCGACGAGCTTAATCGCCTCCTGGCCGTTGTTGGCGCTGATGACCTGCATGCTGTGGCGCTCGAGGAGGCTATTCAGAGCGAAGATATTGCGAATATCATCATCGACCACAAGCACTTTCTTGCCTCGCAGCGGCTCATCGCTGCGATGCAGCGTTTCGATCATCTTCTGCTTGGCGGGCGGCAGGTCAGTCACCACGCGATGCAGGAACAGCGCCGTCTCATCGAGCAGCCGCTCCGGAGAGCGCACGCCCTTCACGACGATGCTCTTGGCGTGCTTGCGCAGCTCGCCGGCCTCCTCTTCGGACAGTTCGCGGCCGGTGAACACGACGATCGGCGTGTCGCGCAGCTGCGCATCCTGCTGGACTTCCTCCAGAAGCTCGAAGCCGCTGATGTCCGGCAGCTTCAGATCGAGCACCACGCAATCGAAGCTGCGCGCACGCATGCGCTCGAGCGCCTCGCGGCCGGTCGTGGCGGCGGTGATCTCTATGTCGTCGGAGCGCAGCAGTTCGCCGATGCTGAGCTGCTCGGCCGGGTCGTCTTCGACGACCAGCAACTGGCGGATGCGGGGCGCAACAAAATGTTTGATGCGCTGCAGCGCCTCCTCCAGTCCATCCGTTGTCAGCGGCTTGTTCATGAATGCGAAAGCACCGCGCTCGAGCCCATACTGGCGCTCCTCCTCGACGGTGAGGACCTGCACCGGAATATGGCGGGTCAGCGGATCGCGCTTCAGCTCGCTCAATACGGTCCAGCCGAGCATGTCGGGCAGGAACACATCGAGCGATATGGCCGTCGGCTTGTGCTGGCGCGCGAGCCGCAGCGCTTCCGCGCCGCTCTTCGCCATGATCACCTTGAAGCCCTGGTCGCGCGCGAGACTCAAGAGCACCTTGGCGTAGTGCGGATCATCCTCGACGACCAGCAACACCAGGTCCTCGGGCTGCAGCGCCTCACGGTCATCGGGAATGTCTTCTGCGCGCGGCGCCGGCAGCACGATCGCCTGGAACGTTCCCGTCGCGTCCTTCGCAGAGCCTGCCGCCGCAGGCAGCGCGATCTTCGGCTGTGGCGGCCCGACATAGACGAGCGGCAGGTAGAGCGTAAAGGTGCTGCCCACGCTCGGTGTGCTCGTGAGGCGGATCTCGCCCCCGAGCAGATGCGCAAGCTCGCGGCTGATGGCAAGTCCGAGGCCCGTGCCGCCGTAGCGGCGCGCGGTGCCGGCGTCGGCCTGCTGGAACGCCTCGAAAATAATGCGCTGCTTCTCCAGCGGGATGCCGATGCCGGTGTCGCTCACGGAGAATTCGACCACGGTCGGGGCTTGCGAGAGAACTGGGTGATCGAGGTTCCAGCCGCCGGTGGCAACGCCGACGCGTATGCGCACTCCGCCGTGCTCGGTGAACTTGAGCGCGTTCGAGAGGAGATTCTTCAGAACCTGCATCAGGCGCTTCGCGTCAGTCATCATCGTGCGACCGAGGTGCTGGTCAAAATCCGCCGTAAAGGCGAGCTTGCGCGCGTCGGCTTCGTGGCGGAAGTTGCGTTCCAGCGTCTCGCGCAGATGCGCGAACGAGACATCCTCGCACTCGACTGTGACCGTACCGGACTCGATCTTGGACAAATCGAGAATGTCGCTGATGAGATTGAGAAGATCCGTGCCGGCGCTGTGAATCGTCTTGGAGAACTCCACCTGCCGCGCAGTCAGATTGCGGTCGGGATTTTCCGCCAGCTGCTGCCCCAGAATCAGAATGCTGTTGAGCGGCGTGCGCAGTTCGTGCGACATGTTCGCCAGGAACTCCGATTTGTAGCGCGAGGTCAGCGCCAGCTCCGCAGCCTTCTCTTCGAGGGCACGGCGCGCAAGTTCGATTTCCTGGTTCTTGCGCTCGACTTCGGCGTTCTGTTCCGCGAGCAGCCGTGCCTTATTGGCCAGCTCCGCATTCGTCTGCTGCAGCTCGGTCTGCTGCGTCTGCAGTTCTCCGGCGAGCTGCTGCGACTGCTTCAGCAGCCCCTCGGTGCGCATCGTCGCCTCGATCGTATTCAGCACCACGCCGATGCTGCCCGTGAGCTGTTCGAGAAAAGCCAGCTGCGATGCGGTGAATTGATGCGTCGAGGCGAGCTCAATGACCGCCTTGACCTCGCCCTCGTACAGCACCGGCAGCGCAATGACGTTGCGCGGCCGGGCACTCACGAGGCCGCCGCGTATATGAATGAGATCCTCGGGAATCTCTTCGAGCAAGAGGCGCTGGCGGTCCGACGCCGCCTGCCCGACGATTCCTTCGCCGAGCGCATAGCGACGCGGCGCCGCGCCGACCTCCGGGTCGGCGTAGGTCGCCAATTGCTGGAAGTAGTAATCACTGCCACCGCTTTCCACGACGTAGACGATGCCGTGCTGCGCATTGACGAGCGGTGCGAGTTCCGATAGCAGCATCTGGCCCACCTGCACCAGATCGCGCTGCCCCTGCATCATGCGGCTGAATTTGGCGAGGTTGGTCTTGAGCCAGTCCTGCTCGGTGTTGCGCGCCGTGGTGCCGCGCAGATTGCCAATCATCGCATTGATATTGTCCTTCAAGTCCGACACTTCACCGCGCGCCTCGACCTGGATCGAGCGCGTGAGGTCGCCCTGCGTCACGGCGGTCGCAACTTCGGCGATAGCGCGGACCTGGGTGGTGAGATTGGCCGCGAGCAGATTGACATTGGCGGTCAGGTCCTTCCAGGTGCCGGCGACGCCCGGCACGACGGCCTGGCCGCCGAGCTTGCCCTCGGTACCGACCTCGCGCGCGACCGTCGTCACTTGGTCGGCGAAGATCGCCAGGGTGTCGGTCATGCTGTTGATGGTGTCGGCGAGCGCTGCGACTTCGCCTTTCGATTCCACCATCAGGCGCTGGCGCAGATCGCCGTTGGCAACCGCGGTCACGACCTTGACGATGCCGCGCACCTGATTCGTCAGGTTGTTTGCCATCACGTTGACGTTGTCGGTCAGGTCCTTCCAAGTGCCGGCGACGCCCGGCACGACCGCCTGGCCGCCGAGCTTGCCCTCGGTGCCGACTTCGCGCGCGACACGCGTGACCTCGGCCGCAAAGCCGTTCAGCTGATCGACCATCGTATTGATCGTCTCCTTCAGCTGTAGAATCTCGCCCTTGACGTCCACCGTGATCTTGCGCGACAGATCGCCGCGCGCGATGGCGGTCGCGACCTCGGCGATGTTGCGCACCTGGCCGGTGAGATTGCTCGCCATCGAATTGACGTTGTCGGTGAGATCCTTCCACGTGCCTGCAACGCCGGGCACGATTGACTGACCGCCGAGCTTGCCTTCGGTGCCGACTTCGCGCGCGACGCGCGTCACCTCGGCGGCGAAGCTATTGAGCTGGTCAACCATCGTGTTGATGGTCTCCTTCAGCTGCAGGATCTCACCGCGCACGTCGACCGTGATCTTGCGCGACAGGTCGCCGCGCGCGATGGCGGTCGCGACCTCGGCGATGTTGCGCACCTGGCCGGTGAGATTGCTTGCCATCGAATTGACGTTCTCGGTCAAATCCTTCCAGACAC
>Ga0302183_10000980_pt1 | contig 13325 bp, 12 predicted proteins | sample I_Palsa_N3_2_FD_200232 | JGI IMG/M metagenome (GOLD analysis project Ga0302183, IMG submission 200232) | Peat permafrost microbial communities from Stordalen Mire near Abisko, Sweden - I_Palsa_N3_2 | ecosystem: Environmental > Terrestrial > Soil > Palsa > Peat permafrost | place: Sweden...
CTTCCGCAACCTCGACAACAACCACCGGCGGAGGTTCGTTCATCCACGCTTCCAGAAGCGTCGACGCCACCGCCAGGATCACCGGACCGACGAACAAACCGACTATCCCGAACGCAAACATGCCGCCCAACACGCCGGCCAGGATCAACAGCATCGAGAGGTTCACGCCTCGCCTGATCAGGATCGGCCGCAGCAAACTGTCGAGCATGGCAACTGCCACTGACCAGATCAGCAGAAGGATCGCAGTGACGGTTGCGTCATGCATAAACAGCCACGCGACGCCACCAAGCAAAGGCAGCAACGGGCCGATCTGTGCCAGGCACAACATCAGCATCACCGCGGTCAGGATCCCGGCAGCAGGAACGCCTGCTATCCACAGACCGATCCCGCCCAGCGCGGACTGCGCCACCGCCGTCACGACAATCCCGAGCGCGACCGCGCGAATCGCCAGTCCCGCCAGCTTGACCGCTGCCGCGCCGCGCTGAGCTGCCAGCCGGGTTGCGAAACGCGTAACGAAGCGACCCGCTGCTTCACCCTGGCTATAGAGAATGCCCGCGATGATGATCGTGACGAACATGTGAATCACGAACACACCCACCGCCGCTGCATGACCGAGCATCCAGCGTGCGACGATCGTCAGATACGGTTCCAGCTTCGCCAGAATGCCGCCCGGCCCGGCGTCAGACAGGGTCTGCCATTCATGCGCGACTCGCTGCCCGGCCAGCGGAATCTCACCGACCCAGCTGGGCGGCGGGGCCAGTGCATAGCTGGGCAAAAGCTTGATGGTGCCCATGATGTCGGCCGCGTGTAAGGCCAGTGTCGAGATGGCCTCGTAGAGCGGCAGTGCAATCACGAGCAGCAGGATGATCAACATCACCAAGGTGGCAATCCAGCGGCGATTGCCGACGCGGCGCTGCACCGCCAGCATCACGGGCCAAGTGGCAACCACAATAGTCGTCGCCCAAATAAGCCCGGGAATAAACGGCCGCAAAATATAGAGGCTGCCGATTGTCAACGCGGACAAGATGACAATAACGAACAGAATGCGGGCAATATCGACTGGTTGACGCGGGGTCATTTCGTGCTCCTGACAAGAATTTCCTGGCTGTGCCTGAACGCGCGTTCCGAACACCCGACATCGGATTCGGCTGCACGAGCCGCATAGCGAGCCCGATGCCTGACTTAGTTTACCGGTTATTGGTTTCCAACAGTGTGCCTGGCCCGGACACAGGATGTCGGCGGCTTCCGCAAGAGGTCACCCCAAGTGCGGCGAAGCGACTTTGACAGGCTTCGCCCCGGATGTCGATATGTCTCAGGCGCTGAATGCGGTCATGTCGGCAAACTTCGTTGCATGGGCCGATACGTACGACGCGTTCGCATCACGTTATACAGGAAATGAGCACGCCACCCAGCGGTATCGTGAATGTGTCGGTCGAGCCGATGCGCGACACGCGGGTCCGCCAGCCGGTGACTTCGGGCGTTATTGACCAACGTTTCGCATGATTCGCCGCCTGTCGTATCTTCGCGGCTGCTGCTCGGCTGCTTCTGTCTTCTTCCCACGCCGGCAGCACTTCGCGTTCGATCGACGCATCGTGCAACGCCGGAAAGTCTTTGCGGAATTCGGAGATGTCGTCGAAACGGTCTGACACCGGGATGTTCTACGTACCGCCGCCGTTAAGGCCTCATCGTTCCAGTCGCGGCGAAGCGCGTGTGCAGACCGAACGCTGCCGCCAGGTTATGCGGCGTGTGTCCGCCGAACCTCAGCGCATCACGGTAATAGTCGCGCAACTCGTCACGATACGACGGGTGCGCACAGTGCTCGATAATCTGCAGCGCCCGCTCGCGTGGAGCGAGGCCCGTCAGATCAGCCAGCCCCATTTCCGTCACGATCACATCGACGTCATGCTCGTTGTGATCGCAATGCGGCACCATCGGCACGATGCTCGAGATCGCGCCGTTCTTGGCCACGGACTTGGTCGCGAAGATCGCATAGGCCGCATTGCGCGCGAAATCTCCCGAGCCGCCGATGCCGTTCATCATGTGCGTGCCGCCCACATGGGTGGAATTCACGTTGCCGTAGATATCGACTTCGAGCGCCGTGTTGATCGCGATCAGCCCGAGCCGCCGGATGACTTCGGGATGGTTGCTCACCTCCTGAGGGCGCAACACCAGCTTGTCCCGGTAGCGCGAGAGGTTATCGAAGACCTGCCGTTGACGGTCTTGAGACAACGTGATCGATGCGCCGGAGGCAAAACTCACCTTGCCCGTATCCATCAGTTCGAAGGTCGAGTCCTGCAACACTTCGGAATAGATCGTCAGCGCTTCGAAAGGCGAGCTTGCGAAGCCGGACAGCACCGCGTTGGCGATCGTACCTATGCCGGCCTGCAGCGGCGGCAGCGTTCGAGGCAGGCGCCCGCGCGACACTTCGTGCTGGAAAAACTCGATCAGATGACCAGCTATGCGCGCGGTGTCCGCGTCCGGTTTCTCGACCGTGGAGGGACTATCCGGGCAGTGGGTAACAACGATCGCGGCAATCTTCCCGGGCGGCACATCGATCGACTGCGTGCCCACGCGGTCGTCAGGACGCACGATGGGAAGCGGCTCGCGCAGCGGCCTGTCAGCCGGCAGCCAGATGTCGTGCAAGCCCTCAAGCGCGGCAGGCTGCGCCAGATTGATTTCGACGATCACCTTCTGCGCGCAAGCGGCGAACGTCGCTGAATTGCCGATGGACGTGGTCGGGACAATGCCCCCGGTTTCCGTGATTGCGGCAGCCTCGATGATCGCGATGTCCATCGACCCGAGGCGATTCGTGCGCAGCAGTTCCACGGTCTCGGACAGATGCTGGTCGACGTACATCACTTCGCCATTGTTGATCGCGCGGCGCAGCGTACTGTCGACCTGAAACGGCAGTCTTCGCGCCAGCACGCCGGCCTCGGTCAGGATCTTGTCGGTGTTGTGTCCGAGCGAAGCGCCCGTGACCAGCGTGATGCGCAATGGCTGGCCCTCGCGTTGCGCACGCTCGGCCAGCGCCGCTGGCACGGCCTTGGCGTCCCCGGCGCGCGTGAAACCGCTCATGCCGACCACCATGCCGTCATGGATCAACTGCGCGGCGTCGGCACTCGACATTATTTTACTCAGCAGTGCTTTGCAACGAATGCGGTCTTCGACCATTTGAATATTCCTTGGGACCGTCGATCGCGGGCTGCGCTCGTTCTGGTCAGATGAGCGGCGACCTGGCGTTGTGCCCCGCCGCCGCTGCGCGAATCAACTTCCGCCAAAGAAGAGAGAGCAGTAGCTGGCAGGTCCGACGCATTCATCCGGCTTGCGTGCTGCGTGAGGCGCCTGTGAGACCTCACGAACTGCCGCGCCCGCTGTATCGGTTGCAACCGTTCGCTGAACCTGCTGCGCCGCTTGCGGGTTCGCCGCGGCCGCCGCACTCACCGGGCTCGATTGTGCATACACCGTCGACAGGACAAACCACGAACCAGCCAGCAGCGCACTCTTCAATAATTTCATTTCACTTTCCCCGTTTCGTTACTTGCATGCAGCGATCAACTCGCCGCCGAGGGAAATATATGACTGCGTGATGGGTTGATTAAGGGGCCGTAGTGTAAGGCACCCTTCTTGATCCGCGGGCAATCGGCGCGCGACTGTTTGCCACGGCGCGTGGACCACGCTGGTCAGCGCCGGTGGAACGGTGCATCGCGATCGAGCAACGCCGTACGAATGGAATGCAGCGACGCCACCATGCGTCGCACCTCGCGCCCGTGGCCATGCGCCACACACATTCCAAGGCTTTGTTGCGCCGCTTCGAGCGCCGACACCACAGCCCCGAGCGCCCGAACCCGGTGTTGATCGGTTGGCGCGGTGAAGAGCAGCGAAACGGCCTGCCGGAAGGACTGCATGGCCGCGCGCCAGTGCCCTTGTTCATCGATCGAGACGCCTGATGCCGCTTCACGCAGATCGATAACCGCCTGCCCCACTTCGAGTGTCGCCAGCATCCATCGCAACGCGCGCCGATGTTCTCGCGACCTGTCGGCAAGCAAGCCACGCAACTGGTACATCAAGTCGTGCGTGCTTGCGTGAAAGCGATGATTCAATCCAACGAGCCTGCCTTCGCATGCGCGCGCCACCTGAGCCCGCAGCTCGCGTTGAGTCCTTTCAACAAGCCATGCGGCATTAGGCGGACACACCAGCGCAAAACAGAGCGACGCGGCCAGCAACACCAGGACCACTGCAACGCCGTTATTCATCAGCGTCTCCGGGGCATAGCTCATGACATTGTCTGGTCCCGCGAGCAAGCAGAAGAACACAAGAAACCCCATCCCAAAACCACCGCCGTGCCGATGCGACGCCACATAAGTGCCCAGCACGACGACTGGCGCAAGGACGGCGCACAGCAACGCGAAGCCGTCGATGGCGGGATAGACGTAACGCGTCAGCCCGCAGCCGATGACCACCGCAAATGCCGCACCGGCAGCCATTTGCAGCGCGAGCCGGGACGGCCGCGCAGAGGTCGCGCACAAACCGCAGGCCAGCGTGGCCGCAATCACGGCCATGCCGCCGCTGGGCCATGCTGTCGCAATCCAGAAGCTGCCGATCAGCGCGACCGTCGTTGCAGTCCGCACGAACGAGGCAAGCACAACACTAAGGTGCGTGCGCGCCACGTGCGGATAGGTGACGCGGTCAGGCAGCGCGAGGGGCTCGTTGTGTTTCCACGCGGCATGCGTGCGGGTGTACCGGGCGAAGTCATCGACGAAACGAAACAGCAATTCGATGGCGGTATCGAAGTCGGGCAGCAGTGCGGGAGCGTCTGATTCCATCCGTACGCGACCGGTGCGAATGGTCTCCTGCATACCGGCCTGGAAGCGCTGCAAGGACCCGGCAAACTCCGCTTCGTGGTTAAGGCTGTCATGCGTTCGTAAGAGAATCGCGAGTGTGTCGAGGTGCGTAGAGATGAGGGTGACCAGCGCGGCGCCATCGTTCGCGAGCACACGCCTGAGCAACTGATGCAACGCATGCAGGCGCGCGCATGCATCGAGGAATGGCCGGCGTCTCATACGCGGCGTAACGAAGCTGGGCATCGAGGACAATGGTTTCATCGACCCATGCGCCAAAACGCTGTTCGAATGCGCCTCGCCCGACGCTGCGTTCGAGCACGTTTGCCGCGAAAGCTTTAAAATCCATGTCGCGGCGACGCAAACCCGCTGCGAATACGGTGCTCGCGCGCACAGGCATGATGAGCGCGCTGATCGTGCCCGAACAGAGTATGCCGAGCGTGACTTCGGCTGCGCGATTCAATGAGGCGAGCAGCAAGCCGTTCGGATCGTTCACGGCCGGTATGCCAATCAGCGCCGCCGTGTACCCTGCCAGCACGAAGCCGTACCACCGAAAGTGACGATACCTCACAGCCAGCGCCGTACAGACGGCAACCCATCCGGTCAGCCCGGCCATGTAGGCCTCTGGCTGCTGCACAAACACGCCTCCGAGCACCAGCGCGGCGAGCGCACCCAGCAGCGTGCCGAACATCCGGTAGACGCTTTTTGCGAGCACCATCCCCGCCAGCGGTTGCATCAGAACGACGGCCGTGGTCATCGCAACACGAGGATGCGGCAACTGAAGCAGCATCGCGAGGCCCATCGCGCTCGCCACAGCCATGAATGTTTTCAGCAGATGCAGCCAGGTGGGCGCAGCGGTCGCGAGCCAGTCGCGGGCGGCATCTTTCACACGATCCAACGCGCTCTCGGGCACCTCTTCGTCGTTCATGAACCAGCACGTTTCCTTGGGCCATCGTTAGGCGCGGGCAGCTCCGGCGTTCTTCATGCCATCACGCGAACCGCCCTGCGAAGGCGCCGATTGTATGGAGCCGGCGTCGCCGGATTAAGCCGCCGCGCCACAACCCGCTTCTCTGGATTCCGCAACAATGCCGCCGTGCCGCAGGCAGACAATTCGGCCTTCTTTGCCAACACAAGGTTCTGATGGATACGCTACAAAACATGCGCGTCTTTGCGCGCGTGGTCGAATCGGGCAGCTTCACGGCAGCCGCGATCAGCATGAATTCAAGCACCGGCGCGATGTCACGCGCCGTCTCCGAACTTGAAGAGCATCTGCGCACTCGCCTCATGACGCGCTCCACCCGCAAGCTCTCGCTCACGACAGCGGGCGAGCGTTATCTGGAACGATGCCTGCAGATCCTTGCTGACATCGACGGTGCCGAAGAAGAGGCGAGCTGCGCGCACGAACATCCGTCAGGGACGTTGCGCATGTTCAGCTTCGCGAGCATCGGACAGCATTACGTGCTGCCCGCGATTGCGCAGTACCGGCGGCAGTATCCGGACGTCTCGGTCGACCTCACGCTGTCGCAACGCATGCCTGATTTGTTCGAGGGAACCAGCGACGTGGCGATCATCTCGGCGGCGTCGCTGCCCGACTCCGAGATGGTTTCGCAGCCGCTCGGCGCCACCTTCAGCATCCTGTGTGCATCGCCTGAGTATGTACGTTTGCAGGGTATGCCCGAGCGCCCTGCCGATCTCGCGCAGCATCAGTGCCTGACGCTGCATACGCCCGCGTTTCCGGCCAATGAGTGGACCCTCGACGGTCCCGATGGCGTTCAGACAATGAACATCAGCGGCCCGGTGCAAGTGAATATTGCGGAGTCGCTCGCGGTGGCAATCCGTGAAGGTCTTGGCATCGGCATGCTGCCGCTGTATGCCGCCGTCGAGGGCTTGTGCAACGGCTCGCTGGTCCGCGTCCTGGACCAGCACATTTTGCAGAAGACGAATATCTATGCGCTTTACGCGTCACGCCGCTTCGTCGATGCAAAGACGCGCACGTGGATCGACTTCCTGCGCACTTACCTGCCCGCCATGATCGAGCGCGATGAAGCGGTGCTCGCCGATGTCGCTCGCACTCAGTCGGTCAAGGTCAACGAAACTTTCCCACCTGATTTCATAACAATGCCTTCCGGGCAAAGGTCTTAATCTTAAGCGCGTGCTTACCTAGACTTGAGTCACCGGTCGCGAACAAGACTGCTCGCACCGGACCAAGACCTAAACGAGAGGTAAGTCATCATGAAGTCCCTGATTCAAGCCGTTATTGCCGTTGCCGTGCTTTCTGCTCCTGTCGCATCGTTCGCTCAATCGAACGCACCGGTCACCCGTGCGCAGGTTCGCGCGGAACTGACCCAGCTTGCACAAGCCGGGTATCACGTGGGTGATGGCGATAACACGCGTTATCCCGAGGACATCCAGGCCGCGCAAGCACGTATTGCCGCTCAAAACAGCGCGGCGACCAGTTATGGCGGCGGCGTCAACGGCACGTCGGCTTCGGGGCACCCGGGTGTATCGGCCACTGACTGGAATGCGATGTACACACGTTAATGAAGCTGGCAGCCGGTAACGGATGCGCTAAACCGGCGCCGAATAAAACCGTGGTCGTGATCGCACGCCTCACGCCTCAGACTCGGACTCAGCGGTCGACACCCTGTTCCGGCCGGTCGCCTTGGCGTAGTACAAGGCTTCGTCGGCCGCTTTGATCACCGTCGTCAGATCGTCGTCCATCTGCGGTTCACGGCTCACCGCGCCAATACTCGCCGTCACGCATCCAAACTCGCTGCCCGCGTGCTCGATATGGCAAGCGCAAATAGCGGAGCGAATCTTCTCCGCGATCAGCGAAGCGCCGAGCGCCGATGTATCGGGAAGCACAACAATAAACTCCTCGCCCCCATAGCGCGCAGCGCTGTCAGCCGGACGCCGGATGTTGTCGGCAATACAGCGAGCGACCGCCGCCAGGGTATCGTCGCCGGCCTGATGGCCGTAGGTGTCGTTGTAAGCCTTGAATCGATCGATATCGACGAACAGCAGCGACAGCACGCTCTGCGAGCGTTTCGCGCGACGCCACTCGAGTTCCAGTATTTCGCCAAGACTGCGGCGATTGTTCAACCCGGTCAAGCCGTCCGTTCGTGCGAGCAATTCCAGCGCGGACTCAGCCCGCATGCGCCGCCGCAACTGCACCCCGAGCAAAATGGAGAGCGCGATGAACGCCACGCCGAACACGGCCATCAGCGACCCGATCGTGAAGGCCCGGCGCCGCCATGAAGCGTAGATATCCTCCTCGGACGCCGCCGCCATGATGATGAGCGGCGCGCGCGGGAAGTTGGCAAACCAGTACAGCCGGCGATTGCCATCGATTGACGATTTTTCGCTAAAGCTCCCTTCCGGCGCCAATAGAAACTGCTTGAAAGTAGCGGCGTCCTTGATGTTTCGCCCGATAACCTTGGGATCGTACGGTTGCCGCATCAGCATGGAGCCGTCCCTTCCGATCAGCGAAAGCGAGCCGTGCGGGCCGAGCGCCAACCCGGCGAACAGGTCGTGGAAATACGCAATATTCACCGCCAGAAGCACGATCCCCGCAAAGGATCCGTCCGGGTTGGAAAGCCGTCTGCTCAGGCCAATGCTTGGCGTGCCGTTGCGCAAGCGAGACAGATACGGATCACTTATGTACAGACCCGCATGGGGGTCGTCGCGTTGAACCGTGAAATACGGCCTGTCGCTGAAATTACCGGTTCTCGGCGTATCACCGCCGGAATCCATGACAACGTTGCCAAGCGCATCCATCACCAGCATGGAACCGAGATATTTCGCGCTGGCGGCGCGGTCGAAGAGTACCTCCCGGCGCAAATGGGGCGGTAATGCCATCACGTCCGCTTCTTGAAGCCCGTCGACTACGGCTTGCAGCGACAACTCGTAAAGTTCGAGATTGCGTTCGATATCGCGCTGTGCAATGACGGCGATATCGCGCAAAGTGTCGCGGGTATGGTCCAGCGCATCCTGGCGACTCTGATACAGGACCAAACCGCACAGGCCCATCATGACAACTGCAATAAAAACGCCACACGAAGCGACAGCAACGGACGTCGACAGCCCGAGCTTGATGCGGCTCACGATGCCGACGCAGCTGGATTGCTCTGCTTTTGTCATTGTGGTTGCGGTCTTTCCTACTTGATAGAGGACACGGCTCTGGTCCCTGGTCCCGACGGATCAGCCTCGATGCATCCGCGGGTCTCACGTTCATCACGTTCAACTAATGTCTGACCGACATCCCGCCGCCAAACCTCCATTCGAAAGGCATTACCACCCGGTTCATTACACGCTTCACTGCGCGCATCACTATCAGTATTACCACTAGCTACCGGCTTGGCGGTTCATTTGCCATGCCGTAATGCACACGCCATTATTGGCGGGCGGGTTTCCAACGGAGAATGTGCCACCCCACCGCTGTTTCCCGCGTTACGAATCATATTCCATCAACCCCGTACCCGGTGTTTTCGTGGAAAACCAGGCTCATAAGGAGGCGTCGATGTTTCAACCGCTATATCAAGTCCAAGAAGTGACGCAAGAAACCAAAGAACTGGCAGCGGCGCGCAAGATTGCGGCAATTGTCGCGGCGCTCACCCTTCCCACCATTGCTCGTTCAGAACTCACTTACCGTGCCCTGCCCGCTGACCTGGAAGCGAAGCTGATTGGCTATCTCCAGGGATTTTGCCTGCCAATCTGCGCGGCGTGGCAAATTGACGACTCCGATGTTCCGCTTGCAGCCACCGGCCTTGTCATTACCTTGATCTTTCCCGACAGTCCGGCATCGTTCACCCGATCGATCGACAGTGCAATCGTGAACTCGGAGGCGTTCAGCAAAGGCATGGAGGCAGGCCGCCGCGATGGCGAACTTTATCGCACCACCGGGCGTAAAGGCACCGCGCTATTGCAGATATTAGCGAACGATTTCCGGGGGTTTTGCGACTATTCAAAAATTACCGCGGACGTGCCCGCTTAAGACTGCGTAATCCTTCGCGTTTATCGCGGACTGACATCGGGTTGGCAATCCGGGGAATCGAAGCTGAAAAACGCTTCGAGGGACGAGTGCTGTCCGCCGGTTTTCGGCGCGGGTCGCCGGTCAACCGGTTATTCCACCGCGCCTCCTGCAAAGGCGCAGTGTGCCCTCAATCCAGCATTTTTTCATCCAGCAGCGCATCGATGAATGAACGCACTCTGGGCGGCATCATTCGTGCACTCGGCGTCATCACGCTCACCGGTAGCGGAGCGGGCCGGCACTCGCGCAACAACTCAACCAGCGTTCCCTGCCTGATGTGCTGCGTCACCATGTGTTCAGGCACCTGCGCTATGCCGGCGCCCTGCAATACCGCTTCCACCATGGCGTCTCCGTGACTTAAAGCAAAACGTGATCGTGGCCGCAATTGAATCTTTTCTCCGCCATCCACGAACTCTAGGGGGCGCTCGCGGCCGGATGTAGGCATCCGAAACAAAATGACGGATCGCCCTTCGACTTCCTCAACAGCGTTCAACGCGCCATGGACTTTTATATAGTCGGGACTGGCGCAAAGCACGAGATGCTGATTGTCGAAGCGGCGCGCAACCAGACCGGAGTCGTCGAGTGAGCCGATGCGTATCACCGCGTCCAGGCCTTCACTCACCAGGTTGACTCGCTCGTCCGTCAAACGCATGTCGACGTTGAGCGCGGGATGAGCGGCAAGCAAGCGGGTTAATACAGGGACAATCTTGCGTGTTCCGTAGCCTATCGGCGCACCCACGCGCAACGTGCCTGAGGGCGCTTCGGCCGAGCGTGCAGTCGATAACTCCAGCGAGTCAATCTCTTCCAGGACCCGTGCGCACTTCGCGAAAAGGGCGTCGCCCTCCGCGGTGAGCCGGACTGCGCGAGTCGTTCGATGAAACAACCTCACGCCAAGATCACTCTCCAGGCGCGCCACGCTCTTGGCGACCGAAGAAGGGGCAAGACCGAGTTCGCGGGCCGCCGCTGCGAAGCTGTTATTTCTCGCCACGGCGGCAAAGCTCATAAATTGCTTGAGATTTTTCATGATCGATTCACGGTATGTTGCCGTGAATGTTACGGCATCGACGCATGTTTTTCTCGACAGGCCCGCGATTTATAGTGAACGCCCAAGTCCATGATCTTGTCGAGGAATGCCATGTTTGTATTGAATACCGAGCCGCCTGAATACAATTTTGCCGGTACGCGGGTGCGTTTGCTGATGTCGGGAAAGGACACGGGCGGCGCTTTCTGCATGATGGAATTTTTCGGACCGCCGAACCGGGCCACGCCGCTGCACGTGCATGAGCGCGAAGAGGAAACCATCGTCGTTCTTGAGGGGGTTGTCGACGTAACGGTCGATGGAAAGCTCGTCAGCGTGCGCGCGGGCGAAACCGCTTTGTTGCCGCGCAACGTTGCGCATCGGCTGGCTAATAACACCGAGCTGCCCTCAAGGTATTTGATCATCTGCACGCCCGCCGGATTTGATGACTTCGTCGACGCTTGCGCCGACGTCCAGGCGGGCCCCGTCACGCCTGTCGCGCCGCGGCCGGAAGATATCGGACGCATGCGGGAAGCCGCGCCGCGCTTCGGGATTACCTTGCTCCCGGGCTAGAGGGTCGCCCTTTCGTAATTGGACTACCGGGCTATCGGACTACTGGCCGCCGCATGACAAGTCGCCTTCTTCGCAGTGCAATTGCGCGCCCAACAGCTTGGTCTGCGCCTGCGTAAGTTTGTCCATGCATGACGCATAGACCATGGGGTGAATGCTGCCGTCAATCGTGCCCAAGGTCTCGAACCGGCACTGTGCGTCACGGTAAGCCAGCCATGCGCGTTGCGCATTTTGCAGGCTCGTCTTCCCCTGCTGGCTGGTTTTCGCAGACAACGCTCGATAGACCTCGTTCAGCTTTGCATCGGATGCCTTGAAGTCCTTGTCGGCACATTCGTTGAGCGTCAACTGATCGGAAGCGTTCTTGCAGTCGAGCTTCTGGGCATAAGCGGCGCTGCTGACTACCGACAGCAACAAGATGATCCCAAGCCGATTCCAGCGAATAGTCATGCATCTCCTCCTGACGAAGTAAAAATCGACCCGATCCGGAGCTACGAGCCGTACCCACACAGGATAAAACCCTGCGCATCAGGCATTTGCCGCAGCGCGCTTATAATCTTGCGCGGTACCGGGCATGCCGGATCAGAGGAAACGATCCGGCCGATCGTATCGCTGCGGTGCAGCGATACCGGGCTAGGTGAAACGCCCCGACTGCTGCAGGGTTTGCCCTGACGCAATTCCGGGCTACCTGGGTCGAGCCGCATTGCCAAACGCGTGGCTAGCCGGTTCGTGGCCGGTTCAATCACCTGCCCGGAACCGTCCCGAGATCAAACAAGATAAACAGGCCGGCGCGGCGTTATTCGCGCCGGCACCCCACATCGACTGAAAGAGTGATCATGACCATCTCCATGTACAGCACGTCCGTCCCGGTTTTCAAGCAGATGCTGACCGCCCTGTCCGACGTGCTCAAGAAAGCGGAAACGCACGCCACTGAAAAGAACATCGACCCGAACGCGCTGCTGCAAGCACGTCTGTTCCCGGACATGTTCCCGCTGGTGCGCCAGGTACAGATCGCCGCTGATTTCACCAAGGGCGTGACCTCGCGCCTGGCCGGCGTGGAAGTGCCGTCGTGGGCCGATACCGAAGTCACGTTCGCCGATCTGCAAGCACTCGTGGCCAAGGCACTGGCTTACATCGGCACGTTCGACGCTGCGCAATTCGAAGGCAGCGAAAACAAGGAAATCGTGCTGCGTCCGGGTACGCCGAAAGAGAAGAAGCTGGCCGGCAGCGCTTACCTGCAACACTACGGCCTGCCCCAGTTCTTCTTCCACGTGACGACCGCGTACGCAATCCTGCGTCACAACGGCGTGGATATCGGCAAGCGCGACTACATGGGCGCTTACTGATCTAGCTACTGATCTAGCTACTGATCTAGCGCATGTGCATCAAGCCGGCTGCAAAGGACTCGACACAGTCCCTTGCAACCGGCTTGATTTCAAACTCCCGGCTTCAAACTCCCAGCCTCAAATTTCAAGCGATCAAAAGGTCTGCCATTCCGGATCCTTGCCCACGACCGGCGCAATCCGGGGCGCAACCACCGCCCGTTTCGCGGGCTTCATCTTGCTCGCCGGACGACTGACCGCAGGAGCCGCTTTCGCCGGCGTCAAGGTCTGTGCAACCGGATCGGAAGCACTGATCCGGAAGACCGACACGAGCTCGCGCAAGGTGCCCGACTGAGCGGCCATCGACTGCGCGGCGGCGGACGCTTCTTCAACCAGTGCCGCGTTCTGCTGCGTCACTTCATCCATCTGCATGACCGCCTGATTGACCTGTTCGATGCCCGTGTGTTGTTCACCCGACGCCGCGCTGATCTCACCCATCAGGTCCGTGACGCGCTTGACCGACTGAACCACTTCGCCCATCGTGCGTCCGG
>Ga0302183_10000985_pt1 | contig 13239 bp, 14 predicted proteins | sample I_Palsa_N3_2_FD_200232 | JGI IMG/M metagenome (GOLD analysis project Ga0302183, IMG submission 200232) | Peat permafrost microbial communities from Stordalen Mire near Abisko, Sweden - I_Palsa_N3_2 | ecosystem: Environmental > Terrestrial > Soil > Palsa > Peat permafrost | place: Sweden...
CCGTCACCCTGCGCCCCCGAATGCAGGACCGCGACTTCCGCGCTAAACGCGTCCGTCGGCTTGAACAAGAGAGCCGCGCGCCCCGTGAAGGTCTTCTGGAAATTCCAGTCTTTCTTGTCGTTATAGATCGCAGGACTCGTGAGGGGCTCGGCCGGGTTGGCGAGCAGCGGAATGCCGGACACACCGTTATTACTGCGGGCAAAGAGGCCGTAGGTGTCAATGAATCCCGGCTCGTAGGTATATTTCGCGGAGGCACGAAAGGCGAGCACGTCGCCGAGCGGCACGTTGACCAAACCCCTGAGCAAGTACGGGGTCCCGTCGGAGTGGTCGAGCCGGCCTGCGCCGCCCTCGACCTGGCCTGAGAACGTGTTCAGTTCCGGGGAGTTGGGGATGAGCCGCAGAGCACCTGCCAGTGTACCGGCACCGTAGAGAGTTCCCTGCGGTCCACGCAGCACCTCGACCTGTTTGAGATCGTCCAGCTGATAGTAGCCGTCGATGGGGGAATTGCCGATGTAGGTTCCGACCGGGGCCTGCTCAAAAGTGCGGAACCCGCGTGTCGGCTCACCGGTCGCATTGATGCCGCGAATGATCGGTACGGTGGCTCCGGCGAGACGCGCGCCGTACTCGTACATGCTAAGGCCTGGGACCTCGGTCGCAAGCGAAGCGAGATCCGTCACGCCGCTTTCCGAGAGCCGCTCCGCGCTGACCACGGACATGCTATAGGGCACCGCCTCGAGCGTCTGCGCGCGGCGGGTGGCCGTCACGGTCACTTCCTGCAGCGCCCCGGTTGTCTCGGCGGCGGCGGAGGCGTCCTGCGCGTGCGCTCCCGGCGCCATCCCGTAAAGCGCGACGCATACTGCCGCGTGCACCGGGGTCAGCGCCTCGAATTTCCGTCGCAGGGTTTTCGGCGGGGTTCGACCCTTATTAATAGAGTGCGGCATTGCTGGTCTCCCGTTCGCGCGGCCATCGCTGGCCGCCGGCCCAATCTGTTCCAGTTTCGCCACTCCCTGATCGAGGACCCGCACGGACCGCGTTGCGGCTTCCGTTGTCGCCCTCCCCCGCGGTTATGCTCGGCGCTCAGCGCCTGCGCATTTTCGCCGCGACTCTCCAGTTCTTAGAATCGTTGCGCGATCGCTCGCGTGGTCCTTCATCAATATGTGACACGTTTGTGACGCGGTCTATGAGGATTCTTCGTTCTATCACGCGAGTTCTTAGGAATTCTCTACTTTTGATCGCGCCGTGCCCGCCACGCAACAAGGGGGCTTGGCGCGATGCCTGGCCACGAACCCCCGACAGGCTGCGAGGTCAGGAGCCACTCGCAACCGCTCACCCTGCAGCACCTCGGTTGACCCACCGACTGCACCGCGCGGACACTGACATCCTCGCGAACACACTTGGCCGCAATCGGCATGACCCATACCCCTGCGCAAACTCCAGCGAGCGCCAACTGGCCAATGAACGCCCAGCAGCTGGGCGAAGCGCTCGCGCAGGTTGAACGGAAGGTTAAAGGCGCGCGAGTCTGCCGGCCCGAGCACGGGCTCCTCGCCGCCCTGCTCTTGAGGCTCGGCCGCGCTGCAGATGCCGAACAGGTCGTGATCCATGCCTTGACCCTCCAAACAGGTTCAGCGGATGCTTACGACGGCCTCGCCTTCATTTCGATGTCTCTCGGCAAGCATGAGCGGGCCAACGACCTCTACCGGCGCGCCACCGAGCTTGCGCCCCGGGATCCGCGCTTCTGGTACAACCTGGCATGCAGCGAGCGAAGTCTCGGACGGCTGGCGGAAGCCGAGGCGGCGTGCGATCGCGCGATCGCGATCGACGCCGGACACTACGCGAGCTATCTCCTGCGATCTGAGCTCAAGGTCCAGACGGCCAGCGCCAATCATCTCGAGGAGCTTGAGCTGCGGCTGTCGCAACGACCGGACGACTACCGGGCGCGCATGTTTCTCGGCTACGCACTCGGCAAGGAACTCGACGACCTCGGGCGCTTCGACGATGCATTTCGCTGGTTCTCCACCGCGGCCCGCACGCGGCGCGAACGACTCGATTACAACGTCGCGGTTGACGTACGCAAGCTCGAGCGCATCGCGGAGCTGTACGACTCAGACGCTGTCAAGGCGCCGGAGGTTGCCGCCGTGAGTCCTGCCGCGACGGTGAACTCCTCGCGCTTCGTTTTCATTGTGGGCCTGCCGCGATCCGGCACCACCCTGGTGGAGCGCATTCTCACCGGCCTCCGCGGCGTTCGCTCCAATGGCGAGACGGACAACTTCTCGCACTCACTCCTTGGGGCCGCCCGGGGAGACGGGGATGTGTTCGCACGAGCCGCGCGGGCGGACCCCACCGCGGTGGCAAGCGAGTACGCGCGCCTCGCGCTCGCCGGGCCGCCGGCAGCTGCCGTTATCGAGAAGCTGCCTCTCAACTATCTCTATCTCGGGGCGATTCGGCGCGCTCTGCCGGGTGCGCGGATAGTACTCGTGAGCCGTTCTCCTCTCGACAGCTGCTTTGCGATGTACCGTACCCTGTTCGCCGCGGGCTACCCATTCAGTTACGACCTGGCGGAGCTCGGCCACTACTACGTCGCTTACGAACGTCTCATGGCCCACTGGCGCTCGACACTCGGCCCGCATCTGCACGAGGTGCACTATGGCGAACTCGTGCGCGATCCGAAGCGCGTTGGCGCCGCAATCGCCACGCATTGTGCGCTTGAGTGGGATGACGCTGCGGTCGATATCCAACAGAACAAATCCGTGTCGCTGACCGCCAGCGCATCACAGGTGCGTCGCCCTATTTATGGAAGCTCTTCCGGGCGCTGGCGCCGCTATGAACGGCATCTTGGAGCCCTGATCGGCGCGCTCAACTTGCGCGCCGCAGACGGCTCTACTTTCCAATAGGGTCGCGCGGGCGCCGGTGCCGCCAATCTGTAGGGCAACTGCCGCTCCAGCATCCCGGTCACCGCGAGCCGCTGACCAAGAGCATCCCATCGACTCATCGATGATGCCGCCAGTGCATCGCGAAGTAGAGCCTATAAATCAGATAAAAGAACGCTGCGCTCGCGCAAATGCACCCGACGAGCGTCAGTATCACCCCCATGGCGGCGCGTTTCATCCCGGGCGGCAATTGATCGTCCGTCATGTCAGCCCTGCTGCTAGTGTCAGTCGGTTGGTGCACTATAGAGCTTCCAACACGCATTCTGTGATGGAAGTCGCCGCTGGAATTAGCCGCTTCGCAGTAAGTTTATCCAGTATCAGGAGCTCGTGTGCGATATCCACGGATCAGGTCAGATTCTGCACTGCAGAGCGGCGCCCTCGTGGCGCTCTTGCTGCTCGAACCGCAGTGTGCGCTCCTGGCTCAGGAGGTATACAAGTCGACCGATGCGCAGGGCCACGTGGTTTACTCGGACCGCGCCAGCACCTCGACCGCACAGAAGTCCGCCGTACACGTCACGCCGCCGGACCCGGCTGAAGTTGCACGGATAGCCAAGGAGCAGGAGATCCTGAACGCCCAGGAGGCCCAACGTAAACAGCAGCAGTCCGTTGATGACAAGAAGAAGGCGCAGCAGGATCGCGAGAAACAAGCCCGATGCGATGCCGCGCGCAATCACTACTTTTCCATGAAAGACTCGAGACGCATCTTCCATTTGGATGCCGACGGCAACCGCGTCTACGACACTGATCCTGAGGCCGACGCGCGGCGCGAAGACGCCAAGCAAGCGATGACCACCGCCTGCGGCACGTGACCGCCGGCCGGCCACTCACAGGGGTTACGGCGGCAGTTTCGACTCGGCGAGCGCTGCGCCATCGTTGGCTCGCTATGCTCGCTGCGCTTTCCTGCGCTCTCCCCAATGCCACACTGCTCGCCCAAACGGCCTACCGATACCGAGACGCAAGCGGACAGTGGGTGTTCACGGACCGGGCGGCGAAGGCTTCTGCGCCGGGCGACACTTTCAGTCTGGGCCACGAGGGCGGCGCACTGCACCTCGCCGTCGAGCGCACTGACACCGACGAATCGACCCAGCTCACGGCCATCAACGACTGCCTCTGCGTGGTCACATTCCAGGTCGCGATCGTGCAATCCGACTTTGCGACCATCCCGGGCGGCGCCCGCTATACAGCGACCCTTGCGCCCGGAACGCGCCAGAGCCTGGTGCGCGTGGCGGCGACCGAGAAGGAAAAACCTGTGCTGCGGTTTGCCTGGAAAGCTGCGCTCGGATCGCCCGCGGCGGTTCACAACCCACCCCGCCCTTATCGCGTCCCCTTTGCCGTCGGATCGACTTATCCGATTTCCCAGGCCTACCCGGTTCGAATGACTCATACGACTGCTGAAAGTCAGTACGCGGTTGACATCGCACTGCCCGACGGGACACCCGTGTATGCGGCGCGCGAAGGTACGGTAATTAACGTACGTCACGACGCCTTTCTTACGGGTACGAGTCCGGTCATGCTGGATCAGGCGAATGTCATCGAGATTCTCCACGATGATGGAACGATCGCGCTCTATGCACACCTGCATTGGGACTCGATCCGCGTACGCATCGGCGCGCGGGTGGAGCGCGGCCAGTACATAGCCGACTCCGGAAACACGGGCTTTACCTCGGGCCCGCATCTGCATTTTGCGGTGGTCAGAAATGCGGGCGCGGAAAATGTGTCCGTTCCGGTGCAGTTCGCGGGAATCGGCGGCGTTGGCGTGACGCCCGCTACCCAGATGCCACTGACGGCGTACTAGAAGGGCCGTTTCGGCTCAAGAACGCACGACCGGTGGGCGAACTGTAGGAAGTCCGCTGTCTCACATGCTTCCCCCTCGTCCCGCGGCTGCGTGGCGTGGCTCTACGCGCCCGGGGGGCGCTTTGTGACCTTCCGCGGCACAGGGCGGCTCAACGGAGCATGGCTGTGGGCCGAGTAAGCGCTGCTGCGGCGCCAAATTCTGCCGATTTTAGAGGGGCTTATACGCCCAGGATGCCCAGACGCCTGACGCGCCTGCCATCGGCGGTTTGTACCAAGGTCGTAGGGCTAGTTTTGCAAGATTCGCTTCATGAAAGCTTTTTGAAATGTTCGCGCAAGGTTGCGGAAAGACTCACTCGCTATAGTTGCAGGGCATCGGCGGCTGCAAGGTCGGCACGACGAAACGAAGGGGAGACGGCGGACCAACGACATGGGCGTTGCGCAGGCTTAATTTCTGAACGTCAATCTGAGCCGATTGCGCGCGCGTTCGGCAGCAGCAAATCGGCCGCGCCATCGGCGCACCGCTTAGGTGAATCTTATGGCTACCTCCAAAGTTCGCACACCGCGTTCCGTCGATTCTGGCGACACGATTCGTGTCGGAAACGTGGTGCTCACACCGGATGAGCCACGCATCGAGATCGATGGTCACCCCTTGTACCTGTGTCGCCAGGAGCTTGCTTTGCTGCAACTCCTTGCAACCAGAAAGGGCAGTGTCGTGAACGCGGGAACCATCAGTAAGCGCATGGCGCGCGGTGGCCGACCTCTGACCGCTACCGGCGTCGCGGTTTACGTACACCGCCTGCGAGCACGGCTTAAATATGGCGGAGTGGTAATCCGCACGCTGCGAGGGTTCGGCTATTTGTTGGAGGCGGCGAACAGCAGGCTGCCGCGATAAAGCAGAGGCGGACGCGCCCGGGCCGACGCACGGCTGCCCCTCGTGCGGCCAAGCGTGCAATTGCGCTGGAGCAGGTAAACTGGCGCGCATGAAGCACGCCTTAAAGGCCCGCGCCACACGTACCCCATGCTGTAACGGACCCTATCGGGCCATTGATTCGCGCAAACGCCGGGACGAGATTCGAGTCGTCGGCGACCCATCGACTTAGGTATGCGCGACCACCCCACCTCTGCGCAAGCCCGCGATATGCGAGGCGCGCATATACGCTCGGATGAGGCATTTCGTGCGCTGCTCGATGCCGCCTCCGAACCCTATCGGCGCGCGAGCCGCTTCGCCTACAAGTTTGCACGCGGCAAGCTGCGTACCGACCCGGTGTACCGCTCTATTTTGGAATTGGGTCTGCTGCAGCGGCACAAACGAATACTGGATTTGGGATGCGGTCAGGCTCTTCTGGCCGCCTGGCTCTTGGCTGCCGCGCGCTGCCATGAGCGTGGAAGATGGCCGCGGGATTGGCCGGCGCCAGTGCGGGGTCAGACGGTCCGCGGCATCGAGCTCATGGCTCATGAGGTCGTGCGCGCGCATCGTGCTCTCGGGAGCGGTTGCGAAGTGATTCAGGGCGACATCCGCGGCACCGAGTTCGGAGTCGCAGATGCCGTGGTGATTCTGGATGTCTTGCACTACATCGACACGCGTGCGCAAGAGCAAGTTCTGCAGCGCGTCCGTGCCGCGCTGCCGCTCGGCGGCTTATTGTTGTTGCGTGTCGGCGACCCGAGGGGCGGCATGCGCTTTCGCTTCACGGCCTACACCGACAAGCTGGCGATGTTCTGTCGCGGCCACGGCATTGTGACCACTCACTGCCGCAGCATTGAAGAATGGCGTGCGTTATTGCGAGAGCGCGGCTTCGAAAGTCATGCGGTACCGATGAGCCGGGGAACTCCATTTGCCAATGTGCTTCTGACCGCACGCGCTCTCTGACGCCGCTCAGCCACGCGGCGTACCGCTACAGCTTTTTCAGGCTCGCGCAGACGTCAGTCCACCCATAGTAAGCCGACCCAGCCCGAGCAGGCCGATCAAGATCGCTTCGGCGAGGATCGCGAGCAAAGATGCCGCGATCAGGCCACACAGTATTGCTTCCTGATTTAGGGGCACGGTGTAGGAATACGCTGCCATCGTTTCATTCAGAATTTCCTCGTCTGGATAAAACGCGACATGGAAAATGCGGCTATACAAAGGGTGATTCATTGCATTGGTTTCGAGCGCGAGCTTCTTGAGACGAACGTAGATCACCGCGACATTTTTCGCCTCATCCTTAAACACCGCATCAGAACTTGATTCGTGATGCGCGATCAAGGCCTCTATGCTGCCACCAAAATACAAGTTCGCCGTGCGCTGAAAGCCTGCGAAATTCTTCTGCGCCTCGATATAGTGCGCGCTGACCCGCTTGGAATATTGGTCTACGAATCCAGGCGCCTGAATGCCGATCAATAGGCCGAGCGCGAACAGGATAAGTCGCAGATACGCCCGTAGCACCGCATCACGCTCCGGCGGATGCGAACGTCGTGCATTCACTCCGAAGCGGATGGAGCGACATGATTTAGCTCATGTCTCGCAATTCGCTACGGAGCCGCGCGTGCGCGGGGAAACGGATGCGCCGGCTGCTGCGTGCGCTGCTCTGCGATAAACGCGCGCGCCGCGGCGCAGTACCAATCGACGAATCGCAACACCCTAGCTTCCGTGATCTCCGAGTACGGACCGGGCACGTAGGCGATGGAGTTGATGCCGCGCTGATTGTTCTCCGCAAGCCAGCGATCTTCGTTATTGGTCGAATTCCACACTTCAGTCAGTCGTGCAAGATCGTAATCGACGCCCTCGACTGCGTCCTTATGCACGATCCACTTCGCAGTGACCACCGTCTCCTGCGGTCCCGTGGGCAGCGCCTGAAAGAGAAACGCATAGTCACCCACCGCGTGATTGAAGCAGTTCGGCTGCACCGCCCACCACATCGTGCCGACATCGCCGTCGCCCACGGCACCGAGCTTCTTCGTCACAGCGGACTTGCCGTCAACTGTAATCGATACCACGCCGTCCGCGAGCGCAAAACGCCCGGCTTCGAAATCGGCGCCGCGCGTCGGTCCGTTCTTAAGCCCCCGCGACTCGCAACGCGCCCAAAAATCGCGCAACCATGGCTCCGGTTCCTGGTAGATATCCTGGGTCGTGAAATCCCGGAAGGAATGCATGAGCTGCAGATGGCGCGCACGACAGTGGTAGCATTCGCGCGCATTCTCCATGACGAGCTTCCAATTGGCGCGCTCGACGAGCGTCGCCGAATAGGCAACCTTGCCATTGCGCAGGTCATGGGGGCCCAGAAGCGGCTCGATGCCCGCGCGTATCGGCGCAAAGTCCGGCGCGGCTTCGCTCAGGCAGACAAAGATCACACCGGCGACGCATTCGACGCGCGCGGGACGCAGGCGATAGTCCTTCGTACTGAAGCTGTCCTGCATCCGGCCGGCGCGCAGCAACTGGCCGTTCAGGTCGTAGGTCCACTGATGATAAGGACATACCAGTCGGTGTGCGTGGCCGCGCTCTTCGGTGCAAATTTGCGCGCCGCGGTGCCGGCAGCTATTGAAAAACGCGCTTACCCCGCCGTCTTCGTTGCGCAGTATGACAATGGGTGATGCGCCGACAGTCATGGTGATGTAGTCGCCGACTTTCGGAATTTCGATCTCCAACCCCGCCTGCAACCAGTGGCGATTGAAAATGGCTTGGATATCAAAATCCAGCACCGCAGGGTCGGCGTACAACGCCTGCGGCAATGAGTGGCCGGGCGCGCGCTCGCCGATCAGCGTCTGCATCCTATCCACAATCGTCATATACCCATCCTCAGCTTATGTCGCAATTCGCTGCTCACTGCAGCGGCGGTTGATTAAAACACTATTATGCTACAAACATTGTCGCTCAAACCGCAGATTTGAGGGAGCTAGCGGGCGAATCGGGATTGACCGCATGAACGTCTGCCTGCCTTGCCATTGCCCGGCGGCTGCCGTAGTAACCGTTCACAAGGTCACAGCAGAGCTTGTGGCGGCGCCGAGCCGCATGGGGCGCATATGCCACAAAGCAACAAAAGTCAGTACGGCTGCTGAGGAGAGATAATAGCCAACGAAGGCAAGGCCGTAGCGCCCGGCCAGCGAAGTCGCGATGTATGGCGCGAGCGACGCACCCAGAATGCCCGCCAAATTGAACGCGAGCGATGCGCCGGTATAGCGCACGGCGGTGGGGAACAACTGCGCAAGCGCTGCGCCGAGCGGGCCATAGGTCAACCCCATGAGAGCCAAGCCGAGCGCCATGAACGTGCATACGCCGAGAAGGCTGCCTGACCCAAACAGCGGCCCGAAAACGAGGCCGAATGCTCCGATAGCCGCGGTCGCGACCATCAACACTGGTCGGCAGCCGCGCCAATCGGCAAGCACTGCAGACACTGGAATCGTAATTGCAAGAAACAACACGCCGAACATTTGCACGAGAAGAAAATCCTTGCGCGCGAACCCGAGAGCCCGCGTACCCCAACTGAGCGCAAATACCGTCATCAGGTAAAAGAGCACGAAGGTCGCCGTCGCGGCGCAGGTGCCCAGCACTAGCGCGCGCTTATGCATGGCGAAGACGGTGATCATGGGCAGACGAACGCGCTCGTTGGCTTCGACTGCACGCCGGAATGCCGGGGTCTCGGACAGACGCAGGCGGATGTACAAACCGACGATCACAAGAACCGCGCTTGCAAGGAACGGCAGGCGCCAACCGTACGCGAAGAACTCCCCTTCGGTGAGCTCTTGGCTCAGAAGTAGAAAAACGCCCGTCGAGCATAGGAAGCCTAGGGGAGCCCCCAGCTGTGGAAACATTCCGTACCACGCATGCTTTCCGGGTGGCGCGTTCTCCGTCGCGAGGAGTACCGCCCCGCCCCATTCTCCCCCAAGACCGAGTCCCTGGCCGAAGCGGCAGACCGCGAGCAAAAGCGGCGCCAAGACTCCCGCGACGGCGTACGTCGGCAACGCCCCGATGAGCACGGTCGACATCCCCATGGTCAGTAATGCCGCCACGAGCGTCGCCTTGCGGCCGACTCGGTCGCCGAAGTGTCCGAAAAGCGCCGAGCCGATTGGGCGGGCGAAAAATGCCAGAGCAAAAGTCGCGAGCGACTGCAGTGTCGCGGATGCAGTATCCGTCGACGGAAAGAACAGGCGGGGAAACACCAGCACCGCGGCAGTGGCATAGATATAAAAATCGAAGAACTCGATTGTAGTGCCGATGAGGCTTGCGAAAAGCACACGTGCCGCACTCATGAAAGCAGGAGCTCCTCTTTTGTATCGGTGTAGGAATGTCGCAAAAATTTGTCAGTTGGCGCTTATTTGAAAGAATTGCACAAATCCGCTGACTGTCCAAACTCAGCTTCAGGTCAATGGGACCATTTCCGCGCATGACGCCTGCTTAAGCCGCGGTGCAGACGGGCATGGCGTTTGCTCCGAGACAGGCTGCTCGGGGCAGCTTATAGATCGATCCAACTGACCATGCGACAGGAGAGGACCATGAAAACCATAGGATCTTTGAGTTTGGCGGCAGCATTGCTCGCGGGCACGATGGCGATGGCGCAAACACCCCCGCCGAATGATTCGGGCAGCGGCAAACGCCGGTTGCTTCTAACTACGGCGAAGCCTCATCTACGGATGATTTCGTAACGGGAGTCCAATATGAAAGCGAAAGCATTGAGCCCGTCAGGTTTTTGTGTTGAGAGGAACCCGATGACGACGGGATTTTTCTCGCCTCTCAGCGAGGATGGGCTGAAGGCGCCTAGCTGGTTTGGGCCAAACCGGCGCTGAGCCGCCACTCCATCCACTTTTTGATGCGCTTGGCATCGGCAACGCGCGTGTACTTACCGAACGAGTCGAGCAGCACGATCACTATAGTGCGGCCCTCAATGATCGCCTGCATGACGAGGCATTTACCCGCTTCGCTGATATATCCGGTCTTTTGAACGATGATATTCCACGTGGGATTCGAAACCAAGGAATCCGTATTGCGGAAATCCAGCATCCGTCGGCCGGCACGCACCGCGTACCCCTTATCGGTTGAAAATTCGCGGATGAGTGGATTTTGCGAAGCCGCCATCACAAGCTTGGACAGGTCTTCCGGACTTGCGACGTTGTCGCTCGATAATCCCGCCGGATCAACGAAGCGCGTATGGGCCATGCCGAGCGCCGTCGCCCGCGCATTCATCGCCTGCACAAACGCGGGCACACCCCCAGGATAATGGCGCCCTAACGCGTGCGCGGCGCGGTTTTCCGATGACATCAGCGCCAGATGCAGTAAATCTCCGCGCGACAGCGTGGTACCCGGCAGCAGACGCGAATATGCACCCTTGCCCCTTGAGACATCCTCGCGAGTAACCTCAATCGGCTCATCGAGCGGCTGCTTGGCTTGCAGCACTACGAGCGCGGTCATGAGTTTGGTAATCGACGCGATCGGCATCGCGACGTCTGCGTGGCGCGAATATAGGACCGACGAGTGTGTCGCATCCAAAATGAAAACTGAACTTGAGCGCAGATCCGGTTCATCCAGCGCCGCCTTGCGGACATGCGTGGCCGCAAGACGTGGCGCCAAGGCGCTGCTATCCGGAACTGAAATCGTGCTCGGATTGCTCTCGGAAGCAAAGGCCTGACCAAGCGAGGCGGCAAAAAGACTCGCGGCCAAAATCAGGAGGCTTCGCTTCCACGCCATCGCCGACACCGCTGTAGCCATTTTTTGCACCGCAGAAGTATAGATTGGGCTCGTCACGCGGGGAGTGAGTCGCATCACGGCGTCAGGGTCGAAGGCCGTGCCCATTTCTCGCATCGCCAATCAACCGGCGGCAATCTGTTCAATTGCGCGCGCGAAAACCTCGACGGGCTGGCCGCCCTGGATCAGGTGTCTCCCGTTAAAGATTACGGCGGGAACGGCATGAATCCCTTGGTCGAGATAGAAACGCTCGCGCTCATGGACCTCCTCGGAGTACTCCCCTGAAGCGAGCATCTGCGCCGCCCGCGCACGATCTAAACCAACCTCCGCAGCGATGTCGGCGAGGATCTCGCGATCACTCACATTCTTGCCAGCCGTGAAGTACGCCGCGAACAGCGCGTGCTGCAGTGCCTGCTGGCGGCCCTCGAGCTCGGCCCAATGCAGTAGCCGGTGGGCGTCAAAGGTGTTGAAGATCCGCGTGCGCCTGCCCATCTCGAACGTGAACCCGAGTTCCTCGCCGCGCGCGCGCAGCGCTTCGCGACTGCGCTCGAGCTGCTCTGGACCCGAACCGTACTTTTGACGCAGGTGTTCGGAGACGTCCTCCCCGGCAGGACCCATCTGCGGATTGAGCTCAAAAGGCTGAAAATGCATGTCGGCGGTGATCTCGCCGCCGAGGCGGCGCAGAGCCTCTTCAAGCGACTTCAGGCCGATGACACACCAGGGGCATGAAACATCAGACACAAAATCGATCTTGATCTGCTTGGTCATCAGAGGAAGCCTGCCCGCGTTCAACTCTTCAGCCGGTATCCCGTTTTGAATATCCATGCTACCACGGCAAGGCAGGCTGCAAAGAACCCGAGCGTCATCGCCAGACTCACGCCGACGCTCACATCCGAAGTCTCGTAGAAGCTCCAGCGAAAACCGCTGATCAGATAAACGACCGGATTGAACAAACTGAATGTGCGCCACGCGGGCGGCAGCATGTCGATCGAATAGAAGGCGCCGCCGAGAAAGGCCAAAGGCGTGACGATCAGCATGGGAATAAACTGCAGGTGCTCAAACCCTTTCGCCCAGATCCCGATGATGAATCCGAACAGGCTGAAGGTCGTCGCCGTCAGCACCAGGAATGCGATCATCCACAGCGGATGCAGGATCTTGAGCGGTACAAAGAGCGCCGCTGTGGCAAGGATGATCAATCCCAAGATGATCGACTTGGTCGCCGCCGCGCCAACGTAGGCAATAACGATCTCCAGATACGACACCGGAGCCGATAAGAGCTCATAGATCGTACCGGTGAACTTTGGAAAATAAATACCGAACGAGGCATTGGAGATGCTCTCAGTGAACAGCGCCAGCATGATGAGACCCGGCACGATGAAGGCCCCGTAGCTCACGCCGTTGACCGCTGCCATGCGCGATCCGATGGCGGAGCCGAAAACCACAAAGTAAAGCGAAGTGCTCATGACGGGCGTGAACAGGCTCTGCCAGAGCGTGCGGCCCGCTCGGGCCATCTCAAAGTTGTAGATCGCCCAGACCCCGAAGCGGTTGAAGGAGATGCGATTTGCACGTGCACTCATGTGCGCTCGCTCACCAAGCTCACAAAGATATCCTCCAGCGAGCGCTGCCGCGTATTCATATCGGTGAACACGATCCCGAGGTCGCTCATGCGGCGCAGCAGCTCGTAGAGGCTCGCGCTCTGTGTTGCACCGAACGTGTATTCAAGTTCAGTACCCGCGGATTTAAGCTCCAGGTGCCAGCCGGCAAGCTCCCGCGGGACGGTTTCCAACGGCACGGCCAGGCTGAGGGTCAACTGCTTCTTACCGAGCTTTTTCATGAGCGCGGTCTTCTCGTCGACCAGGATCAGAG
>Ga0302183_10000993_pt1 | contig 13203 bp, 9 predicted proteins | sample I_Palsa_N3_2_FD_200232 | JGI IMG/M metagenome (GOLD analysis project Ga0302183, IMG submission 200232) | Peat permafrost microbial communities from Stordalen Mire near Abisko, Sweden - I_Palsa_N3_2 | ecosystem: Environmental > Terrestrial > Soil > Palsa > Peat permafrost | place: Sweden: Abisko...
CGCGGCTTGCGACACGATCTAGTTTTCAGCGCGGGCGCAAATTGCCTGGATGCTGATGCGATCTGCGTGCACATTGTTTTTGCCGAATATACCCGGCAGGTACGCGGGGGGATGAGTTTTTTGCGGAATCCCCTTTGGGAGTGGCCGCGACTGCTCCATCGTAGGCTTTATTACGGCATTTCGATTTTGATGGAGGGGCGCGTCTACAAAAATTGCGAGACGAAGCTCATAGTTTATTCGCGCAAAACTGCCCGTGAACTCAAACAATTTTATGGGCGAACCGACCGCATCCCCGTCCTTCATCTCGGTCTGGACCACTCGGTGTTTAATACGACGGTTCGCGCGGTGCTCCGCGGGCGAGCGCGGGAGGAACTGAAGCTCGCGGAAAACCAGTTCACTCTGATTCTGGTGGGCAATGACTGGCGGAATAAAGGCGTGCCTGTCCTGCTGGACGCCCTGGTGCATTTGCGCGATCTGCCGATCGGGTTGCTCATTGTAAGCCGCGAGGACCAATCTTCCTGCCGGCGGCTTGTCACTGAGAAAAAATTGGACGATCGTGTGCTCTTTTTGCCGCCGCGAAAAGACATTGAATTTTACTACGCTGCGGCCGATGCCTATGCGGGACCTTCGCTGCAGGAATCTTACGGGATACCGCCAGCCGAAGCGATGGCCTGCGGATTGCCGGTGATCGTCTCCTTAGCTGCGGGAGTATCCGAAATCGTCACGGACGATGTTGACGGGATGGTTCTCGACGACCCAACCGATGTGGACAAACTTGCTACGCTGATTCGGCGTCTCTACGAAGACAAAGAACTCCGTAACCGGCTTGGCAACAAAGCGTGTGAAACTGCGCGGCGGTACACCTGGGATCGCAACGGCCGCGATCTCGCCGTAATTCTTGAAGAAATCTTGCAGCGCAAGGCGCGACCTGGCATACAAACTCTAACTCAGGAGTCATGAATCACGCGGGAATTCCGCCAAACAGCATGAGCGGCTACTCACCAAAAGAATACTGGGCGGGCATAGCGGACGATTTTCGCTCCGCTGATCCGTCAGGAATTGCTCCGGTCTTGCATCCAGGCGCGCCGGCGTGGTTCAACCAACTAATCGACAAGCAGCAATTCCATGCTATTCGGCGCGCTCTGGCGCTCGCGAGAATTCCACCGGCCGCCCGGTCTCTTGATGTCGGATGCGGGACGGGACGCTGGGTTAGGCGCTATGAGCAACTAGGATTTCGCGCCGCTGGTCTCGATGTCACTCTAGGAATGCTTAAGACAGCGCGCCAATGCGGTACCGACGGACTACTTGTTGCCGGCGAGGCTCATCGGCTCCCGTTTTCGAATGGTGCATTCGATTTTGTCTCTGACGTCACCGTCGTTCAGCACATCCCGACTGAGTTGCAGTCAGCGGTAATCGGCGAAATGATGAGGGTGTTAAAACCGAAAGGTCACCTGCTACTCTTTGAGTTGATCCGAGGAAGAGGTGCACACATTTTCCCACGCTCTCCGGAAGATTGGATCGAGCAGGCCAGTTCGAACGGTGCGACACTTCTAGGGTGGTTCGGGCAAGAATTTCTTCTGCCCGACCGCCTTTTTGTCCGGCTGGCCCAATCCGTATCAAGTGGAAACGGTACCCGTCTTGGCACTCCACTTCCGGGGAACTCCGAGTCTCCCGCTCGATCGGCAATCCGAACTGGCTACTGGCGATTCAGGCACGTCACGGCATCGGTTTCCGCTTGGACTGACGGGCTGGCGGAAAAAATCTGCCCTGCAAGATTCGCGACGCACGGCGTGTTTGTCTTCCGCAAATGACGGCCAAGGAACCCAAAGCGCAGGCGAAATCGATCCTTGGTCTTTTTCCGGAGTTGCTCGGCGTTGGCGGAATTCAGGAAGCAGGGCGCCTGACGACGGTAGCTCTGGAGAAGATTTCCTTGCGTCGCAATAATTGGTCAACTTATTTTCAGAGTCTCAGCGATCCGCCGGGCACGCATGAATTTGTTGCCGTCGAAAATAAAATATGCCTTCACGGATTCGGACGCTCCAAAACGCGATTCGTCCTTTCCGCCGTCCGTCAATCCAGACAAGGCACGCGCTTAGTTCTCGCGGCCCATCCACATCTGGCACTGCTTGTGGCAGGGATGAAACGGTTTTCGCCAAAGCTAAAGACGATTGTGATGTCACACGGCGTGGAGGTTTGGAAACCGCTGCCGTGGCTGCAACGCCAAGCTGTTTTGTCGGCGGATATTGTCGTCGCGCCGAGTTCTGACACGGCACAAAAGCTTGCCGAAATTCAAGGCGTGACGCAGTCCAAGATACGCAAGCTGCCATGGCCGCTCAATCCAGATTTTCTTCGCATGGCGGACGCTCGGACCAACCTTCCTCTCCCCAGGGAATTCCCACGGGGCCGTGTCATCCTCACTGTGGGCCGCTGGGCGGCATCAGAACGCTACAAAGGGGTTGATGACTTAATTCGATCGATTGCGCAACTTCGAACGAAGTTTCCGGGTTTGTATTTGGTGGCAGTAGGTCAGGGCGATGATCTTTCACGCCTCGAACAAATCGTTGCCGATCTCAAAGTTTCTGAGTCCGTGCGATTCCTCACGGGTCTCTCGCGGCAAGAAATCGCTGCCTGCTATGCTCGTTGCGAAATATTCGCGCTTCCCAGCACAGGTGAGGGCTTCGGATTGGTCTTTATCGAAGCAATGGCATTTGGCAAGCCATTAGTGGGTGCAGCTTGCGGAGGTGCCGTCGATGTCGTCGAAGATAATGTAAACGGGTTGCTAATTCCGCCCGGCGATTCGGAGCGATTAGCCGAAGCTCTGGCGACCTTGCTTCAGGATGAATCGCTGCGCATCAAATTGGGGCAGCGTGGTGCGGAAATAGGTCGCCGCAACTATTCTTTTGACGTTTTTCAGAGCAAACTTGAGCTAATTCTGGAAGAGTGCGGCTTGGATTCCCACCGGCAGGGATAGTAACCTGTCCCGCAACCCCGCGAACGTGGCAGCCCAGCACAGACGCGAGCAAGCAGTTTTCCAACAATACTGATACCCCGAGGCGAATGCGCGTTTTAAAGGTAGTTCAATCATATTTTCCGTTTCAGGACCGAGGAGGCCCGGTCGTCAAGGTTCGCGCGCTCGCTCGAGGCCTGACTAAGCGCGGCCAGCAAGTCACCGTTTTGACTGCGGATTTGGGAATTGGAACCGATCTCAACGCGGATGTGAAGGTCAGCCGCTGCAAATGGGGGTGGTGTGCACAAGAGGATGGGGTCGAGACCATCTACCTACCTACCCTAGCTCACTATCGGGCGCTCACAGTTAATCCCCGTGTGGTAGCATTCTGCCGGGCATCCATCTCGCAGTTTGACCTGGTTCACCTGTACGGCCTCTACGACCTACTGGGACCTGCAGTGAGTTATTTCTGCAGACGCCGGGGGATTCCATACCTGATTGAACCAATGGGTATGTATCGCCCAATCGACCGAAGCTTTCGAATGAAACGGTATTGGCATAAGAGTTTGGGCGAGATTTACTGGCGCGACGCGGCGCAAATCGTGGCCACTTCCGAGATGGAGCAACAAGAACTTGTCGAAGACGGTGTACCAGGGGAGAAAATCGTAATTCGATACAACGGTATTGACCGATGCGAGAGCGCGGACAGGCCACAACGTGGCGCCTTTCGCGCAAAATGGGGAATCCCTCTAGAAGAACCGCTCGTGCTGTTTCTGGGGCGTCTAATTCCCCGTAAAGGTGCAGACATTTTGATCGAGGCTTTTTCTGAAGCGTGCCCGAAATCAGGCCGGCTCGTAATCGCAGGCCCTGAAGGCGAGCCTGGTTATCGCGCAACTCTCGAGCAACGGGCGTGCGAAGTTGGAATCGAATCTCGTGTGATTTTCACAGGTGCTCTCTACGACCACGATAAGTCAGCTCTCATGATGGACACTAATATCTTCGTCCTGCCATCACGTTATGAAAATTTCGCGAATTCCGCGGCAGAAGCGATAGCTTACGACATTCCGGTAATTGTTTCCGATTCCTGCGGCATTTGCTCTCTAGTGAAAGGTCGTGCTGGATTAGTGATCGCGCCAGAGGAGCGGCCGCTGGTTGCGGCGCTTCGCAACCTGATTTCGGATCGACTTCTTTACGCAAAGCTAAAAGCCGGATGCAGAGAGGTGGCTGCTGAATTGGGCTGGGATCGCTTGACGGAGCAGATGGAAGGCCACTATGCACGGGTCTTGAAGCATTCGCATGGTCATCTCTGATGGGCACTCCTGAATCGGCAACATTTTACGATCAGCACCCCTTCGATTGGGTTCCAGCCGACGCCTCGGGAGAAATTGATTCTGTCGTGTCGCGGCCGCTCGTCGACCTGATCCAAAGCTTGGATGCAGACTCGCTAGTTCTCGATATAGGTTGCGGCCCTGGTAGAGTTCTAGGATTTCTGAAGCAGCGAGGAATTCGATGTATCGGTCTCGATCGGAGTCGCGTGTCTCTGAGTCTTGCGATGAAACGGTACGACAGACCGGGCGCCGTTGGTGACAACTTGCATCTTCCGTTTGCGGATGGAACTGCCGACGTTGTCATCTCGGACGGCGTCATCCACCACACAGAGGATCCAGTGACTGCGTTCACTGAGAACTTGCGAATCCTGAAGCCAGGCGGGCGGATGTATCTCGCTGTCTACAAGCCAGGTGGCCGATACCCTATGCTTTACAAGTTTCCTGGCGGCCTGATTCGAGGCTCGCTGAGCCGGAGGTGGTCCAAGCCTTTCGTCACACTCTTTTTTCAGGTACCGTACTACGTGGTTCATTTCCTTCGTTCGAGAGGAAAACGGACTTGGTCGGGCGCGCGAAATCTTTTCTACGATTATTTCGTTACGCCTCGGGTCGCGTTTCTTCCGCGCCACACCATCGAAGAATGGGCCGAGAAGCAGCGGGCTCATATCGTTCGATACGAAGAGAATCGCGGACAGAATGTTCACTCTTTCCTTGTGGAAAAGGAAGAGCTAAACAATCGGTGCGATCGGATCAAAGCAGGGACCCTGGAAGAGTTGATTGAGGAGAAACGGGAAACGCCATGAGCCAAGATCGCCTGATAACGCCGGCTCGGAGCGTAATAAATCCTCAGCGACAACAAGGCTCCCATGAAAACTCTCTGCGTTGGCCGAGGCCCGCTGACAACTCTGAAACTCAGGGCCATCTACTGTTCCGTATCACCTGGTTCGCTGTGAATGTCTTGCTGGTCGCTTCCATTTTTTTTGCCGTGTACTCGGCGGGATGGGAGTTTTCGACACGAAGATACCTGAAGGGATTTTCGGATGCGATTGTGCCGGCCACATCGCCGGGTGACGAAAAAGTTGAAGCTATACTCCAATGGATGGCTCACGGGCCCGCGCGCAGGAAGTTCGAAGCCGACACTCCTCAGAGTGACCGCGACCCGACTGACACGCTGAATTATGAGGCGCTACTGCAAGTGTGCGGTACAGCCACAAACGCTTTCATCAATCTCGTAGACACGGGGCACATGCAAGTTCGGCGCCTTCTTCTAGTTGACTCTCGTCAGATGACCAAGCACGTTGTTGCCGAGGTTCTCGTTGATGGGCGATGGATCATTGTGGATCCCAGCTTCCGCATGATAATGCGCGGAGCGGACGGAAGGGCGCTGACTCGCGAAGAATTAACGGATCCCGCGGTATTGGCCGCTGCTACAAGGAACATTCGCGCCTACGATCCGAGTTACACTTTCGATCATGTCGTGCATATTCGCCTCGCACGATTTCGTATCCTTGGATCGCTGCTTCGACGAGTTCTCGATCGTGGTGTTCCCGGCTGGGAAGACATGCCATTTATGACCCTCCTAGTCGAACGCGAATCCTTTGCTGCCATGGTCTCCTCTATGCTGCTTCTAATTCTCTTAATCTTGCTGCGAACCGCTCTCGGCTGGTACGGCGAGAAGCGGCTCGGCCTGCACTCAGTTCACATCCGGCAGCAGCTCCGTAGAGCTTGCGACGCTTTCCTGGATGCGACCTAGCCTTCATGTGTGGAATTTGTGGCGCCATCGGGTTTGATTCTAAAGAAACTGGCGAAGTTATCGTGCGCCGGATGCTCGCCGCAATCGTCCATCGCGGTCCTGACGAGGAAGGGGTACTGGCGACACCGCGCGTTGCTGCAGGCGCGCGCCGCCTTAGCATCATCGACCTGCCAGGCGGCAGCCAGCCGGTTTGGAACGAGACTGGTACGTTGGCAGTCGTCTTTAATGGCGAGATCTATAACTTCCGGAAGCTCCGAGAGGAGTTGCAAACACGCAATCATAGATTTCGGTCCAAGTCCGACACGGAAGTCATCGTTCACGCCTATGAAGAGTGGGGCGAAGATTCTGTCAATCGGTTGCAGGGAATGTTCTCGTTCGCGGTAATTGAATTGCCCGAGGGGAGAAACGGTCGCACCGCGCGCGTATTCATGGCCCGCGATCGCCTCGGCATTAAACCGCTTTACTACGCAAACGCCGGTGGTGGTCTTCTATTTGCGTCAGAGGTGCGGGCCCTTCTCGCGAGTGAATTTATCCCTCCGCGCCTTTCCAACGAAGCTCTTACTGCATATCTATTTTTTGGTTCAGTTGGCGAGCCAACTACGCTCGTTGAGGGAGTCTTTTCCCTGCCACCGGGCCATTGCATCACGATTGTTGCCGATGATCCGGTCCAAACTCCTGAGCCGAGACCTTATTGGGACTTTGCGCGGGTGTTCGAAATGCAAGCTGAAACTCGGGTTCCCTCGAGGAACTCGAGCGCCCCAAGAGTTTCCCCAGCCTCGCGCGTTCGCTCTTTGCTCGAAGATGCCGTGCGTAGTCATCTAATTGCGGACGTTCCGGTGGGAGTGTTCTTGAGCAGCGGAATCGATTCCACGGCAATCGCGGCTCTTGCAACAGTCGTGCAGAGCGGGATCCATACCTTCACCGTATCGTTTCCCGACGCGGAGTTCAGCGAAGCCGGAATTGCGCGGCGCACTGCCGAGCGTCTTGGAACCCAGCATCGCGAAGTCATGATTTCCGGCGATGAAATGGTTACTCGGCTCGATGAAGCGATCATGGCTCTCGATCAGCCCTCCATGGACGGCATCAACACGTATTTCGTTTCGTGGGCGGCCCGCCAAGCTGGCTTGAAAGTGGCACTCTCAGGACTTGGCAGCGATGAGCTTTTTGGCGGCTACACGTCGTTCGGAGCAACTGCGAAGATTGGTCGCATTGCTGCGGCGGCTGGCTTCTTTCCGCCGTTAGCCCGCAGGTTCATGGTACTCGGAATAAAGAGCGCAAAGATTCTTCAGTCCGCACCGGATGCCTTCCGCAAAGCGTCGGCGGCTTGGCTTCAGCCGAATCTGTTTCCCCATCCCTACTTTTTCACACGTATGCTATTTACACCGCAGGCATTTGCATCCCGCCTGTACGGAAGCACTAACGCGTGGAATTCAACGTCCTGGTTTCAGTGGCTTACTGCCGCCGCACAACAGTCGCAACCCCTAGATCGGTTTACACAAGTCTCGTGGCTCGAACTGCGTTCCTATCTGGTCAACACGCTGTTACGAGATACGGACACGATGAGCATGCGCAATTCTCTTGAGGTGCGCGTTCCGTTTCTCGATACGCCTCTGGTGGAATACGTTCTCAGGCTGCCAGAATCGGTCAAGCGCGGCGCCGGAGGGCAGAAAGCCCTGCTCGTCGAAGCTCTCGGCAATTTGTTACCCGAGGAAATCGCTAATCAGCCTAAACGTACTTTCACCTTTCCGTGGGAGTATTGGATGCGTGGGAAATTCGGCGATCGGGTAGCCGCGGGACTTGGCGATTGGGCACCGTCGCTCGGGGCAAGTCTGGACCGCAGGTTCGCGCAAACTGTTTGGAGGAATTTTTTGGGAGACAAAACAACGTGGTCCCGGCCCTGGAGCCTTTACGTGTTGAACGAATGGGTGAGGCGCAATTTAAGCGTACCGGCGAAGGACAGCGCCCGGAGCCACAATTCGGCAACCGTCCATGCAAGTTGATTAAGGATGGCCACAGGATTCTATATGCGAACACTTTAGAATGATCATTCTAGGCATAAACGCGTATCACGCAAATGCTTCGGCGGCAATCGTCGTGGACGGACGCCTGCTGGCTGCCGTAGAAGAAGAGCGCCTTAATCGCGTGAAGTATGCTGCGGGCTTACCGGCACGCGCGATTCAGTACTGCCTAGATCAAGCCGGCGCAAAATTGTCCGAAGTGGATCACATAGCGGTTCCACGCAATCCGTGGGCGCGGCTGGGCACGAAGATTCGCTTCGCAATGCGCATGCCCCGCTTCGCTTTGGATCGCGCGCGTGTGATGAAGCGCTTTGCGGGCGTCCGGGAAGATCTAGCGGCGGCTTTCGAGATGCCTCCAGAAAACATCCGGGCGCATTTTCATCGCATCGAACATCACACAGCGCATCTCGCAAGCGCTTATTTCGTTTCGCCATTCGAAAATGCCGCGGTCCTTTCAGCTGATGGCCTAGGGGACTTTGCCAGCTCCATGTGGGCCTTGGGCGAAGGGCCGAAAATGCGGACACTTGGGGAAATCAGGTTTCCTCATTCGCTCGGAATGTATTACACCGCGCTGACACAATACATTGGCTTCTGGAAATTCGGCGACGAGTACAAGGTGATGGGCCTAGCAGCCTACGGCGAGCCGGAGTTTCTGGACGAATTCCGCCGGATCGTTTATGCCGATCGCCCCCTTTCGTTCCGGCTGGGCCTTGAGTACTTCACCCATCAGCGCTTAGGTGCCGATATGACTTGGCGGGAAGCAAATCAGACGCCAGTGCTCGGCCGGCTGTTTTCGTCTTATCTGGAAAAGCGCCTGGGGCCAGCGCGCAAAGAGGGAGAACCACTTGACCAGCGGCATCGGAACATAGCGGCAAGTATGCAGGTGGCACTGGAAGAAGTCCTTGCGGCTCATTGGAGCGCGCTGGCGAAGAAAACGAAGCAGAAGTCGGTGTGCCTGGCAGGTGGGGTCGCGTTCAATTGCCTCGCGAACGGAAAAATCTTTGACCACTCGGGTTTTGAACGGGTCTACGTTCAGCCGGCCGCGGGGGACGCAGGTCTCTCGGTAGGGGCGGCCTTTGCGGTAAACCATCATATTCTCGGACGCCCACGGGAATTCGTGATGGATCACGCGGGGTGGGGGCCGGAATTTTCGGTTCAGGAGCTGCGCCGGGCGATCGACAAATTTCACTCATCGGAAGACGAGATGGGCGTCTCGGAGATGGACGAGGCTGATTTGCTCGAAACCACGGCGAAGCATATCGCCAGCGGAAAAATAGTCGGTTGGTTTCAGGGCCGCATGGAGTGGGGTCCGCGGGCTTTGGGACAGCGAAGTATTCTGGCTGACCCGCGCCGGCCCGAAATGAAGGACGTTTTGAACCGCCGCATCAAACATCGCGAAATGTTCCGGCCGTTTGCGCCCTCCATTTTAGAAGAAGCCGCTGGCGACTTTTTTGAGAAGACTTACCCGTCGCCATTTATGACGTTCGCCTATCCCGTTCGGCCGGAAAAACGCAAAGTGATTCCCGCGCCGACCCACGTGGACGGAACGGCGCGACTCCAGACTGTCAGCCGAACTGCCAATCCACTGTACTGGAAACTGCTGCGCGCCTTCGGCGAACAAACGGGCGTTCCAGTTCTTTTAAATACTTCGTTCAACGACAATGAGCCAATTGTCTGCCGCCCGGAGGAAGCGCTGGATTGTTTCCGTCGAACTCAGATGGACACACTCGTAATGGGAAACTTCGTTCTTGAGAAGAAATTCTCAGGCGCATCACCGGAAGAGACTGCGAATAGTTTTGCGAAGCGCGCAGAATAGGGAGCACGATCAGAGCGCTGCTCATCGATACAGTGGTCCAGCCCGGCGTAGAGATTGCAAATCAGGAACCATGCACATCCTTCTTCTCAATCAATATTATCCGCCGGACACTTCCGCCACAGCCAAGATGGCGGTGCAAGTGGCTGAAAAACTGGCAGAGCGTCATCAGGTGACAGTGGTTGCCGGACGTCCATCCTACGATCCGGACGAGTTCTACCCTTTCGCATTTCTCCGGCGTGATATTCGCAACAATGTTACGGTCGAGCGCGTCGCGTCTACCGCTTATCCCCGGCATCAGATGCGGCGCCGCGTCTCAAATTATCTGTCCTATCTCGCGCTCGCTGTCCCTCGCGCGCTGGCTATTCACCCGGACATCGTTCTTGCCATGACGGATCCTCCGGTAGCTGGCATTGCCGGCGCATTTATTGCGCGCATGGCAGATCGCCCGTTCGTTTACAACATTCGGGATCTGTATCCCGACATGGCTATCGGTGGGGATATCGTGCAGCCCAATCGATGGGTTGCCCGTTGGGAGAAAATGCATCGCCGGGCACTCCATCAAGCCGCCCGTGTAATAGTTCTCGGCGACGACATGCGCGAGCGCATTATCTCGAAAGGTGTTTCGCCAGACCGGGACGGCGCGTCGTTTCCTCCTTTACTGCCGGCGCGCAATGATCTAGTCGTGCAGAAAATTCGCTGTGGATTCCCTTTTGTCGCCTTGCATGCGGGCAACCTAGGCTTCTACGGAGCCTGGGATTCACTGCTAAAAGCCGCCCACATCTTGCGCAACGAAAATACCGGACTTGTGTTTGTAGGCGATGGGGCAAACCGTGCAGCGATGGAGATTTCTGCGAAACCTTTGCCGAATGTACGCTTCTTGCCGTTTTTTCCAATCGAACAAGTGCCACACGTAATGATGGCCGGCGACGTACACATTGTGACCGTCAGGCGCGGTCTGGAGGGCGTCGTAGTGCCCAGTAAGCTTTATTCCATTCTTGCAGCTGGCCGTCCGGTGCTTGCCATAGCCGCTGCAGAAAGCGATGCTGTTCGGATCGTGCGTGAATCCGGCTGCGGAATTTCCGCGGACCCGGACGATCCTGCCGCAATAGCCGCGGCCATTCGCGAGTTGCGTAACGACCAGAATCGACTAATTCAAATGGGGATCCGCGCAAAGGAAACAGCGGCGAAATATGCTAGAGTCGATGAGCTCGAAAGGTTTGTCGAAGTCATAGAAGAAGCCGCAAATCGTGGCAAGAATCATGGAGACGGCCATGAATCGTAAGAAAGTACTGGTAACCGGCGGCGCATCTTTTATCGGGTCGCACCTGGTCGACGCTCTGGTGGAGCGCGGAGCGCAGGTGCGCGTGGTAGATGACCTGACGAGCGGAAAACGCTCGAACATCGAACAGCATCTAGCGAACGGCCGTGTCGAGTTTATCGAAGCCGATCTGCGCGAGCCGGGCGTGACACGATCGGCGATGAAGGGGATTGAAATTGCTTTTCACCTTGCCGCTGACCATGGCGGGCGCGGCTATGTCGATTTACACCAGGCAGGTCCTGCGTCAAATCTATTTCTCGACGGCGTCGTATTCTGGGAAGCAGTGAAAGCGGGCGTCGAAAAGGTTGTCTACGCTTCCTCGGGCTGCGTTTATCCGAATAACATGCAGACCGATACGGAGCAGAAACTGTATCTGCGTGAAGAGGACGTCAAACCGCCGCACGATGCGGACAATATGTACGGCTGGGCCAAGCTGATGGCCGAGCTTACGCTGCAAGCCTATCACCGCGAACACGGTCTGAAAGCAGCGTCGTGCCGGTATTTCACAGTGTACGGGCCGCGCGGAGTGGAAAATCACGCTGTAATGGCAATGATCGCTCGGGCTTTTATCGGCCAGAATCCATTTGACGTCTGGGGTGATGGCACGCAAATCCGCAATTGGACCTATGTCGATGACATTGTCAGCGGAACAATTCTCGCCGCTGAAAAAATCGATGATGGTACTGCGGTTAATCTTGGGACGATGGAGCGCATCCGGGTGCTCGATGCGGCGAAAATGGTGCTCGATTTTTCCGCGCAGAAGGCCGATATCCGCATGCGTCCGGACATGCCTACCGGCCCCGTAAACCGAGTTGCAGATAACAGCCTGGCAAGAAAACTGATGGGCTGGGAGCCGAAAACTCCTTTCCGGGAGGGCTTGCGCAAGACCATGGACTGGTATTTCGCAACCAAGCAGAAAGAACAGGTGCGCGCCGTCCTCGAAAAAATGCTTACGGCCCGATGATCGGACTGGCTGCAATGATATCCATACATGCCGACTTGATCGCTTTTGCCGTGGCGCTTCTTGCGTCGCTCGGTCTTACGATCCCGGTCCGTCGTCTCGCTCTGCGTTTCGGAATGGTGGACCAACCGGGTCCGCGGAAGGTTCACGTAAAACCGATCCCGCTTTTCGGCGGCATAGCCATTTATCTGGCTTTTGCGTTGGCCATTCTGGTGACGGTCCACGGTGTGCCCCAGCAGCAAGTTGCTGGGATTCTCGCCGGGGCGACGTTGCTCGCCATTGTCGGCTTTCTCGATGACGGCAAGTTTCTGCACCATCAAGTAAAACTATTCATTGGCATGCCGATCGCCGCGCTGATGCTCATCGCCGTCGGAATTCACGCGCAACTTTTCTCTCATTTTGTTCCCGGAGCAACAGGCGTGGTTCTTGATGATTGCTTTACCATACTCTGGGTCGTGGGCATTACTGCGTCATTCAGCATACTCGACCATATGGACGGTCTTTGCGCGGGCATCGCCGCCATCGCGGCAGTTTTTTTCACAATTTCCGCCAATATGAACGGTCAGACTCTCGTCCGCAGCTTGGGTGCCGCGACCCTGGGCGCTTCACTGGGATTCCTGCGCTGGAATTTCAGTCCAGCGAGAATTTTCATGGGAGATGGTGGTGCGATGTTCCTCGGATTCCTGATGGCGACGCTAGGGCTGAAGATTCGTCCCGATGGAGCTCCTTTCCCGATCACCTGGCTGATTCCTGTGCTGATTCTAGGCGTTCCCATCTTTGATACCGCACTAGTCTCAATTTCCCGTGCGCGCCGAGGGCTTCTGCCTTTCACATCGCCGGGCAAGGACCATACGGCGCACCGATTGTCAAACCTCGGACTCGGCCATCGCGGTGCGGTGCTTGTGCTGTATTGCTTTGCGGCGCTCTTTGGCGTGGTCGCGCTTTTTGTCCCGGATTGGTTGCCGACGACCGCATATGCCCTGGCAGTATTTCTTGTCGTTGGTAGCCTTGTCGCTATTTTCGTCTTGGAAGGTCTTCCATACGAACGCCAGGTGAAACTGCCTA
>Ga0302183_10001000_pt1 | contig 13152 bp, 10 predicted proteins | sample I_Palsa_N3_2_FD_200232 | JGI IMG/M metagenome (GOLD analysis project Ga0302183, IMG submission 200232) | Peat permafrost microbial communities from Stordalen Mire near Abisko, Sweden - I_Palsa_N3_2 | ecosystem: Environmental > Terrestrial > Soil > Palsa > Peat permafrost | place: Sweden...
AGCAATCAGGGGCCAGTGCTGGCGCGATCCGACGACCATGATCCTTTGACGGGCCTGCCTGTCAGCATCCGGATGAATCCGTTGCGCGATCGAACGATTGAGCACAGCGCCAACAAATTTCTGCACGAACTGCGCGACGGCCACTGCGACGATCTGCTCTCCGGGTGGGAGCACGACTACCGCAAGAAGTACGCCCACTTCATCTGCAACTCGGAGGCGCAGCATCCGCTGCTTTCCTGGGAGTTGGCGGAATGGGAGAGCGCGCCGCCCCTGACCATCCTTCACTACCGCGGCAAACGCCTTACCACTGCGGGACAGCCCGGCACCTACAAGGAACTATTTACCGTTACGACTGAGAACAAGGATGGCCAGTGGGTGGTGACTAAATATGATGCAATGTACTGAAGGCGTTTGATCCCGGCCCTCCGTGCCTTCGTGGTAAAACCTATTCATGCCCGATCGTCCCGCCGAGCATAAGCTTTCCGCTGCCCGCAACATCTACGTTTTCGGCATCACTTCGTTTCTAAACGACACTGCCACCGAGATGGCGTACTGGGTGCTGCCGGCGTTTTTGGCGTCGCTGGGAGCCGGGCCTGCGCAGTTGGGATTGATCGAGGGCCTCGCCGAGAGCGTGGCATCATTTGCCAAGCTTTTCTCCGGGTATCTCGCCGACCGCATACACCGCCGCAAGCCGGTCGTGGTCGCTGGATACTTTGTCGCGAACGCGGTCAAGCCTCTGCTTGCAATTGTCACTGCTTGGCCGCAAATTCTGCTGATTCGCTTCGCCGACCGTCTTGCCAAAGGCGTGCGCGGCGCGCCTCGCGACGTGATGGTCGCCGAGTCTGTGCCGAGCAACCGGCTGGGCTCGGCCTACGGACTGATTCAGTCGATGGATTCCGCCGGAGCCATCGCCGGGCCGCTGGCCGCGCTGGTTCTGCTATCTCGCTTCGGAATTCGAAGGGTATTTTGGGTGGCCGCAGTTCCGGGAGCGCTGTGCGTGCTGGTTGCGCTGCTGGGTATTCGCGAGACAAAACGCCCATCCGCAAAGCTTAACGCACTGCCGAAGACCCCCCCGCTTACTTCGTTGGCATTGTGGAAAGGCGAGAGCATCAAGCTGCCCGCAAGCTTCTACTTTGTTCTGGTCGCCGTCACGCTTTTTTCTCTGGGCAACTCGAGCGACATGTTCCTCGTGTTGCGGGCGCAAAATGTCGGGATACCAGTGGCTTTTGCGCCGCTGCTGGGCCTGGTCTTCAACGTTACGTACACGCTCGCATCCTGGCCCGCCGGCTGGTTCAGCGACCACGTTTCGCGCCGGCTGGTCGGCTCCGCGGGCTATGTTACCTTTGCCGCGGTCTATATTGTTTTCGGGCGCGCGCCCTCCAGGCTGGCGATCTGGGTCGTGATGGCGGTGTATGGTTTCTACTACGCCCTGACGCAGCCTGTGCTGAAGGCTTTGGTGGTTGAGAGTGTCGACGAGCGCGTGCGCGGCCGCGCCTTGGGAATTTATTTCTTCGTGACCAGCGTCGCAACTTTAGCCGCCAGTTTGATCACCGGCGAACTATGGGAACATTACGGCGCGGCGATTCCGTTTTACTTCTCTGCGGCGATGGCGCTCGTCGCAGCTGGAATCTTGCAAGCTGCGAACGCCCATAAATATAACCAGAGAGCGGCAGTCTAGCGTTTGGCGGCGTGTTGTTCAAACCTGGTCTAATTCGAATTACTCGCTTTACTGGTTAGCGCTATTCGAGTTATTCGCGAGTCAGATTCGCGCGTTTGTTCGTTCCTCTCAACCACAAGAGGACGAGCACTTGGGCTGCGATGCCGGCGCCCGTATCCAGAACAACGTCCCGCACCGCGCCGGTGCGGGACGGGATGAAGCTCTGGTGCCACTCGTCGAGGCTGGCCACCAGAGCGGTTCCCAGGATTGCAATGTTTGCCCAGCGCGGCGTCCACTGCACATTGCTCATCGCGGGCAACGTGGCGCGCCAGGCGCGAAAGAGCAGAATGCTGAGAATGCCATAGCCGACGACGTGGCCTGCCTTGCGGATGTAGAAGTGCCAATAGTGAAACCGCTCCCAGTCCATGCCGAAGAGAAAATGCAGCAGGGGATAGAGAATGCGGCTCGTGTTGCTGGCGGAGAGCAGGGCGCTGGATTCGATGGCAATCACAATCAGCCAGAGAATCGCGGCGATCCATGCCTTCAGAAGATTGTGCCGGTCGGAGTTCAAACGCGCGCGCTACTCGATGGCATAGTTGGGAGCCTCGCGGGTGATCATTACGTCGTGGACGTGACTTTCGCGGAGTCCGGCGCCGCTGATGCGCACGAAGCGAGTCTTCTCCAGGAGTTCGGCGATGGTCGCACAGCCGCAGTATCCCATGCCTGATTTCAATCCGCCAACCATCTGATGTACGATCATTGCGACCGAACCGCGATAGGGCACGCGTCCTTCAATGCCCTCGGGAACAAGTTTGCCCAGGCGGTTGGAGTCGCCGTCGTTGGCAGACACTGCCGCTGAGGAATCCCCTTCGGTGCTCTGGAAGTAACGTTCACTGGAACCTTGAGCCATGGCGCCGATCGAGCCCATGCCGCGATACGACTTGAAGGAGCGGCCTTGATACAGAATCAGTTCGCCCGGGCTTTCATCCGTGCCGGCGAAAAGTGAACCGATCATCACCGCACTTGCGCCCGCAGCCAGCGCTTTGGTGACGTCGCCAGAATACTTGATGCCTCCGTCGGCGATGATGGGAATGCTGGCATCTTTTGTAGCGCGGTAGGCTTCAGCGATTGCCGTGATCTGCGGCACGCCCGCGCCGGTCACCACACGCGTGGTGCAAATAGAACCGGGACCAATGCCGACCTTGATGCCGTCTGCTCCGGCGCGAGCCAGTTCGCAGGCTCCATCGAACGTGGCGACGTTACCGGCCAGCAGTTGCATCTCGGGCAGCTTCGACTTCAGCAGTTTCACCGCATCGAGCACTTTCGTGGAATGGCCGTGGGCGCTGTCGATGGCCAGCACGTCCACTTTGGCTGCGGCCAGTTCCTGAGCCCGCTCCAGAAAATCGCCGGTCGCGCCGATGGCCGCGCCTACTCGGAGGCGGCCCTGTAAATCCTTGGCTGCATTCGGATACTTCAGTTTCTTCTGGATATCTTTTACTGTGATCAGTCCCTTGAGTTTGTACCTGTCGTCGACGACCAGTAATTTTTCGACGCGGTGCTCGTGGAGAATCTCTTCGGCGTCTTTCAACGTGGTGCCGACGGGCACGGTGATGAGGTTTTTCTTCGTCATCACGCGATCGATGGGAATGTCGAAGCGGGTCTCGAAGCGCAAGTCGCGGTTGGTGAGAATGCCCACCAGCCGGCCGTCTTCGGTGATGGGCACGCCGGAAATTTTATACTTGCGCATGACTTCGAGCGCGTCGCTGACCTTGTCGGTGGGGGACATGGTGACGGGATCGACGATCATGCCGCTCTCCGAGCGTTTCACCTTGTCGACTTCGTCGGCCTGCTGCTCGATGCTCAGGTTGCGATGAATAATGCCGAGCCCGCCCTGTTGCGCCAGCGCAATCGCCATGTGCGATTCGGTGACGGTGTCCATGGCAGCGCTGACGATGGGAATGTTCAAGCTGATGTTACGGGTGAGTTGCGTCTGGGTGGTGGCGGTCGCGGGAATTACGTCGGAGCGTGCGGGTAGGAGAAGAACGTCGTCGAAGGTGAGCGCTTCGGGTACCGGAAAATGAATCATAAGTTTCTCGGAAATTCTCCCAGCCTGTGGGGGTAAGCTTTCATTTTAGAGACGGCAGGGGATTGAGGCAAATGGCAGAATGCAAATGTTCCATCCACAAGCAACCCGTAATTCTAACCCGCCAGCGCGCGCTGCAGCCGGGTATGAAGCCCGCTTAAGTGGGCTGAGAACTCGGGCAGAGTCATGTCGCTGGTGACGTGAGTTCGAGTAAGGGCAAGAGGGCTGGAACGCACGGCTGCCCAGTGTTCCACATTGAGGAACGCGCATGAGAACCCGGCTTCCTCAGCAAGGCGCAATTCCCGTTCGCCCATCGTGGCGGGATTTCCAAAAGGGTAAGCGAATGCCCACACCGGCCGTCCCAGAGCCCGTTCTAGATCGACTTTGCTTTCTCGAATTTCGCAACGCGCCTCTTCTTCGCTGCACAGCGACAAAACGGGATGGGAAACAGTGTGTGCTCCGATGCTCATTCCGGCCTTAGCCAATTGCTTCAACTCAGAAACAGTCAAGAGTCGCCATCGCCGCTCGGAACCGGGCATCGGAGCTAACCCGCAGTCATTGCGGACAAGAGCCATCCAATCCGCTCGTACCCGCGATCCCAATCGTGAGGCGCTCCTTACTGTACTCCACCAGCGGGCTTGAAAGCTCTCCGCTGGCGGAGACTGTGGGCCTTCTTCGATGAGAAACCGCAAGGCTGGGCCGCTCAGCGGCTTGGCGCGCATTAACTGGTAAAGATCCTCGTACCAAAGCATGCCTGGGTTCTCGCCGCAAGAAGCCGAAGTTACAAAGAAGAGGCACGCGACACCCTCGCTTTGCAGCACCGGCAGCATATCCGTCAGCGTGTTGACCAGTCCGTCATCGCAGGTCACAAGAACGGCGCGTGGAGGAAGGGGTTTGCCGTGCTCAATCGAGGCGCGGAAGTCCTCGGGGTGAATGATGTGATAGTGAGCCTTCAGGAATTGGAGCTGCTTTCGAAAAACCTGAGGGCGCACCAGATTTCCATCGAGAAACGCCTCGCCTCCGGAATAGTCGGCCGGAATCAAGCCGTGGTAGTTCACGACCGCGCAGCCGCCGAGTGGCGCGATCCGGTCGAGCCATCCGATGTGATGCAGAGCTGGATATACTCCGTGCTTCAATAGTGGGCTAACGAGTCGCATTCACAACCGGATCACATTGTAACAACCGAAGGAATTTGGGATGTTGTGGCGCGAGTTAGAACCATCACCTTATCCTCCCGACGTTTGTCTTTTACCCTCCTCCGGCGTATATTAGAAAACTGAGAACTGTTGTGTACTACGGCATTTGGCGAAGCACACCAGTGGGCGCAAGCCCACTTTTTCGTTGTGGTGGAATTTGCCTAGGTGTCTGAGCCGCAAGTTATTGGATGCATGGCACTTGAGCTTGATCGAGTACGAGAGATTGCGGAGCGGGTAGCCGCCTCCAGCGGGCTTGAGGTGGTCGACGTTGAGTTTCGCGGGAGTGGCAAAGCCCGCGTGCTGCGCGTGTTCCTGGACAAGCCTGGGGCGGCAAGCGGCGATCCGCTGGCAGGAGTGACGCACGGAGACTGCGCCAACTTCAGCCGGGAATTTGGCACCATTCTCGATGTGGAGGATGCGATGCCCGGCAGTTACACGCTGGAAGTTTCGTCGCCGGGGTTGGACCGGAAGCTGACCAAGCCGGCAGAGTTTGAACGCTTCGTGGGTAGCCGGGTGAAGCTGACGACGAGGCATCCGGTGAACAACAACCGGTACTTTGAGGGTCGCCTAGAGAGTTTTCGCGACGGACACTTGACGCTCGACCTGAGCGTTGCGAGCCACAAGTCGCGCAAGAAGATGGGCGCGGCGGCGGGTGAAGGGCAGAAGATCGGGATTGAATTCGCCAATGTGGAGAAGGCGAATCTGGTGCCCGAAATCTAGGGAGATTGAGTAATTGGGAAATTTAGTAGTTTAGTAACTTGAAAAGCCGAAGCCGCTGGGCTCTGGTTTTCAATTACCAAATTGCTAAATTGCCCAATTACTAAATGGTTTTTCTATGGCAAGTGAGCTTTATAACACGATCGACGCGTTGAGCCGCGAGAAGGGGATTGATCCGCGGATTGTGGTGAGCGCGGTGGAAGACGCCATTGTGATGGCGACGCGCAAATACTACAAGACGCAGGAAAACCTGCGGGCTGAACTGGATAAAGAGACCGGTAAGATCAACGCCTTCGCGGTGAAGACGGTGGTGGAAACTTCGGAGCAAGTGGAAGATCCACTGCTGCAGATCACGCTGGAGGACGCTCGTAAGGCCGATCCCAATCTCGAGGTTGGCGGAGAGTTGCGGATTCCGAAGGTTACGGAAGGGATCCTCGGCCGCATTGCGGCGCAATTGGCGAAGCAGGTGATCTTTCAGAAGGTGCGGGAGGCGGAGCGCGACACGGTTTATAACGAGTACATCGGACGCGTGGGCGAAGTGGTGAACGCTACGGTGAAGAGGGTGGAAGGTCCGGATGTGATCTTCGACATCGGCAAGGCGGAGGCGCGCATGCCGCGCAAGGAGCAGTCGCGGCTGGAATCATTTGCGATCGGTGAGCGGGTGCGGGTGGTGATTGCGCGCGTGGAAAAGGCTTCGAAGGGACCGGGCGTGGTGGTGTCGCGGGCCGTGCCAGATCTGGTGCAGCATTTGTTCCAGACCGAAGTGCCGGAGATTTACGACGGCACGGTGGTGATCCGTGCGATTGCCCGCGAAGCCGGCGAGCGCACGAAGATCGCAGTCATGTCGAAAGACAAGGACGTGGACGCGGTGGGCGCCTGCGTTGGCATGAAAGGAATGCGGGTGCAGTCGATCATCCGCGAACTGCACGGAGAAAAGATCGACATCATCGAGTATCACGAAGATGCGGTGACGTTCGCCGAGAAGGCGCTGCAGCCGGCGAAGGTGAGCAAGGTCACGGTGGTCGATTCTGGGGGCAAGCATCTGGAAGTGGTTGTCGACGACAGCCAGCTTTCACTCGCGATCGGCAAGAAGGGGCAGAATGTCCGGCTGGCGGCGAAGCTGTTGGGCTGGAAGATCGACATCAAGAGCGAGGAAGAGAAGCGGCAGGAAGTTGAGCAGCAGATGTCGGCCATGGTCACGCAAACGGCCACGCCGCTGGAGAACGTTCCCGGCCTGGGCGATGGACTGGTGGAGAAGTTGAGTGCGGCGGGCATAACTACGGTGGAAGCGCTGGCCGACATGACGCCGGAGCAGCTTGAGGCGATTGAGGGCATCGGGCCGAAGACGGTGGAAAAAATCAGTCTTGCGGTGAATAATTATTTTGCCGGTCTGGAGCCGGGCGCCGCGGCGGAAGGCGAAGTGCCGGTCGAAGGCGAGGCAGCAGCTGCAGAGTCTGCTGAAGCAGGCAGCGAGGATGTTACCGCGGAAATTGCCGTGGCCGCGGAAGAAGTGGCGTCCGCCGAAGAAGCGGTGGCGAACGAGGAAGCTGCGCCAGCTAAAGAGGGTGCGGAGGAACCGCAAGCTGCCGCCGCAGGCGGGACCGAGAGGCAGGCGGAGCATTCCGCTGAGCAGAGTGCTCCGGAGGAACGTTCCGCCTCCGAAACGACAGAATAATCATGGCACGCTGGCATAAGTTCGACGGCGTGGAACCGAAGCAACTGACTCCGTGAGGTCGCAATGAAGACCTAACTACAGCACGGAGAAACGAAAGGCCGGATGAGTAAGGTTCGCATCAACGATCTTGCCCGAGAGCTGGAAGTCAAGAGCAGAGCTATTCTGGATACGCTACCGTTGGTCGGGGTGACCGAGAAGAAGACGCATTCCAGTTCTCTGGAAGAACACGAAGCGGAGAAAGTGCGTGTGTATATCCGCTCCTCGGCGGAAGGTTCGTCCCAGTCTGCCAAGACGAATGCGCGCCTGCTTCGTAGCGAAGAAGAAATCAAGACCAAGATTGATTTGTCGAACATCTCTCGCCCCGGGGATGTGCTGAAGGCGATTACGCAGCAGAAAGAAGCTGCAGCCCCGCCGGTGACGCATCCCCCGCTCGAGAAAGCTGCGATAGCGCCTCCAGCGATGAAGCCGCCGGCAGCCGTTCCTCCGGCGGCGATCGCCGCCCAACCCGCTCAAGCTGGTTCAGCGCGCCCGATTGTCGCTCCTCCGGAAAGACCGGCTATGGCTGCCCCCGCGCCAGCGTCGCCGCCAGGCACATTGTCACCAGTCAGTGCACCGCCAATACGCCCGGTGACGCTACCCCCGGCGGTACATATTCCTTCCGCGGGAGCGCCTCCGGTGGTTTCCGCGAGCGCTCCGATTGCGGCACCTGTTGCGGCGAGGCCGGTTGCTCCGCAACCGCCGGTGCCGCGCATGATCGTTCCGCAAACCGGGCCACGGCCCGTATACAAGGCTCCTGTGCGGCCGACGCCGGTGCAGCCCGGAGTTCCAATCGCCAACTCGACGCGTCCCGCACCCGGACGCCCAGTGCCCGGCCAGCCTATTTTCCAGCGACGCGCGCCAGTTGCGGGTGGAGGTCCCCCGCGTCCGCCGTTGCGCCCTGGCGAGCGCCGTCCCATGCATCCCACGCGGCAAGCTCCAGCGGGAGCGCGTCCGCTGGGGGTAGGTCCGGCCCTTCCACCCCCGGGAACGACGCGCCCGGGCAGCCGTCCGGGCGGGCCAGCGCGACGGCCCGGTCAGCGCTATGTTCCGCGCGGCGTGAAGGAAGGCCCAATGAAGGGCTATACGCCGCCACCGCGCATGGCGGTGTCGAACGAGCCCCAGCCGATCACGCGCAGCATCACGATCACAGAAGGCATCAGCGTCAAGGACTTGGCGGAGAAGTTGGAGATCCGCGCCAAGGATCTGATTTCACGGCTGCTCTCCAAGGGCGTTTTCGCCACGATTAATCAGACACTGGACGCGGAGCTGGCCAGCGAAATGGCGCGCTTCTTCGGTGCTGATACGAACGTAATCACGTTCGAAGAGCAGACGGCCAAAGAAATTGATGCGGCTGCTGCCGGCGAAGAGTCCGTTCCTGAAACCGGCATACGTCCGCCGGTGGTTACAATTATGGGCCACGTGGACCACGGTAAGACCACCTTGCTCGACTCTATCCGTATCACGAATGTGGCGGGCGGCGAAGCCGGGGGCATCACGCAGCACATCGGCGCTTACAAGGTGCGGATTACGGATAAGGAATCGCCGGCATTCGGGCGTGAGATCGTGTTCCTCGATACGCCAGGTCACGAAGCGTTTACGCGCATGCGGTCGCGCGGCGCGAAAGCCACCGACATTGTGGTGCTGGTGGTGGCCGCCGACGATGGCGTCATGCCGCAGACGATCGAAGCCATCGACCACGCGCACGCCGCGGAAGTTCCCATTATTGTCGCGGTGAACAAGATCGATAAGCCCGACGCCTTACCAGACCGGGTGAAGAAGCAGCTGGCCGACCGTGGCTTGATGCCAGAAGAGTGGGGCGGCAAGACGGTGTTCGTGGACGTTTCGGCGAAGAAGAAAACGAATTTGAACCTGCTGATGGAGATGATTTGCCTGGTTGCCGATCTCGGCGAGTTGAAGGCAACGCCGGAACGCGCGGCGACCGGCGTGGTGCTCGAAGCCAAACTCGATCGCGGGCGTGGCCCCGTGGCCACGGTGCTGGTGCAGAACGGAACCCTGAATGCCGGCGACAATTTCGTGGTCGGCAACGTGTACGGGAAAGTGCGTGCCATGTTCGACGACCGCGGCGCGGCGCTGCAGACTGCTCCACCTTCCACGCCGGTAGAGATTCTTGGCATAGAGGCTTTACCTCAGGCTGGAGATCAATTCGTGGTGGTCGCGGATCGCGACAAAGCTCGCGGCATTTCGGAATACCGCGAACAAAAGGCGCGCGAGGCTGCGCTGGCCAAGAGTTCCCGCGTGTCGCTGGAGGGATTGGCCGAACAGATCAAGGCCGCCGGCACCAAGGAACTGAACGTGATTCTCAAGGGTGATGTGCAGGGCTCGGTGGAAGTGATTACCGACCTGCTCACAAAGCTCTCGAACGACAAGGTGCGCCTGAAGCTGTTGCGCTCCGGCGTGGGCGCGATCACGGAAACCGATGTTCTGCTGGCATCGGCGTCGAACGCAATCATCATTGGCTTCAGCGTTCGGCCCGAGCGCAAGGCGCAGGAGCTGGCCGAACAGGAAAAAGTGGATATCCGCCTGCACTCGATCATTTACGAACTGCAGGATGAGGTCAAGCGCGCTATGAGCGGATTGCTCGAGCCGACGATCAAAGAAAACTACCAGGGCCGCGCCGAAGTGCTCAACGTCTTCCGGATTCCGAAAGTTGGAACTGTTGCTGGTTGTCGCGTGAGCGACGGCTTGGTCAAGCGCGACTCCGAAGTCCGCCTGCTGCGCGACAACGTGCAGGTGTTCAAAGGCAAGGTGGGATCTCTGCGGCGCTTCAAGGACGATGCCAGCCAGGTTACGAACGGCATGGAGTGCGGCATCTCAATCTCCAACTACGGCGACATCAAGGTCGGCGACGTGATCGAGGCTTTCGTCACGGAGAGAATCGCCGCGGAAGTAATTGCGTAAGATCCGTCGTTAGCCGCTTGTCCCTTCGCCCGCTCAGGGCAAGCTAAGAACGGTCGTTAGCCGAGCAGGTTTCGCCAACGACTAACGACCAGCGACCAACGACCGGCATGATCGCCTTCCTCACCCTCGAACTTCACATCGAAGCGGCGCAATCGATCAAAGACAAGCGCCAGGTGCTGCGCAGCCTGAAAGACCGCTTGCGGGCCAGCTTCAACGTTTCTGTCGCCGAGCTCGAGGCTAGCCCGGTGTGGAATCGCGCCACCGTTGGCGTGGTGAGCATTTCCGATTCGCGCGACTATCTCGACGGATTGATGAAGAACGTGGAGCGACAGGCCACCCGTATTGCCAACAACCATGGAGCCGAAGTCGCCGACTCGTTTGTGGAATATCTGTAGCGCCGCTCAAAAGAAACAGTACGGAATTAAGGCCAGCCCACGCCATAGCCGCTATCGCATTGTTACCTCTGTACTTACCGCGATCTTTCCTTTGTGCGCGACAATAGCACTTCAGGGCAACACCTGCGGTCGATTTTCTGATATTCTCATGCGTTTTACTTCGAGGTGAACGGTGGAGAAGCGCGGGGTAAAGTATCATCGCGGGCGGTTGGGCGAAGCCTTGCGTGAGGAAATCGAAACGCTCGTGGAAGGAGAGCTGGCCGATCCGCGCATCGGGTTGGTGGGAGTGACTGCCGTGCATGTGGCCGACGATGGCCGGTCGGCGCAGGTTCTGGTGGATGTGGATGGCGACGAAGGGGAAGCGGATCGAAGTCTCGAGGGCCTGCTCGCCGCCAAAGAATATATAAGGCATGAACTGGTGGAGCGTTTGCGGCTGAGACGGGCTCCGGAATTGTATTTCCGGCTGGACCGTTCGGAGCGGGAAAAGGCGCGAGTGGAAGTACTGCTGGCGCGGGCGAAGAAGAGAATGAAGTCTCCAGCGGGATCGAGGGTGAAGAAGGCGTAGAGATTATGCTGAGGGATGTTCTCCGGCAAATCGAGCAGCGCGACCGTTTCGTGCTGACGTCGCACGCGCGGCCCGATGGCGACGCGGTCGGATCGGCACTGGCGTGCTGCCAGGTCTTGCGCGCCATGGGAAAGCGGGCCGACGTAGTGTTGCACGACGGCGTGCCGCGCATTTATAAGTCACTGCCGTTCGCCGATCAGGTGCTGCAAGCCAGCCGCATCTCCGCCAGTTACGAGGCGGCGATCATTTTGGAATGTGACAGCATCCACCGTACGCGGCTGGAAGGCCTGGAAAATCACTTCCTGATCAGCATCGATCATCACGTCAGCGGGCGGCCGTTTGCGGATGTCAACTGGATCGATCCCCATGCCGTGGCGACGGGAGAAATGGTGTTCCGCCTGGCGCGCGAGGCGGGAACCACCTTCTCGCCGGAGATTGCGACCTGCCTTTACACCGCGTTGATGACCGATACAGGATCGTTCATGTTTCAGGGGACCAACGAGCATACGTTCGCTCTGGCGCACGAACTGGTGCTGGCGGGCGCCGATCCATCGCATTGCGCGCGCAGCATCTATTTCGCTCACTCGGTGGCCAAGATGAGGCTGCTGGGCGAAGCTTTGCGCAACCTCAACACCGAAGGCCACGTCGGCTGGACGTGGGTAACGCAGGAGCAGATGGAGCGCTGTGGGGCGAAGGAAGAAGACTGCGAAGGCCTGGTGAATTACATTCTCTCCATCGGCGAAGTCGAAGTGTCGGCGTTTTTCCGCGAGCTTCCCGATGGACGATTTCGAGTGAGCCTGCGCAGCAAGGGCAAGCTCGACGTAGCGCTGGTGGCAGAGCATTTCGGTGGCGGCGGCCACGAGTGCGCCAGCGGTTGCTCGGTGGATGGTCCGCTGGCCCAAGCGGTCCCGAAAATTCTGGAGCCTCTGCGCCGCGGTCCTTCCATACAATAGCCCAATGATTGGTGTGACCGTCGCCTGCGTACAATCAATTGCATCCATCAACGGTTCACCAATGTTGTCCTCAGGACTCGCAACACCAGGCGCATGACGAATCGCACCCGCACTGACGCCTTGTTGATCGCGGGCTTCTGCGCGTTTCTGTTTTTTTATGGTCTTGGACAGTTTGGACTGATCGGCGCCGACGAACCACGCTACGCTCAGGTGGCGCGTGAGATGCTGGAGCGGCATGATTGGATCACGCCTGTGCTGGGCGGACGTCCGTGGCTGGAGAAGCCGCCGCTCTATTACTGGCAAGCGATATTGGCGTACTCCGTCTTCGGGGTGAGCGATTGGGCGGCTCGTCTGCCTTCGGCGCTCAATGCCACGTTTCTCGTGCTGGGGGTTTACTTTTTCTTGCGTCGCTTCCGGCGCGGAGTTGCGCTTGACGGTGCGTTGATAACGGCCGCCTCGGCTGGGGTCATGGGCTACGCCCGCGCCGCGTCGATGGACATGGCGTTGGCCGCGGCTTTCGCGATTGGCATGTTGGCTTGGTGGACCTGGCGGGAAAGCGGCCAAGGAATCTACCTTGCGGCCTTTTACACGTTCATGGCCGTCGGAATGCTGGCGAAGGGGCCGGTCGCGCCTCTTCTCGCCGCGGTGGTAATCGGGCTCTACGCGGTTGCCGTTCGCGAGCTGCGAGTGGTTGTAAAGACGCTGTGGCTGCCGGGGATGCTGTTGTTCTGCGCCCTCGCGTTGCCGTGGTATGTCGCGGTACAGATGCGCAACCCGCAGTTCTTCCATCAATTCATTGTCGAGCACAATCTTGCGCGGTTTTCGAAGAACCTTTATCACCATACCGAGCCCTTCTGGTATTACCTGCCAGTGATGGCGCTGGCGCTGGTTCCATGGACGGTTTTCGTGATCGCGGCTGTCGTCCGGTCGACCCGGGCATGGTGGGCAGAGCG
>Ga0302183_10001027_pt1 | contig 12992 bp, 8 predicted proteins | sample I_Palsa_N3_2_FD_200232 | JGI IMG/M metagenome (GOLD analysis project Ga0302183, IMG submission 200232) | Peat permafrost microbial communities from Stordalen Mire near Abisko, Sweden - I_Palsa_N3_2 | ecosystem: Environmental > Terrestrial > Soil > Palsa > Peat permafrost | place: Sweden: Abisko...
TCACGCACGCCATGAAGCGCACGGCCGGGTCCAACACGACTAGGCGGACCTCGCCTGACGATCAGGAAGGCGGACCTTGATCGCGGTGCCGGCGCCCGGCGAGCTGAGCACTTCGATCTCGCCGCCCAACATCAGAACCCGCTCTTCCATCCCCGCCAGACCGAACGATGTTTTTCTGATCGCCTGTGCGTCGAACCCCTGACCGTCGTCGCGAACCTCGAGCACGTAGGCGCCGGGCGTTCGTTCAAGCGTGATGATCACTTCGGTGGCCGCCGAATGACGGGCAACGTTCGTCAACGCCTCCTGGACGAGACGAAACAGCACCACGGCGTGCTCCTCGCTCATGACGATGTTCTCGTCCTGCACGCGAAGCCGGCACACCGTGCGGCCATTGCGGTCGAACTCGGCAGCCAGCCACTCGAGCGCGGCCACGATGCCAGCATCCAGCGCCGGCGGACGCAGCGACGTGATGACGCCCCGCACAACCTCCATGGTGTTATCCACCAACGCAATCAGTGCCCGGGTCTCGTCGAACAGCTCCGGATGGTCCTCGGCGAACTGCATGCGCAACGTCGCCGCCCGCATACGTAGCGCGGTGAGATATTGCCCGAGCTCGTCGTGCATTTCCCGTGCGATATGTTTGCGTTCTTCTTCACGTGCCGTTTCACGACGCGAGGTGAGTTCTCGCAACATCTCGTAAGATTCCCGCAAGCGGTGTTCCGCCTCCTTGCGCTCAGTCAGATCGACCACGAAAGCGACGCCCTCCTTCCCGCCGGCTTCGAAAGCGACCCTGCCAATCATGACGGGCACACGGCTGCCGTCCTTCCTGAGGTACTCCTTCTCCGCAGGCTGCGAGCGCCCCACCGTCCTAAGCTCCGCCAAAGCCAGTGCGGCGCTTTCGCGCCACTCCGGCGGCGTCAGATCCGTCCAGCGCACGCGCCCCGAAACGAGGTCCTCGCGCTCGTATCCCACCATGCGCAGAAATGCGTCGTTCGCTTCGAGGATGTCACCATCCTCTCTCCAGACGATGATGCCGATGATGTTGGCGTCGACGAGCCGCCGAATCCTCGATTCGCGCTCCGCAAGGTCACGGTAAAGGCGTGTATTTTCGAGCGACGTCGCGGCCTGCGAGGCGAGCAGCCTAAGCGCGGCAATCCGCGCAGGCGCAAATACTCGCGTGAGCAGATCGTTTTCGAGGTACAGCGCGCCGATGAGTTTGGCCCGGTTCATCAAGGGCATGCAGAGCATCGAACGGGTGCGGTGCTGAACAATGTACGGGTCCGTGGCAAATGTGGGATCGCTCGCCGCATTGTCGAGAATCACGCTCTCGCGCGTACGCAGGACGTGATACAGAACCGACTCGGGCAGCATCGCCGCGCTCACCGGCACATCGAGCAGCGCTACAAGCGGCATGTCGCCATCGGTCGTCACCTCCGCGGCGATCCGTTGTTCATCGCCGTCCGGAAGAATCAGCAAGCCGCGACCAGCGCCAGCCTGTTCGATAGCCGTGCACATCACCGTATCGATCAGCTTGTCGAGCACGATCTCACCCGAGACCGCTTGCGACACCTTGATCACCGTCGCGAGATCGAGGTGTTCGACCGGCGCCCCGATCGTGCTGGTGGGTCTGAGCGCCTGGTCGCCCTCTCTGAGGTACGGGTGCGTCTCGTCAAGTTGCCGAACCTTGCCGTCCGCACCCCAGCGCCGGTAGCCTTGCCGGGCGTCCTGCAGATACATGCGGGCGATCCTGTCGAACCCGCGCGCCGCGTAGAAGCGCGACGCGAGTTCGCCGGCAAGCGCTTCGTTGTGCACGAAGCCGTTTGCGCGCGCCGAGCGGATCGCCGCTTCGTAGAGGCGCATCGCCTCGGCGTCGCGCCCTTCCAGCCGGGCGATCTCTGCGCCGACCAGAGCCGCGCGATCCTCGAAGTTTTCGGGGCAGCTCTGCGCCCGCAATTGCAATTGTCTTTCGTGAATGGCGATCGCCTGGAGAGACTCCCTCGCTTCAAGGCCGGGGCTGGCAATTGGACCGCAGCAGGCAGCCAGCGAGAGCGCGCTATAGAAATGATATTCCGCCTCTTCCAGGTACGATGCAGCTGTCCATAACAGGCGTTGCGCCCGCATCGAAGCATCCGCCGCCGCCGCGTAGTCACCGGCAAAAAAGCGCGCCTGCAACTTGCGGATCCAGTACCAGCTGTGCGCGATCACGAGGTCTGGATTTTCCAGGAAGTGACGCTCGATCCGCATCTCGTCGAACTGCCCATCGTTGAAAGAGCCGAAGGCGAGCGTCAGGCCTCGCAGCGTTCGTACCAGGCCAAGCTGGGTAGCGCTGACGTCGGAGGCGAAGCCGAAGTGGGCCTTTTGTGCGAACGTCAGGCTCGCCTCGGCTTCGCGCTGCACGTCGGCGAGTGGATCTCCCGCGACGAGCAGATTGGTGATCATATGGGTGTAGCAGTACGCTTCGCAAACGAGGTCGCCCGTATTCCTTGCCGCCTCGAGCCCGCGCTTCACCAGTTCGCGGCCAGCTCGCAGATGTTTGGCCATCGGCAAAATGACGTTGCCGAAATGCATATAGGTTCTTGCACGGAAACGCATCAGGCGGCGTCGCTCGACAAGGTCGTAACCCAGCTGACCGAATTGAAATCCGACCTCGTAGTGACCAAAACGCGCGCCGGCCATCATGCCGAGCCGGACATAGGCGGAGCTGGAGCCGTCGCAATTGCCGCGCTCAAGGCTCAGATTGACGGCCCTCGAGACAACCAGCGACCATAGATTCGTATCGGTAAACAGCGCAGCGGGCATGACCTTGACGAGGACGTCCATGGTCGCAAGCGATTCCGGGTCGGTCATCAGCCGCAGATCGATGAGCGCCTCGATCTTGCGGTCTCCAAGCTGGGACCAGATTCTTTCGTATTCCTCACGGGATTTCTCTTCCGCGGTATGCGGCGACCAGTCGATTCCCAGATGTTCCAGGTAGTCCAGAGCAACCGCAACGGCGCGGCTGGCCTGATCGAGCGTCATGTACAGATCGACGCGCAAACATGTCACGTTGGCACGCTCGGGGACAGTCGCGGCACGCCGTATAAGGACGCTCAAACGTTCTTCTGCGGCCGACAGGCGGCCCGTTAAAAACTCGCATTCGGCCCGCTCCAGCTCCAGCGCGAAGATCAGGTCATGCCGGCGCGCCCAGCAATCGTCCCTCAGGAATTCGGCTCCGGCGCTCAGGTAGGTGAGCGCCGACTCATAGGCTGACGAAGCCTTCGCACGCTGGCCGGCAATCAGATTGAGTTCGGCCAGTTGCTCGCGCTCTTCCTGCAGCGTAACGAGGGCTGCACCGCGGTTGAGCTGGTTGACGATCTCGAAGACCGCCTCTTCCCGTTTCCCGGGTGGCGTCTGCGCCGCGAGCAGCCGGCCGGCGCGCAAATGAGCCTGCGCACGCGCGCCCTCCGGGATCATCGAGTAGGCAGCCTCCTGCACCCGGTCGTGGACAAACCGGCAGGATTCCTCAAGTTGCTCGATGAGCTCCTGTTCGACCGCCGGCAGCAGCAATGTCCGGATCTCGTCCCTCGAACGCTCAAGAACATTCGACAGCATCGCCGTCGTGGCGGTGTTGCCGAGACAGGCAAACTGTTGCAGCGCCTGCTGCGTTTCGCCGGGCAAGCGGGCCAGCTTCGCGACCATCAGGTCCGCGACGTTGTCGGTATAGCCCTTGCCATGAATGTTCGGCAGATCCCAGTGCCAGCTGGCCGTGTTGTGATCGAAACCGAGCAGGCCCTCGTCGACCAGGGCGTGCAGAAACTGGATGACGAAGAACGGATTGCCGGCGGTCCTCTCGTGGACGAGCTGCGCGAGCGGCGCCGCGTGCTCCGGCGCGGCGCGCAGCGCCTCCGCGATCAACTGCTCGACGTGCCCGCGCGCGAGCGGCAACAGCGCTACCTCATCGAACTTCGCACCGGCGTTGCGCACGGCCTGCAGCTTGCGCATCAGCGGATGCGAAGCGTCCACCTCATTGTTCCGATAGGCGCCGATCAACATCAGATGGCGCAGGTCCGGGCGGGTAAGCAGATCCTCCAGCAGATCGAGCGTCGCAGCGTCGAGCCATTGCAGATCGTCGAGAAACAACGCCAGCGGGTGTTCCTGCGTGGCGAATACGCCGATGAAGCGCCGGAAGACGAGCTGAAAGCGGCGTTGCGCCTGATGCGGATCGAGCTCCGGGACAGGCGGCGGATCGCCGATGATCAGCGTCAGTTCGGGGATCAACTCGGTCATGAGCCGGGCGTTTGGCCCAAGGGCTTCGATCAGCGCGTCACGCCAGCTTGCGAGTTCCGTCTCGCGTTTGCCGAGCAACGGCCGCACGAGCCCTCTGAAGGCTTGCACCAGTGTCGAGTAGGGTATGTCGCGCTTGTACTGGTCGAACTTGCCCGAGGCAAAGAGCCCACGCGGGGGCACCAGCACCTTGTGCAACTCGTTGACCACAGCGGATTTGCCGATGCCGGAGTAGCCGGAAATCAGCACCAGTTCCGGCGCGCCGCTGCTGATGACGCGGTAGAAGGCAGCCACCAGCGTCGCGACCTCGCGCTCCCGCCCGTAGAGCTTCTCGGGGATCAGCAGCCGGTCGGGGGTGTCGTGCGCGCCCAGCGGGAAGACATCGACGCGACGCTGACGCGTCCATTCGGCGAGACAGTACCGCAAATCCCACTCGACGCCGGCCGCGGTCTGGTAACGCTCTTCGGGTGTCTTCGCGAGCAGCTTCATGACGACCGCCGAAACGCCGGACGGGATTGCCGCGACCCGCGCACTGGGTGGCAGCGGCTTGCGAGCGACATGGCAGTGCACCCATTCCATCGGGTCGATGGCGGTGAACGGCAACGTGCCGGTGAGCATCTGATAGATCGCGATGCCGAATGCGTAGAGGTCGCTGCGCGAGTCGATCGAACGGTTCATCCGTCCGGTCTGCTCGGGCGCCATGTAGGCGAGCGTGCCGGCGATGGTCTCCGGTGACCCCGGAAGTTGCCGCTCGCGTGGGAGTCTCGAGGCGATGCCGAAACCGGTGAGCCGCACGTGCCCGTCCGCGCAGTTCACGAGGATATGGGCCGGCTTGAGATCCTTATGAACGAGGCCGCATTGATGGAGCTTGCCCAGCGCCACCGCAATTCCCGTCGCGAGGCGCAGGACATTTCCGATTTCCATGGGTGCGCCGACCAACCGCTCGAGGGGCTCGCCGCCCGGGTCCTCGAGCACCAGCATGGCGCGGCCTTCAGCCTGCAACAGTTCCTTGGGTCGCACTGCCCATGCGCTGCCAAGTTGATCCCGCAGCGCAAATTCGTGCGCCAGACGCGCGAGGCTGGCGGGCGGCGGATGCTCGCTGGACGTGCGCGCCACCAGCACGCTCTCGCTACCGTCCTGAGACCGCTCCCGGCAAAACACTCGCTCGCCATCCTCCCAGAGAAGCTGGGGGCTGCTGCCCGCATCGAATCCGTGTGTGGCGTCCATCTGCACTGGCTGGCTGGGTGTGCGGGCTTTGCCCGTCATGTCTCAAGAGGGCGCGCGCCCCGTTTATCTGTTTCGTCGGCGTCTTGTGCGCGTGAATGTACGGGACAAAGCGACGTATGCTGGCCGGCAATTCTTACGGCTTACGATCGGGAACATTTACAAATGACCGGATCGTCTCACGATACACCTTGACGACCGCGTCCACATATTCGCGTCGACCCTTTGGCGAGCTTCTGGGGAGGGATTTGCTTACACCGCGTTGGGCGAAAGAGACGCGTCTATGGTCTGATGAAAAGAGTCGAATCGCGGACGGCGGACCGTCTAATAACAAGAGTAAGGGCGTATGCCTCTGGAGATTAAAAGGCGTCTGGTGTTATCAGTTTCAGGGGGTATTACCAGTTCGTCCGCGCGACGGTAGCAAACAGCTCTTCTTTTATGTACGCAGCATGACAATCCGAAATAAATAATGCGCCAGATGTCACTTCTGTATCTTGAGAAATTCGGCTAACAAATCTCTTTCAAAGGTTAAATATGCCGTTACGCGAGATGCGTGATAACGCACAACCCGAAGGCGTATCGGGAAATGGGGTTGCCGTGCACACGTGTTCGCCCTGCTCGCGGGCACTACAGCCTGACCCGATCACGCCTCGATATTCATTTCGCATCAATTCGGTCGATTATGCAGACCGCAAAACGATAACCTGACGCACGGGCTCATTATTACCGTTTGATGATTATTCAACGTGACAAAAGCGGACCATCGGCTGTATGCTCCGCTCGTTGTCTGTTTCTGCAAATATACCGCCGCCTTTAGCATCCCCTTTAAGTGCAGCTTGGCGCCGGACAATGCGGGCTGGATGAACTTCGCCAAATGGGAAGAACGCGTCTATTGCCAGCCAACGGTGACGGAGACCCGAATGCCTATTGATGTTTCGCCATTGTTCGCCGATGAGCCGAACGATTCCGCCAAGCCTGCTCCAGCCTCCACCGGACCAACCACTGACGCCGCCGCCTCGCCCAACGCTGTAAGAGTCGCTGCGCAGTTGCCGAGCGATGACGACATCAGCCGGCTGGGAGCAGATGGCAGGGCCGCCTACGGCACGGTCACGAACGATCTGCTGTCGTTGCACAAGTCGAACGACCTTGGGGAGATGGGCTCAAAACTGACCGAGCTGATCTCCACCGCCAAAGGACTCGATCCGAAACAGGCCGGTCACGGCATGCTGGATCGGGCGATCTCCCTGTTCAAGGGGCAGCGCGAACAGTTGCTTGCGCATATGCAGTCCGTGCAGCAACGCCTGGCCACGCTGACGCAGCAGATGGACAGCATGGCAGTCCAGCAGCGCGATCGCATCCACACGCTGGACGGTCTTCAGCAGGCCAATTTCCACTATCACGAGCAGTTGAAGGGTGCCGTGCAACAGGGGCAGGCCTGGCTCGAGTCCGCGAAAGCGGCGCTCGCTCTGCCGCCCGACGCCGCGGATCCGTTCGTCGCACAACAGCGCACGGCAGCCACGCATATCGTTCAACGGCTCGAAGTCGCGGTCAACGACTTCCAGAACAGCATGACGCTCGCCAAGCAGCAGGCGCTGGAGATCCAGCAGACGCAGGACAATGCGCGCGCGATCCTCGACGAATTCGAGCGCGCCAAGACGGCCGTCATTCCTGCGCTCACGTCCCTGCTGACGCAGCAACTGATCGAAATCGAGCAAAAGCATGCGCTCGAAACGGACGACATGCTGCGCTCCACGCTCGACGCCGCGATGCGCCAATCGGCGCAGACGCTCGGCGAAAACACGATTCAGGTCGCGACACTCCAGCAGCGTTCGTTGATCAGTACCACGACCCTCGACGATTGCCAGAAGATTCTCGAGGCAAGCGCCGACAAGGTGAAACAGCTCGAAGAGGCGGGACGCCAGCAGCGTATCGCCGACGGGCAGAAGCGTGCCGAAATCGAACAGCGCCTGTTGGCGCAGGTTTCGAAATGATCCACTGCTAGGGGGGTAAACCGCATATGGCTGTCGACTTGCACAAGAAAGCTGAACGCGCCGGCATCGTTCTGAAGAAACAGGGCATAGCAAGCCCGCCGAGACTACGCGTCGGCCTGATGATGGACATCTCCGGTTCGATGCGCTCGCTGTACGAAGAAGGTGTCGTGCAGGAAGTGCTGAATCACGTGCTCGGGCTCGCGATGGCGTTCGACCCGTCGCACAAGCTCGATGTGTTCGTGTTCGACCATCAGTACGCACAACTGCCCGATCCGGCCACGCCGGACAATTTCCACGACTTCGTCCGGCGCAAGATCCTGACCGAGGACGAAATTCCGAAATTCGGCACAACGAAATACGCCGGTGTGATCCACTCGTTCCAGGACCACTATTTCGGTCATGACCCAGCTCATCAGGAGCACCTCCAGCACAAGCCCGGTCTGCTATCGCGCCTGTTCCATCATGGACAGGAGGCCGCAGTCAAGGTCGATCCCAACATCGCGAAGATTCCGGTGCTGGGTCTGCTGATCACGGATGGCGACAACGAGGACCACCGTCAGTCGGAAGTCGCGATCCGCCGCTCGGCCGATTTCCCGGTGTTCTGGTCACTGGTCGGGGTGGGCGGTCACGAATTCCGCTTTCTGAAGCAGATCGACCGCGAGTTCGAAGACTCCGAATTCATCGATCTCGAACATCTCAACATCTCCGACGAACAGCTCTATTCCGAGCTCGTTAGTCCGAAGCTGGTGCGCTGGTTGAAGAGCCACCCGCCGCAGTGATACTGGCCGACTCGCAGGCCGACTCGCCTCGACGTGAAGGCACACCGACGTGCCGGCACGTCCGTAGCCGTTTCAACATCTATATGGGAACGAACCGTGATTAATCTGCAAAAGAATCAGGGCATCAATCTTTCGAAAGACCACGCGCACGTGCGGCGCTTTCTCGTCGATACGAAGTGGGACATCAATGCCGCGGCGCAAGGGCGCCTCGAGCAATTCGAGGTCAACGTCAGCGCGTTCCTGCTCAATCACAAGACCGGCGCGCCGCTGGCCGCCCGCGACGAAGACTTCGTCTTCTACAACAACCGGCAGGATCCGACCGGGGCCGTCGTGCACCGGCCGGACGACTGGCAGGACGGCGACGACGCGATGACGCTCGACCTCGACATTCTTGCCTCGCAAAACGCGGGCGTCGACGAGGTGTCGCTGATCGTTGAGATCTACGAAGGGCAGAAGCGCAGCCAGAATTTCGGGCACATCAATCACACCACCGCGGTTATCATCGACGCAGATACGAAGACGCCGATCGCGCAGTTTCGTCTGACCGAAGACGACGCCCAATATACCGCCGTGCAGATGGGCTCGTTCGTCCGTGAAAAAGGCGACTGGCATTTCAAGGCAATCGGCAAGGGTTATAACAAGGGCCTCGCCGCCTTCCTGAGTGCCTATGGCCTCCAGGCGGCCGACGAGGAATAAGGAGCACGCAGGCAGGCGGTGGCGATGTGCCACCGCCTGCCTTTGAGCGATAACGATGATGGTGGACCCCAAGCCCCTGTTCGACGACGAAACGCCGAACCAACCCGTCCCGTCGTCAGACGATGACGGTAAGGCACTGCGCGTGACCGCGCAGGATCAAGCGCAGCCCATTCAGGTGATCGCGCTCGATCTGTCCGGCACGGACGACACCCCTGCCCCGTCGCCACTTGTCCTCCTTCAGTCACGGGCGGAAACGGCACGGCCTGCCGCATTCGAAGTAGCGCCGCTCGAACTTGCCGACACACCCGAGCCCGCGGCGCCACAGCCGAGCGTCGCGATGGCCATGGACGAGTCGCCGGCCATTGCGCAAGCGATGCGTCGGGGCATGGAGAAATTCCCCGGCGTGATGGGCACCCTTGCGTATCTGGTGCGCAACGATCTCAACGAGATCCTGCCTGTCGAGTTCCAGAAGGTATCGGAATACGGCAGCGATGCGCTCACACGCGCGGCGGATCTGATCGCGCAGGTCGCACGACTGGGTCAGGATCTGCACGAAATCGACGCGGAGAATCTGCTCACGACGATCGTCGAGCACGCGAACGGCGAGCACAAGAAATCGGTCTTCGGCCTGCTCACGGCTCACAGCTTCGACCCGCAGGCCGCGTCGAGCCAACTCGCGGCAATCGCGCAGGCCATTCGCAGCAAGCTCGCGCACGCGGATGAGCTGGCCGACCTGCTCACGCGGGTTCAAACTACGCTGATCGCAAAGACCACGGCAATCGATATCGTCAGCGACATGGCCGAGCTCAGTCAGTTGGGCGATATCGTCACGCGCAAGGCGACGGCGCTGAGCGCGTCGCGGCAACAGATCAGACTGGCGATCCAGCAGACCGGCAATCTTCGCAAGCAGGCCGAAGAATGGATAATGCGGGCCGACGAGATCCGCACCCTGACGTTGCCGGCCATGGGGTTTCTTGGCAGCTTGTGAGGTCGCGCGGATCGGTCCAAAGACATTGATTTCCCGGCCGTCGAATCTGAAACTACGTAATGACATCGCGCTGTCACGTCCAACACAAAGGAGAGTGATCATGACCCGTACCATTTCCGAAAAACGCCACGCATTTCGCGCGTTGCACGAAGAAGGATGTTTCGTGTTACCGAATCCGTGGGACGTAGGCAGCGCTCGTTACCTGGCATCCATGGGGTTCAAGGCTATCGCTACCACCAGCTCAGGCTTCGCGTGGTCGACAGGCAAACCCGACAACGCTGTCTCGCGAGACACGGTCATCGCCCACCTGCGCGAGATGGTCCGCGCGACGGATCTGCCGGTGAACGCCGACTTCGAAAGCGGCTTCGGCAGTAATCCCGCCGAAGTGGCGCAGAGCGTCCGGATGGCGGTCGACGCAGGCGTCGCCGGCCTGTCTATCGAAGACTCGACGGGCGATGCAAAATCGCCGTTGCTTCCGGTCAATGTGGCCGTGGAACGGCTCGCCGCGGCACGACGCACGATCGACGAAACAGGCGGCGATACGCTGCTCGTCGGACGTGCGGAGAATTTCGTTGCCGGCGTGCCCGATCTCGAAGACGCGATTGCGCGTTTGCGCGCGTATGCGCAAGCCGGGGCCGATTGTCTGTACGCGCCCGGTATCCAGACGCGCGAGCAGATAGAAGCGGTGGTCGCCGCGGTCAGGCCGAAGCCGGTCAATCTGCTGATCGGTGGACCCTCTGCGTTCACGCTCGACGAACTGGCGAAGCTCGGCGTCCGGCGCGTGAGTGTGGGCGGCGCACTCGCCCGCGCGGCGTGGGGCGGGCTCGTGGCTAGCGTTCAATCGCTTGCGGATGGCCGCTTCGACAGCTTGCCGAAGGAGCCGTCAGGCGGGTGGTTGAACAGCGTGTTCAAGGACCCGGCATAGCGTCCTGATAGATGATCGCCGAGCGCCTTTTGCCTGGAGCGAACCACGCATGAACCGGGCCTCGCGTCCACGCGGGGCTACCCGTCTCACTGACCCAGCCGTTCCCGACACACAGTCAGCGTCAGTTGACGGAGCCAGCGGTGGACGGGATCCACCTCCAGGCGGGGATGCCACATCTGCGACACCGTAATCTCCCCAGTCGTCACGGGAAGCTCGAAGGCGTGAGTGCCGGCGAATGCGGACAATTCCTGCTGTACGGACTGATTGCCCAGAACAGACGCAGGCACCAGCGCTATCAGGTCGGAGTTCCGCGCCACAGCGAGCGCAGCGGGAAAACTCGGAACCACGGCGACAATGGTTCGTTCCAATCCCAAAGCCTCCAGCGCCTCATCAACGGGGCCGCTGGTGCGACCGTGCCGTGACGCGACGACATGACCGAAGGCGGTGTACCGTTGCGCCGTCACGTCACGCTCCGTCGCGAGCGGATGGCCCTGTCTGACGACACCTATAAAGCGATCGCGGAACAGTGCCTGCACGCGGACTTCCGGTCCCATTTCGCTCAAAACACCGATCTCGAGATCAGCGGAGCCGTCCCGCAAGTACGCTGCCGTCTTCTCAAGCTTGGGCGCGAAACGCAGACATATGCGCGGCGCAACCGCTGTAGCCGCAGCGATCAGTGAAGCGCCGAAGGCCTCGACGAAACCATCGTTGGAACGAATCGTAAAGGTGCGCTGCAACGTTGAAAAATCCAGATCTGTCGTTGCGGGGCGAAGTACGGCACGTGCCTCATGAACCGCATTCTGGGTGCGTTGACGCAGCGCCTCCGCATGGGGTGTCAAAACCATCTGGCGCCCTGCCCGAACCAGTAACGGGTCACCGGTCTCCTCGCGAAGCCGGGTCAGAGTGCGGCTCATGGCCGAGGCGCTCAATCCCAACCGACGCGCAGCGCCGGCCACGCTGCCGTCGGCAAGCAATGCGTCGAGCGCAATGAGCAAATTCAAGTCGGCTTCTGGCATGCCTGATCCTAGCATGCGCCGTTCAGACATGGCGTTTGATGCAGGTTATAAGTGCAACGGCTGCGTCTTCCGCCGTGTCTCGTACATCGATATATTCGTTGTACCGACTTATGACCGAACGCGTGATAACCCAAAGCACGTTGTATCGGTCTCGTTCACAGGAGTTACTAATGCAAAACACCTCTGCACAGAAAACCGTCCTTCTCATCGGAGCATCCCGTGGCCTCGGATTCGCAATGGTCGAGGAATACCTCAAGCGTGGCTGGCGAGTAATCGCTACTGGGAGGGAGGGCTCAATACAAAGCCTCAACCAGCTCGCGCAAAACACTCAGAGTGCGCTGGAAGTTGAAGCGGTCGATATTACGATCCCCAATCAGGTCGCCGCATTGCACGGTCGTCTCAAGGATCGACGACTGGATGTACTTTTCGTGAACGCTGGCGTCAAAAACGAAGATTGGGAAACGATCGCCGATGTTTCGACCGAGGAATTCGTGCGCGTCATGGTGACGAACTCGTTGAGTCCGATGAGGGTCATCGAGGCGTTCCAGGACCTTGTGCGGCCGGCGGGAACAATCGGTGTCATGTCATCCGGGCAAGGTAGCCTCACTAACAACACGAACGGCAATTACGAAGTCTATCGCGGCAGCAAGGCTGCACTCAACATGTTCATGCGCAGCTTTGCCGCGCGCCACCAGGACGACCCGAGAACCTTGCTATTGATGGCGCCTGGATGGGTAAAGACGGACATGGGCGGTCCCGGCGCGCGTCTGACTATCGAAGAAAGCATCCCGAACCTGGTGAGCACGATCGAGGCTTATGAAGGAAGCTCCGGTTTGCATTATCTGGACTACCTGGGAAAAGTCGTTCCCTGGTGAGCGGCGACGAAAGCATCAAGCCGACAACTCACTCGTCGCCCGGCACCCCGTAGCTGGGCGCTGCGGTCGGGTTCAACGCACGCGTCAGGTAGTCCTGCATTTGCGGTCGATAGGCTTGCCACAGCGCATCCAGTTGTCCGATCGGGTCGATCTCCGCCCAGTCGACCCGCAGATCGACGATCGGCCAGATCACGTCGCCCATCACCTTGAGCGCCGCCGAGTGCACGGGTCCCGC
>Ga0302183_10001036_pt1 | contig 12942 bp, 9 predicted proteins | sample I_Palsa_N3_2_FD_200232 | JGI IMG/M metagenome (GOLD analysis project Ga0302183, IMG submission 200232) | Peat permafrost microbial communities from Stordalen Mire near Abisko, Sweden - I_Palsa_N3_2 | ecosystem: Environmental > Terrestrial > Soil > Palsa > Peat permafrost | place: Sweden: Abisko...
GGCCGGGCTGATCCGCCAGGAATCCGCCTACGAGACGAACGCGATATCGCGTGCCAATGCCTACGGGCTGATGCAAATCGTTCCTAAGACTGCGCGACTGCTCGCGCATCAGGAACGCATAGGCTATTCGCGCCCTCGGCTGAATGATCCGGGTTACAATCTCCGGCTCGGGACTGTTTATTTGGCGGGCTTGGTGAAGTTTTGGGGCAGTTTTGAGGCCGCGCTGGCCGCCTACAATGCGGGAGAAGATCGAGTGGGCAGTTGGCGTTCCGGACAAAGTTACGCTGAACCTGCGGAATTTGTGGATTCGATTCCGTTCACGGAGACCCGCGAATACGTGCAAATCGTGCTGCGCAATGCGGAAACTTACCGGACGCTCTACGGGCAAGCGCGCCCGGCCGGGAATACCAAATCATCGGAAGGCCATAAGTGAACGCTCCTAAAGCCGAAGGAATATCTACTCGCGCGCGGCTTTCCATCAAAGCGTCTCAATTCACAGAATCCGTCATTCGAGAAATGACGCGGCTTGCGCTTGCGCATGACGCTGTCAATCTCTCACAGGGATTCCCAGATTTTCCTGCGCCGGCTGAAATCAAGGAAGCCGCGCGGCAAGCCATCGCTGCCGATATCAATCAGTACGCGATTACGTGGGGCGCAAAATCGCTGCGAAACGCCATCGCGCAAAAAGTCGAGCATCAGCAGGGCATGTCGATTGATCCGGAGCGCGAAATCACGGTTTGCTGCGGCGCGACAGAAGCGATGATCTCCACCATGATGGCGCTGATCAATCCCGGCGATGAAGTGATCGCGTTCGAACCGTTCTACGAGAACTACGGGCCTGACGCGATTCTTTCCGGCGCGACGCCGCGATTCGTCAAGCTTCGCCCGCCGGATTGGCGATTCGATCCGGATGAATTGAAGGCCGCGTTCAGTCCTGCGACCAAAGCCATCATTCTGAATACTCCGAATAATCCGACCGGCAAGGTGTTTGAGCGCGCTGAGATCGAACAGATCCGCGACTTGTGCGACCGGTGGAATGCCTACGTCATCACCGACGAGATTTACGAGCACATGCTTTACGACGGCGCCGTGCATGTCTCGCCGGCGACGATTGAGGGCTTGCGCGAGCGAACCATCACGATAAACGCGTTATCGAAGACTTATAGCGTAACGGGTTGGCGTGTCGGCTGGGCAATTGCTCCGACGGCAGTGACATCGGCGATTCGCAAAGTCCACGATTTCCTGACGGTTGGCGCGGCTGCGCCATTACAAGAGGCCGGAGCGGTCGCATTACAATTTCCGGACAGCTACTATGAGAAACTGGCCGCCGATTATCTAGTTCGTCGCGACAAGATGCTGGGAATTCTCGAGAACGCCGGATTCCGCTGCTTCCGCCCGCGTGGCGCCTACTACATCATGACCGACATCTCGGCCTTCGGATTCTCCGACGATGTGACATTCGCGCAACATTTGGTGAAGGAAATCGGCATCGCAGCCGTGCCCGGCTCGAGCTTCTATCGCAATCCGGCCGACGGCAGCAAACAATTACGCTTCACCTTCTGCAAATCCGAGAAGACGCTGAAAGCCGCTGCCGAGCGATTCGCGAAATTGCGCCAGGCCTGACAGCGCGCAATTCTGTGCTAGAATCCCGGCCGCGCAAGCGATAAGGGAACTGCTTCTGATAATGGCAGCGTCATTCAATCTGATTTCGCCGGGAACGCGCGTGACCGCAAACGGCCACGGCGAGCCGTTTGACGTGCGCGGAGGCCAGTCGCGAACATTTCTCTGCACGATGGACATCACCGAGCAGATTGAACAGGAATCGGTTGACGTATCTATCTGGGGTTCGGCGGATGGGCAGGACTTCGGCAAACAGCCGATTCTGAAAATACCGCAGCGCTTTTATCGCGGCGAAACGCGCCAGATTCTCGATCTCACCACCCGGCCGGAGCTCAATTTCATTCGCGCGAATTGGGATTTGGTGCGCTGGGGCCGCGTCGCGCCGCATCCGATGTTCGTGATCGGCCTGCGCCTTGAAGAAGTGTCCCCGTTTGTTCGCCAGCCCGCCGTATCGCGCGGCTAGGCTTTTCCGCCTTGCAATTCGTTCCCGTTACCAAACTTTCGATTCCTAATCAAATTCGAATGTCTGCTGGTACGCGGCGATTGTAACCGGCCACTTATACTGCGCTTCGATCGCGCCCTTGAACGATTGCAGCGCGGGCGGGTCCCCATGCACCAGGAAAGTTTGACGCGGCGCCGATTTGAATCCGGAGAGCCACCGCAGCAATTCGCTGCGGCCTCCATGCGCCGAGAGCTGAGAAATTTCTACGACTTCCGCGCGCACGGGCACCATCTCCCCGAAAATGTTCAAGAACTTTGCACCATCGAGAAGTTGCCGCCCGCGCGTCCCTTCGCCTTGATAGCCGACCAGCAGCACCGCGCTGCGCGAATCCGGCAATCGCTTCGCCAGGTGATGCAGAATCCGCCCGCCAGTGGCCATGCCGCTTGCCGACACAATAATGCACGGCGAGACGACATTATTGATTTGCTTTGAATCTTCCACCGCGCGCGTCATATGCACGCCCGCCACGTCGAGCGGATCGCCCGTTCCCGCCTGCTCTCCGCGGAACTCCAAATCCTGATCTTCGCGGTGGCTTTCGTAGAGTTCCGTCACGCTGATCGCCATCGGACTATCCACGTACACCGGCAGCTTCGGTATTTCTTGTTTCATTTCCAGCTGATGCAGGTAGTACATCAGCGTTTGCGTACGCCCCACCGCAAACGCAGGAATCACCACGGCGCCGCCACGCTTCGCGACGCGGTTGATGACCGCTCCCAGCTCGGGTTCCGGCGATCCCGGCGGATGGTCGCGGTCGCCGTATGTGGATTCGCACAGCAAATAATCAGCGCGGCTCGGCGGCGCAGGATCGTTGATGATCGGCTGATCGTAACGCCCAAGATCGCCGGAAAAAACAACGAGAATGTTTTTGCCGTTCTCGGTGATCGTCAATTCCAGCCACGAAGATCCGAGAATGTGCCCGGCATCGTGCGGAAGCACGGAAAATTGCGGGCTGATCGTGAACGCATCGAATCGCGGAATCTCTTTGATTTGCCCGAGCGCGGTTTGCGCCTCGGCCACCGTGTAGAGCGGCAGCGCCGGCTTGTGCTTCGAATAGCCTTTCCGCTGTGCGAATTTTGCGTCTTCTTCCTGAAGGTGAGCGGAGTCCGCAAGCAGCAAATTACAAAGCTGGTGCGTGGCCGCGTTGCAATAAATCGGCCCGCGGAAACCGTCCTTCACCAGTCGCGGTAGATATCCGGTGTGATCGATGTGCGCATGCGTCAGAAGCACCCAATCAATCGTCGCCGGATCAATCGGCAGCTTTTGCCAATTGCGATCTTCCAGATCGTGCCCACCCTGGAATAAGCCGCAATCAACCAGCAGCCGCTTGCCGCCGGCCTCCAGAAGATATTTTGATCCGGTGACGGTCCCCGCGGCGCCGAGAAAAGTGATTTTGGCCATAAGCGGCGTATTGTATCGCCGACGTATTCTACAATTGAAGACGCGCGCCGCAAGTTTCGTTTAGGCGACTTGCCCAGATGCGCACTTGACGCTGCGCGCTCGCCTACCGTACGCTCATAAACTTTGCGAATGGTAGAGGGACTGATAGTCGAATCTCGCAGAAAGGAATTTGGAATCCATTGCAACTATCAAAAACTAAGCGATTTGGAAGTTTGATCCGATTTGGAAGTTCGGTCCGATTGATGAGTTTGGTCCGCTTTTCGAGTGGGCTTTTTTTTGTGCTGGCGTTGAGCGGAATTGCGCGCGCGCAGATTAATCCGCAGTATCAATTATCCTCCGCGCCGCTCACGGAATTTGACGTGAAAGCGCCGGCCCCGAATTTGTCCGTCGCGGACGAACTCACGCCAGCGCCATCGGCGCCGCAGAGCCAAACTTCCCAAGAAACTCCGCAAGCGGCTCCGCAAAGCGCCCCGAAATCCGCCCCTGCTTCCGGCATTGATGTCTCGCCCTACAAGAACCAATCGGAAATGTATTATCACGAGTGGTCGTGGGAATCCGGCGTGTACGCGGGCGGCGGGACGGGAATCGGCTCATCGCAGACCACGCAGTTTTTTCTCGTCGGCGTGCACGTTGGAAAGGTGCTCACGGGCAATCACTTTCCGGGCATTTTGCACGGCAACTTCGAGTTCGGCGGCGAGTTCATGCCGATGTACGAAGTTTTCACCATCAACAGCACCAACGTTTACGGCGTGAGCATCAAGCCCGTAATTCTGCGTTGGAATCTGGTGCACTGGAACAGGTTCACGCCGTTCCTGCAGCTTGCCGGCGGTTTCCTCATCACCAACCAGGAGCTTCCTCCGGGAAATACTTCCGCATTTAATTTCACGCCGCAGGGCGGTTTTGGCTTCAATATGTTCACCAAGCCGGGCCAAGCCGTGAAGACCGAGTTTATTTTCGGGCACATCTCGAACGCAGACCTCGGCATCCGCAATCCCGGAATCAATTCGCTGTTCCTGTTCGAAATCGGTTACGAGTGGCTGCACGGCTGGCGCCACCACTAGCCTAAAAATCCATCGCGCCAAAATCCAGCGCACAAAATTAAGCGCCACAAAAACAACCGGCGGTCTGGAGAAAATCTTCCATTCCGCCGGCCGTCGCGCTCAATAATTATCCGATCTACTTGTTGCCGCTTGGTTTTTCTTCAGCCTTCTTCGGCATGGCAGCGGGCGCCATCTTGGGCTTCCAGAAATCCGGATCGCCCTTGATCAATTCCTCGCCAACGTAGCTCATGCGCGGATTAATCATGAAGATCTGCGATTCGCTCGACTCAATCGAATTGGCCGAGGCCTCGTCCAGCTTCTTCATTCCGTCTTCGCCCATGGCCATTCCGAAATCTTTGTAGTGCGAAAAATCGTCATCAATCTCCGACGCCGATTTTCGCAGCGTAAAGAAGACGTAGGTTCCGTCCGTGGTGCCGTACGCGCTTTGATAGGCGGCCCAGTGAGCGTTGGGATTGGCCTTCGCGAATGCGGCCATCACCGACTTGGACGCGTTTTCAAATTCTGTGCCGTGTCCCGGCTTGATGTGGAAGATGCCGATATCAAAGTAACGGGTCTTCGACAAGTCCACGTCGTCCTTGAGGCTCAAATCACCGCGGTAGAAGTAGGTGGATGAATCGATCCCGTCCAGCAAAGCGCCATCCACATCGGCCGCATGGCTGATCGCTGCAGAGAGAGCGGCGTTCTTCGCCACGGCCATCGTGTCTTTCTCCCAGGCTGCAAACGAGTCGTAGCCCGTCAAGAAGATCGCGCGTGACTTCCCGGAGAGAGACTCCATTCCGATATATTGCGTCGGCCACTTTGCCCGCGCAAACGCTTGTACGAACAAGGCCTCAGTTTTCTCATGCACCGCGCCCGACTTCCCCGGTTTCACAAATTCGCGCATGACCACGAGCACTTTCGGCGGGTGATGCATCCCCTCCATCTTGTCTTCCTGCGCCTTTACGACCAGCGCCCCCGCGGACAACAAACACGCACACAACATACCCAACACAATTCTTTTCATTGAATTCGGCCTCCTAGGCTGCGTTCTTGATTGGACCACCCGATGGATTGCACGAGGGAAGGGGCAGAAATTCTGAAACCCTCACGATCCCCCAGCGTGCGCGCAGCGTAATCCACCCATCCGATGAAGTCAAGCAACACAGCCCTCCTGCTCACCTCGCCGCGTCTCGTGTAGTTCATGTCCCCGGCGCGACAACGTCGCGCCGAGACGTGAGGCCGGTGTCCATCGTTGCCATGCAAGGATGAATCTTTCCGTCGACCTTCTACGCGAGCTCGATCGACGACCGCGTTCCGAGAGTGGCCGATTTTGATACGATTAGAAATGACCTCCGTGTTTTGTTTTCTTTGGCTTACGGCGATTTTTAATCGTTTTGGACTCACGATTAGAAATGGAGTCCGTCTCGCTCGATATGGCGAGGAGAGCGATGGAGTTTGCTGATTGGGCATCAGGGCTGTGCGGGAGAGGTGATGGTGCGAAAGTCCGGCCCGCCTATTCCGGCCGGATCGGGACGCAGAAGGCGCGTCGGCGAGGCCTACGATTAACGGGCGAATTGCGTTCGAGGGGGTAGTGTTTGTGTCCCGGTTAGAAATGACCTCGGTGTTTTGTTTTGTGTGGGTTACGGCGATTTCTAATTGTTTTGGTGTCTCGGTTAGAAATCGATTTGGGATTGAGTACTGGACTCCGCAGATTTGCGTAGGCTTTATGCCCCGTGAATCAACCGGTGCCCATTGAAGTCCGGCCTTGTATGTTAACTCTAGCATAATCATAATTTTTGGGTAATTATACCACGCCCTCAGGGTGCGAACAAATCCACAGAGTGTAAGGATTGGGGGAAGTGTCGGGGAATCAGCAGGATTCAGGCGCGGCAACTTTACGAAATTTGTGCTTTTGATCTTGGTGAAAAACGCGTCTGTGCTTCGATTACCGAATTGCGAATGAGACGTGCCTGCGATCTTGTCGCTGGCAAGAATGGGATATTCCGCAAGCGCACGATGAACGTCAAAAACGCCGGCAGGATGCCGGCGCGACGATTGCAACGGTGTCAAAGGGGCCGAGGAATGGGGGGCGCGTGTGCGGCCGCCCCACGTTGACTTGACGTTGGGCGGGGAATAGAATTCGCGCCAATGCCCGATTCTTCTCCACTCTCCGGGCGAACGATTTCCCACTATCGTGTTCTTGAGAAACTCGGTGGCGGTGGGATGGGTGTCGTCTACAAGGCTGAGGACACCCGGCTCGACCGCGCCGTCGCTTTGAAATTCCTTCCCGACGATGTGGCGCACGACGCGCAGGCGCTCGAACGCTTCAAGCGCGAAGCCAAGGCGACCTCCGCGCTAAATCATCCGAATATCTGCACGATTCACGACATCGGCGAGCAGGACGGGCAGGCGTTCATCGCCATGGAACTGCTCGAAGGCCGGACATTAAAAGAGACCGTCGGCGCTCGCCAGGGCGCGCCGTTGCCCACGGAGGAATTGCTCGACCTGGCAATTCAGATCGCCGATGCGCTCGATGCCGCGCATCAGAAAGGCATCACGCACCGGGATATCAAACCGGCCAATATTTTCATCGTGGCGCGCAGCCAAGCAAAAATCCTCGATTTCGGCCTGGCGAAGCTAGCGGGAGAAACAGTTCACGAATCGCCCTCGCCGACTCAGTCCACGATTAGCATGGCCGCTACGCCGGATGCTCTCACGACACCGGGCGTCGCCATGGGCACGGTCGCGTATATGTCTCCCGAGCAGGCGCGAGGCGAGCCGGTGGACGCGCGCACCGATTTATTCAGTTTCGGCGCCGTGCTCTTTGAAATGGCAACCGGCCGACGCGCGTTTCCCGGCAAGACGACGGCCGTGGTCTTCACGCAGATTCTGAAGGACGAGCCTCTGTCGCCACGAACATTGAATCCTGAATTACCGCTGAAGCTAGAGGAGATCATCACCAAGTGCCTCGAAAAGGATCGCGATCTTCGTTATCAGGTCGCGGCTGAGATTCGCGGCGACTTGAAGCGCTTGAAGCGCGACTCCAGCTCCCCCACTTTCGCGGAGGACAAGTTTCGCGGGGCTGACGACGCGCGGCGCGCCCGAGGACGGGCTTCGCCCCTACGCATCTCGTGCTGGGCGCTCGCGGCCATCTCCGTGATTGCCGCGCTTGCTTACTTGTTTCGCCCTGCGCTTCCGCCGCTGACGGTTTCGGACTACGTCCAGCTCACGAACGACGGCCTGCCCAAGGATTTGATCGGAACGGATGGCTCGCGCTTATATCTTGAGGAACAGAGCATCGGGGCCGCGCAGATGTCGGTCAACGGAGGAAACGCAGCGCCCGTTTCCATCGGATTGCCAGGAGGGCCGTTCCCAATCTCTAGCGTCTCGCCGGACGGTTCAAAACTGCTCATCGCGCAGGTGTCGAGCTTCAGCAGCGCTGCGGTGCCGATGTGGGCCGTACCGACGCTGGGCGGCTCGCAGATCCGGCTGGCGGATATCAAAGGCATAGCCGGCGCGTGGTCGCCCGACGGTCAGAAGCTGGTTTACGTGAACGGTGATGCACTCTATCTTGCGAACGCTGACGGCACGGGGCCTCGCAAGTTGGTTAGTCTGACCGGTACGCTTGAAGCCGGCGCCGGCGGTGTAGCTGACGTCGCGGGCCTGAACGCCGATACGTCGTTGGGTCAAAACGTCAATACGTCACCCACGTGGTCGCCCAACGGCCAGGAAATCGCAATGACCCTGGTCAATCCTAAGGAGAAAGTCAATCAACTGTGGGAAGTTTCGGCGGATGGTACGAACCTGCACGAAATGTTTCCCGGCTCGAACGCGAAGTCGGACGAATGCTGCGGCTCCTGGATGCCGGACGGCAAATACTTCGTGTTCCAGTCGCAAGGGCAGATTTGGGCGGCGCGTGAAGCAGGAAGTTTTCTGCACAAAGTCAGTTATGACCCAGCGCAATTGACGAGTGGAGCTGTTTCCTATGGCTACGCCGTGCCGGGCAAGGACGGCAAAAAGATTTTCGCAGTGGCGGGTACACGACGGGGCGAACTCGAACGCTACGACGCCAAGGCAAACACCTTCGAGCCTGAGTTGGGCGGAATTTCGGTGCAAGACGTGGTCTTCTCGAAAGATGGCGAGTGGGTGGCTTATGTTACCTATCCCGACAGAATTCTCTGGCGGAGTAAACAGGACGGAAGCGATAAGTTGCAGCTCAGCTCTCCCCCGATTTATGCCGAGGGGCCCCGTTGGTCGCCGGACGGAAAGGAAATTGTCTATTTCGGACTGGAGCAGGGCAAACAGTCCCGCATTTATGAAGTTTCAGCCGGCGGAGGCGCGCCGCAACAATTGATGCCCGACGAAAACGGCAATCAGGCCGATCCCGTGTGGTCTCCGGACGGAAATTCACTAGCCTTCGGCGGATTCGGAGGTGCAGGGCTAGCCGCGATTCGCGTCCTTGACATAAATGCTCATAAGGTCGCCACGCTGCCGGATTCCGAGGGATTGTTTTCTCCCCGCTGGTCGCCGGACGGGCGGTATCTCGTGGCCTTGCACCAGAATGCCACTGACATGATGCTCTACGATTTCAAAACCCCAAAGTGGTCGAAGCTGGTCCCGGGGTTTTTAGGCTACCCCGACTGGTCGCACGACGGCCGGTTCGTTTATTTCTTCGATCTCTCCAAGGGTTCAGCGGTCAAGCGTGCGTCCGTCCCCGGTGGGAAAATCGAGCAGATTGCGAGCCTGAAGTCACTCCGAACGACGGGTCAGTATGGCTTTTGGCTCGGCCTCACCCGAGACGATTCGCCGCTCGTGCTTAAGGACATCAGCACCGAGGAAATCGTCTCCATGGTTGTCCACGAGCCGTGATTGCGACGTCCTGCTCGGTGCACTCGCGCATCCCGGCCTCGCTCGCGCCGATGCAATGTCGGACGACGCAGCCAAAGCGAGGACGGCCTACAACGATTTCTTCGCGCTCTGGAAAGACGCCTATCCCAACATTCCCATCCTGCAGCAAGCCAAGGGTGAATACGCCAAACTGAAGTAGCGAGCATGGTGCGGACGCGGACGAAAAGACCCACCCTTGCTTCGCAAGGATGGGGCGGCCGGGGCGACGAAAGAAACGGCGCGAAAAGGCTGGGCGGGTCTGAGACCCGCCCCTACGACGGAAACGAAGAACGGCGCGACGGTTGCAGAATGTGTTGCGCGAGTCTCGCTAATTTTTTTTCGCGGTGACGACGCGGTGCGTTGACTTGATCGAGCGGCCAGCATAAAATTCGCGACGATGCCTGATTCTTCTCCGCTTTCTGGGCGAACGATTTCGCACTACCGCATCCTTGAAAAATTAGGCGGTGGCGGGATGGGCGTGGTGTACAAGGCAGAGGACACCACACTGCATCGCTTTGTCGCTTTGAAATTTTTGCCCGATGAGTTGGCCAAAGATCACCAGGCACTCGAACGATTCCGCCGCGAGGCGGAGTCAGCTTCCGCGCTGGACCATCCAAACATCTGCACGATTTATGAAGTAGGCGAAGCGAACGGGCAGCCGTTCATCGCCATGCAATTTTTAGATGGCGTGACTCTCAAGCAAAGGATTGCGGGCAAGACGCAGCCGCTGGAGGATACGCTCGACATTGTGATCGAGATCGCCGACGCACTCGACGCCGCTCACTCGAACGGCATCGTGCATCGGGATATCAAACCGGCGAATATTTTCATCACGAAGCGCGGACACGCGAAGATTCTGGACTTCGGTTTGGCAAAAACGCTGCCTTCAGCGGCTGCCTCCAGTTCGGAATCCCAGGACACGGTGGATGCGGTTTCGCCCCAGCACCTGACCAGTCCCGGAAGCACGATCGGTACGGTCGCCTACATGTCGCCGGAGCAGGCGAAGGGAAAAGAGTTGGATGCGCGAACGGACCTGTTTTCGTTCGGTGTGGTGCTCTACGAGATGGCGACGGGCACTTTGCCGTTTCGCGGCGACACGCAGGCACTGATTTTTCAGGCGATACTTGACCGCGCGCCTGTGCCTCCTATCCGGCTGAATCCGGACTTGCCACCCAAGTTCGAGGAGATCATCAATAAGGCGCTGGAGAAGGATCGCGACCTGCGTTACCAGCACGCCTCGGAAATGCGCGCCGATCTGAAACGGCTGAAGCGCGAGACCACATCGGGTGTGCAGAGTGGAACAGTCGCGGTGCAAGCGGGATCGTCGTCGGCAGCGCAGCCCGCGGCGACAGATTTCGGCACGAGCGCTTCACGTGTTTCAGCCGTTTCAGCGGTTTCAGCCGTGGCCCAGCCGCTGCCTTCGCAGGTATCGGACAGTTCTGTTGCCGCCGCGGCCAAGCAGCACAAGGGCGCGCTCGCCGGCATTATCGTCGTCGCGCTTGTACTTATTGCCGGCGCGGGTTATGGGCTTTATTCGTTTTTGGGCAAAAAGCCGGCCGCGATTCCGTTCCAAGCGTTCGCTGCCTCGCAGGTCACAAATTCCGGGAAGGCTCTGTTCGCGGCGATTTCACCCGATGGGAAATTCGTGGTCAGCGTGATGGACGACAAGGGAAGATCGAGTTTGTGGCTGCGGAATGTCGCTACCGGCAGCGACACGCAGGTCCTCGCTCCCGATCCTGCCGTTATCGCGAGCCCGGCGTTCTCGGTTGACACGAACTATATCTTTTATCGAAAGGCCGTGGATGCCACACAGACCTCGTGGAATCTTTACCGGATGCCGGTGCTTGGTGGCTCGCCGCAGCGTTTGGCCGGCGACGTTGACCTGGGTCCAACCTTTTCCCCCGACGGCAAGCGCATGGCCTATATGCGGGGCAACGATCCGGAGGTGGGCAAGTTCCGGATTCTTTCAGCCAATCTCGACGGTACCGATGAGAAGGTTCTTCTGATCGCTCCGCTTCCGATTCCGGACTCGCTCTCCTGGTCTCCGGACGGGAAGAGCATCGCTTATGACTCTTACGCGGAAAGCAAAGCGCCGGAACAGATCAGTGTGTTCGACATTGCCAGCAGCAAAGACACTTCACTCACAGCGTTTCCTGACAGGGCTTTCGTTGCTCTTGCCTGGTCCCCGGACGGCCGCGGCCTCCTCGTGAATTACTCGGACCGTGTGTCGGGCTCGACCAACCGGCAAATCGGATTCGTTTCTTATCCTGACGGCCGCTTCCAGTCCCTGACAAACGACATCCACGGGTATCGAACGCTGAGCATTTCAGCGGATGGCAAGGCCATGGTCTCCATTCAACAACAGCAGTCGGATTCGGTTCACGTGCAGACTTTGGGTGCCAATGGATCACCGATCCAAGTCCCCGGCGTTCCGAATCAGGCAACCGTTCGCGGTGTTGGTTGGGACAGCGGCGGGAACTTGATTGTCACGACTTCGACCTCCATGCTGCGGCTGTCAGCGGACGGGAGCCAGCAGACGACTCTGCTCTCTGACCCCAACGCTACTATGGGGTGGTCGTCCGCGTGCCACAACGGTGGTCCGATTCTCTTGCAGTGGTATTTGAGGGAAGGTAAGACCACCATAAATATCTGGAGGGTGGACGCCGACGGCTCGCATCCCAAGCAGCTCACGAACGGCGAGGATGAAGAGTTTCCGCTTTGCTCGCCGGACGGAAAGTGGGCCTATTATGTCGATGATGCCACCACCCACATTATGAGAGTCCCCATCGAAGGCGGAACTCCGGAGCTAGTGGAGGGCAGCGTAGTCTCAAACGGGTTCATGGCAGAAGGCACGAACTTCTCTCCGGATGGCAAGTGGATGCCGGAGATTGCGGCGTTCACGGATCCCGCCACGCAAACTACCACTACCAAGGTGGCGCTGATCGATATCAACGCGAATTCCCTGGCATCCACGAAGTTTCTGATTCCACGTCCCGAGATTCGGCTCCCCATCGCCTTCACTCCTGATGGCAAGGCCGTGGCTTACACAATTGTCGAGAACGGCGTAGGGAACGTCTGGGCGCAGCCGCTGGATGGTTCACCCGGACATCGGTTGACGAACTTCGCTTCCGACCAGATCCGCACATTCCAATTTTCGCCTGACGGCAAGTCGCTCGCCGTCGCCCAGCAGCACATTGTTTCCGACGTGGTTCTGCTACGAGATACCACCGCATCATCCCGCTGACGCAGACTGAGGTTCCAGGTCGAGTGGGCCGCAGGGAAGCCCGGAAGTGAAGACCAGTTGCACGAGTGCCAATCCGGCTGACGTCGCAGTTGGCGCGGCAGATGCGGGTGCGGTTTACGACGAGAACAATTGTGTGAGATGCGTAAGGCGTAGGAGTTCGAGGACGCGGGGAGTCATGTTGACGAATTCCAAAATGCAGAGGCCTTGCCTGATTGCAGACACCTTCAGGCTTACAATCGCTCCGAGGCCGG
>Ga0302183_10001043_pt1 | contig 12913 bp, 10 predicted proteins | sample I_Palsa_N3_2_FD_200232 | JGI IMG/M metagenome (GOLD analysis project Ga0302183, IMG submission 200232) | Peat permafrost microbial communities from Stordalen Mire near Abisko, Sweden - I_Palsa_N3_2 | ecosystem: Environmental > Terrestrial > Soil > Palsa > Peat permafrost | place: Sweden...
CGGCCTGCACTTCCATGAGTTCCGGCGCGTCGGTACCGAAGTTGAGCGTGCCGGGCAGGATCACGCCGAGGGTCTTGCGAGTGCCATCGGCGAAGAGCACGGTATGCGAGACACACTTGCCGTCGAAGTAGACGTTGGCTCGTTTGATAACGGAAACTTGATCGAATTGCGTTGCGGCCGACATGGCGTTCCTCTGGGTAATCGTGAATGGATGCGTTGGCGTTGGGTCGCCCGGCGGCGCGGGCTTTCCAACGGGCGCAAGCCTGTCATGATACAGGCCTCGACGCGGCCCAGAAAACTAGTCGGCCGGGCGCCACCGACCGGACTCCGAGCACATAGTGACCCGTTCGCCGTTCAGGCAGACCTGCTCTGTGTCCAGTTGCAATGCGGTCGAAGGGTCGATATCGAAGTCGACCTTAAGCGCGTGTCCAACATGGGCATCTTCGATGGGCAGCTCCCAGGTCAAGAATATCTGGACCCAGTCCTGATCCGGTGTGAAGTCAGGCACATTAAAACCGTTGCTGCCGCGCGGAATTACGCCATGCGGCTGGCATGTATCGAATATCACCGCCGTTCCACGGGTTAGAGGAATGCGAAGGTCTAAAGAGGGAAAATGTAGATCTAGTCCCTTGTCCTCGCTGAGGAAAAGATTGCAAAAGGCCGCACTGCCATATTGCTCACCGTCGTGGTGATAACGCGCACCGCGGCTGGCCATGAGGGCTATGTCACTAGCCACAAGCACATCGGGCAGTCCAAGCGAGGACGTCCAATCGGACATTGCCTGCACGCAGCGCGAGTAATCGGGCCAGCGCGCACGCGCTCGTGCCAAAGGCATGACCTCGACGTCCCCGGGCTCCAGAACCATGTGCGACGATATCTCCCTGTCCCAATCCGCAAGCAGACGCACAGGGGGCACAGGCACGTCGATCGTGCCTGTGAGCACGATGTCGCTGACGCGTCGACTGCGGATGGCATCGCCGCTCCAGAAATAGGACGTCAGCATGTCTCGCTCTCGATACAGATGCGGGGTGTGGCTCATCGGAGCATTGTAACGATTCGACAGGACCTTTACGGTCACAGCGACCACCATCCGTCAATTGGTGGCTGCGGATCAAACCGCCTCGAAGCACACAAAAGCCTGGCTACAATGTAGCCCTCCCCTGTCTATATGCGGCATCTCGAATGACGACGAAACAGCGAATCGCCACCGCGGCGCTCTGCGCGCTCGGCTGGATTGTGGTCGACCAGCTTACAAAGGCATTGTTCAAGCAGATCTTGACCCCAGGAGACATGGTGTCGCTCGTGGCAGGAAGCCTTCTGGTGTTTCCGACTTATAACCACGGCGCATTCTTGAGCCTTGGCGCAGGAATGTCCGACGCGACTCGCAATCTGGTTTTCATATACGGCGTGCTGGCAATCCTCGTCGGCCTGTGTGTCTGGCTTGTGCGTTCGCCAAGACCTGGCCGCCTGGAGGTCGTCGGCATCGCAAGCATTTTGGGGGGCGGTCTTAGCAATCTGCTCGACCGTTGTCTTTACGACGGCCGGGTCTTCGATTTTCTGAACGTGGGAATCGGAGCACTGCGAACCGGCGTGTTTAACGTCGCGGACATGGGAATCATGCTTGGGGTGGTGCTACTCCTTCTCAGCGGTTTGCAACGCAAGCCTACGGTGCCGGGGTCGGCAAGCGCGTAACGCCGTCGGCGCTCGCTACGCGCTTGCATCGGCGCGTTGCAAATCGACGCAGGCCACGCCGATTCAAACCGGCAACTGGAACACCGCCACTACATCGCTCATGCGCGTGGCCTGTTCCTCGAGCGAAACGGCTGCAGCCGCCGCCTGCTCGACCAGCGCTGCGTTGCGCTGCGTGACTTCATCCATCTGCGAGACGGCCTTGTTGACCTGCTCTATGCCGTCGCTCTGCTCTTCGGACGCGGCCGCAATCTCGGCCATGATGTCGGTCACGCGGCGCACCGCGTCGTTGATCTCCGTCATGGTCTTGCCCGCGCGACCCACCAGCTCGGTGCCGTTCCCCACCCGGTTGACCGACTCGCTGATCAGCGTTTTGATTTCCTTGGCCGCCGCGGCGCTACGTTGCGCCAACGTGCGCACTTCGCCCGCCACCACGGCAAAGCCACGGCCTTGTTCGCCAGCGCGCGCCGCTTCAACCGCGGCGTTCAACGCGAGGATATTGGTCTGGAAGGCAATGCCCTCGATCACGCCGATGATGTCGGCAATCTGCTTCGAGCTCGCGTTGATCTCGCCCATCGTCGTCACGACCTTCGAGACGACTTCGCTGCCTTCGTGCGCAACGCCTACCGCGACCCGCGCGAGATCGCTCGCCTGGCGTGCATTGTCGGCGTTCTGGCGCACCGTCGAAGTCAGCTCCGACATGCTCGAGGCGGTTTCTTCGAGCGAAGCGGCCTGCTCTTCGGTTCGCTGCGACAAATCGGTGTTGCCCGCCGAGATCTGCGCGGTCGCCGTGGAGATGGACTGGGCGCCGTCACGCACCGAGACCATCGCATCCCTGAGGCGAGACTGCATCATGCGCAGGTCTTGCAACATCTGACCCATTTCGTCGCGCGAGCGTACTTCGATGTGCCTGCTGAGGTCGCCATTGGCAATAGCGCGGAAGTGGTGAGTGGCTTCATCGAGCGGGCCGGTGATCGATTTGCGCAGCGCATGCCACGCGAATGCAGCCATCGACAGCCCGATCAGAAGACCGACCGCGGCGAGTGCGAGAATCGTGTGGAAACGGTCCTGCGCGGCTTCGTACCGGCTGCGCGCCTGATCCGCCTGCATCCTCTCGAGCTCCGCGGAACGGTCCGTGATTTCGTTGAACGGCGCCGTCATCTTGTTGGAAATCAGATCGGCGAGTTGTGCGGTGTCACGCCGGTCGATTGCGGCAAACACCTCGGCAACCGGTCCGTTCATCGCCAGTGCCCGCTTTGCTTCGACCGCTTCGGCCAGCTGCTGCTCCTCCGGTTCAGCGGGCATCGCACGGTAGGTCTGCCAGGCCTGGTCGCCAATCGCAATTTGTTCGCGTGCACGCGCTTCGAGGCTCGCGACATCCGGACGATCCGGCTGAGCCGCGATCCGGTCCAGCACCAGCCGGCCGCGAGCATAGAAGAAATTGAACTTGCCGATCGCAATCGCCGACGCGAGTTCGTTGGAATAGAGCTCCTTCTGATCTGCGTTGCTCAAGGCAATGCCAACCACGCCCAACACGGCGCCAATCGTCATGAGCAAGCCGAGGAAACCCATCGCAAGGGCGAGACGGGCGCGGATCGTGATGTTGGAAAACATAGACGCCTCAAGGCACAGCCAGCGGAACAGGAAAACGTCGCGCCGGAAAGGCGCGCTCGGTCATTGGGGTTTACGGCAATGGATCGGGAAAATGAAGGGGAGATTCGAACTTGGGGTGTTGGAAGGGCTGAGAGCGGCGCAGTAACAGCGTCGTCACAATGTTACGGCCCGTTGCAGGACCCGTGATCGATCCTGCAACGGGCTCTCAGAAACGCTTGCGCCGGCACGATACGGGAGGACCGCGCAGGCGCCGTTCGGTCAATGCATCGGTCAGTGCGCTTTGGCCGTGTCGCTCAACAACTGCACCAGGTACGGCTTCCACACTTCCGGATGCGCGAGGGTCTGGTGGCCGTAAGAATGTACTGTCTCCGGTATTTCGACGTAGCCGCCGTTCGGCACCGCCTTCATTTCCCGCTGCATGACGCCAAGGTCAGCGGCGTTGATCAGGTCATCGGCAAAATTGACGGCAAACAGCCGCGCGCGAATCTTCGACAGATCAGGCGCGGGGTTGTAGTCCCACGACGATTCGAACCAGTACAGCACGTCGTTGGCGTCGCTCTTCTGGGCGTTATCGACCAACGTGTCATACAGATGCGTGGCCGCGTCGCGATCCGGCGCTTCGCTTTGCATGCGAGCCGGGTTGTTGGTGAAGATCGCGAAAACCGGCATCACGCGGATCCACTGGGTGGGCGGCACGGTGTAGTCACCGCCCTGCCAGCCCGGGTCGTTGCGAATCGCGCCGACGATCATCTGCCGCCAGAGCCAGTTGCGGCCGGCCATCGGAATCGGTTGGCTGGCAATCGGCATCAACGCATCCGCCGTCTCCGGATACCGCTCGCCCCACATCCAGGTTTGCATGCCGCCCATCGACGTGCCGAGCACCAGGCGCAGATGATGGATATGCAAACCCTCGACGAGCAAACGATGGTTAGCCTCGACGACGTCGCCATAGCCGTAATGCGGGAATCTTGCGTGCATGCCGTCGCTCGGCTTGCTCGAACCGCCTCGGCCCAGGCCATCGGGCATCACGATGAAGTACCGGCTCGTATCGAGCGGTTCGCCGGGGGCGAAGAGTTCCTGACGCATCGTCGGCGTGAGGAATGCTTTGCCGGTGCCGGTGGTGCCGTGCATCAGCAGCACCGCGTTGTCGATCTCGCCGTGCGCATCGCGCTGCGGCGTACCTAAGGTGGCGTAGTGGATGTGAATATCCGGCAACGTCGCGCCGTCGGCGAAGTGGAAGTCGTGCTCGGTGAAATCGGCTGCCTGTTCGGAAGCAGGTCCAGTACTCGCAGCGTGGGCCGGCACGAGGCCGGTGAGTACAAACATTCCTGCGGTGGCCAGCAGGGATGTGAAGCGGATCATAGCGGTGTCCCGTCGATTGTGTGGAAGGAGAGAATATCGTAACCACGTGAAGGCGTGCTCTGCCGGCTGTGCTGCCTCGGCGAACAGCCTACGACGCGTTTGAAAGCCTTGCCGAACGCGCTTTCGGACTCGTAGCCGAGCGATGCGGCGATACGGGGAATGGAGTCATCTGGATTCTTCAGCCGGTCGCACGCCAACAGCATCCGCCAACGGGTCAGGTACTCCATCGGGGACGTCCCTACGGTCTCCTTGAAGCGCAGCGCAAAACTCGAGCGTGACATGCCTATGCGCACAGCCAACGACTGCAACGTCCAAGGATGCCCCGGGTCATCATGCATGCAGGTGAGTGCTGCGCTTAGCTGTTTATCCGCCAATGCGAAGAGCCAGCCAACGCCTGCATTCGCCTTGTCGCCCAGATGCAGCCGCAGTGCCTGAACCAGCAACATGTAGGCAAGTTGCTGCGCGATTAAAGATCCCCCCGGTTGTCGATCGCGCATCTCCTCGGTCATACGCTCCAGCGACCAACGCATCGCCGCCCTATCCGACTCCTTGCGGATATGCACGATGGTCGGTAGCGAGCCCAGCAGCATGTCGGTATGGCCACCCGTGAGGACAAAGTGGCCGCCGACGAGATAACACCCTCCTCCTTCGCTGCTAGAGATATTGCTATCCAATCCCCCTGCTACACGCAGCAACCTGTAGTCGACAGGTTTTGTCGAGAGGTCGGTGGCGAGACAGAACGGCGGACCGGGCGGCAACAGGTAGCAGTCGCCAGCAGTGAGAAGCACGGGATCGGCAACGCCATCCACGGATAACCAGCATTGACCGGCGGCCACTGCGTAGCACTTGATGCCTTCATGTTGCGGCCATTGAATCGCCGTGTTGGGCTTCACTGCTACGCCACCCGATATAACGCTGCGCGGTTTCAGCAAGGACAACAGGTCTGAGAGTGGGTCCATAAGATTCCCGGACGATTGATCTAAAAATGCGGACTATATGACATTGATCGTATCACCAACGACGCCTACATTAGGCATCGTTGGACTGCGACTGCAGCCCTTAACCTACGTAAAGGCCAATTCATCATGCGTATTTTTGTTACCGGAGCGACCGGTTTTCTGGGTTCCGCCATTGCTCACGAACTCATCAATGGTGGCCATCAGGTGCTTGGACTGACGCGGTCGGAAGACGGTGCGCGCTCGCTCGCCGCGATTGGAGCCGAAGTGCACCGTGGCGATGTTGAGGATCTCGACAGCCTGCGCCGCGGCGCGGGTATGGCGGACGGCGTCATCCACACTGCCTTTAATCACGACTTCTCGAGGTTCGCTGCGAACTGTGAAGCAGACCAGCAAGCTGTCGAAGCAATGGGTACCGCGCTGCTCGGCTCGGAACGCCCACTCGTCATTACCTCCGTTTGCATGTTGGGTACCTCCGCGCCAGGCAAGCCCGCAACGGAGGACTACATGAATCCCGACCACCCGAACCCGCGTAACGCGTCGGAATTAACCGCGATGGCTCTCACGCAGCGTGGCGTCAACGTATCGGTGGTACGTCTTCCACAAGTCCACACTCCCGTCAAGCAAGGGCTCATCACCAACCTGATTAAACTGGCTCGAGAGAAAGGTGTTTCTGCCTATGTCGGCAACGGGCTTAACCGTTGGGCTGCGGTGCACCTCAGTGATGCAGTCCGTGTCTATGCGCTGGCGATGCAGAAAAACCTAGCGGGCAGCCGATACCACGCGGTCGACGAAGAAGGTATATCGCTACGGACGATTGCCGAAACCATTGGCCGCGGTCTGAACGTACCGGTAAAGAGCATTGCCGCTGAGGATGCGCCCGCGCACTTCGATTGGCTCAGTCCATTCATCGGCCGCGACATGCCCGCATCCGGCGCGCTTACGCAGGAACGACTCGCATGGCAGCCGAAGGGACCGGGATTGATCGCCGATCTTGAAGCGATGAACTATGAATAGAGGTTAAATATTTCGTAACGTGAGCCCTGGAAAAATCTGTTACTGACTATCACCCTTCGAATCTGGAGGGTGATAAATTAGAAATGCAGAATGAAACGGTATAGAGAGATACCACGTTTGCTTTCACTTGGCGCGCACGCGCCCAACTAAAGCAATTCAAAAATATAACAGCGGTCTTACAACCAAGAAAAATGAAAAACATTAATCGACCAGGGGTAGCTATCGCGGTTACTTTGTCAGCTCTACTGATAGGGTGTGGTGGGGGAGGTGGAAATAACAGTTCGTCTTCGACTGCTGGCCTGAGTGCGGACCAGAAAGCGTTCCAACAGTTTGCGCTCGCGCCGAATGCCTCATACAACGTTCAATGGTCATTGCCAATCTCAGGTACACCGGTAAATGGCACTAACTATCTGATTGAGTCGCATGCGTCGGTTGCCGCGTCTCCCTCCACCGGCACACAACAACTGAACGGCACCCCGTCGACGTCGCTTGCCAATACGCTGAGTGTTCCGACCACCTTTGACAATGGCCGCTACCTGATCAACGGTGCAATAGTCGTGGGCTCCGGAGCGTTTAACACTGCGAGTTTCCGGGGCACCGGCATCGTGGTCGCCGGGCTTGCGACCGATGGCGTGACGGTGGTAACAAGCCAACTGCGCAGCAATCTTTCGGTGGTCCCCTTGAGCGGAGCCGTCGCGGCCGCTCCGACTGCTCTGACGCAATGGTTCAATGCGCTTTACTACAACCCGTCGCTACTCAGTACGTCGGCAGTCTGGGGCACGGGTGCCGCATATCTTCAATACACTGCGACCGAGGTTGCTGATACCTATACGGTTGTCGATTACAGCGGCTCTACAACAGGCAATACGCCCGATCCGGTGGCAGGCAATACGACTATCGCGGCGTTGATGGCTGCAGGAGGCATTGTTTCAAACGACGACGGCACGACCTACACGCTGACCAATGGCAGCGTGTCGTCGATCAACGGCGTGACGACGTATGTGTCTTCGGCGGTGCGCCCTAACCTGACGACACCCACCTACAGGACCTTTTACCAGCTTAATGGCAATGTCTACGAGGGTAACCTCGTGAAGGCAGGAACCGTATTGGGCGGCAACGTGTACTTTGTCGCGGCGCCCGGTATGTCCACCGGCTATACAGTTAATTACTCGAACCAGTATCAGATTCGCTTGAACGCCGCGGCTGTCGCCAGCTTGCGCGCAGCGGTGACGTTTTGACGGACGGCTTCAGAGTGGCAGGTCTGCCGCTCTGAGGCGCTTAACGGAGGTACGGGCATCGAGAAACCGATGTGTGCGTTTCTCGGAAAGAAGCTCCAATCGGGAATCTGATCAAACTGTTTGCGCTAAAAACTGCGCATCCCGCTTCGCCGCATACATCCGCTGGTCCGCCAACGAACACAGTTGATCCAACGTTCCAGCGTCTTCTGGAAAAAGCGCGATGCCTATGCTTGCGCCCAGTTGGACCTGCTCGCCCGACACTCTGGCTGGCGCCATCAGGCTATCCTTCAGGAGTTTGGCAATACTGACAGCGGCATCCCGATTCACCGCGCGCTCAATGACAACGCTAAACTCGTCGCCGCCGGTCCTCGCCAGGGTGTCGCCGCTTTGGACGCAGCCAGCAAAACGATGCGCGACATCCTGCAAAGCAAGATCGCCGGCAAGATGGCCGAACCTGTCATTGATCGACTTGAATCCATCCAGATCGATCGCCAGCACGGCGACCCTGACACCTTTCTGCTGCGCCCGCGAGAGCGCCTTGCCTAGTCGGCTTTCGAATAGCCGTCGGTTTGGCAAGCCGGTCAGTTCATCGTGGTCCGCCAGATGTTGGTTCTGCTTGAGCTGATTTTCGAGTAGCAACATGATCATGCCGACCGCAACCAGAAACTTGGGCAGATTCCACATTTCGATGTCGAACTGAACATTGGGCAACCAGATTTCTGTGAGCAGCCCCATGGGGAAAACTGCCGCCCAGGTCAACAGCCCGACGAATGTGACGATAAAGCCACCGGTGCGAGCCTTCAGCATGAACCAGCACTGAATACAGCAGTACAGGTAGGCCGCGCAAAGCATCAACTCTGTCTGCACGCCAAGGGCGGCGGGGAGCCGTTCGCAAAATAACAGGGCGACGGCTAGAGCAATGTCGAGCACCACCGTTGTAAGGCGCGTGGTGGTTCGCTGCACAGGCGGAAAGACGCAGAAGATGGCGAGCGGGACCAGCGCGAGCAAGGTAGCAGCAACCATTCTCGGCAGCGCGGGTACGCCGGGCCACTCCGCAAGACAGATGTACAACGTGTAGACGAGCGCACGGCTCCAGAACATGATCCGGCTACTCGAATGCCGGGGCTCCGCGTCCATCGACCAGCAGAAGAGCTGCGCGCACCAGACAAGCGCAGCCGTGCCGATTGCATCCGCCGTTGCGCCCCAGGCTCCGGGCAACGCGACAAACGAATACGCGGCGAAGTGTATTTCGATGCAGATCCAGCCGCGCAGCCAAAGCCGGGTCATGGTCGTGCCGGCAGGCCGCGCAACCGCCACAAATGCGTAGATCAGTAATCCGACCGAGAACAGATCTGGTAATTCTCGCCAGGACATAAAGCCTCAGAAATCTCGTTCACCGTTGAGATGTGACCCTTGAAATCCAGCCATCATGAGTGTGGAAGGCATCCCCTGATTGACACTTTCACTGAGGTGCCGAGCGCCAGAAAGAAAACCCATGAAAGTTGGCGACCTCTACGTGAATTAACGGCAGGCAGAGAACCTTCTGAAGGAGCATGATGCTGGCGGCGGGTGTTTATTGACAATTTTGATATTTTCTGCGGCACGCCTTATTCTTCCCTGCTTCGGCGCAGGCTCGACGCATCCGGCGATCAAAAACCCTTCAAGCCTCAGCTTCCCGTGCCGTTAGCACAAGGAGCATATCCAAAAAAAGCGGCTGCGCGTCCGCGCAGAATACACACCACCGACAAACATTTGAGTGAGGTTGAGGTTTGGCGTTGCACGACGAACGAGCGTCCTCCGATGGCTGACGCATCCGCACGCGGAAACCCAGCGGTGAGCACTGAGCTGGCTGCGCCGGCAATCGAAGCCCAACTGCGGGCAGTGAGGAACGGTGGCCGGCCATGGGCCGAGACATGGGCCTGGTATCGCGCGGGCGAGCAGTTGCACCTTGCCGGCCACGGCGATGCATCGCTCGACTGGCCGCAGACCATCGCCGAACAGGGACTCGTGAAACTCTGCGCCGGCCGGGGGTGGCTCCGCTTTGCCACGGGCCGCGGCGAAAGGGTGCTCGGCTGGCTCATTGCGCCCGCCACATTCGCTGACGACGAATCCCTGCAGGAATTCGCCCGAAGTCTGGGCGAACGCGCTCAGACTGACGCTCTCGCCCGCGCCCAGAACACACAGCGCGTGCTGTATGAAATCGCCTATCTCGCGAGTTCGGTGCCCGATCGCGCGGAGTTCCTGAGGCGCGTGCACGAGCGCCTCGGTACGCTGATTGACGCCGAGAATTTCTACCTGGCGCTGTACGACCGCAAGAGCGGCAAGATCACCTACCCGTACTATGTCGACGTGATCGACACCGACGTCATCGAAGCGGAAAACTACGACATTCTCGACCCTGCGCGTCCGTCGATGACTGCCCAGGTGCTGACGACCGGTCAGCCGCTCTTCGTCGATGCCGCGACGATCCGCGCTGGAAAGGACGCAGGTGTTTTCTACCCGATCGGCGACTACCCCGAGTTCTGGATGGGCGCGCCGCTGAAGAATGCCTCGGACGAGGTCTTCGGCATGCTCGCGATGCAGGTGTACGACGTCTCGCGGATCTACAGCGCAGAGGACCGCGAGCTTTTCCTGGTGGTGGCGCGGCACGTAGCCATGGCACTAGACCGGATCCTGCACCGCGCCGATCTGGAGGAGCAGGTCGCGCGGCGCACATCTGAGCTATCGGAGGTCAATGCGGCGCTGCGCGAAGGCATCGCCCAGCGCGAACGTGCTGAACACCTGCAGGCAACGCTCTTTCAGATCGCAGAGCTTTCGAGCCGCCCAGGGGATATGGTGGGGTTCTTTGGCAGCCTGCACCAGATTGTCGGCGAGCTGCTCTACGCGCGCAATTTCTACATCGCACTCTTTGATACTGAAACGCGGACCGTTTCCTTTCCGTACTACGTCGACGAACATATTCACGAGCCGCCGCCGCCGCGCTTTGGGCGACGCGGCCTGACCGAATACGTCATCCGCGTGCGGTGCCCCTGCCTTCTTGATGAGGACGGTGCATTACGCCTGATAGCCGATGGCGAGATCGAAACGAACACTTCAGATGTACGGCTTCGCTCATGGCTCGGGGTACCGCTGTACGATGGAGACGACGTGCGCGGGGTGCTCGCCGTACAAAGCTACGCGCCACTCGTTCGTTACTCGCAGCGCGATCAGGAACTGCTGACCTTCGTGTCGCACCATATCGACACCGCGCTGTCCCGCCGGCGGGCCGCCGACGCCCTGCACGCGGCGAACGCAGAACTCGAATCGCGCGTGCAGATCCGCACACGGGAGCTCGACAACGCCAACGCGCGCCTCGTGCATGAAAATTTACACGATTCGCTAACCGGGCTACCGAACCGGAGCCACCTGCTCCAAAGGCTGCATACCGCATGGAATGCCTATTGCGAAACGGGCAGCCAGGTGACGGTGATGTTCCTCGATCTGGATCGCTTCAAGATCGTGAACGACAGCCTCGGCCATCACTGCGGCGACATGTTGCTCGTTCAGGCGGCGGATCGTTTGCGCGGCTGCCTGCGTTCGACCGATCTGTTGGCGCGTCTCGGCGGCGACGAATTTGCAATTCTCTCGCCGGACGCTCCGTTGACCGATGCCGTTTTCATTGCGGAGCGCATACTCGCGGCGTTCGATCTGCCGTTCGATATTGACGAGCATGTGGTTTTCTCTTCGTGCAGCATCGGCATTGTGACCGCCGACAGCCAGTACCATAGCAAGCCAGCCGATCTCCTGCGTGACGCCGATATCGCGATGTATCGCGTGAAAAGCGCGGGCCGCGACAGCTATGTCGTATTCAACCACGAGCTGCGAAGGGAGGTGCTGGATCAGGTGGAGCGGGAAGGTGCGCTGCGTAATGCGCTCAAACGCGACGATGAACTGCTGCCGTTTTTCCAGCCCATTGTCGACGTTGCGACGGGCGACGTTGTCGCGCTTGAAGCGCTGATTCGATGGCGACAGCCTGATGGACGGATTGTCAGTCCGGGTGAGTTCTTGCCGAGGTTCGAAGGCCTGCGGCTAATAGGGCGACTCGACCTTTACATGCTTACCCGCGTCGCCATCATTCTATCGGCGCCGGAGCGCGCGAACTGGCCGCCCGTCCACGTGAACTGCTCGAGCTTTAGTATCACGCGGCCCGAGTTTGCGGACGACGTGCTTGCGTTGTTACACCGGCATGGGGTGTCACCTTCACGCGTGTGCCTCGAATTGACGGAAGGCGCGCTCGTGGCCGAACCCGATCTTGCGCGCAGCACCATGCAGCGTCTCGCAGATAACGGCATGTCTGTTGTACTCGATGACTTCGGGGCGGGCTTCTCGTCGTTGAGTTATGTCCATCAGTATCGCTTCAGCGGTCTGAAGATCGACAAGTCGTTTATCCTCGAACTCACCGCGAGCGCCCGTAGCCGGGCGATCGTAACGGCGATCGTGCGAATGGCGGAATCGCTCGGTCTGCCGGTCGTCGCGGAGGGCGTCGAGGATGCGGGGACACTCGCGATACTGCGGGAAATGGGCGCAGCCCAGGCGCAGGGGTATTTCTTCGATAAGCCGATGCCGCTTGAGGCTCTTCCGGGCTTGTCGAACCGTGAGCGGGTGGCGGGCAAAGTTGCGAAGGTGTCGGTTTGCTAGCACTCTGAGCTTTGTCGGCCCTCCGGCTGATCACGTGGACGCGGCGGATGTAGCGGAATTGTGCGAGCGCATCGACAGCCATGCCACGCGGTATCAGCGCAGACTTCTAACCTGGCCCGGCGTGACATCTCCGGCAAACCGGTTGCCGAAATGGGTTCTCGTGTAGTTGACGACAGCAGCAACCTGATCGTCACTCATCGCGTCGCCAAAGGGTGGCATCCCCTTTCGGCCGTGCAGTACATTGACGATGACGTAGGGCGCTGCTTCGACTGCCGGGTTATCAGCGAGCGCCGGGTAGTGACCCGCACCCTGTGCACCTTTTCCATCCGGCATATGGCATCCCGCGCAGGTAGCGTTGTA
>Ga0302183_10001063_pt1 | contig 12791 bp, 10 predicted proteins | sample I_Palsa_N3_2_FD_200232 | JGI IMG/M metagenome (GOLD analysis project Ga0302183, IMG submission 200232) | Peat permafrost microbial communities from Stordalen Mire near Abisko, Sweden - I_Palsa_N3_2 | ecosystem: Environmental > Terrestrial > Soil > Palsa > Peat permafrost | place: Sweden...
CTCGCCGCGAGGGCACAGCAGAACAGTAACAGTACGGAAAAGCGTTTCATGGTCGGCCTCGGAGTACTCACTTCAGGTTAGCGTGCAGCTTCGCGGGAGTCCATAAGTTTCCAGAACGCGTTGAAGGCAAAACGCCGCGTCTAAAGGAGCGATTTTAGAACTTTCCTCGCCAATTTTGTGTCACGTTCTCTGCTGCGCGGTCAGCACGCCTAAAACGATCAACAACGCGACCGTCACAACATCAAACAGCACGTGCAGCGTATTCGGCTTGATGCCATTGCGCTCGGGCAGGAAGGCGTGCGTCGCTCCATACATCACTCGATAGCGCGCGGCGCGTTCTGGCTCTGCGCGAAAAAGATACGGAATCCACCACGCCGTCAACGAGCCATAGCATGCCAGCCCGTAGGTAATCCACAGCCACCACAATAGCCATCCCGGAAATTCTCTGCCACAGTACACGACGCTCCCCGCCAATCCGATCGCCACCGGCGTGAAGTTAATGAGCGTGGTAATCAGAAGTTTGCTGCCTGGGAACTCCGCGCGAACACCTTTCACGTCATTGAGCGTTCCCAGCGGAATCCAATTGTGCAACCCCACGAACAGCACAACGAAACATTGCAGCGCAACCAGCGCGCCCATCACCATGGAACGCATAAGGACTCACATTGTACGGCAACTAGGCAACTGGCGTGACGGCGGCCACGTCCGCGACGAATCGACCGAGTGCCTTAGGGCTGCGAAATACGTGGAGCACCGCATGGGGTGCGTGCTTGGCAATGGCTGCTCGGAGGATCGGGCGGCTCTGATACCGGTATGCCACAAGCCAACGCCAGAAATCAGCGCGTTCGCGGGATCGCCGAATGGCTCGCCAGGCGCAGCGGACCAGGGAGAAGTCCAAAAAGATGATCGTATCGGCACAACGAAGCCGGACCTCCACAGCGTCGTAGCCCCCGAGGTCACCTTCGATGATCCATCGGTCCCTCGCCACCAGCTTCTCCTGCATCGCCACCCACTGCTCCCGAGGCATTGCGACAAGTCCGGGCTGCCAGAAAATTTTATCTACTTCCGTCACCGGCAGCCCGGTGATCTGGCCTAAGCGCCTCGCGAGGGTCGATTTGCCTGACGCCCCGCGACCAATGATGACCACGCGTTTCATGTTCTCCAGTTTATGCACATGGCGGTTTGCCGCGAACCTGGCGGACCGCTCGATCGTGCAGTCTGCGGCAAGTGCCTGCGATACGCGCTGAATTGACGCAATAAAAAAGGGCGCGCAGCCGATCCGCCACGCGCCCTGAAAATCATCTCGACTTATTCTTACTTCGCAGCCGGCGCCGCCACCACCTTCGTAAACGTCGATTCCATATCGGATGTCCACGTGTTGCCGCCATCTGTGGACGATTCATATTTGAGTGTGTATTGCGTTTTGGAGACTTCCTTCTCGGTCAAGCGCGTTTTCATCGGCTTGCCTTGCATCATCGTCTCGCTTGTCCAAGTCCAAGTGTCGCCGCTGACCGTTCCTTTGGCCGTGATCGTTTCGCCCCAACTGTCGAACGCGTTGTAGGTGTACATTTTCGTTTCCGGGTCATATCCCAATACCGCCATGATCTTAAACTCGCCCATGGGCGATTTGTTGTTCGAATGACCCACAATAAAAAATCCTCCGGAAACCCATTCCCACTTTTGCGTTGACGACACCGGGCCGGCCATATCGTGCGCGGTAGCTTTACCCTCTTCTTTCCAGTCGCCAATAAAATACGCCAGCCGCTTCACTTCCGGGCCCGGTTTCGGCGGCCCTTGCGGAGCCTGCGCCTGTATGGAACCTCCGAGCGACAAAACACAAATCCCCACCAACCCGATAGTTCGCTTCACCTGAGAATCTCCTTTGCGTTAAAGCCGCTGCGGTTTTTCCGTGCACCTACGCTTTAGGCCGACGCACGCTCCAACAATTCCGCGCCAGCGCAGTCGACGGAAATCATACCTCGATCCTCCGAATCCACCGCGCCAAATCATTTCTGACTGACGCCCGTCATGGCGTTGCTTGCGATTTCGCGGGCTTGCTGTCCGCGACGCGCGTCTCTTTTCCGCTCACGAACACCTTCATGGAGCTCTCGCTTTCGCCCAACTCATCCGTGTATTCGTAGGAGTCCGCTGAAACAAACTTCATGATGTATCGGGTGTGATACGGCTTCCCGGCAAAAATGCTCTCCCCAAGCCAGGTCCAGACGTCGCCGTTCACCGTGCCAGTCTTGTTTTCTATTGCTCCTGAACTGTCCACTCCGTGGTATAGGTAGGTCTTGGAAACCGGATCGTAGCAAGTGAAGGAAGTCTCCGTGTATTTCCTCCTCCCCGGTCTATAGAGTGCCGCCTCGCAGATCACCGCGAAGCCGCCGGCCGTCCATCTGCAATCGTCCGTGCCGGTGAATTTCATCGCTGGCGAGTTCGGCCCCATCGCCCCGGCTTTCACTTCGTCTTCGACGGTGAATCTGCCGACCATTACCGCCAGCTTCTTCACTTCCGGGCCAGGCGTTGTCGGAGACTGCGCGCCAGCCACCATTACGCTCGAAGCGCACGCCAACACTAATGAGACCAACCGTTGCGGGCCACTCATTTGGATTCCTCCTTCCAAGAGGTGCCACGGATGCTAGCACAGTGACGGCGGCGGCGCTGTACGGATCGCCGCGCTAGCTGAGCGACCGCAAGCGGATTCGAGATATCCTTGGTGATGCCTGCTCGGCGCTAGATCGCGACTTCGGCGGTGGATGGTGAATTCACATTATCGAATGCGACTACTATCATTATGTTGCCTGGGATCCGTGTTCGCTTTGTCCGGGCGATGCCAAAAAGCTATCAAGAGTGCGGACACGGCTGGCCTGTTCGAACCGATGCAATACTCACAGAGGCAGATTGTGGTAGAAGCAGAGGTTCAAGATAAATCAGGGAAGCGTTTGACCGGACTGTTTTGTCTCGATACTGGAGCGCAGGCGTCGCAACTGAGCAAAGAGAAAGTCCAAGAGTTGAACTTTGAAGTGGTCCGCACATCAACCAATACGACCGCAGGAGGCGTTCGCGCCTACAAGCGAGTTCTTGTACCAAGTATCCGATTGGGCCAAACAGAGGTTCGCGATTTACATGCGTTCTATATTGATACCTCCGATAACGAGCAAATTCAGTGCCCTGGCCGTTATGGCGCAATAGGAACGCTCGGAGCAGATTTTCTTATAGGAAAGACACTGACGATAGATTACGGAAATTGGAGACTGGCGCTGACGCAGCGACCATTTCAGCTCAGTGCGTACCGCAAAGTGTCGGACGATTCCATTGAATTGGCAGCCGGCTTTGCTTTTCTCAAATGCCAACTCCCAGGCAACAAGAAAGATTGCCGACTGTTGATCGATACGGGCAGCAGCGAGGGCGTCATTTTCGGGCAAGGAATGAAAAGATTTGTAAACCTGAAGACTATTACACGCTCGGGTTCTATAGCTACCCAGGTCGGACCTCTCATACCTGTAGATCTCGGAACGATCGATTGGATGGTAATAGGGAAGGATTTAAGACAAGCTCCAGCGACTGTGGGATTATGTGAGTCAATATTGAATTCCCCGTTGAAAACCAAGTACGGTATCGGGCTCCTAGGGAATGAGTTCATGGAAAAATATATCGTCCAAATTGACTACGGATCTAAAACACTTAAGCTCTTCGAGAAACAATAGTGACATTTTGCTTGTGCAGAAGGAGGTGTGAATCTTCAAAAAGCCGCTTAAGGAATTAAGGGTTGGGAAAAACCATAGACGTGCACCGGTTTCAACCTGTGGCATACTCGACGATTCTCCCGCCAGGATATTTTGTAACGCAGTTTGTCCGGACTGCTAGCCGTTCCGACTGCTCATCACCGCGTGCAAGCCCCCACTGTTCCTCCGGTGCGGCGTACGAGTCAGACGCACCGATTTACCTCTCTCAGTTGTCCGTAGATTGTCCGTAACAGCAGCGCACCGGACGGCTGTAGCGACCTGTACGGTCGTCCAGTATCTTCCCAAACATTCTGCGCCGGGAAGGTGCTCCGAAATCCAACTCGCTGATTTTAAAATGTCATCAGCGGCTTGGGAAGGGTCATGAAAACGAAATCGGCGTTAACGAAGGCGTTCGTCGCTGCTCTCCTCGCATTCACGATGGGTTTGTGCCAATGGCGAGCGGCCGGTCAAGAAGTCAGGAAATTGGTCGCCAGCCCCGCACCGGAATACCCTCTGGTTGCGCGGCGGCTCAGTTTACAGGGTTCCGTAAAAATAGAAGTGACCGTTGGCCCGGACGGAGAAATAAAGGACACCAAGGTCATCGGTGGACATCCCGTCTTTGTGGAATCGGCATTAAAGGCCCTGCGAGACTGGAAATACGAGAGAGCCAGCACGGAAACCAGGGTTCAAATAGAGTTCAAATTTCATCCCTGACGCCTGGCACTCACCCTGGGTCGAGCCGGCGTACTGCCGGCCGGCTTCGTTGGTCGTGGGAGCGCAGGCCGGCAAAAAAAATAACGTGCTGTGCTACAATTTAAAAACTGTGCGCCCGTAGCTCAGCTGGATAGAGCGTCTGGCTACGAACCAGAAGGTCGGGAGTTCGAATCCCCCCGGGCGCACCAGTTTTACTCATCGCTGCAAACCCCGCCATTTGCGCCAGCTGTACCAAACTTCTTCTGATCGGGATGCTGACACGCGATGCGCTTCCACCTGTAGAGAAACGCGCCCTCCGTCCAGTCTGCCTTGCACTGTCTCGATTTCTCGATCCCTGGAAAATTTCCAGATTTCTGTAGCTCAAGTCGCGCGCGACCTGCCAAATCCGCGTCCACTGCAAGGAAAAGACGACACTCCCTCACGGCTAACCACTTGGTAACTAGATTTTCCCCGTAAACCCCCTAGAATGAACACTTGCGAAAGGTTAACAAAACAAAGCAACTTTAAGTTCCTTTATAATCACAACCTTTCGCGATTCCGAGGGGCTTGTCGCGCCTCCTCCGCGGCGCATCCGCTCCGCCGCAGGGCACAAATTGCGCGCCTAGGCCGCTTCTCCCCTGACGAACACCTTGCCGTGGTCCTCCGCCCCAAACCACAGCAGCGCCCCCAGCGCGCAGATGGTCACAATCTCAAACCCCGCGATCGCCCACTGGTACCCAACTTGGTCGCGCAAAGCGTATTCGATCGAGTTCGTGGGAGACGCGAACAGGATGCCCAATTGGTAGGCCAAACCAGGCATCAGACCGCGCGCCGAATCCGCCGCCAGTTCGTTCAGGTGCACCGGAATTACGCCCCACGCTCCCTGCACTCCAGCCTGCATCAGGAACGCGCCGGCAGTCAGCAGCGCCAGGCTGCTGCCGAACGCCCACAGCGGAATCACCAACAGGGCCAAAACCAGCGCCGCCATCATGCTTTTGCGCCGGCCGAAGCGTTGCGAAAAATGCCCGAAAACGATCGCGCCCAGCACCGCGCCCACGTTGTAAATGATGGCGATGTTCGCGCGCACCGCCTGCGCCACGCCGTGCACTTCGTGCAGAAAATCCGGATACAAATCCTGCGTGCCGTGCGAGAGAAACATCATGAAGGTCATCAGCACCACCAGGTAAGCGAATCGCTTCCAGTGCTTCGCCACCACGGACAAAACTTCTCCGGTGCTCGCCGCTTTGTGCTCTTTCCACGCCTGCGATTCGGGCACCTTCGTGCGAATGTACAGCGCCAGCAGCGCGGGAATCGCGCCAATCCAGAACATCGCGCGCCAGCCCCAATGCGGCAAAAGGAATCGCGTGGCCATCGCCGCCAGCAAATAACCTATCGAGTAGCCGCTCTGCAAAATGCCGCTTAAAATGCCGCGCCATTTGCGCGGCGCCGCTTCCATCGCCAGCGACGCGCCCACGCCCCATTCGCCGCCCATGCCGATGCCAAACAGCGCCCGCAAAATAAAAAATATCGTGAAGTTGGGAGCGAATCCGCAAAGTAACTCGATCAGTGAAAAATAAATGACGTTGGCCATCAGCGGAATGCGCCGTCCAAAACGGTCCGCCAGCAACCCGAACAGCACCGCGCCAACGGGACGCATCGCCAGCGTGGCCGTCGTGGTCAATACGATTTGCGCTTTGCTGACGCCGAACTGGCGCGCCAGCGTGTCGAACAGAAACACCACGATGAAGAAATCGAACGCATCGAGCGTCCAGCCAAAAAACCCCGCGAGCACCGCGTGGCGCGCCCCTCGCGCTGCGGCCGGCGTTTGCCCTATTTGCGGCGTTGGCCCCATTTGCGGCGTTGGCGATGTTTCAGGGTGCATCGAACTTGAAGAGCCTGCTGGTTGCTTCACGTTAGATGTCTTGCCAGGCCGGCGATCCCTGCACCAGCCGCCAAATCACCCCGCCGCTAGCGGTTGCGACCAGCGCCAGCACAGCCCCTGCCGAATAGCGGCCGAAACAAATTTCGCCGATCGAAAAAAGTGTCGCGTACACCAGTACGCAACCCACGATCCAGCTCAACAAATTTCGTCCCAGGTCGCGCGTGACAGGTTCATCGCCGCAAAGCCGCGCCACTGGTTGCCAGCCAGTAATTTGTGGCCGCACTTTCCGGTAAAATTTGACGAGAATTTCGCCGGGCTCGGCGTCGGTAATGAATGTTACGGCGAGCCATACCAACGTGGTGAACGCCGTGGTGCACAAAGTGGATTTGGCAAACACCACCGGATCGGAACCGGAAAACGGTTGCGCACGCCCGGCAATGGCCATCCACAACGACGTGGAATGCAGCGCCAGCGCCGCCACCAGCGCCGCAATCATCGCGGAAATTTCGCTCCACGCATTTACGCGCCACCAATACCAGCGCAGCAAATACACGCCGCCCGTCCCAGCGCCCAGCTCCAGCACAATTTTCCAGCCTTCGCTCACCGATTGCAGGTTCCACGCCACGAACGCGGCCGCGAAAACAAGAAATACGGTGGCCAGCCGCGAAGCATTCACGTAATGCGCTTCACTGGCCTTTTTATTTAGAAAGCGCCGGTAAAAATCTTCTACCAGGTACGAACTGCCCCAATTCAATTGCGTCGCTACCGTGGACATGAATGCGGCCATGAATCCCGCCAGCAAAATACCGAGCAACGCATGGGGCGTCTGCCGCGTAGCCACCAGCATGTAGCCTTTTTCCGGTTGCGCCAGGCCCGGATACAAAACCACCGCTGCCAGCGCCGTCAGAATCCACGGCCACGGACGCAGCGCATAATGCGCCAGGTTAAACCACAGCACGGAAAGCAAACCGTTGCGTTCGTCCTTGGCGCTGAAAATCCTCTGTGCAATGTAGCCGCCGCCGCCCGGCTCCGCTCCGGGGTACCAGAACGCCCACCATTGCACTGCGAGATGAACCACAAACGTAATCACTGGCAAGGTCCACAGCGCTTCGCCGGTGAGCCCGCGCGAAAAGTCCGGAAGCAACGCGGTGATGTCGCTGGCGCCGGAACCGATGGCCGCGCGTTTCGCCGCCAGCGTCGCCAGCATCTGCTGCATGCCGCCGGCGGCGTGCACGCCATACCAGGCCACGCCGATCACGATGGCCATTTTCAACACAAACTGGAAAAGATCCGTCCACAACACGCCCCATAAGCCGCCGAGCGAAACATAAATTCCCGTGAACGGCATCAGAAAAAAAACGCAGATCGCCAGTGCTTTTGTGTCGCTGACGCCCATCGCGGTGCTGATGATATTCACCATGGCCTTGGTCACCCAGCCCAGGATCAGGCAATTCATCATCAAGCCCAGATAAACGGCGCGAAAGCCGCGCAAAAACGCCGCCGGTTTTCCGGAATAGCGCATCTCCGCGAATTGCACATCGGTGATTAGTCCCGAGCGCCGCCACAATCGCGCAAATAAAAAAACGGTCATCATCCCCGAGGGCAGGAAGCTCCACCACAGCCAATTCCCCGCCACGCCCTGTGTGTACACCAGTCCGCTGACGGCCAGCGGCGTATCCGCGGCAAACGTGGTCGCCACCATCGACGTTCCCGCCAGCCACCAGGAAACGTTTCGCCCGGAAACGAAATAGTCTTCCGTGCTTTTTCCGGAGCGCCCGCGAAAATATAAACCCATCGCCAGCGTCACCAGCAGATATGCAAGAATCGCGGCCCAGTCAGCAGCTGTTAAGTGCAAAGTTTTTCGCTCCGCAAATTCGCTTTTCGCGAATTGCCATGATCAAATTCATTAGCAACTGCACACGAAATCCAGGTCCGCAATCACACTGCAGAAACTCACTGCATGATCGGCGCACGCGCCGGTTTTCCCGGGAAAACGCCGTCTACCAACTGCCCGTCTTTAACCACCGCGACTCCATTCACGAACACAAACTGAATCCCTTCGGAATACTGCAAAGGCTGTTCAAACGTGGCTTGGTCGATGACGCGTTGCGGATCGAAGACGGTAATGTCCGCATCGGCTCCGACGCGAATGCGTCCTTTATCGCGAAACGCCGGCGCCCGTTTTTCCAGCCGCTGCGCGGGCACCAGCGTCATCTTGCGCAACGCGGTCATCAGGTCCAGGGTCTTTTCCTCGCGGACATAATGCCCCAGCACGCGGGAAAACGTCGCTTGTCCGCGCGGATGAATCTTCGGTCCGGTCAACGGCATGCCGTCGCTGGCAATCATGACGATGGGATTCGCCAGAGCCGTGCGCACCATCTCTTCCGGAATGCTGAATACAACCACGTCGCCGCCCGCTTTGCGATATTTCTCGAAGGTTTCCGCAGTTAGTCTCTCGCCGGTATCTGTCCACTGTAAGTCGTGATAGGAAATTCCCTGGCGCTCTTGCCATCCCGGATCGAAGACGGCGGATTCCAGCCGGGTACTGCCGGCGGTGTACGGATAGCACTCGGTCGTGACGTCCAGTCCGTTTTTTCGCGCACCCTCCACAGCAGCGATCAGTCGGGGAGTGTCGCGCAGCCCCATGCTGGTGATGTGCACCACGTGCAACGGGGCGCCCGTGGTGGCCGCCGCGGCGATTACTTCTTCGATTCCGGCCAAACCATTCTCGGGCTCTTGTAGTCCTGCGTAGCGCAGGTGCACGTGGACGGACGCGTGATACTTCGCCGCGGCGCGAAACATCTCAAGAATCTCTTCGTGAGAAGCCGCCTCCGTGTAGTTGATGCCCATGCCCACCGCGAGCGCGCCGCGCTGCAGACCGTACTCGAGTTGCTTGCGCATCTCCGCGATTTGCCCTGGGGTGGCCGGTTTATGAGCCGCGTCGCCGCTGGGCAGGAAAACGCCGGGATCGCCGATAACCTTCATGCGCACGGGGATGTGTCCGATGCTGACCCCGTAATTGATCAGCGCTTGGCCCTCGCGGTGGGCGTACCAGGCGTCCACATCATCGGTGCCAACTTCCAGCTCCAGCGTGGTGGTGACGCCATCGTGAGCCTGAAACTGATAATTGCGCGGCTCTTGTCCGTGTTTGTGCAAATCGATAAATCCCGGAGCAACCACCAGGCCCTGGGCGGCAATCATGATTTTGCCGTGCAGCGGATCTGCGGAAACAGCCGCAATCTTGCCAGCGCGAATGCCTACATTCCTTTGTGCATCGAGTCCGGAATCCGGATCCATGACGCGGCCATCGGCGATGACGATGTCGAAGGTTTCGGGCTGCGGCCGCGCGGGAGAACGCAGGGCCACCAAGAAAACGGCTGCAACGATCACACCCGCAACGATAAGTCCGCGAAAAGACGAGCTAACGATCATTCGGTGTCCAACGGAAGCAATTCGCCGAGGGTAAGTCTCGTCAGAAGATCGCCTGCTGTCAAAGGTTTTCTGAAACGATTTAACTTGAATGTCCAACGGCACTGCGTGAGAATCGCGCGGTGAAAAAATTAGCAATGGCGTCGTTCCTTCTCACCCTATTTCCTGGCGCCTGTTTTGCGCAGGCACCAGCTTCGCAGGCACCAGCTTCGCAGCCACCTGCTGCACCGGCTCCTTACCTGGACCCGGCACTTCCGCTGGAGCAGCGCGTCAACGACCTCGTCTCGCGCCTGACGCTGGAAGAAAAAGTCGCGCAGATGCAGGATGTCGCTCCCGCCATTCCGCGCCTAAATATTCCCGCGTACAACTGGTGGAACGAAGGCCTGCACGGCGTGGCGCGCGCCGGCTACGCCACGGTATTTCCGCAGGCCATTGGCCTGGCGGCCACCTGGGACACCGACCTTCTCCATCGCGTCGCCGACGTCATCTCCACCGAAGCGCGGGGTAAATATAACGATGCCATAGAGCACAACGATACCGGCCGATACTTTGGCCTGACCTTCTGGTCTCCCAACATCAACATTTTTCGCGATCCGCGCTGGGGCCGGGGTCAGGAAACTTATGGCGAAGATCCTTTCCTCACCGGGCGGCTCGGAGTGGCCTTCGTTACCGGCCTGCAAGGCAGCGACGCGCATTACCTCAAAACCGTTTCGACTCCAAAACATTACGCGGTGCACAGCGGGCCTGAGACGCTTCGTCATCGCTTCGACGTTCCCGTTTCGCTGCACGATTTTTACGACACGTATACGCCGGCTTTCCGCGCCACGGTCGTCGAAGGCCACGCGGATTCCATCATGTGCGCTTACAACTCCGTGCGCGGCGAGCCGGCTTGCGCGAACCATCTGCTGTTTGATCTGCTGCGCAACAAATGGGGATTTCGCGGCTACGTGGTCTCGGATTGCTGGGCCATCAATGACCTTTATCAGGGCCACGATTTTGTCATGACCCTCGACCAAGCCGCCGCGCTCTCGCTCAAGGCCGGCACGGATCTATCCTGCGGACCGCAGTATGAAATTCTCAATCACGCTTTGGCCGACCGCTTGGCCGGAATCGACGATATCGATCGCGCGGTGAGGCGGCTGTTTGAAGCACGCTTCCGTCTGGGCATGTTTGATCCGCCGGATCGCGTGCCGTGGTCAAAATTATCTCTCGCCGATGTCGATACGCCGGCGCATCGCCAACTTGCGCTGGAAGCTGCGCGCGAGTCCATCGTGCTGCTCAAGAACGATCGCCACACGCTTCCGCTGAAATCCACGGTCAAATCCATCGCGGTCGTCGGCCCCACCGCCGATTCGCTGGATGCCCTGCTTGGCAATTACAACGGCACGCCCTCTTCTTACTCCACAATTCTTGCCGGTATTCGCAAACGCTTTCCGGACGCCAAAATCAGCAGCTCCACCGGTTCGCCGATGACGGAGACGCGGCCTCTGGTGGTCCCCGCATCCTTTCTGCGCACACCTAATCCGCACGCTGGCGGGCCCGATTCGCAAGCCGGCCTGACCGCGGAATTTTTCTCCAACCCCGATCTGGCGGGCGCACCGGTCTTTAAGCGAGTGGATCCAGTTCTAAATTTCGAGTGGACTTTTGTTTCTCCCGCGCCCGGCGTGCCTGCCGATCGATTTTCCGCGCGCTGGTCCGGAGAGCTCGTTCCACCGGTGGACGGCGACTACCGGCTGGGCATCAGCACCGATGGGGGCGGCCGCCTTTATTTCGATGGAAAGCTTTTTATCGACGACTGGGCCCCCCACAGTGAGCGCGGCCTGACCAAGCTCGTGCATCTCCAAGCCGGTCACGCGTACGCCATTCGCCTCGAGTATTTTCATAATCACTGGGAGTCCGCCGTCCGCCTGCTGTGGATTCCACCAAATCTGCTGCCAGATGCCGTCGAGGCCGCACGCAAATCCGATGTCATCATCGCCGTCGTCGGCATCACCGCGCAGCTCGAAGGCGAAGAGTCCGAAGCCAGCGACCCCGGATTCTTCGGCGGCGATCGCACGGACATTACCCTTCCCAGACCGCAGCAAGCTTTACTCGAAGCGCTGACGGCGACCGGCAAACCGCTCGTGGTGGTCCTTACGAATGGCAGCGCGGTAGCCGTGAACTGGGCCAACGAACACGCCGACGCCATCGTGGAAGCCTGGTATCCCGGGGAAGAAGGCGGCAATGCCGTCGCCGACGTGCTCTCCGGGAATTACAATCCCGCCGGCCGGCTGCCGATCACTTTCTATAGATCCTTGGCGCAGTTACCGCCCTTCACGGACTATTCGATGTTCAACCGCACTTATCGCTATTTTTCCGAAGAACCCCTTTACCCTTTTGGATATGGGCTCAGCTATTCCACATTCACGTACTCGAGAGCCACCGTCACGCCAGGGCAGATGGACGCCAACACTTCCGTCGCGGTGAACGTGCTCGTTAGCAATTCCAGTACACTCGCCGGCGACGAAGTCGCGCAGCTTTACGTCTCGCACCCGGGCTTAGACGGCGCCCCGTTGCGCGCATTGGCAGGGTTTCAACGCGTACACCTTGCTGCGCACGCATCACAAACGGTCAGCTTCACGCTTTCTCCCCGTGAACTCAGCATCGTCGATGCCAACGGCGCCCGCCAAGTCCCTGCCGGACCGATCGAACTCTGGATCGGCGGAGGCCAATCTCTCTCCGCGGTGACCGGCGCGAGTTCGGACGGTTGCTCGCTCAAACTCACCATCACCACCTCGGCCACGCTCCCTGAATAAACTCGAGTCGCGATTGACGAGGCGGAGATCATACGTCCGGGCAAACTGGGGCGCAGCATGCTGCGCCCCTACACCAAATGGTCAGATCGCCGTGATCGTGGCGAGAAATTCCGGGGGACCAAAGAAAAACCCGGGTCGCTGGGGGGAGCGACCCGGGCGGGGGTTACTGCGTGAGGGGGGCCTGGGGTAAACTCTGCAAACTCTTTTGTGCGCCTTTTAACGCACGCGGCTTAGCGACAGCGCTTTTAGTGCACGTGCTGTGTG
>Ga0302183_10001068_pt1 | contig 12756 bp, 8 predicted proteins | sample I_Palsa_N3_2_FD_200232 | JGI IMG/M metagenome (GOLD analysis project Ga0302183, IMG submission 200232) | Peat permafrost microbial communities from Stordalen Mire near Abisko, Sweden - I_Palsa_N3_2 | ecosystem: Environmental > Terrestrial > Soil > Palsa > Peat permafrost | place: Sweden: Abisko...
GCGTATTTCGCGGTACTTGGAGCCCGCACATGCGCATGCATCCGGCGCACCACCTCCGGCGAATTGGCATGCAGCTCCGCGCCCTTCCGAAAGCGATACAATCCGGCATCGCTCAAATCGGTGGTGGCAGAAGCATACGCGGCCGTATGCATCCGCAAATAATCGGTAAGCACATCATCCAGGGTCTTCTGGCCTGGAAAATCCGCGGCATCTTCAAAGAATTCCGCGCACAAATCCTCCGACAGCCCAATGATTTCAAACAAATGACTGTTGCGGTAGCTGGCCAGCGTGGAGACACCCATGCGCGCCAGCACTTTGCGCAACCCTGCGTTGATGGCTGTATGCATTCGTGCGCTTCCGCCCGCTTCCACGGACTCCGCCAGTTCATCCGCCAGATACGGGACCACCGCGCTCGCCCCCGCCGCCACCAGCAGTGCCACGTGATGAGTATCGAAAACCTGCGCCGACTCCACGATCAGCGGTACATCCCACAAACGATACCGGACCATTGCTTTCCACACCGCAGCCGTCGCCAGTAGCGCTGGTAGGGGCGCACGCTCACTCCCAATTCTTCGATCCGAAAGGAGGAGGAGTCCCGGACGCGCGTTGCCACTCAGAGGGGTAGTCAACTGAGCCAAGCTGCCTCGCGCCCCCGGAACTCCGCTTACGGAGGGAAACGTAATATCGATGTGTTGCACCGGACCAAAAGTGGTCGCAAGTTCTGCTAGATGGCCGGCGTTGAGCACCGGGCTCGGCAGCACCACGCTGTTGTGCAGATGCACCGTCAACGACATCACATGAGACTCACGCAGCGGGTCGATCGGCGGATTGGTCACCTGCGCGAAACGCTGCTTGCAATAATCCCAAAGCGTCCGCGGCAGCGCCGACAAAAACGCCGGCGGCGCATCGTCGCCCATGCTCCAGTCCGCTTCTTTCCCGTGCGGCAAAGCGGAAAACAAAATCTTGAATTGATCCTCGGTCCAGCCAGCCGCGGCAGCGATCCGCCGTGGATGTTCTACAGCCGGTGTCGACGCCACTCGCGTGGCCCCCAATTGTTGCGTGGGCGGCAAGCTATTCCGCGATTGCTGCGTAGCCAGGCGCTTGAGAATTTCCCGCCACCGAAACATCCCGCCGGTCGCCGGATTCGCCAGAATCATTTCGCCCGGCCCCAACCGTTGGCGTTCGGCGATGCGGGACTCCTCGAAGTCCACCAAACCCGCTTCGGACCCAGCGATCAACAGCCCATCGTGAGTAAGCGTGTAACGCAGCGGCCGCAACCCGTTGCGATCCAGTTTGGCACCCACAAACGTTCCGTCAGAAAACACCAGCGCCGCCGGACCGTCCCATGGCTCGCCATGCTGCGCTACCGCTGCCAGCGCCGCCCGCACGTCCCGGGAAAGCAACGGATCGTTCTCGAACGCTGGCGGCACCATTGAAAGCATGGCCGCTTCCGGAGAAAATCCCTCCAGCAGCTTGGCTTCGAACCCATTATCGAAACTCGCAGAGTCGCTGACGTTCGGTTCCAGCGCATTGAACCACGCCCCAACCGTCAACCGCGCGCGCAGTTCATGATCCTTGGCGCGCATCCACCGCCGGTTGGAAACAATCGTATTGATCTCGCCATTGTGGGCCACGTACCGGAAGGGCTGCGCCAGATCCCAGGAAGGCTGAGTATTCGTCGAGTAGCGCTGGTGAAATACCGCAAAGGTCGTCGCAAAGGAAGGATCGCGCAAATCTTCATAGAACTGCGGAAACTGCCACGGCGTCAGCAATCCCTTGTACACCACGCTCAGTGACGACAACGAGCAGATGTAACTTCGCGCAGGCAGCGCCGACTCGGCGCGCTTGCGCAATAACGCCAACCGCCATTCAAAGCGCGATTGCTCCCGCGTGGGATGAAAGGCGGCGACAAAGAACTGCCAGATTTCTGGCATGGTCTCCAGCGCCATTCTTCCCAGGCAGTTGGTCGAGACCGGAACACGCCTCCATCCCCTCACCCTCAAGCGCTCGGTATCCGCGGCGGTTTCAATCGCCGACCGCGCCTCGGATGCGGTTGCCGCCGGCAAAAACGCAAAACCCAGACCGAAGTGTTCGGGGAGATCGATACCCTGTTCTTTGGCGCGCGCTCGGAAGAATGCGTCGGGGATGGAGGTGAGCAAGCCGGCGCCGTCTCCGCTGGCGCCGTCGGCATCCACACCGCCGCGATGGGTCAGCCGCTCCAGGGCAGCAAGGGCGTAATCAATAATGTCGTGATTTGGGGGGGCGCCCAGACGGGTCACAAAGCCGGTGCCGCACGCGTCATGGTCTGGATGGCTCCAGTTTGGATGCCGCCTTCCACCAGCCCTCGAGGTACACGAGTCCATAGGGGTTTATCGAACGGCAGCCCTTACGGTGTACAACTCAGATTTTGCATTTGACCAATCGGTTTTTTACCCGGAGTGCGGTAGGCAAAGGTCGGGCTTTCCATCGACAAAGCAGGGTTTTCCAACAGGGGATTGGTGTTAAATGAACTGGATGCGCGGCTAATGGCGCTACGCCGCTTCAAGCGCATATTGCCTGCAGGGTTCCAGATAAGCGGCTTCGGGGCTAGCCACCAGTTCGACGACGCGGCTCCAAAGCCAGGTGGCGCATCTTCGATCGGCCCTTGGGTACGCTGTTGAGCCACTCGCGTCGTCCGGCTTGATTGAGCTGAACCGGAATGGGCCTTTGCCAACCACCGACGCCCGGAATCGCCGACGCGATCGCTTCAATGGGTCTCCGTTGATCCATCTCTAATTTCAGGTCTTCGGGAAGGGACAGAGCGAGCGTTACAACGCCAACGACGAGCAGGTACCGCGAAGCACGCCAATAACGCGGCCAATTAGAATTTGGTAACTTCCGACAAATGAAAATTGCGCACCTTCATCGCCGGAATCACCATTTCAAAAGCCTCTTCCCCGGTCGCTCGTACCGCGGGCCCTAACAGCTCCACATTCCGAAGCATCTCCAGGATCGACTGATTAAAGCGAAAATTGCGCACCGCTGAAGTAACCTTCCCTTTTTCCACTAAGAATAGGCCGTCGCGGGTCATTCCGGTCATGATCTTTTCGTAAGGATCGACCTCGCGGATATACCACAGCCGGGTCACCAGCAGTCCCCGGTCGGTCGACGCAATCATATTCTCCACCGACGAATCGCCGCCGGAAAAGACCAGGTTCATCGGAGCTTCGCCGTATTCATTGGGCAGAGCGAATCCATGCCCAGTCGGCTTCTTGCGCGCGGCCTTCGCGGTGGTGCGCGCATACACTAGATTTTTCGGAACCCCACGGTCCACCAGCAGCACCCGCTGCCGGGGAATGCCTTCGCCATCAAAAGAAGCACCCATTTGCAACCGATGATAAGCATCATCGTAAATGGTGATGTTCTTACCGAAGAGCTGCGTGCCCATGCGGTCGTTCAGGCAGGAACGCTTATCTTGCAAGGCGGTCGCTGCGAAATCGTAAAACAAGAACCCCACCAGATCGAGGACCGCAGAAGGCTCCAGAATCACGGTATACCGGCCGGGCGGCAGCTCCACCGCATTGGTGGCGCGATGCGCTTTGTCGCTGGCTCGCGCTGCCAGCGCTTGGGTGGCCAAGTCTCGAACGTCGGCGGCGTTGGCTTTGGCCCAACTCGCAGCGGGAGCTTCCTGCATGGTGACGGAAAACTCCGCGTGAGTCTCGCGGTACGCGGCAAAAAGTCCGCGTGAGTTGCCAATGGCGCTTTGCGATTGCCCGGTGGCAAAAATCCCCGCGGCATTCTGCCCGCGCTTGACGGCAAGATCGCAAGCTTGCTTCACGGCGCGTGCCCGGTCGAGTGGCGTAGCGCCGGCGGTAGCGGGAACGAAGCGCTTGACCGGACGATACCGCTGCACTCCCGGCAACGGCAGCAGCCGCGGATCGCGTGGTTGGCTATGCGCCAACGAAAGAGAAGCGTCAATCGCGCCGCGAAGCGAATGCTCGTCAATGCGATTGGTGGTTGCACGCGCGGTACGGCCGTCGACCACAGTCCGCACGGAAATCGTCAAGCCGTGCTCGGCCACATTCTGATGAATGGCGTTGTTGGCGAAACGCGTGAGCGAATCCGCCACTTCCTCGATGTGTACTTCGGTCTCCGCCACGCCAGCGGAATTGGCGATCCGCAGGACCGTAGCAATCGCCGTCTGCAGCTCACGCTCGCCAAACAGTACCACGCCGTCCGGCCGCGCTGCGCCGCTGTGCTTCGGCCGAACTGGCTTCTGCGCTTTCATTGCTTGGCGAACGCCGCGCCGATGTTTACCTTGCGAAAACGTGAAGGTGACGCACCGTGTCCCGTACCCATGGTCTGCATCGGCTGGCCCTTGCCGCAGTTTGGCGTGCCCCACAGCGTCCATTCCTTTGCATTGCAGATGGCATCGCAAGAATTCCAGAACTCCGTGGTGATTCCGCTGTAACTGGGATTCTTCAGCATCCGCATCCTTTTTCCGTTCTTAATGTCCCAGGCAATCTCTGTCGAGAACTGAAACTGATAACGCCGATCGTCAATGGACCAGGAGCGATTGGTATCCATGAAAATCCCGTCATCCGTATCCGCCAACAAATCCGCGAGCGCCCAGGTACCTGGCAGCAAACTAATGTTGGTCATGCGAATAATCGGCAGCCGGTTCCAGCTCTCGGTGCGCATGGTACCGGAGGACCGTTCCAGACCGATGAGGTGCGCGGTCTCGCGATTCGACAAATAGCCGCGGAATTGCCCATCCTTAATAATATGGGTGCACTGCGCAGGAACGCCTTCGTCGTCATACGCGAAAGTCCCCAGCCCGTGGCCATGGTCGGAGCGGGCATCGGCCACTACATTCACGATGTCCGACCCGTACCGCAGATTATTCAGCTGATCCAAGGTCAGAAAACTCGTACCCGCAAAGTTAGCTTCTTCACCGAGCACCCGATCAAGCTCGATCGGATGCCCCACCGACTCATGAATCTGTAATCCCAACTGACTTCCGCCGAGAATCAAGGTCCCGTTGATTTGCGGACATTGCGTTGCGGAGTGCAGCGCCACCGCCTCTTCTGCGATCCGCGGCGCATGCCCCACCAAATCGAGCGACTCCACCAGTTCGTATCCTTGCAGGGCGTGCTGTCCACCAAAACTATTTGGATACGACCGCTTCTGAATCTCTTCTCCCTGAAACGCGGTAGCCGAGATCCCGCAACCCGTGATCATCTTCCGCTGGTGAATCCGCGAGCCGATCGACGACGAAAACCACGAATCGATCTTGCGGAATTGCATACCCGTTTCCGTCAGGGTCACCCCTTGGACCTTTCGCATTTCGCCATCCGCGGCCAGTAGCAAGGCAATCTGGGACTCCAGCGGAATCTCGAACGGATCCTTCCGAAAGGGGCTTTGCCAGCTATCGACGTACGCTTTTTCCGACGCCATCACCACTTCTTTGCGCTTGGCGATCGCCGAGGCTTTGGCAATGCTGACCGCTTGCGCGGCGCAAGCGGAAACTCCCGGTCCGGTAAGCCGATCGGTAGATGCAAATCCCCAGGCTCCGCTGGCCAACACGCGAATACCCAAACCGATCGATTCGGACTGCGCGAGCGTCCCGACCTGGCCGTTCTTGGTAGTCAGATCGCGCTGCCGCAAATGCATCATGCGCACATCCGCGTACGTTGCGCCGCGAATTCGAGCGGTATCAAGTGCCTGAGTAGACAAATCCCACATGGTCATCCGATCCCAAAAAAATTCTACAAACGTTCCAAGGATTCTACTAGGTATGAACGGCTACAAAAAAAGCGAGCAGGAGCGCGAGAGCATCGCGCTACCCTGCTCGTCCCAAACCATACTTTGGTTAGGTGCCTTCTTGCCACGAAGCCAGGTAGTGCTCCTGCTCCGCGGTCAGCTTGTCGAGTTTGTGGCCCATCGACTCCAGCTTTAGGCGGGCGATTTCGCGGTCTAGATGCTCGGGCACCACGTACACCTGCGGCTTCATGTTCTTGTGATTCTTGACCAGGTATTCCGCGGACAGCGCCTGATTGGCGAAGCTCATATCCATCACCGAAGCGGGATGCCCTTCTGCCGTCGCCAAATTAACCAGCCGACCTTCACCGAGCAGATACACTTTGCGATCACCCTTTAGCACGTATTCGTCAACCAGCGGACGCACTTCGCGCTTGCCGGATGACAATTTCTCCAGCGCTGGAATATCGATCTCCACATTGAAGTGGCCGGAGTTGCAAACCACCGCGCCGCCCTTCATGGCCTCGAAGTGTTCGCCGCGAATCACGCTCTTGTTACCGGTCACGGTGATAAAGACGTCGCCTTCTTTCACCGCTTCGGCCATCGGCATCACGCGGAAACCGTCCATCACCGCTTCAATGCCCTTCACCGGATCGATTTCGGTGACGATCACGTCCGCGCCCAATCCCTTGGCGCGCATTGCCACCCCGCGTCCGCACCATCCGTAACCGGCGATCACCACTTTCAATCCCGCGAGCAAAATGTTGGTCGCGCGAATCACCCCGTCCAGCGTGGATTGCCCGGTGCCGTAACGATTGTCGAAGAAATGCTTGGTCATCGCGTCGTTCACCGCGATGATCGGATACTTCAGCGTGCCGTCCTTGGCCATGGCCCGCAGACGAATCACCCCGGTAGTGGTCTCTTCCGTTCCGGCGATCACCCCGGGAACCAGGTCGGTGCGCTTGGTCAGCAGCATAGTAACCAAATCCGCGCCGTCATCCATGGTCATTTGCGGTTTATGATCCAGAGCCGCGCGCAAATGCGTGTAATAGGTGTCGTTGTCTTCACCCTTGATCGCGTAGGTCGGAATATCGAAGTCGCGATTCAGCGATGACGCCACTTCATCCTGCGTCGACAACGGATTGGAAGCGCACAGCACCGCATCGGCTCCACCGTCGCGCAGCGCAATCATCAGGTTCGCGGTTTCGCTGGTGACGTGTAGGCACGCGGAAACGCGCAAGCCCTTCAGCGGCTTCTCTTTCAGGAAGCGTTTGCGAATCGAATTCAGCACCGGCATCTGATTTCCGGCCCATTCGATCTTGCGTTTGCCAGCGTCAGCTAACCCGATGTCTTTCACGTCGCCTTTTTTCAGTTCTGCTGTAGCCAAGTGGTGCTCCCTCGATTTGATTTTTTACGGCGTGACGCACGCAGACAACAGCGCCGTCCAAGATGGATTAATCTCAGCGAAGCGAACTAGCGCCGGGCGCCAACTTCCGCTCCGGCAACCGCGCCCAGTCCTGCCGCTTTCCGCAGCGCGTCGGCTCGATCGGTGCGCTCCCAGGTAAATCCTGGGCCCGTGCGGCCGAAGTGACCGTAAGCCGCAGTCGGCTTGTAGATCGGCCGGCGAAGGTCCAAGGTCTCAATGATTCCCTGGGGCGTCAGCACAAAGTGTTCGCGGATCAGCGCGGTGATGCGATCTTCCGGAACCGTCGCGGTGCCGAACGCATCGACCATAACTGACACCGGCTCGGCCACGCCGATTGCGTAAGCCAGTTGCACTTCCGCACGTCGCGCTAATCCCGCCGCCACCACATTCTTTGCGATGTATCGCGCCATGTAGCACGCGGAACGATCCACCTTCGATGGATCCTTGCCGGAAAAAGCGCCGCCGCCATGCCGGCTATAGCCGCCATAGGTGTCGACTATGATCTTGCGCCCGGTCAGACCAGCATCGCCCATCGGCCCGCCAATCACAAAGCGTCCCGTTGGGTTGATGTGATATTTGGTGTTGCGGTCCAGCATCGAGGCGGGAACAATCGGGCGAATCACGTCTTCCATGACCAAAGCGCGCAAATCTTCATTGGATACGCTGTCGCTGTGCTGCGTGGAAATCACCACGCAATCCACGCGCACTGGCCGCCCATCACGGTACTCGACGGTGACTTGAGATTTGCCGTCGGGACGAAGAAAAGACGATTTCTTGCTCTTGCGGACTTCCGAGAGGCGCTGCGTCAAGCGGTGAGCCAGTTGGATGGGCATAGGCATCAGCTCATCGGTTTCGTCGCAGGCAAAGCCAAACATCAGGCCCTGGTCTCCGGCACCGCCGGTATCGACGCCCATGGCAATGTCCGGCGACTGGCGCTTCACGCTGCAAAGCACCGCGCAGGTATTGGAGTCGTAGCCGAACGTCGCGTCGTAGTAGCCCACTTCGCGAATGGTATCGCGCACCAAAGTGTCGTAATCCACGTGGGCGCTGGTGGTGATTTCCCCAGCGACAACCGCGAGGCCGGTGGTAACCAGCGTCTCACAGGCCACCCGGCCACGAGGATCCTGGCGCATCACTTCATCCAGGACCGCGTCAGAAATCTGATCGGCAATTTTATCGGGGTGACCTTCGGTCACCGATTCGGAGGTAAACAGGTAGTTACGCAAGCCTTCGCTCAAAACAGGGTCTCCTTCGTGAGGTAAGGAGCAGCCGGTGTGCTCCGATTGAACCAAGCCACCAATCGCGTATTCGGATAACCTTACCAAGCTACCATCCGCCCCAGTAAGAATCAACCCATTGAATTTAGGCGTGTTAAGCGAAGGTTAAACGGTGCGATTCCTCCTCCGAACGGCGGTACCCAGAGCGAAGGGCAAGGTCTTCCCGCTGGGGTTTTGGGTCGCTTTCACGCAACAGGCTTATCTGGAGTCATCGCGAAGGGGTTCATCGTTCCAGGCGGGACCTTGCCGGATTGATCTGTTTTCGTTCGACCGCGATGCCTGCGTTGCGCAGCTCGCCTAAGGCGCCCGTGGCCGATTCGCGATATACCCGCACTTGCCCGTGGTTGCTTCCGTCTGAATCGCCGATTAGCCTCGACATCGAATTTTCTTCTATGCAAGTTTCCTATCTCCACACCGTGGTTTGGATGCGCTGGAAGCAAGTGGCGCTTCGGGGAAAAAGTGTAATGTGGCTTGCACTGACGCTTTCGTGCGAGAGCGAAAGCGCCGCGCCGCCTAAGCCCCGTCGCCTTCGTCGTCGGCCTGGATCTCCAACCGGCCTTTGGTTTTTTTGGCCATTAGGTACGAGCGGATGAAGGGGTCGATGTCGCCGTCGAGGACTTTGTCGACGTCGCCTACTTCGAACTTGGTGCGGTGGTCTTTGATCAGGCGGTAGGGCTGCATGACGTAGGAACGGATCTGGCTGCCGAAGGAGATGTCCATCTTGGATTCGTCGAGTTTGTCGCTGTGCTGCTTGCGCTTTTGAATTTCCATGTCGTAGAGCCGGGAGCGAAGCATCTTCATGGCCAGCTCGCGATTCTTGTGTTGGCTGCGCTCCGCCTGGCAGGCCACGATGACGCCACTGGGCAGGTGGGTGATGCGCACCGCGGTTTCGACTTTGTTCACGTTTTGGCCGCCCTTGCCGCCGGCGCGAAAGGTGTCCAGCTTCAAATCTTCGGGACGAATGTTAATCTCGATGCGATCGTCGATTTCCGGAATGACGAAGACAGAGGCGAAAGAGGTGTGGCGGCGAGCGGCCTGATCGAACGGCGAGATGCGCACCAGGCGATGCACGCCGGTTTCCCCGGTTAGCAGGCCGTAGGCGTTTTCTCCGGCAAACTGAATGGTGGCGTTCTTGATGCCGGCTTCTTCTCCGGGAGTTTCATCGAGCACCGTGGCATTCATGCCCTTGCGTTCCGCCCAACGGAGATACATCCGAAACAGGATGGAAGCCCAGTCCTGCGACTCGGTACCGCCGGCACCCGGCTTGATGGTCATGATTGCGTTGAGATGATCGGTCTCGCCGGAAAGCAGCGTGCGGGTTTCCTGCTCGCCGACATAATCTTCGGCGGAAGCGAGCTCTCGATCGAGATCTTTCAGAAGCTCCTGGCGTTGCTCGGCGTTGCTTTCTTCCTTGGCGAGGCTGACGTAGGTTTCGATGTCATTAGAAAAACTAGTGAGCTGATTGTCGGTGCCGATCTGCTCTTCAGAGCGCTTGCGGTCGCGCAGCACCGCTTGCGCAGCTTCCTGATCGTTCCAGAACTCGGGCCCGGCGATGCGGGCTTCGAGCGATTTCAGAAGTTGACGATGCTGAGGAGCGTCAAAGAAAACTCCGGACCAGCGCGACGCGAGGCTTGAGGAGTTCGTAACGGTGCTGAAGGTCTTCGAGGATCATGGTGCAGTGAGGCGCAGAAAATCATTCACGGCCGATCTTTCGCGGGGGACTATGAGGGTGCCGGTGCAAGAGAACCCTCGAGTTCGGGAATGAGGAGCTCGTGTTGCGCTGGGATTCCTTTCGTTTTCCTGAAAGTTGAGGCCAACAGCATAGCGGAAACGATGACGCAGAGCCAAGCGAACCAGTCGCCGAAGCGGGTGTAAATGGTTTCGTCGGTGCGGAAATCATAAGGCAAGTCGGCAGCCGCGCGGACATCCGGCGGCAGGGGAAGAAAGATACGGCCGTAGGGATCGACAGAAACCGTGAAGCCATTGTTGGTGACTCGCAGCATCCAGCGGCGATTTTCCACGGCGCGAACCCTCGCCATACGGAGGTGCTGGTCTGCGGCGGCGGAGCGGCCGAACCAACCGTCGTTGGAAATGTTGATGTATAGCTCGGCGCCGTTGGCGGCGAACTTGCGGATCTCGCCGGCGTAAATGGCTTCGTAGCAAATGAAGGTGCCAAAGGTCTGGCCGTCGTGGAGATGGCCGACGGCGTAGGTGGTGCCTTTGCGAAAGCCGCCCACTTCGCTGGAGACGCTGGAGACCACCTGGTGGATCAAGGGAAACGGTTCGTACTCGCCGAAGGGGACTAAGTGAATTTTGTCGTAGGTGAAAACGTTCTGGCCTTGCGGATCGAGCAGGATGGCGCTGTTGTAAGGAACGACCGGGTGATGTGCGGACCCTTGCGGCGCGGTGCGCCACTCAATGACCCCCGCGAGGAACGGATGTTCGGCGGCGATGGCTAAGGCCGACGCTGGTTTGGCGAATTGCGGATCTTCGAAAGAAAAGGGGGCTGGCGCTTCGGGCCAGACCAGCAGATCGGGATGCTGAGCCGAGGGCGCCAGGCTCAGGCTGCGAATCTCTTCCAGGTCGTTGGCGTGGGCCGGAAACCAATTGGCGGGATAGGTATCGACTTCCGGGAAATTAAGTTGCACGGCGCGAGCGTAATGATGTGATTGCGGAACGGGGACAAGCAGCGGTGCGGCCAGTAGGACCACCAGAACAACTGCGATGGCGGTGCCCAGGACTTTCAACCGAAACCGCGGCGGTCGGCAGAGCGTTGAAGGCGGCAACCAGGAAGGAAAGTCCGTAAATGCCGGTGACGGTTGTGACTTGGAGCAGCGCCAGATTGGCGGACGCAGGATAGCCGAGCAGATTCCAGGGAAAACTGATTTCCGGAAGGCGTGCCCGCACGAATTCAAACGTTACCCAAACGAAGGGCGCGCCGAAACAAGCGAAAGCGATTCCCCGGCAGGAAAGCCGGTGGACGATCCATGCGAATGTTCCGGTAAGAATGCCCCAGGCAGCGGCAATCAAAAACAAGACGCCCCAGCCACCGGTGGTGGACAGGCCGCCGTGAACGGACAGCACCGTAGCGATCCAAGGCACCGAGGCAAACACAAAAAATATTGCGTGCACGAAGCCGCAGGCGAAAGCGACGCTTGGCCGGGTGCCAAAAATGGCGATCAGCAGAATACCGACGCACACCCACGAATAAATGGTCAGATACCAGCCGCTGTAAGAAAGGGCGAGTGCCGCTCCGGACAAGGCGGCGAAAACCAAACGGAAGGCAGGAGGGGTGTTGGCGACAGCGCTGGGGAGGCGGAGAAAGGAGGGCCACGAAAACCTGAACATCAGTGCTTCACGATAGCCTTAAAGCCGGCGCTTTCCAGGCCCTTTTTGGCGGCATCGGCGGATTTCTGGTCGGAGTATGGACCGACCCGCACGTGAAAATACTTATCGGTTTGAGGGGAGAGCACGAAGGCGGGAAACTTCTTTTTTTGCAGATTGCCAACCAGGTTTAGCGCTTCCGATTCCCGGCGAACCGCAGCGACTTGCACGGTGTAGGCCCCGGAGGGAACCGGTGAGGCGTTCAAAACTTTGGTGGAGCTGTTGGCCGCATGCGGCAAATCCTTATGTCCGGCGACCGCGGGAGTTGCCGCGGGCGGAGCCAGGCGCAGCGTGTCGTCAGGAGGAGTTTTGCCGCCGTTGTAGAAACCCCAGTCGGAACTGGGTGGCTCGGTTGAGTCCGGCCGGGGGCCAGAGGTCTGAGCACTTGCCGCAGACTTTTTTCCGGCGGAATCAGATTTTGGATTAATGAGCGGAGCGCCCGTGGATTTCGGATTCATCGATGCGCGCACCTGGCCGTCGTACTGATTGCGTCCCATGACGTAGCCGAGTGAAAAAAAGACGCCGGAAAAGACGAGCATGAGCATGAACAGGCCGATGACATGCTTGCTTTCCAGCACGCGATCCCCGGCGCCACCGCGATTTCGATTTGTGCGAGAACCCATTCTTATTTCTTCGGCGCCCCCATGGATTGCACCCAACTGCTAATGATATCGATGGGCAGCGGAAACACAATCGTTGTGTTCTTCTCGACACCTATTTCAGTAAGGGTCTGAAGGTAACGTAGCTGAATCGCAGTGGGTTCGGTCTCCAAGACTTTGGCGGCATCGGCTAGTTTTTGCGAGGCCTCGTACTCCCCTTCGGCGTGAATGATCTTGGCACGGCGCTCTCGTTCGGCTTCCGCCTGGCGCGCGATGGCCCGCTGCATCTGCTCAGGAATGTCCACTTGCTTCACTTCCACCTTAGAGACTT
>Ga0302183_10001076_pt1 | contig 12700 bp, 9 predicted proteins | sample I_Palsa_N3_2_FD_200232 | JGI IMG/M metagenome (GOLD analysis project Ga0302183, IMG submission 200232) | Peat permafrost microbial communities from Stordalen Mire near Abisko, Sweden - I_Palsa_N3_2 | ecosystem: Environmental > Terrestrial > Soil > Palsa > Peat permafrost | place: Sweden: Abisko...
GTTTGCGTTGCAGCCCGATCTGCATCCGTACGAAGCGATCGGGCCACAGATCGATGACACGGTTAAGAATAACAAAACCGCGTACGGAGCGGCACAGAGCCGGCGGATGGACTTCAAGGATGCCGACGCGGCCGATTCGCGCGTGCTCAACGACATTCTCGCGCACGTCGCCGGGCACAAACCACGGCCGTGACGCCGCTGGTCCTCGCCGGCACGACGTTTGCCGCTTCGGCAGTGGAGTTCGTCGAAGCGGCAACGATCGTGCTAGCCGTCGGCGTCACCCACGGCTGGCGCGGTGCGCTTGCCGGCACATTTGCTGCAACGATTGCCCTGGTCGTCCTGGTCGGCGCGTTCTCACCGCTGCTCGCAAATGTCGCATCGCTGCACTGGATCGAGTTGATCGCCGGGCCATTCTTGATTTTCTTCGGCGCATGGTGGATGCGCAAAGTCGTCCTACGCTATGCGGGGCGCATGCCGATGCACGACGAGACCGCAATTTACGCGCGTGAGGTGACGCGATTGCGCGCCGAGCACGTGCAGGGCTTCGCCGTTGCTTTCCAAGGCGTCTTCGTCGAAGGCCTCGAGGTTGCGATCATCGTCGTCAGCTTCGCCGCAACCGCTCCGTCGCTGATCGTCTGGTCGAGCGGCGGTGCGCTTTGTGCGCTGCTGGTTGTTACGCTTGCGGCAATCGCGCTACGCGCGCCGTTTTCGCGCGTACCGGAAAACGCGCTCAAAGCAATCGTCGGCATCATGTTGCTCACGCTCGGGACGTTTTGGACGGGCGAAGGAATCGGCATCGACTGGGCATTCGGCGATGGCGCGCTCGCCGCGCTCGCCGCGATCTTCGCAGCTTTGACCCTGCTGCTCGTCGTCGCGCTTCGCGCGCGAGCCGCGCCACGCTAAGAGTTGGCTTGCCAAGCGCCCCAGGGCTTATCAACGATAGGGAAAAGTACCTAACCAAGCACTTGAACACGAATCGTCATCACAACTTCTAAAGAGAGGGAACGCGCATGGCTTCCAATCCCGCGTCCTCGGGCAATCGCTGGGGAATTTTGATTGCCGGCATCGGTGTGATGCTGTGCCTGGGAACAGTCTACTCCTGGAGTATCTTCACTCGTCCACTTCTTGCCGGCTTTGGGTGGAGTAATGCAGACGTCACCTGGGCGTTCGGCGTTGCAATCTTCTGCTTCGGTATCGGTACCGTCATCGGCGGGCGATGGCAGGATCGCGTCGGTCCACGCCTGGTTACGACCGTCGGCGTCATTGGGTGGGGCGTCGGCTTACTGCTCACCGGCCTCGGCACGCAAGCGTTTGGGAAATGGTGGCTCTACCTTTGTTACGGCTTGATTGGCGGTATCTGCGGCGGCATGGCCTACGTCACACCGGTCGCTACCGTCACCAAGTGGTTCCCGGACCGGCGCGGCATGGCTACCGGCCTCGCGGTGATGGGCTTTGGATTTGGCGCATTCTTCTACAACCAAATCGTCCCGCGCATCGGGTCGTTCGCAGCCGCCGCGAAACAGGCGGGCGTCTATGCCGACGCGCGCACCGAGGCACTTAAGGCCGGAACCATCTCCACGTTCAATGGCGCGCAGTACGCATTGACGCCGGATCAAGTCCAGGCCGTGATGAACATCTTCATCTGGTCGGGTGTGGTGTTTATCATCGTCGGCGGCATTTGCGCGTGGATGCTCAGCAATCCGCCGCTGGGGTACACCGTGCCGGGCGCCGTTGCGGCAGCGGCCTCAAGCGGACCCAGTTACACGCCGTCGCAGGCGCTGGGCATGCCGCAGCTCTATCTGCTCTGGCTGCTGCTCTTCCTCAACGTGACGGCCGGCATTTTGATCATCTCGAATGCTGTCCCGATCTTCAGCGATCTCACCGGCGAGGCCGCGGCCATCGTTGCGCCGCTCTACGGCATCATCGCGATCTTCAATGGACTCGGCCGCTTCTTCTGGGGCTCGGTCTCGGATCGCATTGGACGCGGGCTCACCTACACGGTGATGTATCTCATCCAGGTCGTGATCTTTTTCATCCTGGGAAGCTTGCACAATCCATGGCTGGTCGGAATCGGCTTCGCGATCGTGCTCGCCTGCTACGGCGGCGGGTTCGGCGTGATGCCCTCGTTCACGGCGGACTTCTTCGGGACGAAGTACCTCGGGCAGATCTACGGCTTCATCCTTACCGGCTGGGGCTTCGCCGGTCTGGTCGGGCCGCAGGTCGCTTCGTTCGTGAAGGACCGCACCGGTTCGTTTACCGGCGCGATGCCCTGGGTTGCGGTCATGCTGATCGTTGCCGCGATCATTCCGTTCTTCGTGAAAAAACCCAGCGAAGCGGAGCAACCAAAAACCGCTCACGCCTAGTTCTGGCTAACACCACCAAAGGCAAGGTGCGGGGGCCGGCAACGGCCCCCGCTTCGAATCGGAGGCGTTCGTGAAAACCACCGTGGATCTGACAAGGCTTCTTCCGGAAGGCCGCGCGGAATTGCGCGAACACGTCGGCATGCTTCCCAACGTCGCCTCCGAGCGCACCAAAAATTTGAAAGGGCGCATTAGCGGCGCCAAAGCGGTTACCAGCGTGTGCTGCTACTGCGCCGTCGGCTGCAGCACGCTCGCGTACGTCAGCGACGACGGGAAACTGCTCGACGTCGAAGGCAACCCCGAGAGTCCGATCAACGGCGGACACCTCTGCCCCAAGGGTTCCGCGCTATTCGGCCTGACCGTCAACGACCAGCGTTGGACGACGGTCAAATACCGTGCGCCGTATTCCGACCGTTACGAAGAGCGGCCGCTCGAGTGGGCGCTCGAGCGCATCGCGCAGCTCGTCAAGAAGACACGTGACGAAACGTTCGTGCGTGAATGGAACGGCAAGCGCGTCAACCACACGCTTGGCATTGCGTCGCTCGGCGGCGCTACGTTCGCGATCGAAGAAAACTACATGCTGGGTAAGATGATGCACTCCCTCGGCGTGGTCTCGATCGAAAATCAAGCCCGAATATGACACTCCTCGACGGTGCCGGGTCTCGGCACCTCGTTCGGTCGCGGCGGCGCGACGATGTGGCTCCCCGATCTCGTTAATTCGGATTGCATCCTGATCGAGGGATCGAACTTTGCCGAGGCACACCCGGTCGGGTTCCGCTTCGTGATGGAAGCCAAGGAGCGTGGCGCGACGATCATCCACGTCGATCCGCGCTTCACGCGCACGTCGGCAGTGGCAAACATCTACGCGCCGATGCGCAGCGGCACCGACATCGCGTTTCTCGGCGGAATCATCAACTACGTTTTAAGTAACGAGCGTTATTTCAAAGAGTACGTCGCAGCCTACACCAACGCGAGCTACTTGGTGAGCGAGTCGTTCAAAGACACCGAGGATCTAGACGGTCTCTTCTCCGGTTACAATCCGGACGCGCTCGTCTACGATTTCAGCACGTGGACGTGGGAGCGCGATGAGAACAAGCGGATCAAAACCGATCCGACGATGCAGCACGAGCGTTGCGTCCTCAGCTTGCTGCGCCGGCACTACGAGCGCTACACCGCCGAAATGGTCGAGCGCGTTTGCGGCACGCCGCGTGACCAATTCTTGACCATCGCGGAGACGGTCGCGAAGAACAGCGGCCGCGAGCGTACTACCGCCTTCGCGTACGCACTCGGCTGGACGCAGCACAGCGACGGGGTGCAGTTCATACGGGCCGGCGCGGTGCTGCAGATGCTCCTTGGCAACATGGGGCGTCCCGGTGGCGGCATCATGGCGCTGCGCGGCCACGCCGACATTCAAGGCGCAACCGACATCGCGACGCTGTACGATCTGCTGCCCGGCTATCTGGCTATGCCCTCTGCCAACCGCGACGAACAAACGCTCGCCGCGTACCTGAAGTCGACCACGAAACCGACCGGCTGGTGGGCGAACACGCCGAAGTATGTGATCTCGCTGCTCAAGGCATTTTACGGTAACGCCGCGACCAAAGAGAACGACTACTGCTTTGAATATCTCCCGCAGCTCATCGGCGATCATTCGCAACTCCCGACAACCTTCGCAATGAAAGACGGCACCGTCAAAGGCTACTTCGTGATCGGGCAAAATCCGGGCGCCTCAGGTCAAAACGCCGAGATGACGCGAGCGGCCTTGGAGTCGCTCGAGTGGTTCGTCAACATCGACAGCTACGATAATGAAACAGTCTCGTTCTGGCGCCGCGAAGGCGCGAATCCCTCGGAGATCGCGACGGAAGTGTTCTTCCTGCCGGCGGCGACCGTGCTTGAAAAAGACGGCACGATGACGCAGACCAGCCGCGTGCTGCAAGGTCACGACAAAGCGGTCGAGCCCGCCGGCGATTCCAAGAGCGACGCCTACTACCTTAACTGGTTGGTTAAGCGACTCAAAGAGCTGTACGCAGGATCGACCGATCCCAAAGACCGTCCGATCCTCGACATGACCTGGAACTACGACAGCGACGATCCGCACGAACGCGAAAAAGGCGAGCCGTCGGTGCTCAAGGTGCTCCAAGAGATCAACGGCTACCATACAGCGACCGGCGAGCAAGTTGTCGCATTTGCCGACCTCAAGGACGACGGCTCCACGGCCTCGGGCGGTTGGATCTACACCGGAGTCTGCCCTGACAAACAAACAAATCATGCTCGCAGCCGCGACAACAGCGGTCCGTACACCGCGCCCAACTGGGGATGGGCGTGGCCGGCAAACCGTCGTACTCTTTATAACCGCGCCTCCGCCGATCCCGACGGCAATCCCTGGAGCGAGCGCAAGAAGTATGTGTGGTGGGACGCGAACGCCAAGAAGTGGACCGGCGTCGACGTTCCGGACTTCCCCGCGACCAAGGCGCCAAACACGCCCGGCAATCCGGACGCCGGCGGGATGGATTTCCACTCCGGTGCGGATCCGTTCATCATGATGCTCGAAGGCAAGGCGCAAATCTTTGTTCCCGGCGGAGCGCTCAAAGATGCGCCGATTCCCGCGCACTACGAACCGCAGCAGTCGGTCGTGCAAAACGAACTCTACAAGCAGCAGAGCAGCCCGGTTTTCGGTCGCTATGACCGCACCGACAATCCGTACAACAAACCGATCGACGAACGCTTCCCGTACGTACTCACGAGCTATCGCATTACCGAGATGTCGGGAATCATGACGCGTTACGTACCGTGGCTAGCCGAACTACAACCCCGCGCGTTCTGTGAGATCGATCCGCAACTTGCGGTTGAGAAGGGCATAAAGAACGGCGATTGGGTCACTTTATCAACGGCGCTCGGTGAAATAGAAGTACGGGCACTCGTGAGCGGACGCATGCGTCCGCTACGGCTGGGAAAGGGGCGGCGCGTACACACGATCGGCGTGCCCTACAATTTCGGCAACATGGTCGCTTTAGCGCGTGGCGACTCGGTCGGCACGTTGATTCCGATCTCGCTCGACCCAAACGTCTCGATTCACGAATCCAAATCGCTGACGTGCAACATACGTCCGGGACGCCGTCCGGCGCATCATCGCGACGCAGCCGACGAGCCGGTGCCGTCCAACGAACGCAACCCGCTCGGGCAACCCTTGGGCCGGTGGGCGTCCACTGCTCAGGGCACGGGGCAGCGCCAGGAAGGCGAAAAGAAATAATGGCTACTGGTTTCTTTACTGACACGACTCTGTGCATCGGGTGCAAGGCATGTGAAGTTGCTTGCAAGCAATGGAACGAATTGCCCTCGGACGGATTCCAGTTCACCGGGGACTCGTACGACAACACGTCGGAACTCTCTGGCACGACCTGGCGTCACGTCGCGTTCATCGAGCAGATGTCGTTGGACGAGGGCGGACTACACGATCGTTGGCTGATGAGCAGCGATGTGTGCAAACACTGCACCAACGCGGGCTGCATGGAAGCGTGCCCGACGGGCGCGATCATTCGCAACGAGTTCGATTCGGTCTTCATTCAGCCCGACGTTTGCAACGGTTGCGGCTACTGCGTGACCTCGTGTCCGTTCGGCGTGGTCGACCTGATCGAAAAATTTGATCCGGACGGATCGCGTTACAACCTTGCATCGCTCGTGGAAGCGCGGCTCGACGAAGACAAGACCGCACTCCAAGGCCACGGTGGCGTCGCCGGCAAGTGTACGCTGTGCTACGATCGCCAAAAGATCGGATTCGAGCCGGCCTGCGCGAAAGCGTGCCCAACCGAATCAATCCAATTCGGGGACGTCGACGTGCTGCGCGAACGCGCGCGCAAACGCGTGGAAACGTTGGTCGGTCGCGGTGTCGCCGGCGCGCAACTCTACGGCGTAGATGACGTCGGCGGCGGCGTGGGACCGCTCAACGCCTTCTTTCTCCTGACAGATCGCCCCGAAACATACAATCTTCCGGCCCAGCCGGTGCTTCCGTCGACCCGTCAGCCCGCCGGTTATTCTTCGGCGGCAATCGCAGCGCTCGGACTCGCGATCGCGGGATGGATGATCTTCCGCAATGAGTGATCTGCTCGAACCGCCCGGACGCGAAGAAACGATTCCAACGCCGACCTACTACGACCGGCCGATGCTCAAGATGCCGCATTGGGATGGATGGAACGTGGTCACGTACCTCTTCCTCGGCGGAGTCATGGGCGGACTCGGCGTGATCGGTGTGCTAACAAATCCGAAGCGTGAAAGCGATCGAAAACTCAAACGGACGCTCGCGGTCACCTCGCTCATCCTCGCAGCAGCCAATCCCGCGGTTTTGGTCACGCATCTCGGCCGTCCCGAGCGCTTCCTGCACATGCTGCGCATCGCCAAGATCAAGTCGCCGATGTCGATGGGCGTGTGGGGACTCGTGCTCTACTCCGGCGCCGCGGGCATGAACGTCTTGCGCGAGCTTGCGCTAAGCGGCGTGCTTCCGCGCTGGATGCGCCACCTCGCGCCAAGCCTCTTCGCGCCAGTGCAGGCGATCATCGGGGCATTCATCATGGGCTACACGGGCGTCTTGCTTTCGGCAACAGCGAATCCGCTGTGGAGTTCGGGCAAACGGCACATCCCCGTCGCATTCGTGTGCTCGAGCATGGGCTCAGCCTGCGCGCTTTCGAATCTCGTGAGCACGCTCGAAGGCAATACCGAAGTGACGCACAAGCTCGAACGCCTCGAGATGCTCGCGAGTGCCGCCGAGCTCGTCGCGCTGATCAGTTTCGAGCGGCAGTCGGGCGCGTACGGCAAAGCGCTGTTCTCCGGCGCGGCGGGCGACCGGTTGCGCACCTACACGATCCAGACCGGTATCCTCGCACCGCTCGCGCTCAATCTGCTGGGAGCCGTCGTCCCGTTGCCCAAACCGGTGAACGCGTTGCGGACGGTCATCGCCTCGGTGCTCACGCTGTTCGGTGGCTACAACTTGCGCAACACCGTGATCCGGGCCGGCAGAGTGTCCGTGCAAGATCCGAGCGTAGCTTCCGTTCAACCGTCGTGATCGACGACGGCGTCGAGCGCGATGCACGCCCCGGCCGCACGATCGAAACCGCCATCGTCCGCTACGATGGATCGCGCGGGACCCGCGCCTACGACAGCGTCGTCACCGAAGAGCCTCTGGAGCTACGACTCGTTGCAGGCGGCGCGACGCACACGCTCGCGATCACGATGCGTACGCCCGGCAACGATTTCGAACTCGCCGTGGGATTCGTTTCGGGCGAGGGCATCATCCGTGCTCGAGAAGAGATCGTCGGGGTAAGCTACTGCGTCGATCCAAAGATCGACGCGGAGCAGCGCTACAACATCGTCAACATTGAACTGGCCTCGCCAACGCTTCCGGATCTCACGCGCTTCGAGCGCCACTTCACCATAAATAGCTCCTGCGGTGTGTGCGGCCGGGCGAACCTCGAGGCTCTCGCCGACCTGGGCGTCGAGCCGCTGCGCGACGACGTCCGCGTTCCGATCGCGCACATCTACGAGTTGCCCGAGCGCATGCGTGCGGCGCAGCGCGTGTTTGCCAAGACCGGCGGCCTGCACGCGGCTGCACTCTTCGACGCGAAGGGCTCAATGTTGGCCGTGCGCGAGGATGTAGGCCGGCACAATGCCGTCGACAAGCTCGCTGGTTGGGCATTGCTCGAAGGGCGCTCGCTCGAAGGAACGATCCTCTTCGTCAGCGGGCGCGCGAGCTATGAAATCTTGCAGAAAGCAGCGGTCGCGCGCATCCCCATCGTCTGCGCCGTCTCCGCTCCGAGCAGCCTGGCCGTCGATCTCGCGCGCGCATTCAATATAACACTAGCCGCGTTCGTGCGCGGCGAGCATGCCAACGTCTACAGCGCAGCGGAACGGATTAGCTGAGCAGGCGCTCCACCGCGGTGACCACGTCGCCGATCGCCGCCGGCCGCATCAGCGTCGCCGCCGCCCCGAGGCGCGGCGAGCTTGTGCCGATTGCGATGAGGGGGACGTTGCGTTCGCGGCTGAATGCGCGGAATTGAACCGCCGCCTGGTTCGAAAGGGCTTCCGGCGTCGAAAGCACGACAACGTCGAAGGGCTGCGCATCGGCGGTCGTGAGCGCCTCGTCGATGCTCGTCGCCACCAAGACGCGATAACCGGCCTCTTGCAGCCCGTATGCGAGGAACGAGCGGTCGCGGTCCTGGTCGAGCAGCAGCACGGTGCGTGGAGCATAGCGCCGGTCGACGCGGCGCGGCAACACGACGGTGAAAGTACTTCCGCGTCCCTCCTCGCTCTCAACCGCAATCGTGCCGCCGTGCAATTGCACCAGCTGTTTGGTAAGGAATAGGCCAAAGCCCGTTCCGGAAATGCGCATCTTGCGCGCGTTGGACGCGCGCGAGAAGCGATCGAAGACACGCGAGATCTCACCCGCCGGGATGCCAATGCCGAAGTCGCGCACCACCACGGTCACATCGTCTTCGCCGCCGGTTACCCAGATGACCGGATCCGGCCCCTCCGGCGTGTACTTAATTGCGTTGTCGATCAGGTTGCTGAAGACTTGGCGCAGACGATCTTCATCGCCCGTCACGTGCGCGTCACCTCCGATGGCCAATTCAACGTGACGGCGATCCTTCTGCTGCGCGACGATCGATTCGATCAATTCGCCGAGGTCGGTCTCGGCGAGCTGCAGCGTGACCTCGTTACGTTCGAGGCGAGAAAGCGTGAGCGTGTCGGTCGCGAGCTCTGAGAGCTGCATCGCGGAGCCCTTGATCGTCTCGAGAAAGTCGCGCTGTTCGTCGGTTACGTCGCCGACTTCACTCGTGAGGTCGGCAAAACCCACGATCGACGTCAGCGGCCCGCGGAAGTCGTGTGCCAACATCGTGATCAGATCGCTCTTGGTCTGATTGAGCTCGAGCACGGCGCTGCGCCGTTCTTCGACTTCGTTATAGAGCGAGACGTTACGGACGGCGACCGCAAAGTATTCGGCGATCAAATCAAAAACGAAGAGATCGGTGCTGCGCAGCGACCGGCCAAAGCGGGGTCGCACCTCGAGCACGTAGGTTGCCTCGGCGAATCGTCCGGCATACGCGACCGCGCGCGGCTCGTTCTCGTCAACGATGCGAACGCGCTGGCGTACGACCTTGTCGACGAGGGGATCGAGCACGCCGGCATTCCAATCTGCCGCGCCGAGCTCGTCAACGGCAACACATGCACCGTCTTCGCCTACCGCGAGCAAGCGCGCGTCCGCGCCGAGTAGCTGCGCGATCGCCTCGCGTACCGTCGTCACGACCGTCGCTGCATCGAGCGTCGTAAAGAGACGGCGCGCGGTGTGCGTTAGCGCCAAGAGACGGTCGTGCTCTTCGGCCAAGGCGGATGTGCGTTCGACATCGCCGGTGATGTCGCGCTCGGTGGAAATCCAATGCGTCACGATACCGTCGGCATTGCGAACCGGATGCAATGAGACTTGGTTCCAGTAGGTCGATCCGTCCTTACGGTAGCTGGCGATCTCGGCTTGCGTCGGCGTGCCGCTGGTGAGCGCAGCGCGGACCGAACGCATCCCTTCGTCGTCCGGCATGCCCTTTCGGAAGAAGGACAACGTACGCCCGATCGCCTCATCGCGCGTGTACATCGTCTGCCGCGTGAATGCATCGTTTGCGTAGGAAAGGGTTAGCTCGCCGTCTCCACCGGCGGTGTATACGAGGATTACGTCGCCGGCGACATTGATGGCATCGAGCAGCAGCGCGATCTCGCGCTCCTGGGCACGACGCTGCGACATGTCGAAGGCGATCGCGTGAATCCGCTCGCGCCCATTTTCGATGGCGACATCAACGCGTATTTCGACCGGATAGCTCGTGCCGTCGCGACGGCGCAGTTCCGCCTGGCGCACGATCTCTTCGCCCTTGCGACCCCGGATGAGCACCTCGTGAACGACGCTTTGGGTCATGGCCGGGACCACATCGAAGACCGGCATTCCGAGGAGCTCTTTCATCGAATAGCCCAGCCGTTCGCATGCGCCGCGCGACGCGAAAAAGATCGTTTGCGACTCAGCGTCGACAGCGAGCACGTCCGCACGTGCCGCATCGAAGAGCCCGAGCAAGCGACGCCGGCTCTCCATCGTGTTCATGAGGGCACCGGCGAGCGCGCGAAGCTCGCGCAACTGCGGGTCGGTGATTCCTCGCGGGGCACCGTCGAGCACGCACAATGCGCCGATGACCGCCCCACCGGGAGCAATCAGCGGAACGCCCGCGTAGAAGCGCACGTGGGATGGCCCCTTGACCAAGGGGTTATCGCGGAAGCGCTTGTCGGCGACGGCATCCTCGACGATCAGCGGTTCGCCGGTCGCGACGATGTGGGCCGAGAACGCGATCTCGCGCGGCGTATCGCGCGGATCGATGCCGCAGTGCGACTTGAACCATTCGCGGCTTTCATCGACCAGTGAAATCGTCGCCATCGACGTCCCCGCGAGCTCACGCGCAAGTTCCGTGAACGCCTCATACGCCGACGCCTCGCGCGTATCGAGGAGCTGATAGGCATCGAGCGCCTGCAGCCGCAGGGCTTCGTTCGACGACTTCGCTGCGGCACGCACCTAGACGGAACCTCGTTTGCGAGCAATGAACGCACGCACGTCCTCGAAAGAACGCGCGTTTAGGACATCTTCTTTAGTGAGGCCGGCCCGCCGCGCCTGTCCGACGCCGAGTTCGATTTCCGTTAAATCCTCGACCCCATGGGCGTCGGAGTCGACGCTGAAGGTGACACCGAGCTCTTTGGCGCGGCGCGCCAGCGGGGCGGGCAGGTCGAGCCGCTGGGCTTGCCCATCGATCTCGAGCGCGGTGCCGGTCCGTGCGGCGGCCGCGAAGACGGCGTCATAGTCGAACTCGTAACCGGGGTAGCCTCCCAACATGCGTCCTGTCGGATGCCCGATGATCGTCACGTACGGATTCTCGCACGCGCGAATGATCCGCGCGGTCATTGCGTCCCGTCCGATGTCGAACGCCGAATGAACGCTCGCAATCACCACGTCGAGCTGTGCGAGCACGTCGTTGTCAAAATCCATTGTTCCGTCGGGGAGAATGTCGACCTCACTTGCGCAAAACGTGCGCATCCCGACCCGAGCCGAAGCTTCGTCGACAAGCGCACGCTGCTCCCGCAGTTTATCCGGGTCCAAACCGTAGATTCGTCCACGCCCCCACGAATGGTCGCTGATAGCGTGATACTCGTACCCGCGCGCCTTTGCGGCGGCGATCATCTCTTCAAGCGAGTTGCGACCGTCACTCATCGTGCAGTGCATATGAAAGTCGCCGCGCATATCGCGCAGCTCGAGCAAGCTCGGCAACGCGCCGCGCAGCGCGAGGTCGATTTCGTCGAGCCCGCTGCGCAGCTCCGGCGGAATGTAGGCCATGCCCAGCGCTTCGTAGACAGCCACTTCGTCGGCACAGGTGATCGCATCGCCGGTCGCGAGGTTGAGGATTCCGTTCTCGCTAACGCGCAAACTCTTGCGAACCGCGTACTCGCGCAGCTTGATATTGTGTTCCCGCGAGCCGGTAAAGTGTTGCAGCAGATTGCCGTAAAGATGATCCGGCAGCACACGCAGGTCGATCTGAAACCCGTTCTCGAGCCAAATGCTGGTCTTGGTCGCTCCTTCCGCCAGCACGGCACGCGCGCGTTCCCATTTGGCAAAATATCCAGTGATCGCCGCGGCTTCCGCCGCGGTGCACACCAAGTCGATATCACCAACGGTGACTTCTTGACGGCGCGCGCTACCGGCATAGACAAGCCGGTCGTGCGGCGGTCCGGCGCGCAGATATGCGATGGCCTCGCGCGCGATCACCAGCGCGCGGGCGAGCGGCATGCGGTGCCGCCGCCCTTTATAGGCGAGAATCCCGCGCTTCCAATTCTCGATCGTCTTTGGGCCGAGGCGCGGGACGCCCGCAAATGCGTCGCCCTCGATTGCCGCTTCGAGGTCGGACAGCGAGCCGATTTGAAAATCGTTCCACAGCGAGGCGGCGGTCTTGGCACCGATGCCGGAAACCCCGAGCACCTCGACGATGCTCGGCGGAAAGATCGCATAGAGCTCGTCCAGCGCATCGCATCCACCGCGTTCGAGTAATTGGTCGATCACCGTTCCGATCGACTTGCCGATCCCGGGGAGCTTGGTCAACTCGCCTGCAGCCGCGACGTCCCGAAGCGGTGCCGCGTTCTCGACCGAGGCAGCGGCCTTTTCGAATGCCATGTACTTGTAGAAGCTCATGCCCGCCATCTCCATGAGCGTGCGGATCTCCAGGAGCTTCGCGGCAATATCGGCGTTGGAGAGCATCGATCGATTCTAATCCTCTACG
>Ga0302183_10001082_pt1 | contig 12668 bp, 13 predicted proteins | sample I_Palsa_N3_2_FD_200232 | JGI IMG/M metagenome (GOLD analysis project Ga0302183, IMG submission 200232) | Peat permafrost microbial communities from Stordalen Mire near Abisko, Sweden - I_Palsa_N3_2 | ecosystem: Environmental > Terrestrial > Soil > Palsa > Peat permafrost | place: Sweden...
CAGGCGTAGTCAACATCATCACCGGCTTCGGAGAAACCTGCGGCGCTCCGCTCGTCCAGCATCCCGACGTAAACAAGATCGCATTCACCGGCAGCGCTGCCGTCGGCAAGATCATCGTGAAACAGGCCGCTGACACGGTAAAGCGCGTCACTCTCGAACTCGGAGGCAAGTCGCCCAACATCTTCTTTGCCGACGCTGACTTCGAAGCCGCCATCGACGGCGCGCTCTTCGGAGTCTTCATTAATCAAGGCGAAGTCTGCTCCGCCGGAAGCCGAATCCTGGTTCAGAAATCGATCTACAAAAACTTCGTCGAAGCCATGACCGAAAAAGCAAAGAAGATCAAACTCGGCCCGCCGCTCGATCGCGATACAAAGATGGGACCGCTGGTCAGCAAAGAGCAGTACGACCGCGTCAACTCCTACATCGAGATCGGCAAGAAAGAAGCGACGCTGGCCTCAGGTGGAGGACGCCCCGAGAAAATGGGCAAAGGCTATTACGTGCAGCCCACAATCTTCTCCGATGTAACCAACTCTGCCCGCATTGCCCGCGAAGAAATCTTTGGCCCCGTTGCAGCGGTCATTCCATTTGAAGATGAAAAAGACGCGTTAAAGATCGCCAACGATTCACCCTACGGATTAGCCGCCGCCGTTTGGACCAGAGACATCTTCAAAGCCATGCGCGCCGTAAAAGCCCTGCGCGCAGGCGTAGTCTGGGTAAATCACATGCAACCAACCTACGTAGAAGCCCCATGGGGCGGCTACAAACAATCCGGCTTCGGCCGCGAACTAGGCCCCTGGGGCATCGAAGAATACCTCGAAACGAAACAGGTCTACATCAATCTGAACGAAGCACCGATTGCTTGGTATTGAGGAATGAAGAGACGCTCTCCCAACCCTTGTCATCCTGAGCGAGGATTGATCGTCGCGCCCAAGCGCGACGATCAACCGCAGTCGAAGGACCTGCTGTCTTGTGCAGCGCCACAACCGCGTCAGGGAGTTCTAACGAGAATTTGAAATGAGCACAATTCGAATCAACACCGAAATCCCCGGCCCGAAATCCAAAGCGCTCAGCGAGCGCCGCGCGAAAGCCGTGCCCCGCGGCCTGTCTCACGGCACGCCTATCTACGTAGCCAAAGCCCAAGACGCATGGCTCGAAGACGTAGACGGCAACCGCTACATCGATTTCGCCGGAGGCATCGGCTGCGCCAACGCTGGCCATCGCCAGGAAGCGGTCGTTGAAGCCATCCAGAGTCAACTCGATAACTTCCTTCACATGTGCGTCCAGGTCACGCCTTACGAAAGCTATGTGAAACTCGCCGAGCGCATGAATGAAGTAACCCCAGGCAAGTTCGCCAAGAAGACGCTCTTCGTGAACAGCGGAGCCGAAGCTGTCGAGAACGCCGTCAAGATCGCCCGCGCCTATACCAAGCGTCCGGCGATCATCGCGTTCGAAGACGCATTCCATGGCCGCACCATGATGACGCTAGCGCTCACCAGCAAGACGCATCCCTACAAAGGTGGATTCGCGCCGTTCCCCGGCGAGGTCTATCGAGTCCCGTTCGCCTACTGCTATCGCTGCTCCTACAACTTGAAATATCCATCGTGCGATCTCTTCTGCGCGCGCCATCTCGAAGATACGTTCAAGCGCGTAGTAGCCAATGAAGAAGTAGCGGCAGTGATCGCCGAACCGGTAATGGGCGAAGGTGGATTCATCGCGCCGCCGCCCGACTACTTCAAAGTGTTGATCGAGCTCTGCCACAAGCACGGCATCCTCTTCATCGCCGACGAAGTGCAATCCGGCTTCGGACGCACCGGCCGAATGTTTGCCAGCGAGCACTACGGCATCGAACCCGACCTGATCGTCACCGCAAAATCGTTAGGCGGGGGCTTGCCGCTAGCCGCAGTAACCGGCCGCGCCGAAATCATGGACGCCCCCGCCGCAGGCGGGTTGGGTGGCACCTTCGCCGGCAATCCGCTGTCGTGCGCCGCAGCGCTAGCAACACTCGATCTGTTTGAAAAGACAAATCTGCTCGCGCGCGCCAACGAACTCGGAGACCGCTTCCAGCGCCGTGCCCGCGAGTGGCAACGCCGTTGGCCGATCGTAGGCGACGTACGCGGCCTCGGCGGAATGCAAGCCATCGAACTCGTGAAGTCGCCAGAATCGAAAACTCCAGCAACGGACGAAACCAAACAGATCACGCAATACTGCTACGAGCACGGCCTGATCACAATCACGGCAGGTTCCTACTCGAACGTGATCCGCATCCTGGTCCCGCTGGTAGCGACCAACGAGCAAATCGACGAAGGGCTAGGCGTGCTCGAATCCGCACTGGCTGCTGTGTGCGACAAGAAAGGCGCAGTAGCACAGCTTGTATAGGAAGGGTCCATGTGGAGACAGCCGCCTCGGCTGTCCGCCGAGCGCAGCGTGGCGACCCCTGCAACCTATGTATCATTAATGATGCCGTAGGGAATTCTTACGATGAACGGCACTCGCAATAAGTAAAGGTGAACTCATGACGACCGTAGCCGCACCACCCACTATCAAGCTCACCCACTTCATCAACGGACGCTGGACCGACTCGTCTGCGAAGGAGTGGCGCGACGTAGTCAATCCCGCGACGGGTGAAACGCTGGCTCAGGTCCCGCTAGCCGATGCCGCCGAAGTCAATGAAGCCGTCGAAGCCGCTGCTGCGGCCTTTCCCGAGTGGCGCCGCACTCCGCCGGAAGACCGCATCCAGCCGCTGTTCAAGCTGAAGATGCTTCTCGAAGACCACATCGACGACATCGCCCGCATCATCACCCAGGAAAATGGCAAGACCTTCACCGAAGCGAAAGCTGAGATGCGCCGCGCCATCGAGAACGTCGAGGTCGCCTGCGGCATTCCGATGATGATGCAAGGCTACAACCTTGAAGACGTCGCGCGCGGCATCGACGAGATGATGATCCGCCAACCTATCGGCGTGACCGCTGCCATCGTGCCCTTCAACTTTCCAGGCATGATCGCGTTCTGGTATCTGCCTTACGCCATCGCAACCGGCAACACGTTCATCCTGAAGCCGAGCGAGCGCGTGCCGTTGACCATGCGATACGTCTACGAACTGCTCGAGAAGACTGGCTTGCCCAAGGGCGTAGTCAATCTGATCAACGGAGGCAAGGCCGCGGTCGACGCGCTGCTCGACCATCCGAAAGTCCGCGCCATCAGCTTCGTCGGATCGACTCCCATCGCGAAGTATGTGTACGCGCGCGCCGCCGCGAACGGCAAGCGCGCGCAGTGCCAGGGCGGAGCGAAGAACCATGTCGTCATCCTGCCCGAAGCCGACATGCCGATGGCCACGCAGATCATCAGCGACAGCGCCTTTGGATGCGCCGGCCAGCGCTGCCTCGCCGTTTCAGTCGCGGTAACGATCGGCGAAGCACAGAAGACGTTTCGTGATTCGATTGCCGATGCCGCTTCGAAACTCAAAGTCGGCAACGGGCTTGACGAAGGCGTGCAGATGGGCCCAGTGATCACGCCGCAAAGCAAAGAGCGCGTCGAGTCGTTGATCGAGCTCGGCGAGAAGCAGGGCGCGAAGCTGCTGATCGATGGGCGCAACGCCAAAGTCCTGCGTCACGAGAAAGGCAACTTCGTGAATCCCACGATCCTCGACAACGTTCCTGCAACTAGCGACCTCAACGATACTGAGATTTTCGGTCCGGTGCTAAGCCTCGTTCATGCTAATGACATGGATGACGCTCTCGCGTTCCTCGAACGCAGCGCGTACGGCAATCAGGCGTCGCTGTTTACCTCGAGCGGATCGGCTGCGCGCCGCTTTCGCTACGAAGCGCCCGCGGGCAACATCGGTATCAACATTGGAGTAGCCGCGCCCATGGCCTACTTCCCGTTCAGTGGATGGAAGAACAGCTTCTTCGGCGATCTCCACGGCCAGGGCCGCGACGCCATCGAGTTCTACACCGACAAGAAGGTAGTAGTAGAGCGCTGGGCCAAGGAACATTCGCGCAAGTTCTGAATGAGTGCAGCTCGAAATGCATTTCTAAGAAGAAGCGTGACGATCACTGAATCAAATGAAGCGCCGTCGCCCCGTTAACGACCGACTCAGCAGGCATGCGCTGATCGAACGTGGCCAGTTGGCCCTTATGCGCGTGAGCCAGTGCCAGAAGATAACTGTCCGTGACGTGAGCGGAGTCCAGAAGACGCGTTGTGTTCGCGAGTTTGCGGTCCAGCAAGGATATGTCGTCCGGCCAGAAGGCGTGTCCGGGCAGACTTCGAAGTGAGCTCAACAACTCAGCCACAGCGGCCGGCGAACCGGGAGAATTTGGATAGCGAAGATGGCCGACAATACGCAACACTCCATTTTCCGTGAGCGGGCAGGTCGCCCAGGCCTTGTGCCCTTTCGCGGCGAACCAGGCATGGGCGCGGTCGTGCTGCACGTGAGCGGGGTCGATCAGCGCAATCAAGACGTTTACATCCAGAAGAAACCGCCTCACCGCAACTCCTCACGCAGCCGATGCACAAGTTCCGAAGTGACTCGCGGCGCGCCTTTGCGAACTTTGAGCAGCGGCACGCCATTGCGTGTCCGTGCCCTGGTCTCCGGCGGAAGAAGCGCGCGCCGGGCTAATGAGGAAATCACTTCGCCCACTGACTTTTGTTCGATCGCAGCCATTTCTTTGGCGGCGCTCAGTACATCATCGTCGATTACAAGCGTGGTGCGCATTGATCATCCCCCCCATCATCACGCATCATACATCAGATGCGATATGATCCACAGTATAACTCTGTGGCGAAGGCTTTATAAAGGAATCTATGACCACAACAATCGCAACACCAACCATGTCCGGCAAAGAAATCGTCGATCTCTCGCGTAAGCACACTTTGTATGAATGGTCGGCGCAATCGAAGGTCGATCCCATTCCGGTTGCGCGCGCGAAGGGGATCTACTTCTATACGCCGGAAGGGAAGCGCTTCATCGACTTCAATAGCCAGCTCATGTCCGTCAACATTGGGCATGGAGATGAGCGCGTCATTCAGGCTATCAGCGAGCAGGCTGCGACGCTCGCCTATGCCAATCCGTTCATGGCTACTGAGCCGCGCGCGCGGCTGGGCGCGAAGCTTGCCGAGATCTCGCCCGGCGACATCGACACGTTCTTCTTTACCAACGGCGGGGCCGAGGCGAATGAGAACGCCATCAAGCTGGCGCGCTTCTTCACGGGACGCCACAAGATTATCGCGCGCTACCGCTCGTATCACGGCGCGACTGCGGGTGCGATCAGCCTTACGGGCGATCCGCGCAGATGGGCTGCGGAGCCTGGCATTCCGGGGGTGGTGCATGTGCTCGATCCGTATCATGGGATCGAGCGCGGATGGGAGTCGGCTGAGTCTTCGCTGGCCATGATTGAAGAGACGATTCAGCTCGAAGGCCCGCAGACCATCGCCGGCTTCATTCTCGAGCCGGTCACTGGCACCAACGGCGTCCTTGTTCCTCCTAATGGATACCTCGAAGGGCTGCGCAAGATCTGCGACAAGTACGGCATTGTGATGATTGCCGATGAAGTGATGTCCGGCTTCGGGCGCACTGGCGAGTGGTTCGCGGTCGATCACTGGAAGGTGGTCCCCGATCTGCTTTGCATGGCTAAAGGGTTAACTTCGAGCTATCTTCCTCTGGGCGCGGTCGGCATGCGGCATCGCATCGCTGAGCACTTTCAGGACAAAGTGTTCTACGGGGGACTGACGTATAACAGCCATCCCATGGGATGCGCGGCGGCGCTGGCTACCATTCGCGTGTATGAAGAAGATGGACTCATCGACAACGCCAAGAAGATGGGCGCGATCCTGAAAGAGCTTGGCGCGGAGTTGCAGGCGAAGCACCCGTCCGTGGGCGCTGTGCGCTCGATTGGGCTGTTCGGCATCGTCGAACTGGTGCGCAGCCGCAAGACGCGGCAGCCTATGGCTCCTTTCAACGCGACCTCCGATGAGATGGTTGCGCTTGGGCGCTTCTTCCGCGAACAGGGGCTCTATACGTTCGTCCGATGGAACACCTTCTTTACCAATCCTCCGCTGTGCATCAACGAGTCGCAGTTGCGCGAGGCGTTCGCGATCATCGATCGCGGGTTGGAGATCGTGGACAAGGCCGTCAGCGATTAGCTATAAGGTATATACCTTCGGGTGGCATCGCGAGAATGCTTTGATGCATCTTGGGCGCTGCCCGCTTGATTGGGGTCCTTCGACTGCGTTGGCCTTCGCTTCGCGAATGCCAACTCCGCTTGATTGCATAACGACGTTGGCTCATCGCGAGTAGATTGGTATGCGACGAACTAGACCAAGGCTCGTGAGAGGAGCCAGCGTCATGTTGATTATAGGGTGTGATTTTGATCCTGGGTTTCAACAGGTCGCGATCTTTGACAACTTAATAGGAGAGATTCAAGAGAAGCGGTTGCCGCACTGCGCGGAGGCGGAGGAGCAGTTTTACCGGTAGCTGGCGGGCCAGGAAGTGCGGGTGGGGATGGAGGCTTGCGGCCACTATCCGTGGTTCGAGCGGTTGCTCGAGGAGTTGGGCATCGAACTGTGGATGGGGATGCGGCGAAGGTGCGGGCTTCGGTGGTGCGCAAGCAGAAGACGGACCGGCGGGACGCGGAGCACTTGTTGCAGTTGCTGATGGAGAATCGGTTTCCGCGGATCTGGGTGCCGAGCTTGGAGGTGCGGCATGTGCGGCAGTTGCTGGTGCATCGTCACAAGCAAAGCCTGCCCTGAGCTTGTCGAAGGGTGCAGTCGCGGACGCGCACCAAGAATCAACTGCAATCCATGGCTCTGAGTTGTGGGGTGCAGAAAAAACGCAAGCTGTGTACGAAGGCAGGGCGAGCAGAGTTGGAGCAGTTGCCTTTGCTGCCGTACGCGGCCGAGCGGCGCAAGCGGTTGCTGGAAGCGCTCGACGGGCTGGAGGCGGAGGTCAGTGAACTGGACCGGCGAGTGGCGGAAGAAGCGCGCCAGAGGCCGGAGGCGGTGCGGCTGATGACGCATCCGGGAGTAGGTTCGGTGACGGCGTTGGCGATGGTGCTAACGCTGGGGCCGGCGGAGCGGTTCGAATCGGCGAAGAAAGTGGGCAGTTATTTTGGACTGATTCCGAGTGAAGAATCCAGCGGCGGAAACAGCGGCTGGGCAAGATCAGCAAACAGGGCAGTTCGTTTCTGCGCTTTTTGCTGGTGGAGGCGGGACAGACGGCGGCGCGGCTCGATCCGCAACTGAAACGCTTCTACCGAAGATTGGCGGCGCGCAAGAATCGCGGCGTCGCCAAGGTCGCGGTGGCCAGGAAGTTGGCCACGCGGTTGTACCTGATGTTGCGCGAAGACTGGACGTACGCGCAACTATGTCAGGCCGTCATGCAGGGGAGCTCGAGTCATTCCGTGGTCGAGCAGGACAAACCGACCGTTTGAGTGGGCAGCCTGCCTCCCTGAAAAATCGGGGAGATCGAAGTGAGTAATCGTGGGAGCAAGTGCCGAAGAGATGGATGGTGGGACCTGAGGTCCCGCTGCTGGATTCAATGAGTGACGACCCTTGGTCTGGGAGTCAAAAGCGTTCTACTAGAGCGAAATGGCGCTGGTTTCGGCGTCGACGCCGAAGTGTCGCCACAAAACGCTTGACAGAGTGCAGCGTCGTTAGAGACGGAATGACAATCGAGCCGCTCAACGAATTGACTCGCTCGTTCCTCGCGGCTAAACTTTCCTCCCGGCTGGGTTATTGACCGGCAATCCAACGTAAGTGGATTTTGCGTATATCCATATAAGGAAGAACCTAGCGTTGTCGAGGCCGCAACCACAAGGCATTTCGGATCTTGCCCTGGTCACGGGGCTGAAGTCTAGCGACCAGGGCGCGATGGCGGAGTTGTATGACCGCTATTCGGCGGTAGTGTATGCGGTGGCGTTGCGGGTATTGGGCGATACTGGGGCGGCTGAGGACGTGTTGCAGGAGGTGTTTCTGCAACTGTGGCGCAAGCCGAGCGCTTTCGATGCGGCGCGTGGCAGTCTGGCAAGTTGGCTGGCGGTGATCACGCGGAACCGCGCAATTGACTCCCTCAGAAAACGGCGGCCGGAAACGGATATTGAGGATGTCGTGTTGTCGGTGGCGCCGGACTTGGCAGGAGAAGCGGAGTTGGCACGGGCGGCTGAAAAAGTGCGGGGCGTGATGGGAAGAATGGTTCCGGCGCAGCGGAGCGCACTCGAAATGGCTTATTGGGAAGGTATGAGCCATTCGGAGATTGCTGACAAGACGGGAGAGCCGCTGGGAACGATTAAGACGCGGATTCGCGCGGGGTTGATCGTACTCAGAAAGGCGTTTCAGAGTTGAATTAAAGGCGGAGCTTCCGCTTCGCGGATAGTCGAGGGCGGCTGTCCTACATTTTGTTGTGAGTGAGTCAGGAAGTGGCGTGAACGAGGAAATGAGCGAGCACGAACGATACGCGGAGGATCTTGCTTTATACGCGCTGGACGCGCTAGAGGGAGAGGATCGCGCGCGCGTGGATGAGCATCTGGCGGAGTGTGCGGCGTGCCGGCGCGAATTGGAGCAGTTGCGCGGCGATACGGCTCTGCTGGCGCTGTCGACGACGGGGCCGCGACCTCCGCAGCGGGCACGGCAGAGGCTGCTGGATGCGGTGGCGGGGGAGCCGCGGGTACCAATTTTGGTGGAGACTTCGACTCGCCGTTCGTGGTGGGGATGGCTGGGATGGGCGGCTACAGCGGCGGTGGTGATTTTCGCGTTGTCGCTCTGGCGGGAGAACTCTGGGTTGAAAGACACTTTGGCGTCGGCGAATTCGCAAGCGGCGAAGAGCACGCGCGAGATGGAAGAGTTGCGGAGGATTGCGGCGCCGATCCTGGAGCCGGAGGCACAGCGCGTGACGCTGGTCGCGGCAAAGACTCCGCCGCAGCCGCAGGGTAAAGTATTTTATTTGCGGAATCGCAATAGCCTGGTATTGCTGGCGAATAATCTCGCGCCGCTGCCAGCGCAGAAGGCTTATGAGTTGTGGCTGATCCCGACTAGCGGCGCTCCAATTCCGGCAGGGGTGTTCAAGCCTGATGCGCATGGGAGCGCGAGTGTGGTGAATCCTCCGTTGCCGGCGGGGGCTGAGGCTAAGGCCTTTGCGATTACCGTCGAGAACGAAGCGGGTGCGACTACGCCGACGATGCCGATTGTGATGATGGGTGCGGGCGAGTAACGCTGATCCGCCCGCCGCAGTCAGAAAGCCTTTAACCGCCAAGGGCGCTATGGAATCCGCGAAGGACGCGAAGACGAACAAGTCAAGGGCGCATCGCTGCTCTGAAGCGATGCGGCCTTGTCTTCTTTTAGATCAACATTCCCTCGTTCGAACTGCAAGCTAGTTTTCCGAAACCTTGGTGGCTTTGGGAAGAGCTGCGTGCTCTTTTCTGTAGGCGCGTGCGATATCGCCGAGAGGAGTGTGGTACATGGGCGACGCAAGCTCCGCCAACGGAACCTCACCTTTTGCATAGCTGATGGTACCGCTGCTCAGCAGGCTGGATTCCGTTCCCATGGCGTGCTCGGAGGCATGCTGAGGGCGATCATCGGGCATGATAATGGGCTGCGGGTTGTTATACAGAACGGAAGCGGTTTGTCCGAAAGCGGCTGTGCCACACAAAAAGCAGAATGCGAAAATTGTTCTTTTCATAAGCTTGATCCTGTCCGGGGAAGATTGCCGAATAGTGTGAAAGAGCTTGGGATGCCGCAATAGCGCGGCTCCCGGGATGGTAAGGGCAATCCGCATACCAAACTGGGGTGGGTGGGATTCGAGTTAGCGGACGCGGACAGAGGTTTGTGGAAAAGATTTGCACATACGTGGAAGATTGAGGCTCTCGCTGGAATAAGGTTTTGGACCGGCTAAGATCGCGAAAAAATGCCGCCGAGGATGTGGAGAAGAACTATATTGTCTCTGACGTATACGGCCTACTTCGAATGATGCGAAAGCTGGTCCAAGGCGTGGTTTGGTCGACCGTTATTCTGGCGGTTCTGCTGCCGATTGCGTTGTGGGCACAGACCGATTGCGAAGCGGGCAACGGACCGCTGGATTCTTCCCCGCCGAAGACGACGAGCGCGCAGGAAGTGATTCAGAAGTTAGGCGCAGCCGAAGCGACTGCGAAAGAAGCCCGTCTTCATTACACCTATAAACAGGACGTGCTGATGCAGACGCTTGTGGGCAAAGACGTCACGGGAGAATTTCACGAGGTCACGAATGTTTCCTATGACGCGAAGGGCAGGCGGCAGGAGCAAGTGACTTTCGCGGCCCAGAATACGTTGCGGGGTCTTCAACTGACTGAGCAGGACATGGAAGACATTCGCATTTTCATGCCGCTGATGTTAACCAAAGAGGATTTGCCGCAATACAACCTGACTTATGCGGGCCAGCAGCATGTGGACGACCTGGATACCTACCAGTTTCGCGTTGCGCCGAAGAAGAGAGACGAGAAGGGCAAGCGATATTTTGAAGGGCAAATCTGGGTGGACACGCAGGATTTCCAAATCGTGAAAGTGTGCGGCAAGAGCGGTCCGGAAAAAGTACAGGTGAAAAAGCACGAGCAGACGGACGTGCATCCGACGTTCGTGACCTATCGCCAACAAGTGGATGGCCGCTACTGGTTTCCGGCATACACGCGTTCAGATGACACGCTGCACTTTAAGGCGAGATCCGTGAAGGTGAAAGAGGTCATAAAATATAGCGATTACAAACGGGCGCAATGATAAGAAGGCGTTCGAGCAGAATCCTGAACTCTTCCGACTATTCCAAGCAGCAGCGCTCTCGTTGCTGAAGGTCTACTTCACGAAAAGATGACGCCTTAATGCTGTCCATTCTCGGACACTTGCGTCCAGTTTCGGATAAAGCAACCTCTCCTCGTATATGCACTTTCTGCAGGATCCACCAGTGTTTATAGATAGTTACGATGCGGAGGACGACGGCCTCTCAGTTGCCGCTGTGCAGTCGTATGGATATCGCTCGACCTGAGCTCAAGACGCAGAAGCGGCGTCGGCAGGCAATCATCGGGACTGTGGTGGTTCTCGCCGTGGCCACCGTCTCGGTGGCAGTCATGCGGCTGAAGCCTGCGGCGCCGACGGTAGAGCGGGGAACTGTCTGGACCGACACGGTGAAGCGTGGTCCGATGTTGCGGCAGGTCCGCGGGCTGGGGTCGCTGGTGCCTAGCCAGGAATCCGTGCGCCAGATTCCGGCGGAGACTGAAGCCACGGTTGTCCGCATTCAATTGCTGCCGGGCTCGCAGGTAACAGCCGCCTCAATCATGCTGGAGATGAGCAATCCGCAAACGGAGCAGGCCGCGGTTGACGCTCAGCTTCAGTTGAAGGCCGCCGAAGCCGAATACCAGAGTCTCCGAGTGAAACTCGAAAGCGATCTGATGAACCAGAAAGCCGGCGCCGCCACCGTGCACGCGGACGACGCGACCGCACAACGGCAGGCCAGCACTGACAAGGCGCTTTACGAACTTGGAGTCATCTCTGGCCTGGCCTACAAGACTTCTAAAGAGAAGGCGGACGAACTCACCACTCGAAATGATCTTGAGACGCAGCGGCTCACCGCCAATGAACGGGCGATCGCGTCGCAGATGGCAGTGCAGCAAGCCAAAGTGGATCAGATGCGCACCTTGGCCCAGCTCAAACAAAAGCAATTGGACGCGTTGAAAGTACGGGCGGGGATCGATGGAGTGCTGGTGGATCTCCCGCTGCAAGTCGGCCAGCATGTCACGCCTGGAACGATGCTCGCGAAAGTCGTGGAACCGGATCACCTGATGGCCACGCTGAAGGTCGCCGAGACGCAGGCGCGCGACGTGCAGATTGGAGAACCCGCTTCGGTCGACACGCACAACGGCGTGATCGCGGGCACGGTGATGCGCGTCGATCCGGCGGTACAAAACGGAACCGTCACGGTCGACGTGAAATTAACTGGGGAACTGCCCAAGGGCGCGCGGCCTGATTTGAGTGTGGACGGAACTATCGATCTGGAGCGGTTGGACAATGTGCTCTATGTCGGGCGACCCGCATTTGGTCAGGAGAACAGCACGATCAGCTTGTTCAAGCTCGGCGCCGACGGGCAGACGGCTTCACGCGTGCCCGTGAAAGTTGGCCGCGCCTCGGTGAATTCGATCCAGGTGATTGAAGGATTGCACGAGGGAGATACCGTGATCTTGTCCGACATGTCACGTTGGGATAATACCGATCGCATCCGGCTTAATTAGTAGTGTCAGGAAGGCAACGAATTAAATAGCAAGCAGCGTGTGGTTTCGAATTGCTGTTTTCTGTGCGATCTTTGCGTTGTTTCTTTGCGTGCTTTGCGGTCAAGAGCTCTTAACCGCAAAGGGCGCTAAGAAATGCCGCTAAGGCCGCAAAGAAAATTCAAACCAGCACCACGACGAAAAAGAGGAGTCAGCAATGATTGAAGCAGGGCAACCGCTCATCCAGATTCAGGACCTCACCAAAGTCTTCTATACCGATGAGATCGAAACGCATGCGCTCTCTGGCATTCACCTGTCGGTGAATAGGGGTGAGTACGTTGCCATGTCGGGGCCGTCGGGCTGCGGTAAATCGACGCTGCTGTCGATCATTGGGCTGCTGGATACGCCTACGGCTGGACGCTATTCTTTGAATGGGAAGACGGTGGAGAATCTGGA
>Ga0302183_10001083_pt1 | contig 12660 bp, 11 predicted proteins | sample I_Palsa_N3_2_FD_200232 | JGI IMG/M metagenome (GOLD analysis project Ga0302183, IMG submission 200232) | Peat permafrost microbial communities from Stordalen Mire near Abisko, Sweden - I_Palsa_N3_2 | ecosystem: Environmental > Terrestrial > Soil > Palsa > Peat permafrost | place: Sweden...
GACCCCAGCCACAGATCTTTCAGCGCGCCGAGCGCTGGTTTGATCTGTTCGAGCGGAAACGCCACGCGTTCGCGCAAGGCGACAGGCGCAGTGTGGTGGTTGATTCCGATCGCGAGGAGCTGCATGTTGTGGGCCTATCCGATGGCCTTGGGGAACCTTGGAATTTAGCCCGATATTATAGCCTTTCGCGGATTTCTTCAGTTCCAGCCGGGAAACCTATGCCAGGCAAGCCGCCTGGAACGTAGTCCGCTTCAATCCGGTCCAGTTGGTAACCGTAGCCGTACAGCGGCGTCAACCGGTAACCGTTGTCCGGCCGGAGATGCAATTTCGTGCGCAGGCGGGACGCGTGGGTATCGAGTGTGCGCGACGCCATGTCGCTGCCGCGCGGCCACACCACTTCCATGATGTGCGCACGAGACACGGCGCGCGACAGGTTCGTGAACAGCAAGCGGGCGAAGCGGAATTCCTTCGGCGTGAGCAAAACCCGCTGATCCACGAAACTGACGCTCAACTCCGACGCATTGAACCGGTACTCGCCGAAATGCTCGGCGGCGGGCGTGCGAACGGCGCTTCGGCGCGCCAGCACTTCAACGCGGGCGGCCAGTTCGACGCAGCGAACGGGTTTAGCGACGCAATCGTCGGCACCGGCTTTCAGGCACGCGACCATGTCGGACTCGCTCTGGCTCGCCGCGATCAACACGATCGGAAGCTGCGGCGCCAGTTGCCTGACCCGTTCGATGATTTCCGCGCCGATCATGTCGCGCGTTTCATTGGCGGCGATCAGCAGGTCGAATGTGTCGTGCCTCATCCGATCCAGCAAAACGGGCGCAGTGGGGAAGAAATGGCAGAAATGGCCGTCCAGGACAAGCGTCCGGCGGATGAGGGCGGCGTGCTGAACGTCCGCGTCGATGATGGCGATTCGCATGATTTCCGACGTTGCCGCGCGCGCTGAGAGTCGGCCGGGCGGCGCGGCACTTGCTTGCCATCGCCATTCCAGCCCCCTAAACTCATCCGCTACGCTGCAAACGCCTTCCAGACCTTCTAGGTTTACAGAACCGAAAATGCTAGTTCACCGATCCGATTCAACCCATAGGTTTAATCTTAATTCCGCTGGAACGCGCCGCTAATGGGCTGGCCAGGGATCGTATTTCTCGGTTTGGTGGTCGGGCTGGCCGGCTGGTGGCTGCATCCGTTGCGGCGTTTGGTCTCAAGGCCGTTCGGCCGGCTATGGGCGGCGGGACTCGCGGGCATGGTGGCGGCGATGGTCGCGAAAATGCTTGGCAACATCACCGGCGCATTCCACGACGGCGACTCCCTTGAATGGCTTGCATGCGCGCTGTTGGCGCTGGTCGCCGTCACCGTCACGGTAGGGCTGGCGGCGCGGCGCTGATTTGTCGTTGACCGCTGCTGATCTTATGGTTCGACTGATTCGACGTAACAAAAAAATTCTGCAGGTGACTCCATGAACGATCGACTGAATTCCCCCGATGGCCAGACTTTCGCCCGGCGTATCGAATTGCTGCGTGGCGCCATGGCGCGTGAGGCGCTGGCTGCCGTGCTGGTGCCGTCGTCGGACCCGCACATCTCCGAATACCTGCCGGAGCACTGGCAGGGGCGGCAGTGGCTGTCAGGATTCACCGGCTCGGTGGGAACGCTGGTCGTGACCGCTGATTTCGCCGGCGTCTGGGTCGACAGCCGTTATTGGACGATGGCCGAGGCGCAACTGACCGGGACCGGTATCGCGTTGATGAAGATGATGGCCGGGCAGCAATCGGCACCGCATGTGGACTGGCTCGCGGAGAATGTCGCGGCCGGCGAGACGGTGGCAGTCGATGGCGCTGTGCTCGGCGTCGCGGCGGCGCGGGCGCTGAAGGAGGCGCTGACCGCGCGCGGGATCGTCTTGCGCACGGACCTGGATCTGCTCGATGCCGTCTGGCCGGAGCGGCCGGGTTTGCCATCGGAGCGTGTGTACGAGCACGTCGCGCCCCAGGCGAGCGTCACGCGTGCGGAAAAGCTCGCGGAAGTGCGGCGCGTGATGCGCGAGAAGGGCGCGCAGTGGCATTTCATCTCGACGCTCGACGATCTCGCGTGGCTGTTCAACCTGCGCGGCGCCGATGTCACCTATAACCCCGTGTTCGTGGCGCACGCGTTGATCGGACTGGATGACGCCGCATTGTTCGTCGGCGATGGCAAGATTCTCGCTGATCTCAAGGCGTCGCTGCTGGCGGAGAGCGTGCGCGTCGAGCCGTATTCCGACGTTGCGAATGCGCTTGCTTCGTTGCCCGCGGGCTCCACGTTGCTCATCGATCCGCGCCGGATCACATTCGGCTCGCTTGAGAAAGTGCCGGCGGAAGTAACGGTCGTGGAAGCGGTGAACCCGTCGACGTTCGCCAAGTCGCGCAAGAGCCCAGCCGACGCCGCGCATATCCGCGCGACCATGGAACAGGACGGCGCGGCGCTCGCCGAGTTCTTCGCGTGGTTCGAAGATGCGCTTGGGCGCGAGACGATCACGGAACTCACCATCGACGAAAAATTGACGGCTGCGCGTGCGCGCCGGCCAGGTTTCGTCACGTTGAGCTTTGCGACTATCGCCGGCTTCAATGCGAATGGCGCGATGCCGCATTACCGCGCAACCGACGCCTCGCATTCGGTGATCGAAGGCAACGGTTTGCTGTTGATCGATTCGGGCGGTCAATACCTGAGCGGTACGACGGATATCACGCGCGTTGTACCTATCGGCACGATTACGGCGGAGCACAAACGTGATTTCACCATCGTGCTGAAGGGGACGATCGCGTTGTCGCGGGCGCATTTCCCGCGCGGCATTCGTTCACCCATGCTCGACGCCATCGCGCGCGCGCCAATCTGGGAAGCCGGCGCGGATTACGGACACGGCACGGGGCATGGCGTCGGTTATTTCCTGAATGTGCACGAAGGCCCGCAGGTTATCTCGCACTACGCGCCGGCCGAGCCATACACAGCGATGGAAGACGGCATGATCACGTCGATCGAACCGGGGCTTTATCGGCCGGGGAAATGGGGTATCCGGATCGAAAACCTGGTGATGAACGAGCCCGCCGGCAAAACCGAATTCGGCGAATTCCTCAAGTTCGAAACGCTGACGTTGTGTCCTATCGACACACGCTGCATCGACCTGACCCTGCTGCGCGACGACGAACGCGCGTGGCTCAACGACTATCACGCGACGGTCCTCGAACGCGTCTCGCCGCATGTGTCCGGCGCGGCGAAAGCGTGGCTCGAAAAACGCACGCAAGCAATCTGAACGGAGCGGCAAACGTATGGCGATCAAGGCAGTGGTGTTTGATTTCGGCGGCGTGTTGATCGACTGGAATCCTGAGTATGTGTACAGCCGGCTGATTCCCGATGCCACTGAACGGCGCTGGTTCATGGACAACGTAGTCGCGATGGACTGGGTGCTGCAGCAGGACGCAGGGCAAACTATCGCCGACGGCAACGCTGAATTGATCGCCCGGTTTCCTGAGCATGAAGCCCTGATCCGCGCGTTTTACGAGCGCTGGCAGGAAATGGTGGCGGGCGTGCTGGAAGATGGCGTCGCACTGGTCGACAAGCTCGAAGCCGCGAATGTGCCGCTGTTTGGGCTCACCAACTGGTCCGCTGAAACCTTCCCCTGGGCGTGGGAGCGATTCCCGGTGCTGCAGCGTTTTCGCGAAGTGGTGGTGTCGGGCCGTGTGTTGGTCGCCAAACCCGATCCGGCGATTTTCGCGTTGATGTGGGCGGAGATTGCGAAGCATCTTCCGGACATTCAGCCGCAGGAAGTCGTTTTTATCGATGACAACGCGAAGAACATCCAGGCCGCCACCGCGCTTGGCTGGAATGCTGTGCATCACACGAATGCCGAGCAGACCGAAGCGCGCTTGAGGGCGCTCGGTTTGCCCGTGTAGTCACTTTCCGAACAGATTCCTGAGCGTGTCGCCGATACTTTTCACCACGCCGCCGGCGTTTTTAGCGACGCCTTCGGTGTTCACGCCCACCACCTTCGCGAAGCCCGCCGCGAGCTTTTTCATCAAGCTCTCGTTGAGCGAGAACTTGGGGTCGCGCAGATCGCCGTCGAGTTCGAAGTCCAGCTTGATCTGATCGTGATTCTTCAGCGCGGCAACCGCGAGCTTCGTCGGAATGGTGAGGAAGGTATCGAGCGGATTGCCGTTATCCGATAACTGCAGCCGGTTCAACGTGACCGAACCCGGAGCGTGGATACGGTAGTCATGCACCGTGGCGTCGAGCGTAAGGTCGAGTGTGCCGCCCGTGATGCTCGTCTTCGCGCCCGCTTTCCTCAGCAGATACGGATCGAGCGTAACAATATCGACGTTGTGCAAGGTCGTGTGCGTCTGCGAATCCTTGTTCGCTATTTTTACCCAGCCGTTGAACGCGACCGTGCCCGTGTGCGAGGGTCCTTTGATCGAACCGGTCATGTCGAGCGTGGTCGGTTCGGTGAGCGCGGGGAGATGCAGGTTATCGACGTTGGCCCGCGCGTCGGAAATCAGGATCCTGTAGGGCGGCGTCTGCACGGATTCATCGAAGAATTCCATCGCGCCGCGCTCGAACGTGACGTGATCGATCAGCCGGTCTTCCTGCGCGTGTGCGGCGGCTTCGCTTGAACCCGCCTGGGCCTCGCGCGTCGACTGCCGGAGATTGGGCAGCAGTTCGACGCGGCCATCGGCGAAACGGGCAACGGAGAGGTAAAAGCCGTCCACCGTCACGTGTTGCAGATGCACGCGATTGCTCAGGAGGGCGCGCATATCGATGTTCAGCGTCACGCGCTCGGCGCGCAGCGTGTCGTCCGTGGGCCAGCCTTGCGGTCCCCGCAGACGCACGCGGCTCAGCGTGATGCGCGCATAACCCACATCGATATCTTCAACCGAGCCGAGCGGCCCGAGCGCTTCGAGCACGCGCGCCTTCATTTCATGCGCGACGAAAAACCCGCCGCCGACTACCGCCAACAGCAACACCACGATGACCGCGCCCGCCCACAGCACCACGCGTTGCGCTTTTGTACCCGCCATCCCGATGTCCCCCATCCAAGCCGCGCGTGGGCGGCGATCCGGTGCGTTGTTGTTGACGCTCGCCGTACTTACCGGACGATCGGTTTATAGCGCAGGCGTTTCGGCTTCGCCGCTTCTTCGCCCAGACGATTACGCTTGTCGGCTTCGTACTCCTGGTAGTTGCCGTCGAAGAAGGTCACTTGCGAATCGCCTTCAAACGCGATGATGTGCGTCGCGATCCGGTCGAGGAACCAGCGATCGTGCGAGATCACCATCACCGATCCTGCGAATTCCAGCAATGCGTCTTCCAGCGCGCGCAGCGTTTCGACGTCCAGGTCGTTCGACGGCTCGTCCAGCAGCAGCACGTTGCCACCTTCAATCAGCGTTTTCGCCAGATGCAGGCGGCCGCGTTCACCGCCCGATAACGCGCCGACCGTTTTCGCCTGATCGCCGCCCTTGAAGTTGAAGCGGCCGATATACGCCCGCGACGGCGTTTCGTACTTGCCCACCGTCAGCACGTCCGCGCCGCCCGAAATTTCTTCGAACACGGTCTTGTTGGCGTTGAGCGCATCGCGGCTTTGATCCACGTAAGCCAGCTTCACGGTCGGCCCGGTCACGATCTCGCCCGAATCTGGTTGCTCCTTGCCTGTCAGCATGCGGAATAACGTGGATTTCCCTGCGCCATTCGGCCCGATAATTCCGACAATCGCGCCTGCCGGGATCTTCATGTTGAGGTTATCGATCAGCAGCCGGTCGCCGTAAGCCTTGCTTACGTTCTTGAACTCGATCACCTCATTGCCAAGGCGGTCGCCCACAGGGATGAAGATTTCCTGTGTTTCGTTGCGCTTCTGGTATTCCTGGCTGTTGAGTTCCTCGAAGCGGGCAATACGCGCCTTCGATTTCGCCTGGCGTCCCTTCGGATTCTGGCGCACCCATTCCAGTTCCTTCTTCAACGCCTTCTGCCGCGCCGATTCCGTCGATTCTTCCTGCTTCAGCCTGTCCTGCTTCTGGTCGAGCCAGCTGCTGTAGTTGCCCTTCCACGGAATGCCGTGGCCGCGGTCGAGTTCGAGAATCCATTCGGCGGCGTTATCGAGGAAATAGCGATCGTGGGTGACCGCCACGACCGTACCTGGATAGCGCGTCAGGAATTGTTCGAGCCAGTCCACCGATTCTGCGTCGAGGTGGTTGGTCGGTTCGTCGAGCAGCAGCATGTCGGGCTTTTGCAGCAGCAATTTGCACAGCGCCACACGACGCTTTTCGCCGCCCGACAAATGTTCGATTTTCGCGTCCCACGCGGGCAGGCGCAGCGCGTCGGCGGCGACTTCGAGTTGTTGCTCGGGCGTGCCGCCGTCGCTGGTTGCGAGGATGGCTTCGTATTTGGCTTGATCGGCGGCGAGGGCGTCGAAGTCGGCGTCGGGTTCCGCGTAGGCCGCGTAGATGGCGTCGAGCTTCTTCTGCGCGGTAAAGACATCGCCGAGGCCGTCTTCAACGGCTTCGCGCACGGTTTGCTGCGGATCGAGTTGCGGTTCCTGCGGCAAATAGCCGATGTTCAGGTTCGGCATCGGCGTGGCTTCGCCTTCGATTTCCTTGTCGACGCCCGCCATGATGCGGATCAGGGTCGACTTGCCGGAACCGTTCAGGCCGAGCAGGCCGATCTTGGCGCCGGGGAAAAACGACAGCGAGATGTCTTTCAGGATCTGGCGCTTGGGCGGCACGATCTTGCCGACGCGGTTCATGGTGAAGACGTATTGGGCCATTTGCGGATTCGGTTGTCTTGAGGTTTGCGGTTTTCGGTTTTACGGCGGGCTTCGGCCGGGCGGGCTTGAGGTTTTAAGCCTCTGCCGGTAAGCCCCTGGATTCAGTACGCGACGATGCGTTTCCCGCAGCGCACGGGAAGTGACGACATTGTACTTCGATGAATCTGGCTGTCCGGCGGGCGTTTATCTGCTTTGATGCCGGCGACAAGCGTTCTCAGCGGTTCTCAGCGCCAGGCTGCAACACCGCCGTGGCGCGAACAGGTGCCGCTGCGATGCCGGCTGAAGCTCCACGTGCCGTCGCGGCATCGGGCGGTGGCGCCGTCGGGGGCTTCGCCCGAACGCGAATGCGCCGGGGAGTGGACGGTTTCGCCGTCGTGATTGCGATAGGTCTGGTGGTTATCGAGGCCCGACTCGTTCGGGGCGGAGTACGCGTAGGCGAACGAGTGGGAGCAACTGAGTGCAAGGGCGGCGGCGAGGAAAATCGAGGTGCGCCGATAGAAACGTGTCGTCATTATTTTTATTTTGGGCCCGAGGAGCGTGCACGCTTGCGCTGGTGGCTTGGATCGCCGCATTGTCGGTCCGGCGATCCCCCTGAAGCAATCAGGAATCGAGCGCTGCCGGATTCTTCGCGCGTGTTTTATCTTCCGATGCCAGCCGGCGTGCGACCTTTTTCACGTCCTCCGCCGCAAGAAGGGTTTCTGGCCGAATGCCGCGTTCAAGCAGGGTCTTGCGAACCGCACCATTGTTGTTGATGTGCTCCTTCGAGATTTCTTCTTCGCTTCCAAGCTTGTTTTCGCGGGAATTGAAGATGGTGATTTCGGCCGCGAAATCCTTTGCTTTGAGAATGATCGTGGGCGCGAAGTCGGCCAACGGCCGCTTGGCGGGGACCTTCCAATGCGACTTCATTTGCTGGGTCGATTTTTCGAACAAGGCGTGATCGCCTTTGCTCCGAATCATGCCGAAATCGTCGTTTCCACCGGTCTGTTCGAAAATCACTTCGGATAGCTCCTTTTCCGTGCTGGTCAGTTTCATCCGGGCGACCAGACGTTCCGAGTCGAGCAGACGTTGCTCGATCAACTCGGCGCGTCGGGTCTGGACGGCGAAATAGGTCTGTGCAAACGCGATCTCGTGCTTCTTGGGATCGCCGTTTTGCGCGACCAGATAGCAGGCGTAGCGAGTGAGCATGATGTCATCGACTTCGCGTTGGCTACCTGAGCCGAGGTCGACCATTTTCCTGACGTCAGGAAAATGGTCTGGCGCGGCATGCCCTGACGTTTCGCAGGCAATCTCAGCTTTGTTTACAACCTTGACGAAATTTTCCCACTTCGCATACCCAAGCAGGTGCTGCAGGTCGCGGGCAAGCCAGAACTCGACGCCGGTATTGGTCTGCTGAGCGTGCGCTTCGAAATGCTCGGTCAACGAATAAATCAGTTCGGTCTTCATGTACAGCGTCCAGGGTGGGTGGCGCGTTGATCGGCGGTTCCGGTTCAGTCGACCCATCAGCAGTGGGCGAGCAGAGCGGCCGCTGCCCAGCAATAAAAAAGCGGAATCCCTTTCTTTATCAGGGACCCCGCTTTTAATAACAACCTCGAACAACCTTGGACGACGAATTATTACATCAGACGTTAAACAAGAAATTCATCACGTCGCCGTCGTGCACGACATATTCCTTACCTTCAGCCCGCATCTTCCCGGCTTCCTTCGCGCCTTGCTCGCCCTTGAAGGCGACGAAGTCATCGAAGGCGATGGTCTGCGCGCGAATAAACCCGCGCTCGAAGTCCGTGTGAATGGCCCCGGCGGCCTGGGGCGCAGTGTCGCCGATATGAATCGTCCACGCGCGCACTTCCTTCACGCCTGCCGTGAAATACGTCTGCAATCCGAGCAGCTTGTAACCCGCGCGGATCACGCGATCCAGGCCTGGCTCTTCCATGCCGATATCGGCGAGAAACTCTTGCTTGTCGGCGTCGTCGAGATCAGCGATTTCCGCTTCGATAGCCGCGCACACCGCCACCACCGGCGCGCCCTCGGCCTCCGCGTGCTTGCGCACCGCGTCCAGGTGCGGATTGTTCTCGAACCCGTCGTCCATCACGTTCGCCACGTACATGGTCGGCTTGGCCGTGATCAGGCACAGCGGCTTGATCAGCGCGAGTTCGTCTTCACTCAGGTCCAGCGCGCGCACGGGCTTCGCTTGATCGAGTTGCGCCTGGATCTTTTCCAGCAAGGGGACGAGCTTCGCCGCTTCCTTGTCGTTGCCCGAGCGCGCCGACTTGGCGTAACGGTGATGAGCCTTCTCAACAGTCGCCAAATCCGCCAGCGCCAGTTCTGTATTGATGACTTCGATGTCCGCGAGCGGGTCGATCTTGTTCGCGACGTGAATCACGTTTTCGTCTTCGAAGCAGCGCACGACGTGCGTGATGGCATCGGTTTCGCGAATGTTCGCGAGAAACTTGTTGCCGAGGCCTTCGCCTTTGCTCGCGCCGGCCACAAGGCCCGCGATATCGACGAATTCAACAATGGCCGGGACCACGCGCTCGGGTTTGACGATTTCGGACAGCGCCGCCAGCCGCTGGTCCGGTACTTCGACCACGCCAACATTCGGCTCGATCGTGCAGAACGGATAGTTTTCGGCGGCGATGCCGGCCTTGGTCAGTGCATTGAACAGTGTGGACTTGCCGACGTTAGGCAAGCCGACGATGCCGCATTGGAGGCTCATGGAATCCTTCGAACTGGTGAAACGGCGTGCGCCGCGTGGGTCAACGCTGGATGCGCGTGTCGCGGGTTTCACAACCCCCGGGATCCACGCGCATAGCGGGCGGCCACGTCGTGCGGGCCGGAAAAACCGCTATTGTAGCGCCACGGCCGGGTCGGCTGGGCGGGCGGGAGGGTCGCTACAGCGCAGCTTCAGGGCGTCGCACCTGCTGAAACGCCGCATTGCACATCGAATCCCGAAATACCCCGGCGGCTATAATGCCCACATGACTTTCCACTCACGAAATTTTCATGCGGTCGTGGTCGGCGGCGGGCTCGTCGGCAAGACGGCGGCGCTCGCGCTGACGCAATCCGGTCTACGCACGGCGCTGCTGGCAACGCCCGCTGCAGCCGCGCCCGGCGCCGACAGCTTCGATTCCCGCATCTACGCGCTCTCATCGAGCTCGCAGGCGCTGCTGGAACGGCTGCGCGTCTGGCAGGCGCTGGAGCGCGACAAGCTCGGGCCGGTGCTGGACATGCGCGTTTTCGGCGATGCCTTCGCCGAGTTGCATTTCTCCGCGTTCCAGGCCGCCGTGCCGCAATTGGCGTGGATTGTGGAATCGTCGTTGATCGAACGATCGCTTGATGCCGCGCTGCGTTTCCAGCCGAACCTCACGTGGATCGATTCGCGCGCGCAGGGCCTGACGATCCACGACGACGCCGCGCATCTGACCCTCGCGAACGGCGACACGCTCGAAGCGGACCTGGTGGTCGGCGCGGACGGCGCGCATTCCTGGGTGCGGGCGCAGACGGGCGCGAAGATGCAGCGCCGGGATTATCGGCAAACAGGGGTGGTCGCGAACTTCAAGTGTGAAAAGCCGCACGGCGAGACGGCGTACCAATGGTTCCGCGATGGCGAGATCATCGCGTTATTGCCGTTGCCCGGGGACCACGTCTCGCTCGTGTGGTCCGCTAAAACCGAACACGCCGATACCCTCTTGAAACTCGATCCCGCCCAACTCGCGGCGGAAGTTGAAAAGGCTACGCAAAACATGCTCGGTGCGCTCGAGTGCGTGACACCGGCGCAGGGCTTTCCGCTTGCGTTGCAAACCGTGGACCGGTTGATCGGCCCGCGCGTGGCGCTGGTGGGCGACGCCGCACATCTGATTCACCCGCTCGCAGGGCAGGGCATGAACCTGGGTTTGCGCGATGTCGCCGCGCTTGCCGAAACCCTCGCCAACAAAGAAGCGTTCCGTTCGGCCGGCGACCCTGTTTTACTGCGCCGATACGAACGCACCCGTCGCGAGGACATCCAGAAACTGACGCTCGCCTGCGACGGCCTGCAGAAACTCTTCGCCATGCCCGGCACGCTCGCTCGCGGGCTGCGCAACACAGGTATGGCGCTCGTGGGTGCACAACCGCTTGTCAAGCGCTGGCTCGTGTCCGCGGCGCTTGGCTAAGACCTGGTGAACAACATCCCACCTACTTCAGATTGACGGAAACTCGAATGAAAATCACTCTTCGCCGCGCCCTGGTCGCTGCTGCCACGCTGGCCGCGGTGTTTGGTATCGGCATCGCGGCGCAAGCCGATCAGACCACCGACAAGATCAAGGCCACGCTGCAAACGCGCATCGGTGACGCCGACATCAAAAGCGTCGAGAAGTCCCCGGTTCCGGGGCTCTACGAAGTCAACCTCGGCGCGCAGATCGTCTACACGGACGCCACCGGCAACTATCTGCTGATGGGCGATCTCGTCGATACCCGCACGCGCACGAACATCACCGAAGCGCGTCTCGCGGAAACCAACAAGATCGACTTCGCGAAGCTGCCGTTCGAGAACGCGGTCAAAGTGGTGAAGGGCACGGGCGCGCGCAAAATCGCCGTCTTCTCCGATCCGAATTGCCCGTACTGCAAGCAGTTGGAAACCACGCTCAAGTCCGTCGATAACGTCACCGTCTACACCTTCCTGTACCCGGTTTTGTCGCCGGATTCGTCGGTCAAGTCGAAGTCGATCTGGTGCTCGAAGGACCGTTCGGGCGCATGGGAAGGCTGGATGCTCGACCACACGGCGCCCACCGCCGCCGCTAGCTGCGACACGACCGCCATCGACAAGAACCTGAAGCTCGGCCAGTCGATGAACGTCACCGGCACGCCGACCGTTTTCCTCGCCGACGGACGTCGTCTGCCGGGCGCAGTGCCGGCAGATCGGCTCGAGAAGGAATTGTCGGCGGTTCACTGATTGAGCTGTCTGAACTGTCCGAGTTGACGATGAGTCGACCAATGACGAAGGAGGCGCGCGAAGCGCCTCTTTCGCTTTCATGAAGTTGCGCGACGGGTCCAGTCATGGACCGCGCAGGCACTAAACGCCGGGCCGGATAGCCAAACCCGGTGACAAGAACAAAGGACCTCGACGCATGAACGCCATCCGTTACACCATCGTTCCGAAAAATCCCGCTGCGCATCTGTTCGAAGTGACGCTGACCGTTGCGCAACCCGATCCGTCGGGCCAGCGTTTTGTGCTGCCTGTGTGGATCCCCGGCAGCTACATGATCCGCGAATTCGCCCGCAATATCGTCACGCTGCAAGCGTTCAACGCGGCTGGCCGCAAGCTCGCTATCGATAAAACAGACAAGCACGCGTGGCAAACGGCACCGCACGACGGCCCGATCACGCTGCGTTATGAGGTCTACGGCTGGGACCTGTCGGTGCGTGCGGCGCATCTCGACGACACCATCGGCTTTTTCAACGGCACGAGCGTGTTTCTTGCGGTGGAAGGGCAGGCGGATGCGCCGTGTATTGTCGACATTCAAAAGCCCGCGGGCACGCAATACGCGAACTGGCGCGTGGCGACGGCATTGCCCGAGGCGCGCGGCACGAAGCGCTATGGCTTCGGCGCGTATGAAGCGCAAAATTACGATGCGCTGATTGATCATCCCGTCACGCTGGGCGAGTTCGCGCTCGGTTCCTTCGATGCCTACGGCGTGAAGCACGACATCGTGATTTCAGGCCGGGTGACCGGGCTCGATATGCACCGCCTGGAAACTGACCTGAAGCGCGTCTGCGAGTCGCAAATTGCGTTGTTCGAGCCGCGCACGAAGAAGGCGCCGGTTGATCGTTATGTGTTCATGACGGTCGCTGTCGCCGATGGTTACGGTGGCCTGGAGCATCGTGCATCGACTGCGCTGATCTGCAAT